>ERZ1740062.595-NODE-595-length-18223-cov-3.895696_pt1 | contig 18223 bp, 18 predicted proteins | sample MGYA00581741_ERZ1740062 | MGnify/ENA primary metagenome ERZ1740062 (study PRJEB43018, sample SAMN04849747) | marine metagenome | isolation source: floating plastic debris | place: Pacific Ocean | collected 2008-09-01 | study: EMG produced TPA metagenomics assembly...
GCGGAAATTTCTGCCTAATCCGGCAAGGCGCCGAAAGACATGTCAAGAAGATCCCCTAGTTCCATTGCAGAGATATCACCGCCAAAACCGATCAGCATGTTATCCTTACCCAGTCGCGCCCGGGCAAAAGTAGCGAGATCGTCACGGGTGATCGCCGCCATCGTGTCGATTGTTCCTTCGGATGGCTGAGCATAGGGATGATCCCCAAAAGCCAGTTCAAACCAGGCCCGCCCCGCAAGGCTGTTCGGATCGGAGAGTTTTCGGTTGAGCGAGGCAAGGATTTGCCCGCGAATACGCTCCACCGGTTCTTCATCGAAACGCGGATTCGTAATGGCAAGGCCGAAGAGACGAAATGCCTCTTCGGTATTTTCACTTAGCGTCTTGAGGCTGCCCGAAAAACTATCCTTGCTGTCATCAAAGCCGAGCTGTATGGCAAGATCAGAAAGACTTTCCTGAAAGGCTTTGCTGTCGAATTCCCCGGCGCCTTCATCCATAGTAGAAGAAGCAAGATAAGCGAGACCCGCCTTATCTGAGGGATCAAGGCTAGCTCCGCCCCGCCACGCGACATTCATACTAACGATCGGGATGGATGGCTCTTCCACCAGCCAGGCCTTGATACCGCCGGGGCTGGTCACTTCGGTCACCTCAACCGCCCGTGCGGGCAAACTAATCAGGAGAAACAAGGAAACGACGAGCCCGGCCGCGATGGAGCGATAAATCTGCAACATGATTACTCCCTTAACTCTTCACTTGTTCCGGCAGGAGACGCCCGACAACAGATTGCCGTTCATCGAAGACGGCCTTAGCGGCCTTTTGGACGTCCTCCTCGGTCACCTTTGAAATATTCTTTGGCCAATTGATGACTTGGTCAATGGTCTCCCCGCTGGCGAGCGAAGATCCAAGAATGTTCGCCGCTCCGCGAATACTATCCCGTGCATAAATCGCATCGGCGAGAAGCTTTTTCTTTGCGCGGGTCAATTCTTTCTCTGTCACGCCATTATGAATAATATCTTCGACGATGGCATGTATAGCTGCCTCTATATCGTCCAAGCTATGATCAGGGGTCGGGCTGCCATATAGAACGAAGGTGGATTTGTCATAGGAGCCGGAGCGATAGTACGCGCCCGCACTAGTCGCAATTTTCTTGTCAACCACAAGATTATCATAGAGGCGACTGGTCACCCCGCCTCCCAGAATTTGGCTCAAAACTTCAAGCGCCCGAACATTCGTCTGATCCTCACTCCGTGCTGACGGAGCGAGGTAGCTCTGGCGCCAAGACGGTTGACGCACCCGTTTGTCGCTCATCTCGATAACGCGCTTGGCAAGCTGCGGCGGTTCCTGAACACGCTCGCGTTCTGGAATTTCCCCCGCCGCAATAGGACCGTAGTATTTTTCCGCTAAAGCGAACACCTCATCCGCCTTATCATCACCCGCAACAATGAGGATGGCATTATTCGGCGCATAGTAGGTGTCGTACCATTCGAGTGCGTCTTCAGTAGTCAGATTTTCAATCTCATGACGCCATCCAATAACCGGGGTTCCATAGGGATGCGCCAGAAACTGCGCCGCATCGAACTGTTCGCCAAAAAGCGCCGCGGGGTTATTGTCTGTGCGCTGAGAGCGTTCTTCCAGAACAACCTTAAGCTCAGGCGCGACCACCTCATCTGTCAGCTCCAGATTGGCCATCCGGTCCGCCTCCATCTCCATAAAGAGCGGCAGTTTATCCACGCTGACATTCTGGAAATAAGCTGTGTAGTCCTGTGATGTGAAGGCATTCTCCTGCCCGCCATTTTCGGCAACGATCGCGGAAAATTCACCGGGCTGCAGATTCTTCGTTCCCTTAAACATCAGATGTTCTAGGAAATGCGCGATACCGGATTTAAGCGGCTTCTCTTCCGCCGCACCCGCCTTGTACCATACCATATGTGTCACGACGGGGGCGCGATGATCCTCCAGCACGACAACCTGCAAGCCATTATCGAGGGTCGTTACCTTCGGATTGAACAGGGTTGGAATATTCTCTTCGGCGAAAATCTCATTCGGACCGCCGCCAAAACCCAGGCCAAAAATCAAGAGAAAAACAAATAGCGGTCGCATCGGGCTCATGGATAGCCTCCGGTCGCATAAAAACTGTTACTCTAGAATAATGGGTGAGGCACTGGAATTTACAAGACTACACCGCCATTATTTGTAATGATTTTACCAGACAAACTGCTTTCGTCCGATAAAGCAAGAGAAACGGCATCCCCTAGTTAAACAGCCCTTCCAGAAGCGCCCGCTTGCGCCGCTCGATAATCGGGGTTTCCGGGCCGGCCGCAGGATTCTCGCCCAGCGCCGCATTTTCCTGCAACCGCTTTTTCTCCTGCACCGGGTCAACAACAGTACCGAACGGCGGCTGTTCCTGCCAGAACATGATTTTTTCCATAAAGGTTTCATCATTTTCCGCCAGAACAGCGGTTTCAGTATCAACAATCTCACGGATACTCGGGTCAACATTTTCCGCACCTGCCTGACGTAGAAGCGCGAGCTCCCCTGTGGAAACGCCCGCCGCAACCGCATCGCTGTGGGTGACTGGATTCGTATTGGGCTGATTACCAAGCAATGCGGCCTTCGCACTATTCTCGGCGAGAATGTCTTGCGGCCCTTTCTGCCCGGGCGCAGGCGGACGGAGCGAGAAATCCGGCGGGATGATCAGCGGTGCCTTGGTAATGACCGTAAATTCATCTGGTCCTTCCTTTTTCCCAAGACCAAGCGCCTGCTTCGTGCCCTCGCAGCCCGTCAGCAGGACAGCAGACAGCAGAACCAGTCCAGTCAAAAATCTCCCATTACGCATTATATTGAACCCTTCCCTCATGCTGACAATTTATCGGAATTACGTCCCTGAAACAAGTTTTCAAGCAAAATTACGATAACACCGACAACAATGGCCATATCTGCAACGTTAAAGGCCGGCCAACGCATGAAGATCAGATCAAAATCGAAGAAGTCTGCGACCGCCCCAAATCTGACACGGTCAATGATATTTCCAATCGCGCCGCCCAGCACCAGCCCCAAGCCGACAGATAACATTCGATTTGTGGCTTTTCTGAGCCAGAAGAAGACGACAACGGAAATTACGGCAGCAACGGCAACCAGAATCCAGCGCACATTGTCCCCGGCGAACATGCCAAAACTCACGCCTCTATTCCAGACCATCACAAGGTTGAAGAAGCTCGTCACTTCAATCCCAGTCGGATAGCGCGCCATCACATCAATCAGATAAATCTTACTAATCTGATCGACGGCGATAATCACCGCAGCGACAATGAGTCCTAGACGGAGCATGTTGCTCACGCCTCGACTTCTGCCGGTAATGAAGCCACAACATCCGCGCAACGGTGGCACAGGTCATCATAGATGTCATGCGTTCCCACCTCGTCGAGGATTTTCCAGCACCGTTGGCATTTCTCGCCTTCGGCAAGGGCCGGGACCACGGCAACATCGGAAACATCCTCAAGCGTGAAGGCCCCGTCCGGCGCAGCCTCAGTCGAGAGTGCGACGCCGGAAGTGATGCATATATCCGCAAGATCGAACTGGTCAAGCAGCGCCTTATATTCCTCGCTCACATAGACGGTGGGGGAGGCCTGCAGGCTGGAGCCAATCCGCTTCTCACGCCGTTCGATTTCCAGCGCGCCCGTTACCACACGACGGAAAGCTCGCACACTGAACCAGCGATCCATAAGTGCGCCGTTCTCCCACTCCGCCGGAATATCCGGGAACTGGCGCAGGTGAACGCTGCTGTCTTCGCCGGGATAGCGGGTGAGCCAGGTTTCCTCCGCCGTGAAGACCAGCATCGGCGCGAGCCATGCCGTCAGGCAATGGAATAGATGATCAAGGACTGTCCGCGCGGCGCGGCGGCGCACGTCATTTGCGCCGTCGCAATAAAGCACGTCTTTTCGGATATCGAAATAAAACGCCGACAATTCCAATGTGCAGAAATTGTGGATGGCCGTGAAGACACGGCTGAACTCATACACACTGCAGTTTTCGCGGATAAGCTTATCCAGCTCATACAGCCGGTGCAGCACCCACCGCTCAAGTTCCGGCATTTCCGCGACATCGAGCCGTTCGCTCTCATCCCAGCCTTCAAGGTTACCGAGGATGAAACGCAAGGTATTGCGGAGGCGGCGGTAGCTGTCGACCTGCCCCTTCACGATTTCATTGCCGATGCGCATGTCTTCCGAGTAATCGGACGCGACGACCCAAAGACGCAGGATATCAGCGCCATTTTGCTCAATAATCTTTTGCGGCGCCACGACATTGCCGAGTGATTTCGACATCTTGCGTCCCTGTCCATCCATTACAAACCCATGGGTCAAAACGGCGTCATAGGGCGCGCGGTCGCGGGTACCGCAAGATTCGAGCAACGAAGAATGGAACCAGCCGCGATGCTGATCCGTTCCTTCGAGATAGAGTGACGCGGGCCATTGCAGTTCCGGCCGCGCCTCCAGCGTGAAGGCATGGGTACAACCGGAATCGAACCAGACATCGAGAATGTCTTTCGCCATCTCATATTCTTCGGGGTTATAGTCATTGCCAAGGAAGCGCTGAGGCGGCGAATCAAACCAAGCGTCAGACCCCTCCTCTTCCATGATTTGCTCGATGCGCGCATTGACCTTTTCATCACGCAAAAGTTCGCCTGTTTCTTTATGGGTAAAGACCGTGATCGGCACACCCCAAGCCCGCTGACGCGAGAGAACCCAGTCAGGTCGGCCCGCGATCATCGCATGGATACGGTTGCGACCCGACGCTGGGAACCATTTCGTATCATCAATGGCCTTAAGCGCCTTTGTCCGTAGGTCATTCGTCTCCATCGATATGAACCACTGGCTGGTATTGCGGAAAATCAGCGGCGCCTTCGACCGCCAGGAGTGCGGATAGGAATGCACCAATTTGCCACGCTTTAACAAGGCGCCGACTTTCTCAAGCTCATCGGCCACACCTTCATTGCATTTGTAAACATGCTGGCCTGCGAACATCGGCACATGCTCATAGAAAGTTCCGTCCTCATCAACGGTATGCGGCACCTCGATGCCATGCACCATGCCAACTTCATAGTCTTCTTGTCCGTGGCCCGGGGCCGTATGAACGAAGCCCGTACCGGCATCCACCGTGACGTGATCGCCATCGATCAACGGCACATCAAAATCATACCCTTTGCCATGGAAGGGGTGTAGACAGATAACGCCCTTAAAGGCATCCCCCTTGCCACGCCAGATCACGTCGGCGGCAACGATCCCTGCTTCCTTCTTTACTTCTTCGAGAAGTTCCATCGCAACGAACAGCTTCTCGCCAACCACGGCGAGCGATCCTTCGGCCACCTCTTTCACTTCTATCCCGACATACTCCATATCCGGGCCGTAAGAGATTGCGCGGTTCCCCGGCATTGTCCAGGGGGTTGTCGTCCAGATAACGATGGTCCCGCCCATAAATTCTTCCGGGCCGGACTTCACGGGAAAGCGTACATGGATCGTTGTCGACGTATGATCGTGATACTCAAGCTCAGCTTCAGCGAGCGCCGTTTTTTCAACCGGCGACCACATGACCGGCTTCGACCCACGATAAAGCCCACCATTCATCAGAAACTTGTGTAGTTCGCGGACGATCTGAGCTTCGGCATCAAAGCTCATGGTGGTGTAGGGCCGCTCCCAGTCGCCAATAACGCCAAGCCGCTTGAACTCTTCCTTCTGGACGTCGACCCAATGGGTCGCGAAATCGCGGCACTCTTTGCGGAACTCAACAACCGGCACCTGATCCTTATCCTTGCCGGCTTTGCGGTATTTTTCCTCAATCTTCCATTCGATGGGGAGGCCATGACAGTCCCAACCGGGGACATAATGCGCGTTCTTGCCCATCATCTGCTGCGATCGGCTGATCACGTCTTTTAGAATCTTGTTCATCGCATGGCCGATATGCAGATTACCGTTCGCGTAGGGCGGACCATCATGAAGAATGAATTTTTCGCGATCCTTTGACTGTTCTCGCTGACGACCGAACAGGTCCATCTCCTCCCAGCGATCCAGCAGCCCAGGTTCCTTCGCAGGAAGGCCGGCCTTCATTGGGAAATCGGTACGAGGTAAAAATAGCGTCGATTTATAGTCAGTGCTCATCGGGGCAAACTGATCCTAACAGTATCTCAATTTAACGGTAAATCATGCGCGGCGGTTCGCCGCATTCTATTTGGTTTTACCCTGATCATCAGGTGTGAACCTTTATTACCCGGCCTTATATAGCAAAGGCCGGGCTTATAATTCGATCATAGGCGACGCTCCGCCCGGCGAAACAAGCCATATGTATCCATAATTCGGTCATGGCAGGTGTTTTATCAACTCCATGCTCTGCTGTCGAGAAATCAAAGACCGCAAGCACCAAAATCTAACGGTTTTATTTGCCATCGCATCCCATCAATCGGCTTTTTCCGGCAAAAGATACAATCTAAGAAATTCAGGTAGCCGTTTGCGCGCATCCGCGCGCGCTACCGGGTTGGGCCCAACAATCGGAATAACACCCAATGCTGTCGTATATTGCGGCAGTTTCCTTGTCCTGCTGCCAGGGGCATCAAATCCATGATAAGCATCTGGATAGAGCTTGATAGAGACCGGGTTTCCCCTCGCTTTAGCCTCTCCAATAAACTGCGCGCACGGTTCGGGGCGGGTCCAGTTATCGGCCTTACCGTGTAAGACAAGCAAAGGGATATTGGTAGACCAGCTTTGCGGCGCAACTTCCGTGAAAGGTTTGGATTGCAGCCTGTCATTACAAAGCGCCGGATAGAACGCCGCGGCAACAGCAAAATCATGGCGTGGGACTGGATTGGGCCGCGCGACACTCTCACTTACTACCGTAAGAAGGACAATGCCACCGCCCTGCGACCAGCCAACAAGACCAATTTTATCCGGTATTACAAAATCTTGAGATTGTAGATATTCAAGCGCACCATAGGCATCGAAAGGTCGCTCCCGATACATCCGCCGACGCTTTTCCCGGTTCCCGCATGTGGCGCCAAAATTACGAGGGCCCGCGCTGTCAACTGTCAGTGTCACAAATCCATAGTCGTTGAGCTCTTTCGCCCAGCTGGCATAAAGCGGCGAGACACTCCCCGAATAATGCATGCCCCCACAACCATGCATCAGGACTACAGCCGGAAACGGGCCCGTTCCATTAGGTTTCACAAGATACGCGGTAAGCCGAGTCTTTCCATCAAGACTAGGAAAATAGACCAGATCATAGGCATGCACTGACCTGGCGGCGGCCAAGACAAGAAAAATGCCACACAACAGAAGGGAAAAGTGGCTAGCTAAGGACTTTCTTGTCCGCATATTTCGTCTGCCGATTGTTGTGGTTGGCGAGAATCTTCCGAGCTTTTTTAACATCCTCCGAGATTTGCGCAGTTAGCTCTTCGATCCCGGCGAATTTCATTTCCGGACGAATATAATCGACGAAAGCAACCCGCAGACTCTGATCATAAAGATCGCCAGACCAGTCCATGAGGTGAACCTCCAGAAGGACATCTTTTTTATCGAAGGTCGGCCGCATACCAAAATTTGCAACGCCATCTATCCAGTCAACGTGAGTTCCCCGGTGCAGCCCGACCCGAACGGCATATACACCCAGCTTCGGATGATGATAACCGACAAGCGGAATATTCGCAGTCGGAAATCCAATCGTGCGTCCGCGCTTGTCTCCTTCGATAACCGGACCCTCGATTTCCCACCAATGCCCGAGAAGCGAGGCAGCCTCGCCAGGATCGCCCGCTTTCAGGCATTCGCGGATCGCTGTGGAAGAAAAAATAACAGTGCCTTCTCCAACCGGTTCCACCACCGTCACGTTGAAGCCGTATTTCTTGCCAAGTTCCGCAAGGACAACCGTGGTTCCTTGCCGTTTGTGGCCAAAAATAAAATCATAGCCGACAACCACATGCGCGACATTATATCCATTGACCAGCACATCGCGGACAAAATCCTCGGCCGATTTCTGAGAAAAGGCCAGATTGAACTCAAGGGCCACCATGACATCAAGGCCGAGCCACTTCAGATGGGCTGCCTTCGTATCAAGGGTTGAGAGACGAAACGGCGGCGCATCCGGCGCAAAGAACTCCCGCGAATGTGGCTCAAACGTCAACACTCCCGCGGCTAGACCCAGCCTGTCCGCTATTTCCTGGGCTTCCGCGATGACGGCCTGATGGCCCCGATGGACACCATCGAAATTCCCGATGGCCAGCACAAGGCCGCGGCATTCTTCTGGCACATTTTGGTAATCACGTAGGATACGCATCAATTGAAATCCGTAATTCTCTCGTTTATCTTATTTGCGCCGTGATACCATCAACGTCGCTTCACCATCCAGCACAACAGTTTCCCCAATGGTGCAAACACAGTCAAAAGTAACCCGTTTGCCATTTATCTCCCGCAGCGTCACCCGCGCCACCACTGTATCACCAATACAGACCGGCGCCTTGAAATTCAGGTTCTGGTTCATGTAAATCGCCCCGGGGCCCGGCAGCTTGGTTCCAAACACTGTAGAGAGAAGGCCCGCGGACAGCATTCCATGGGCAATACGCTCCTTGAAAATCGTCTTTTCAGCAAATTCTGCATTAAGATGAACCGGGTTTGTATCGCCTGAAATGCCCGCATACATGACAATATCGGCTTCGGTAATCGTTTTAGCGTAAAGTTCGGTCATGCCGACTTCCAGATCTTCCAGGAAGTAGCCGTGCAATTCTTCATAAACTGACATTGGGTTCCTACTCGATTCATGCCCAGGATACGTCGAGCTATATAGAAGGAAAAAGCGCGTTGCCGCAAGCATTGTGACGATATCAACCGCCCAGATACGGCCGATGGAGCCAGTTTTTATAAAACTATATCCAAATTTACCATTTTTTTAAGGATCCGCTCCTAATCTCCAGTTTAATGGTTAAGGCGAGATTTCGATTTACACCCTGACTGGAACAGAATTTATAGGAAAGTAAGAGGGCATTTCCATGGCAGTCGATATGAACATGTCGATCCTTATCGTAGACGATTACAAAACGATGTTGCGCATTATCCGCAACCTTCTCAAACAGCTCGGCTTTAATTCAGTCGATGAAGCAGCAGACGGGTCCGCCGCGCTTGCTAAGATGCGTACCAAGAATTATGGCCTGGTTATCTCCGACTGGAATATGGAACCGATGACCGGCTACCAGCTGTTGAAGGAAGTCCGGGCTGATGAAACACTGAAAAGCACGCCCTTCATTATGATCACGGCGGAATCCAAAACGGATAACGTGGTTGCTGCGAAAAAAGCCGGTGTTAACAACTACATCGTAAAGCCGTTTAATGCAGCGACCCTGAAGACAAAGATTTCTTCGGTTCTGGGTGACTTCTAATGTCCGATACGGAGGAGGTCATTCAACTGAGAAAAGCGATTGCCGCTCTTCATCAGGATTGTGAAGCTCTTGCCAATTTTATTATGGCGGCAAGATCCGAGGTTGCCGAAATTCGGCCGAATGACCTTAAGCAGGAAAAGCTGCCCCGCGCAGGTAAAGAACTCGATGCGATTGTCGAAGCCACTGAAGGTGCCACCAACCAGATCATGAACGCGACTGAAACGATCATGAACGCGAAGGTGACAGATGCCGACGTGGTCAACGACGCCTGCATGGAAATCTTTGAGGCCTGTTCATTTCAGGATATTACCGGGCAACGGATCAGCAAGGTCGTGTCTACCCTCAACTATATTGAGGATTACATGACGCGGCTTACCAAGGCCTGGGTGCATCAAGCGGACAACGCGGCGACTATGGCCGACGAGGTCGACATCGATGAAGAAGCAGATCTATTGAATGGCCCTGCCCTTGAGGGAGAAGGCGTCAATCAGCAAGATATTGATACTCTTTTTGACGAAGACGGAGCGGATTCGCAGAAAAAACCTGCAGCCCCCGCGAAAGCAGACAAGGGCGAAAGCAACAATGCCCAAGACGAAATCGACGCCCTTTTTGACTAACCCTCAAAAGGGCGACGTTTCTACCAAACCATATGGCCGATAACATAATCTGGCGAGAACTGATATTGACGCGTTACCGCCTCAATCTGTTCAGCGGTTGGCAACTGACCGTCCTTTAATCCCCATTCATCAGCATGTATCCCACCGCTCACTAGGACGCTATCAATACCCGCCGCATTTGCGCCTTTGATATCGGTCCGCATACTATCGCCAATAGCAAGAATTCCTGACGGTTTCGATAACTGCAATTTTTCCATTGCCTGCCGATACACCTCCGGATAAGGCTTTCCGAATAGCTCGACCCGCCCGCCAATCTCCTCATAGAGAGCCGCAATCGCGCCTGCGCAATAATGAGACGTCGTCCCTCGCATCACCGTCAGATCCGGATTAGCGCAAAGCATCGGCAGGTCATGTTTAAGGGCGCCCTGCAATAAATCACGGTAGTTTTCCGGCGTTTCAATCTGATCATCTACAAGGCCCGTGCAAATCAAAAAATCCGCCTCGCCAACAGAAGAAACCCGTCGATAATCAAGGCCATCCTCCAGCCCTTTATCGCGATCGGCGCCAATCTGATAAAATGCCGTGCCTGCACCCTTTAAAAAAGGATGATCGCGATGCGTCAGCACCTCTCGCGTGATGTCGCCCGAGGTCAGAATATGGTCATAACGCGCCCTCGCCACCCCAATGTTTTCCAGAAACTCAATCACATAACCGTTCGTACGCGGAGCGTTGGAGAGGAGTAGTATCGGCTTACCCTCGCTCCGTAGCCTGTCCATGCAATCGAGCACACCAGGGTAGGGGTGATGACCGTTATGCACCACGCCCCATAAGTCTAGAATAAAGGCGTCATAGCTCGGCGCAACTCCGGCAAGGCCGGAAATAGTCTTGAAAGACATAAAAAAATATCCTGTTAATTCACGGATTGCGGAGGGCGCGGCACACCAAAAAGATACCCCTGACCAAAGCCGACTTCCACATCAAGCAGCCCAATCACGGTATCTTCATCCTCAACCATGCTGGCAATCAGTTCTATATTCTCGCGGAGCAGGGCTTCGCGTAGATCATCGGGGTGGATATCCATCGGCAAGCCGGGGCGACCGGGAAGAAGTTCCTCAGCGGCAACTTTGAGATACCGGAAATGCCGTTTTCCAAGTTCTCCGAAGTCGAAATCGAGGCGCTGTACATGGTCGACCGAGAATGAGAAGCCCATTTTCGCAAGAGTCGCCAAACCCTTCTGGACGGTCTCCGACGCATTCTCGACATCGTCCTGAGCGAATTCCAAGATTAGACTTTCACTCAAATCTTTGTTCTGATCCAAGAATTCGACGAACTGCCGGAAGAAGGCGGTGTCGTTCAATGTCCGGGCGGACACATTTACGAAAAAGCCGATATCCGCATTCCGCTGGCGGACACGCCGGATTAGTTGGACGCAGCGGATGAGGAGCAGATTGTCAATAGTACCGATCAAGCCAGCGTTTTCCGCGACAGCAAGATACTGCCCTGGCGTAATTACTTCACCTTGAGGCCCTCGGATGCGCGAAAATGCCTCGTAAAAAAGGGTGCGTCTCTGCGGCAATCTGACAATCGGCTGAAGATAAAGATCAACCTTGTTTTCCTGCAATCCTGAACGCACAATTTCCAGTATCGCCTCATCCTGAGGTAGGATTTCCTCGTCCGGGCCCTCACTGTTGCGCAATAGATGAGGTGGCTCGTCCGGCGCTTCCACCAGTTCCTCATCTGCGGAAAGAAGAATTTCCTCTTCCTCTTCTTTTTCAGGCTTCTGATCCGTTGAGAGCTGCTTAAGCAATTTGCGCAATATCTGCATTTCACCGGCGAAGCTGTCCATATTGCCATCTTTGCCAGCGAGGCGACCGAGAATGTTATCGAAGCGATCGAGGCCGGTTTCCGCCATATCGAGATCGCTGCGCATTTTGATCAGATCACGCTGAAACCGCGCTCGCTCTATATGCCTCATAATAAAGTCATGAACCAGAGCACAAATAAGGAAAAAAACGCCCCCGGCCCAATAGCCGATAACGGGGTCAATCCCCGCGATATAAATCGGCGTTTGCACAGCGACAACCACTGCCGTCAAGGCATAGGCAATAATAATTACGCTATGGTAGAGCACGCGACGATAATCCCCCTTAAGTTACAAGGCGCCAGTTTAGTCAAAAATTACAAATTGGGAAGTCATCTCTGCCGGAAGGTCGAAAAACATCTATTCCCAGCGCGCCATGTATTGATATAGTCCTACATTCTCTATTCAGAAGCTCAAGTAAAGAAGAATGAAAATGAACCGACTACAGGATAAAATAGCCATTGTAACAGGCGGGACCAGCGGCATCGGACTGCGCACCGTCGAAATTTTCGCGGAAGAAGGAGCGACCGTCGTTTTCTCTGGCCGACGGGAGACAGAAGGAAAAGAAATTGCCAACAGGCTGGGCGACAGTGTTCATTTTGTCCGCGCCGATGCCAGTGTTGAAGCCGACATGGCATCCCTCATCAAGGGAACTGCAGAGAAATTCGGCAAGCTCGACTGCATTTTTAATAACGCGGGCGGTCCGGCCCCTGTCGGGAGTATTGAAACTGTCGATTTTGAAAAATCGATGGAAGCTATGACGCTGCTTTTCGGGGGTGTTCTTCTTGGAATAAAGCATGCGGCGCCCATTATGAAGGCGCAAGGCTTTGGCAGCATTATCAACAACGGCAGTATCGCAGGGCATCTGGCGGGTTATTCAACGTCTATGGTCTACAGCAGCGCGAAAGCGGCAGTACTGCAGCTAACGCGCAGCGCTGCCATGGAACTGGGTGAAAGCAACGTCCGGGTCAACTCTATCTCTCCCGGTGCGATCGCAACAGGCATTTTTGGTAAGGCCCTAGGTCTTAAAGGTCAGGCAGCAGAAGATACGGCGAAAGTTGCCGGAGATGTACTATCGCATGCGCAACCCATTCGCCGGGCGGGTCTTCCCGATGACATCGCCAAGGCTGCTCTTTTCCTAGCATCGGACGACTCCACCTTTGTCAATGCCGCCGATTTCCTTGTGGACGGCGGCATGATAGGCGGGCGTCACTGGTCAACACATCAGGAAAGCGTTCGTAATCTTGGAAAGGCCTTTACAGGCTAGCGATCAGCCTTCTTCGAGGCGGCCAATCGCAAGGAATTTGCGGCGGCGCTCTTCACGGAGCTCGCCCGGTTCCTTGCCCACAAGGGATGCAAGTTCTTCCTCTATTGCATCCCCGAGCGCGGTAATCGCAGCGGGCACATCACGCTGGGCACCACCGACCGGCTCTTCAACAATTCGGTCGATGACCTTGAGCTTTAAAAGGTCCTGCGACGTGACTTTCATGGCGGTCGCCGCTTCCTGCGCCTTGTCGCGTGTCTTCCAGAGGATTGCCGCACAGCCCTCAGGTGAGATCACCGAATAGATGGCGTGGGCGAACATCAGGACGCGGTTGGCGCTCGCCAGCGCTACTGCACCGCCGCTACCTCCTTCACCGACAATTGATGCGATCATGGGTACGCGCACGTCAAGGCTAACCTCAATGGAGCGGGCGATTGCCTCCGCCTGTCCGCGTTCCTCCGCGCCGATACCAGGATAAGCGCCGGATGTATCGATAAACGTCAGAATGGGGAGCGAAAAATGGTCAGCCATGCGCATCAGGCGTTGCGCCTTGCGGTATCCTTCGGGTCGCGCCATGCCGAAATTATGACGAAGACGGGTCTCCGTATCCTTCCCCTTTTCTGTTCCGATCACGACAACGCTGCGGCCACGAAAACGGCCCATGCCGCCGACAATCGCCTTGTCATCCGCAAAAGCCCTATCCCCGGCAAGGGGCGTGAATTCTTCAATCAGCTGCGCCGTGATATCGCCTAGCTTCGGTCGGTCGACATGGCGAGCAACCTGCGTTTTTTGCCAGGGCGTGAGCTTCGAATAGGTTTGCTCCAACTGGTGAAGGGCCTTCTGGCGGAGTTTGGCAATATCCTCTTTGATTTCGATATCACTACCGTTTTCCAGCCCCTCAAGCTCACGAATCTTACCTTCGAGGTCAGCAATTGGCTTCTCAAAATCAAGGAAATTATTCATTAAATGTCCAAACTCAACAGTGATCGACGGTCTGATTAATAAATTGGCGGAACGGTTACGTCAATCAACCGTTCCGCCAGAATTTAAATTTATGACAGCTATATGACGCGAAAACTTATCCGCGGGACGCGATGATGTCAGCCTGATTTACCAGTGCTTCCGCCTGTTTAATCGAGGCGATATCGATCAGCCGACCATCAAGAGCAACGGCGCCGGCGCCTTCCGCCTGCGCCTTTTCCATGGCTTCCAGGATACGGCGCGCTTTCGCCACTTCTTCCTCCGCTGGGGTGAAGATATCATTGGCGAGAGGGATTTGTTTCGGATGGATGGCCCATTTCCCCTCGCAGCCAAGGATGGCCGCGCGGTTACCATGGGCGATATACCCATCAGGATCGGAGAAATCACCGAACGGACCGTCAATCGGACGAAGGCCATTCGCGCGGGCCGCCACAACCATGCGGGCGATGGCATAATGCCACATATCACCCCAATGGAAATCGCGACTTCCGTCTTCCGCCGGGTCCGTCAGCACGCCATAAAGCGGGTTAGGCCCCCCGATAGATGTCGTCCGTGCCTTTGTCGATGCCGCATAGTCCGCAACACCGAAATGCAGGCTCTCATTGCGCTTACTGGCCGCGGCAATCTCATGGATATTCTGCATCCCAAGGGCGGTTTCGATAATATGCTCAAACCCGATTTTCTTCTTGCGCCCCGTTGCTGCCTCGATCTGTGTCACCATCATATCAACGGCGTAAACGTCGGAGGCTGTGCCGACCTTCGGGATCATGATCAGGTCGAGGCGCTCTCCGCCCTGCTCAACCACATCCACGATGTCGCGATACATGTAATGCGTATCAAGGCCATTGATCCGAACAGACATCACTTTGTCACCCCAGTCAACATCGTGCAGGGCCTCAATAATATTCTTGCGCGCCTGCGCCTTGTCGTTCGGCGCGACCGCGTCCTCGAGATCGAGAAAAATGGCATCCGCATCAGACTTGGCGGCCTTTTCAAACATATGAGGGCTGGAGCCGGGAACGGCAAGTTCACAACGGTTCAGGCGCGAAACGCAAGGTTCCGGAACAGTAAAGCTCATGAGTTCTACACTTTCTTCGGTTTAGTTTGTGAATTTGTTGCGAGGAAATTGCGTTAGCCGCGTGGCAGAGTCAAGTTTTCCCCCAAATAAATTTGCATCATGCCAACGGATGATGCGCGGTGACAATTTCCTTAAGCCGCTCCTGCAGGACATGGGTGTAAATCTGCGTTGTCGAAATATCCGAATGCCCCAGCATTTTCTGAAGACTTCGAAGATCAGCGCCATTGGCCAGCAAATGACTGGCGAAGGCATGCCGCAGGACATGCGGGGATACTTTCGCCGGATCGATATTCGCCTCAATCGCTAGTTCTTTCAGGAGTTGACCAAGGCGTTGGCGGGTGAGAAATCCCTGTCCACCCCGTGAAGGGTAGAGCCATTTTGAGTGGCCACCATCCGGGCAAAAAACATCCCGTACCTCAAGATACTGTTCAAGTGCCTGTTTGGATGCCTGGTTCACTGGCACCAGCCGTTCCTTATTGCCTTTGCCGCGGACAATAAGAAACCTGTCCTGCTCCCTTAGCGCCGGGTATGGCAGGGACACAAGCTCCGACGCCCGAAGCCCGGTCGCGTAGAGCAGATGAAGCAAAGACAGGAGACGCCTTTTTTCCGGTGTGTCCCCTTCCGCGACCGCAAGCAAACCGTCGACCTCTGCTTCCGACAGATATTTCGGCAGCCGTCGCCCGGCGCGCGGGCTATCGATGTTCAGTGCAGGATCATCATGGCGAATATCCTCCCCCAAGAGGTAGGAGAAAAGCTGCCGAATGGCGCTTAAACGCCTTGCCTGCGTGCTTGCCTTTAGCCCGCTATCATCCAGAAGCTTGAGATAAGCCTGAATATCCTTTGCCGATACGGTCGACAGGTCTTTTCCTTGCCGGAGCACAAAACTCTCAAAATCATTTAGATCCCGGCGATATCCGGAAAGGGTGTTTTCCGCAGCGCCCCGCTCGGTCAAGAGCATTTCGAGGAAACCCTCAATATAGTAGCGCGACATCTTACAGATTCCGCGAAACGGCGGCCTCTAATGCTATTTTCCGGGCTTCTTCTTCAAGCCCGATAGTCTTCAGCGCATTCACAACCGCGATCAGCGTCTCAGTTGACGCCTTGCCGGGCCCTTCCGTGCCAATTGCAGCCAGTGACAGTGCCACAGTCTCTCCAACCAAACCGGCTTCTGCCGCGAGTTTTAGGTTTTTCTCGATCACCGCATTGGAGAAGCCAGACCTAGGCGTCTGACCCACGTCAAGCGCAGCAGCCCAAAGATCGCTTGATACCGGTTCGCCGAATGCATCAAGAATAGCAAGATACAGGCCGACATTTTCTTGGGAAGTGGTAGCACCGCCATGACCAAAGTCTGTCGCATCGAAACTGGCCGCATTCCAGCGCGCAATGCCAGTCGTGCCGGAGATGAGCATATATGCATCCGCGCGGGCGATAAACTTCCGCGCCATTTCCCGCGCCGCAAAATCACCCCGAAGCGCACCACGGCGCACGGCCCGTTCCCATAGTGCCGCGATGGCCTCTTCCTTCTCAACCAATGAAAAACGCAGCGCGTCCAGTTCGAACACATCCCCATATTCGGCGGCTGTCAGCCCCGACAGAAGCGGCATTGAAAGACTGGCAGCCGCAAAAGAGGATCCGTTGCGTTCACCGGCCGCCCAGATTTCACCAAGCAAGCGAGCTTTCTCAACATCAGCGGTTGCGCTAACCGCTTCCCGATAAAGCGCGGCAATCTGCCCGAGGTTAGGGTTTTCCTCCGCTCTTTCCAGAAAAGCGCCCTCATTTATAAGGCGACGCGGAAGGATCGCTGGAATGCTCCCGACGGCCAGCGATTCATAGGCAGCGATAAATCTGGTATTGATATCTGCAGTCTTATCCATCGCTAGCGCCCACAGGAAAGCGTTCCCCGCATTTTCTATTGAAGCAACAGGAAGAGACGTATTAGAAAGGCTCATCATCGCAAAATGCAGTGCCGTGAGAGCCTGGTCATTTTCAGGGAGCTCGGCGCTGCCCCCCGCCAACCGGTCATACAGCGCGAAGAACAGCGCATCCTCCCCTGCCGCTTCGTCGAGAAGACTGATGCCAATCTCCGCCCGTGCCATATTGCCAGCGACGATATTGCAAAAGACATCCGCCTTGGTCCAAAAATTGTCAGCGGTCGCCGTCCTGGTACGGTCCACAATTTTGCAGGCTTGATCGTTCCGCCCCTGAAGCAGCATAACTTCAGTTGAAATGCGATTAAGCTCAGGTGTCATACTAGACCCTGACACCCTGCCCAGCAAATCCGATGCATCTGTCACTTGCCCAGCGGCCATCAGTTTTTCCAGCCGAATCCTGATCAGATCCAATGACTGGCTCTGCGCTTGGCCTTGCGGAATTGCGGCAGCCGTCAGCAACTACCGACTCTTAAGCCTGTGCATCTCAGGTGATGCCTTCGGAACGGTGAGGTATTAAAGCAACGTCACGACACGCTCTTTCTGCGTTCCCTGCCACATGTCCGTCCCCAACCCGCCATTTGTCGTGCTCAAAGTGCCAATGGAGGCAGGGTTTAAGCCGCCCAGAGACTGCACAACAACAGCCCCCTTGATGCGGCTACCTTCCAGCACATTTTTTTGTGGTGCGGATGTCGCCGGCGTCGCACTCGCAGGGGTTTTCTCAGTTTGCGTTGCGGGGGCCGATTGACCAAGCGGCGGCACCAGATTAAGCGGTTTTTCCTGCGCTACGGCTGTCGGAGCCATAGCTGTCAGGCCCGCGATCAACAGGCAAGTGCTGTAAAAAGACCTGGATCTATTTGGGGAACTGGTCATTCGGAATAACCTTTTCAACTTTTACCGTCGGTGCAGGAATATCCCATGCGGAGAGAAAAACACCGCCGCCAATAACCGCTGCGGCTACCAAGAAAAGCAGAAAAAGGGAAAACTTAGACATATTCGATCACTATTACCGAAATCAGAGCACCAAAAATTAGTGCATGATAGGCAAAACTGTTGCTATTTAAAGCACTAAGCTGCGATAATGGTAT
>ERZ1740062.596-NODE-596-length-18210-cov-4.847205_pt1 | contig 18210 bp, 10 predicted proteins | sample MGYA00581741_ERZ1740062 | MGnify/ENA primary metagenome ERZ1740062 (study PRJEB43018, sample SAMN04849747) | marine metagenome | isolation source: floating plastic debris | place: Pacific Ocean | collected 2008-09-01 | study: EMG produced TPA metagenomics assembly...
CCCCACTCTTCCCCCTCTTCCCCCTCTCTCAAACTGAATAAGTAATCAAAAATTTCACCTATATAGAATTTAGGACATTGGCTTTAAAATAACAACCGCTTTAACTGTTCGAGGAAGAATGATATTTTGAATCGAAAATCAGTTGCAACTCTAGAATATAAATTGAAAGCCTAAATAAAGAATCTAAATTAAATTATGGAATCAAGTTTTTTAACTACTATCTTTCTACCTCTAGCATTATTCATCATTATGCTGGGAATGGGATTGGGATTAACGTTAAATGATTTTAAACGAGTCTTTATTCAACCCAAAGCTGTAATCCTGGGTTTGATAGCACAGTTAATCGTACTTCCGTGCGGAGGTTTTCTTTTAGCAATGATTTTTCCTCTTTCACCGGAATTAGCTGTGGGAGTGATGATTATCGCAGCTTGTCCGGGTGGTCCTACTTCTAATATGGTGACTTATTTAGTCAAGGGAAACGTTGCTCTTTCGATTACTCTTACTGCTATGAGTAGTTTAATTACAGTTTTTACTATTCCGTTGGTGGTAAACCTAGCGATGCAGAATTTTATGGGAGAAGCAGCTGCTTTGCAGTTACCTTTTCTCAAAACCGTAATTCAAATTGCTGTAATCACCTTTGTTCCGGTGACTATCGGAATGTTAATACATAATTACACTCCTCAAATTGCAGCTAAGTTGGAAAAATCAGTTAAATGGTTTTCTCTATTTTTCTTGGGATTGATTATTGCGGGTTTGCTTTTAAAAGAACGAGATAATGTACTCGGCTTTTTCTTCCAAGTCGGTGGAGTTACTTTGACTTTGAATTTATTAACAATGGCTTTGGGTTATGCTATTGCGATTCTTGGTAAACTCGACCAAAGTAGTGCTAGAGCAATAACTGTTGAAGTCGGAATTCAAAACGGTACATTAGCAATAGCAGTCGCAACTACTCTGTTAAACTCCCCAGATATGGCAATCCCAGCAGCAATTTATGCTTTAATCATGTTCGCTACGAGTGGAGTCTTTATCGGAATAGTTAAAAATCGAGTCGCTCCACAAGCATAGAATTTAGAATTTTAATTTAATTTAATCTAACAATCTTGCTTTTTCTCAATCACTTCTCCAAACCACTGTAGAAAATTTTCGCAATACAATTCTCCCTTTCCTTCAAAAAATATCCTAGTAGTTTTTGCATGATTTATTAATAAGGTTCCATTGAATGGTAGAATATTCTACAGACGAATAAAAATTGTTTAATGCCGGTCGGCGAAACAAAAAATACTCTCAGGATAGCTTAGAGTTTTCATGAATTCGGTAAGCAAACATCTAAGCTACCAACTTATAATAAGCCCCATTATTTGTAATTTTCTACTTTCATTAAACTTAAATTTTGCAACTTCACTAAACCTAGAGCAAAGGTGTAATCCTCCTCTTCAGTTAACAAATTGCACTCGAACCCAAAAATCCTTGACATCTCACTATCGATTACAGTACAAATGAACTATAAGCGATGATATTTTATAAATGAGATTTTCCAAAACAGTAGATAAGCTCTATCTATCCAGCCTTTCCCAGCAGATTCAAGGTCTACCGTCGGATGAAGCATCTTCGTTATTGTTTGAAGGTGCTGCTCTGGTTTTGTTTGCTGGTTATCCCGATATTGCTTATCAGTTATTCGTTAAATTAACTCACGGTAATTTAGGGATTAGCGAACAAAGTAGCCTTGCTCATCCGATAAAATCTATTATTCCTGGTTTATGTTACGAGTTGAATATTCCTTCTCCTGTGGTGTTTTCTCAAGGAGACATGTCTTTAAGTGAATTGGAGAAGTATATTAATAAAAATTTGCGTGAATACGAACATGTATCGGGGATTGATAAATGGTTTCAGATAAAAATGCCATTGGGAAATTGGAGTGATGATTTTATATATGATATTACCCATCCCAAAGCTGATTTTACAGACATTGAAAGATTAAATACTCACGGGTTTTTGCAGGATTTACATAGAGTTATTAATGTTCGCTGTATTAATAGAAGAAAATTTGTAGAAGCGAGTAAATTATTAAAAATCTTTGATGATGTAGTTGAAGCGTGGAATATTGATTGTAAAAGTTGGGTTGAACAAGAAATAATTGTTTTTGGAATCCAAACTTATCTTGAATTAAACGATACTGATAATGCTGATAAATATATTAAAAAGTGGTGGGAATCTTTAAATAATTCATTTAGTGCTTTATATTTAGTTGGTTATTTACCAGACTTGATGAAAAGAATTTCAGCAGGTGTTTTGCAAGATTATATTCAAATTACTCAAATACAAGCTTTAGAATTTCTGAATTCTGTAAATCAGCGAAAAAAAGAACCTGAGATAATTGGTTTTATTCCGACGGTGGAAGATTGGCAGAATTTTTTGCAGAAATGGGATAAAGCAATATTTGATAACTTTGATGAGAGTCGTAGAGAAAGCTATGAAGGTTGGTTTCCAGAAATTGTTAAACGTAAAAGCTGTTTAAATCGAGGAGCTACGGAAGAAGAAATTAATTTATTAGAAGAGAGATTACAAACGAAATTACCTTTAAGCTATAAAAATTTTCTTCTTGCTTCCAATGGTTTTACGATATTAAATGAATACTGCAAACTATACGGTACTGATGAAATCAAATGGTTTGTTGAAGAAAATCAAGAATGGGCTGAGATTTGGGATGATAAAGATGAAAGAGATAATATAAGCGACGAACTTTATTTTCAATATGGAGAGCATCAAGACTGTATTCATGTAAGAGGTAAATATATGAAAACAGCTTTGCAAATAAGCTTTACTGAAGACGGTTATGTTTATCTCCTCAATCCAAAAATTATTGATTCTCGAAATGAATGGGAAGCTTGGGATTTTGGAACCAAGTTACCTGGAGCTAATCGCTATCGTTCACTTTGGGAGATGATGCAGGAAGTTTATCAAAGATGTTTTGATGAAATGTAAGAAATTATTTCAAATCAATTTTTTGTTCTCTATTCCCTACTCCCCACTCCCCACTCCCACTTATTCAACAATTGTTAATTTTAAGAATAATTTTGGGTACCCTAAGCACGACACCTATTGTTTGAACATTTAAAACTACTGATTTCTAAATAATCCAAATCCCATCAAATCCCATTTAAATATTCACCATCATGATAAATACAAGTTACGATTTTGACCAAGCGATTTTACCAGCGGGAAACTCTTTAAAAGCTAATTTATTACTACGTTTTCGGGCTGCTGACATACTGGAATCTCCCAGACGCAATCTCAATCTTTCTCTAGTAATTGACCGTTCCGGTTCTATGGCCGGTGCCCCTTTACATCACGCTCTCAAAGCTGCTGAATCTGTTGTTGATGAGTTAGAAGCTAATGATGTGCTTTCGGTAGTTGTTTACGACGACAGAATTGATACTGTCATACCACCTCAGTCTGTGACCGATAAATCTGCACTCAAAAATTCGATACGCAGAGTTAGAGCCGGAGGGATTACCAATCTATCTGGTGGATGGCTCCAGGGTTGCGAACATGTCAAAAATCAACTTGATAGCCAAAAAATAAACCGCGTGCTTCTACTGACTGATGGTCGCGCCAATATGGGTGTTATAGACCCGCAAATCCTGACAGCAACGGCAGGACAAAAAGCGGAAGAAGGGATTACGACAACCACATTGGGTTTTGCTCAAGGTTTCAATGAAGACCTTTTGATTGGGATGGCAAGAGCTGCGAATGGCAACTTTTACTTTATCCAAAGTATTGATGAAGCATCTGAAGTTTTTAGTATTGAGCTAGATAGTCTCAGAGCAGTTGTAGGTCAGAATCTCAAAGTTACCCTTGAATTGGCTGATGGTGTGAATTTTGCTGATACCTTAAGTCTGGCTCAAGTTGACCAAAATAATTCTGGTCAATCCGTAATTACTCTAGGTGAATTATACGAAGGTGAAGATAAACTTTTAGGATTAAGTGTTGATATTGCTGATGCTCCGATTGGTGATTTAACAGTTATGAAGTTGCATTACACCGCTGATGTAGTTCAAGACAATGTGATTCAGACCGTTTCCGGAACAGTAGACGTTGTTGCTAAAGTTGGTACAGTTGAGGAATCAGCTTTTGCTTCTTCGAGTGATGTCATGCTGGATTTGAGCCGCTTGACGATTGCGAAAGTCAAAGAAAATGCTCTCGAATTAGCTGAATATGGTAAGCATTCCGAAGCAGAACAAGCTTTGAAGTTGCTTGTGGAAGACTTGCGGAATAAAGGTTTAAACGAGAATTTTGAAATAGCTGAAGAAATAGACCAGCTTGAATATTTTGCGACTCAAATTGCACAAAGAGCTTTGGGTAATGCGGGACGTAAAGAATTACGTGACCAAACTTATCAAGCAATGACCCGCAATCGCAGCGAATTAGTAGGTCGTGGTGTGACTGCTGGTGCGGAAATATATTCAATGTCAACAGTCAATGAAGCTGGCTCTGGTGTTGAATTATATTGCATTCGAGAAGGGGGTAAATTACGGATTAAAATAAAATCTGATGGTTATGATTCAACTAAAAACGTTCAGTTCCCTCGTTCGATTCGTGCAGAAGGAGCGAGCTATATTGTTGAAGGATTAGAACTTTCGAGCAACGGTAGTTTTTATCGCGCAACCGGTAAGATTAATCGTTTTGTGAAACCTGGTGAAGCAGATAATTTTGCTGCTCCCAGACAGGTAAGGAGAACTAGCAATGCTAAAGCTTCCAAAGGTCCTGCTAGTGCTGCTGACCTTCCCACTACAGATTCTGTAGATAACGGTATTTTGGTTCAGTGCGTCAAGGATGGTAAGAAATTGCGAGCTAGAGTAGTTGCTGACGGATACGAACCCGATTGGAACATGCGTTTCCCCCGCTCGGTTCGTGAAGAAGGAATGCTTTATGTAGTCGAAGAAATTAAAACTGGCCCCGACGGGAAGTCTTATATCGCTTGCGGTCAAATTAAACGTTTTGTGCAACCTGCTGTTGTTAGTTGAATCGAGTAGTAAGTAGCAAGTAGTAAGTAGTAAGTATGGAGTGAATAGTGCTTTTGATTAATATTGCCGAATTTTCTCTTAAGCAGACTATTTGCTATTAATTACTTATTACTTCAGGACTTACGCAATTGTCACAATGCTGGTTGGTGCGTGACACTATAAAAGGTTATTACTACGTTCAGAAATAGTAAAAGTGTCACAGCACCCTACGAGAAAAATATGCCAGTTGCGTAAGTCCTATACTTATTACTTGCTACTTGCTACTCATTACTTGCTACTTGCTACTTATTACTTACTACTTATTACTTGCTACTTACTACTTATTACTCCCTGCTTTTCACGCTTCAATCAACGGACTATAATCATCGGGATTATCAAACCCAGCAATCCAAGCGGCTGCTTGATGGCAAGTTTGCATGTAGGGAGGAACTCGCAATACATGAGTATGTCCGGTGGATGGACAAATAACTTTTAAAATCATTAGAGCTTCATCATCTTCAAAGGGAATATATACAAGTTGACGTTCTCCCCCAACATCTTTGTCTCGATGACGAATTAATCCTCCGACCTGCTGCACAAATTTTTCGTATCCCAAACGCTCAATCAGCACTCGTCTCAATTCAATATTTTCGACATTTAAAATATCTTGTCCACTCAAAGCATCGGATTCAAAAGCAATCCGGTCAGTTACTCGGACACCTCTAAACCGCAATACGAAACCATGTCCTTTTCCCAAGCTAGTAATTCCACTACCAGCTAACTCAATCCAACGAGTAACGTGAAGACCTTTAGGAAGATTGGTCAAATTAACACAATCGCTAATATCAAGACTTTCACAGGTTAGATTTTCAGGTAAATTATAAAGCTGCGATGCACCACTTAAATTTAAATGACCATCGACCCGCATTCCATTCCATCCACGATGTTCAATAATTAATTTTCGAGCCAGTTCTGGAGCTACGGGTTGATTATTTTCATGAGGTCGCTGCTTAACTAATCTCTTGGGAATACGTCCCCCGGACATCATAGTTCGCATTAATCTTCTACCTCAACATAAGCATCGGGACGGTATTCTCTTTGTTTCCAAACCCGGTAAACACCTTTTTGTAATTCAATTGCTCGATGCTCTTCATGAATCAAAGTTACGCTTGCATCCTTTACTTCCAGAAACAGTTCGTTACCTCTTCCCCATAATTGAACTGCATCTTCTTGTTGAATACGATGGCTGTGTCCGGTGACTTCACCATGAGCCAAAGTCACACCAGAACGCTTCTGTACCCCCGTCGGAATAGTAGCAATCGGAGACAATAAAACGTCACCATGTCGATAAAGAATAGGACTTTGGTGATGTTGAGAGTTTCTGCGATTCGAGTACATATTATAGAAGAATTTTATATTTTTACTTCTATCTATTATAGTACATTTATATTGTTTGATAATTTTTCATCGATAAGGCGATCGCAGTATAAAATCGCAGTAACCTATAATGTCTTCTTATATCATTACAATCCGTTCAACCCAAATAAATTTCCTCTTTGCTTAGTGATGAGGTTTATCTACATTGAAGATAACGTCATTAACTTTTCCCCTGACGTAGCTGCATGGATTGCGAGTTGCGCTCGATTTTTCAAGTTGAGACGATTAAAAATACTGTTGATATGGGTTTTAACGGTACTTGTTGATATAAACAGTTTGTCGGCAATTTCTTGATTTGTTGCTCCCATCGCTACTAAACGAGCTACATCTAATTCCCTCGGAGTCAAAATAGATAAAGATGAATCCATCGACTTGGGAAGATTGGATGCTCGTAATTTTTGAGTAACAACTTTTTCGAGAACACCAGGTGCTAATTGAGTGTAGCCGCGATTGATGCAACGAATTGCATTTACAAGTTCAGAAGCTGGCATATCTTTGAGTAGATAGCCTTTTGCACCAGATTGAAGCGCTTCATCTACATCGTTATCATCATCAAAAGTGCTTAAAATCAAAACTTTACTGGTGGGAAATCTTTCACAAATAATCCGAGTCGCTGTACTACCATTCATAATTGGCATTCGCACATCCATTAAGATAACGTCGGGTTCTAATTTCTCAACCTGTGCAATTGCTTCTTCTCCATTTTCAGCTATACCTACAATTTCAAAATCAGATTCCAAGCTCAATATTGCTTTCAAACCTTGACGAACTATAGTTTGGTCATCTACGAGTAATAATTTAATCATATTTAAGAAAGGGGATAGGGAATAGGGATATTAATCAACTAGTAAACTTTTCTTTGTAGGGTGCTGTGACACTTTAATTAATTTTGAACATAGTAATAACCTTTATAGTGTCACGCACCACCCAAGTCTTGTGACAATTGCGTAAGTTCTGAGTTATAAAAGATAATTCAAGTTTAAAGGTTGCCATTCACCAATTTTTATAGAATTGTATGTGTGGTGTTCGGAATTTAAAGAATAATCTTCATTGATATTGATTGGATAAACTGTTAATTCTTCTGTTATTTGAGTTTCTTTTTCAACAGATATAATATCTAGTTTAGAAAAATCATCTTTGTATTCGATGGATTGAAATTGTTCTAAATCAGTTGGATTATTTGATATATGCAGCGGAATTTCAACAGTAATACAACAACCGTGTCCCGGTTGGGATTCTAATTGAAAATTACCTTGCAAAAAATCAACTCTTTCCTGTATTCCTTGCAATCCATAGCCACCACAAACTTTTTCTTGGTCAAATCCTCTACCGTTATCTTCAATTTTTAAATATAATCTTTCGGAAATTTGAGAAATATTAGAAATATAAATATTAACTTCTGTAGCAACAGCGTATTTACAAATATTATTTAGTGATTCTTGAATAATTCGATATATAGGAGTTACAAATTGTGATGGAATTGCTGTTGATAAATTAATTTCAACTTCCGGTAAAATACCTGTATTTTGTTCAAAATTATTTACCAAAGATTCAATTAGAGTTGACAAAGATTGAGTTTCTAATCCATCATCGCGTAATGCTTTTACCGATTGACGAACTTCTTGAGAAGCTACTTTTACCAAACGATGCGCTTCGTTTAAAAACTGCTGCGCTTGATGAGATTCAGGTTGACAAAGTTGGATTGCAGTTTGTAATTGAAAATTAAGACCCGTCAAAGAATGTCCTAAAGAATCATGCAAATCTCGTGCAATTCGATGTCTTTCTTGCATTGCTGAAAACTGAGCAAATTGCAAAACACATTCCCACAAAGATTGATGCATTTGAGCAAGTTTTTCAGATGTATAAACCTGTTCCGTCAAAATACTTCCTCCCTATTGTCAGCTAATTCTATATATTTCTGAGGGAGAATTACTTATGCAGAATTTGGTAATAGGTAATTGGGGATGGGGAGATGGGGAGATAGGGAGATAGGGAGATAGGGAGATGAGGAGATGGGGAGACAAGGAGAGTAATTAATTCATAACTCCTAACTCCTAACTCATTACTCGTTACTCGTTACTCATTACTCATTACTACGTCCAATTCCCCAACAACACATAAGCGGCCCAGAAATACGGTGCTTGATAGTCGGGATTTTTCAAGATATTTAGTTGAGCTTGTCGTAATGCTTCTGCTTTGGATATTCCTGTTTCGTTTGTTTTGGATAATTGTTCGTAAAATTGACTGATTAATGACGCTGAAGCTTCGTCGTTGACTCTCCACAATGTTGCGATGGTGCTTCTGGCTCCGGAACGTACTGCTACTCCTGCTAATCCGAGTGCGGAACGGTTGTCTCCTGATGCTGTTTCACAAGCGCTGAGTACGAGTAATTCTAATGGGTTATCTCTCGATATTTCTCCGGTTTTTAAGATGCTGCTGAGTTGATTAACTTTGATTTTGTCGTCCCAGGTGAGGATAAAGGTTTCTTCTGCTGTGGAACCAAATTGACCGTGGGTTGCTAAATGTACTATGGGATAGGAAATTGCTGGTACTTTGTCCTCGAAGGCATTATTAGTAAATTTCTGATTAAATAATACCTGGGTGGGAAGTTTGGATTTGATTTTTTCGACTTCGTTTTCAACGTAGGGTAAAGCAGGAAATTCAAGACGAGCTTGATTTAATCCTCCAACTAATGCTTCTAAACGTCTTTCTGTTAAAGCACGGGGGGCTAATAGTTGTAATCCTGGTGTGAGAGCAATACTGTAGTTTTCTACAAGAAAGTTTTTACCGTCGTGTAATGCTCCCATGGGTATGTTTCTCAAAACCCCGTCTAAAACAAATACTAGTGTTTTGACTTTACTTGCTTTTAAAGCATCTGCTTCGGGACGAATTACTAAATCATAAATTTTTTGTAGTTGGGGAAGGGTTAAATCAATAGCTGTGGGTTGTTGTAAATCGTTTTGTAAACTGGATGTCAGCTTTTCGATTTCTTGTTTATTGATGGCGGTTTTATAATAGCGAAAGTCTCGGTTTTCTTGTTTTTGCAGTTTTTTATCAGATTTACTATTCAAAGATTGATTATTTGATTTCGGTAAGCTGGTAATAATCGCGAGTTCGTCTTCTAGAATAATCGGATAAATTACTGCTGCTGTTTCATCAACTTTATCTATTTGAGCGGGGTTTACATTTAAACAAGCTTCGCGAAAAAAGTTGTCGAGTTCAACTAATTGCAATGCTTCGATAATATCCCGTGCTTTTTTGAGATTATCTTTTTGATTGGATTTTACTAATAAACTGACTAGTTGACGGTGTATTGGTTCAACTTCGTCTCGAAAGGAAAATTGTACATCGGGACTAGCTGAAGCTAAATCTGCTCGTAAGGATTTGATGTTGCTAACTGCTTGTTGATATACATCAATTGCTTGTTGGGTTTCACCTCTAGCTTTGAGTATTCGTCCTAATTGCCATTGTGAGCGATAGGTAATATCGTTAGCTTTGGCTTGTTGAGCTAGTTGTAATGCTTGTCGAGTTAAGGTTTCTGATTCTTGCCATTGTTGGCTTTGTTCATATATATTCCCCAAACTAATCAAAGCATCTGCCTGTAATCGTGGATGAGATAATTCTTTTGCTTGTCGTACTGCTATTGCTAAATTATCAGCTATTTCACGGATAGCAATTGTATTATTTTGTTTGTTAATTTGCATCATGGCATGAGCTAGATGCAATCTTATTTCGATGGAGCTACGACTCGGAGGTAATGCATCGATTCTCTGTTTTACTTGCTCAATCAGACTTTTGGCTTGGTATATTTGGTTTATATCAACCAGTAAACTCAATTGATTGACTTGAGAAAGCACTTGAAAATTTTCTGACTCCGATGTAGCAGCTTGTTGATAATACTTTAATGCTGTTTGGGCGGATTGCGAGTTAATTGTATTTTTAACTGCATTTTTATTAGGTTTATCTTGATTGATTTGAGCGCGAACAGTATTACCCAAACCAAGCTGGGATAATGTGACGATATCGGGTAAATTTAACTGTTTCGCTGCTGTCAAACTTTGCTGTAAAACTATTTCAGCTTGAGAAAAATTCCCGACAACTCGTAAAGAATCTCCCAAGGTATGTAAAGCAATAGTGGTTTCGGGGGAAGCAGAGATTTTTTGTAAATGGTTTTTCAGTAGTAAAGTATTTTCGTTTGTCGAATTGCTAGGTAATTTTAAAGCTGTTTCGAGCAAAGTAATAGCACGACGATAAAGACCTAAATTTTGTAATGCTTGAGCTTGATTGGTTTGACTAACCAATACCCGTGCAGGTTTATTTAATTTAGCGTAAATATCCGTTGTCTTTTTCCAGGATTCCAGAGCGGGATTTGCTTGTCCCCTTGCTAGCTGTAATCCACCTTGGATATCAAAAGCTTGAGCAAGAGCTAATTCTGTTTTGTTGGTAGGATTTTCAATATTATTTAATAAATCAATTGCTTTAGTTATGCTTTCAATCGCATTATTCCACTGTCCGAGTTGTTGATAGCTCAGAGATAAATTACTCAAACTCAAAGCTTGACGAGTAGTATTTCCGGAAGCTGCGTATTTCTGCTCCGATTCCTGAAACAGTTGCACAGCTTGGGAAAATTCACCTTTATCAAAGTGCGATCGCGCTTGTTGTTCTTCTGATAATAGGGATTGATTTTGAGCAACGATTTGAGGTGTAGTTGCAAAAGTTAATTGAGTTAACTTATTTGATTTAGCTAAATTTGGAACTTGAGCAAAACCGGGTGATGTAACGCATAAAACAGCAGTTAACATCATCGGTGTAATGAATTTGAATAAACGTTTTTGATATCTGGTAGATTTCATAGGAGAATTTGATTTAGTTAGATTTATTATTTTCGATTTATTTAAATAAGTAGGTAGGAATCTTAGGTGTTTTGGCGAAGACGGCGCAACTACGAACAATTATTAGAATTCGATTGAGTTTGATAATTATTATTTTGAGGGGGATTAGCAACGAGGAAAATTTCACCGTTTTTATTTCTTATCCAACCTTGTGCTTCTACAATTTGCTTGATTTCTGGTTTTTTATTGATTTGTCTGCTGCTTCTTGGTTCTAATTTGGTTTCTTCAACTTCGTCCAAAGTTGCTAATTTGGTTTGATTTACTCTACCGGTTAAAGGTTCAAAAGGACTCGGTGGTAAACTTCCTTTTCCAGTTATCGTAAAACTGCTTTGAGCGTAATTTTTATTGGAGCAAGTGTTGGTGATTGTGGTATCAACTGGGGTTGTTGGTAATTGAGTTAAAGCATTTTCAGGGCTAATTTCAGGAGTAATGATTTCTATAAAGCCGCTTAAATCGGGATTTTGTTGAGAGATTGCTGTGATATCGTTTGTTGGTAGTTGATATGGGTTTAAATCATCTGGACTTAATTTTTCAAGTTCATTTCGGCTTACTGAATTCATTCCAAAAATACCAGCAGCGTCGATTTTTACTCTTCCACCTTTACCTTGAAACGCATTGGCTGTGATGTCATTGTTTTGATTTGGAGTAGCAACAATAAAACCATTTGGGGAATTTATATTGATATTTCCGCCATCTCCAGTCGCGCTTCTCGAACCAGAAGTAGAAGAAATTTGGCTACCATTTCGCATTAATAAAAGGTCTGCGATATCTAAATTTATATTACCGCCGTTAGTAAAAAATGTAATTGCGAAAATATTACCTTTATCAAGTTGCACGGAATCAGCATTAATGTCAATATTGCCTGCGATTCCTTCTCCTAAGCTATCAACTGAGACTACTGCTCCATCTTTGACCAATAAAGTATCAGCATTTATGTTCAAATTTCCAGCATCTCCTAATAATTTATTGCTATCAATGTCAAGAACCAGTTTTCCTTCTGAATTTATAACTGTTAATGGTTGTGATTGTGCGAATAAACCACTCGAAAATTGAGCATTAGGTGTTGTACCAATAAGTTGTATATCGCGTGCATTTACAGTTAAATTTCCGCTCTTACCTTTTCCAGTAGTAATAGTACTAACTTGCGCTCCATCTTTAACTAATAAAGAATTAGTATTAATCGTCAGATTTCCAGCATTTCCGATTCCTTCTCCTCCAGCAGAAGTAGTCAAACCACCGATGATATCACCATTGACTGGATTGGTACCAATAAGCTGTATATCGTCAGCATTGATATTTAAATCACCACCGTCCCCTTTACCCAAAGTTTGAGTACTGACGAATGCTCCTTCTTCAACTAGTAGGGTATCAGTATTGATATTCAAGTTTCCAGCATCTCCCAATTGGGGAGTATTAAAAGTTGCTTCTCTTTCTTCATTGATAGGTAAAGCAGGTCTAGCTGTGGCACTTAATCTGCTAGAAATTAGATTATCGGATGTTCTTCCAATAAGTTTGACATTCTTGGCGTTTACAGTTAAGTTTCCTGCATTACCTTTTCCACGAGTATTAGTAGTTATCTGTGCCCCGTTTTTAACTAATAGACTCTGAATGGTAATTTCTAAGTTTCCAGCATTACCCAATTTTTTATTAATATCAAAAGTTAATTTTTCCGAATTTTCAACTTCAATTATTGGTCGGCTTGAAGTAGACAAGCCAGTGTTAAATAATAAAATATCAGAGAATATATCATCGCTATCGCCACCAATTAGTTCTACTTTCTGTGCGTCAACAGTTAGATTTCCTCCTTTACCTTCTCCAAAAGTACTGCTATATATAATTCCACCATTTTCAACTAATAGTTTATTCGTTATTATTTTTAAATTACCACTATTACCATTTCCGCTAGTAAAAGTACTAACTTGTGCGCCATCTTTAACTGTTAATGAACTAGCATTAATATTCAAATCACCCGCATTTCCTAATAACGTATTAAAGTCAAAAGTTACTTCTGTACCTTGGTTAATTAATACTGGTTCGCTTGAAGAAAATAAGCCACTAGCAATAGGAATACCATTTACTTTTGTCGAACCAATAAGCTGTATATCACGTGCATTTATATTCAAATTACCACCTTTACCACTTCCTGAAGTAGCAGTACTAATCTGTGCCCCATCTTTAACTATTAATGAATCAGTATTAATTGTTAAGTCTCCCGCATCACCTAACAATTTATCGGGGTTTATCGTAACTTGTCCTTCATTCTCGATTTTGATTGGTTGACTTGAAGTAGATAAGCCACCACGAGATAAAATAATATTAGATTTATTATCTTCAATATTTGTACCAATCAATTCTATTTTTAGTGCATTAATATTCAAATTACCGCTATTACCTTTTCCTAAAGTAGTAGTACCAACACCACCCCCATTTCGTACTAACAAATTCTGAGTATTAATCGTTAGATTGCCACCATTACCTGTAGCTTCCGGGTAAACTGTAGCCACTAATACACTGAAGATACTGCTAGAAGTACCAATTATCTCCACCGAATCTTGTGCATTAACAACTAAATTTCCTCCATTTTCCGAACCCAAAGTACTTGTTTCAATTTGAGAATCACCTACAAGTTTAATATTCTTTCCCCAAACTTGAATATCACCAGCACCTTCCCCGCTAGTATCAACCGCAGCTTGTTGGGATAAATTAATATCCCCTCCATTCTTCACTGCATCATATCCAAAGGAAAATCCTTTTTCTATGGAAATTATATTTACCAAATCTCCTTTAACGCTACCTAATTCAATTCTTCCCCCAGCAGTTTTTAAAGTTGCTCCTTCTAAATTCATATCACCACCAATTAACCCTAAAGTTTTATCAGGTTTAACTCGCAATCCATTTTGAGTATCAATAATTTCAGACGATTTTCTTATCCCTTCACCATCACCTTTAACTGAAATATTTCCTGGATTTTTCCCATACTGCAAACCCAAAGGAACATTGACACTTAATAACGGTTTATCAACAGGATTTACAGCACTAAATTCCAAATTATTCGGAAATATTAAACTTTCAGCACTACTCCCCACAAACGAACCACCAATATCCAACCTAGCATTTTGACCAAATAGAATTCCGTTGGGATTAATCAAAAACAAATTAGCTGCACCATTAGCTTTAATCAACCCATCAACATTAGAAATAGATTTACCAGTTACCCGAGTAAAAATATTTTGAATATCAACTGAATTATTAAAATGAACTTCCGCACCTGTGGAAACTCCAAATTTCTCAAAGCTATGAAATAAATTACTTCCAGCAGTAGTTCCACCTTCGATTTTGGTAATATTCCCTTCTATTCCGACTTCGGAATTGTTGGGTAAGGTGTTATCGGGAGTAATTTGAGCGGATACAAAATTAGTAGAGGAGATAACGGTACAGAAAGTTGTAATTCCAAAAAATAAATTACAAATATTATTAGATTTTATAATTTGATTATTCATAAATTATTTATTTATTAATTACTAATTTACATACCGATGGTGCGTGACACTTGCAAATAAATATCGGTTTATTTGATTTAATTCATAAAAGCGTCACACACCCTACAAATACGTAATTCAAAGTGGAAAGAGAATTAAGAATTAAAAGTAGTGGGAGCGTCTCGCTCCCTAGAAAAACAATTTACTTCATCACCTTGTCCCCTTGTCACCTTGTCTCCCTCACCTTATTTGTGGTCAAAATATTAGTTATCAATTGCTGTCGATTCTTGATAAATTCTTGAGATGGTTGTTTGACTTGATAAAGAGCTTGTAATCCATCAGACCATAGATATTCTTTGTTTTGATTAATTGCATTATTGAGAAAATATTCAGCTTTGATTTTTGCTGTTTCTTCGGATGTGTTCCCAGTTAGGGATTTTGATTTTTGTTCTAATCTTTGTAAATCTGCTTTTATTTGAGCGCGTTGATTTTCTGGCATAATTTGAAAGTTAGTCCAGGGAATGGAAGATGTTGTTCCTGTTAATTTCCATTGATAATTTTTTCCTGGTTCTAATGGTTGTCCTTGATAAAATGCTTTTCGGTTGCTGATATCAACATTTTGTTCCCACAATGTTTCTTCACTGTTCCGTTCCCGGACGATTAACCGACCTTGTTGATTTTTTGAGCTACTATGCCATAAGAACATTGGTTTATCGTGCCAAACTGATAAGGTGTCGATTAAACCTGGGGAAATTGCGACTATGTTAGAACGTGCCCCTAATGACCTTTTCGGACGACGACCCCAGATTGAGTTTACCCAACGTCTGATGATGTTTTGTCTGGGTCTACGAACTTGAGCTATAGCTGGATTTTCACTACTCATCCCGAGTGTTATCGCAATTGCAAAAAGTCCTAAACCGAAACCGGATTTGATGTATTTAGACATGATTTTTCCTTGTTATAGGTACGATATAGCTCAAGAAGACTATTGAAGGTAAGAGCCAAGGTAGTAAAACTGCTGCGGATATATAAATCTGTAATGACGCTAAACCATAGATAGTTATTGCTCCGAGGGAACCGGCAAGAATTTTTAGCCTGAATTTAGGAGTAAAAGGCGACTGATTTTGTAAAAAAGAAACTGTAATTTTACTGATAATAATCGCAGCTACAATCATCACAACATCGGGGATGGGAGTTAACAACCGATTTTTTAAGAGATGATGAGTCATGTAAGCTAATGATTGTCCTCCCGTTAACCACTTTTGCTGAGATTCCCAATAACTCATAGCAAAGGGAATTTTAAATCTATCGGTTTGACCCTCTGTAAGTCCCAATCTTTCGTCATCACCGACCGCTATTACAACTACCTGTTTAGACATCAGCGGGAAGTCGTTAATATTCGGATTTTCTATCAATTTCCATGCAGGAATTTTTGTATAAACTTGATTCGGAGGAAGGGAATAATCGATTAACGGCTCAAATATGACATTAAATGGTAATTCTAATAGTTGCGATAGATGACTCTTATTTCTATCTCTATCTAAACTCTTATTCTCAATTACATCGAGGGTTTGAGCGCGTAAATTGGTAGTTCGATTGGTACTAGGTCGGGGTAAATCATCGATTTCATATTTTGCAGTTTGTATTAAAGAGAGTAAATAGGAAAACGGACAAGCATTACGACAGTCCCGTTCGGGTAATGGTAATTCGACAACGTGAGGGTTTGCATCAAGATAAGCTTGTAAAGACCAATCCCATTTTGTAATCCCAACCGCTTCATTAATTCCGATTTCTCGCTCTGGTTTCAATACCGCTCCGAAAACCAACCACATATTTGCATTTACCGCTCGACTTACTGCTAAACCCAAATCTTTGTCTCCAGATGGAACATTTTTCTGGGGTGAATCGAAAATAAAATCTATTCCGATAACGGAAGCGTTCAAATTTCTTAAGCTATCAATTAATTTTGCAATGTAACTACGGTTAAATGGAAGTAATTGGGAATAAGGTATTTTAGAGCGGTAAATAGATTCGCTATCGATTTCTACTAATGCTACTGGTGGTGCTTCTTGGTCGGGTATTTGAGTGGTGATATCGCGGTAAACTGCTTGGTTGAGCATCCTTAAATTGAGCAGTGTATCTTGAACTGGGGGAAATATTCCTAAAAAAAAAGTTGCTGCAATTACTATTCCTTCAACGCGATTTGGTAAGCTTTGACGTAATCTATCTTTCCAGCGAACGGGTAAAATCCGATATAGTTCCGCTCCCGGATGACAAAATAGCGAGGGTACCAAATAAGCAGAAGGGTAAGTATGACTCTTTTCCATGAGTAAAAATTGACGCGCTTCTACTATCGATGCGTAAATATCAAGTTGTTTGGCTAAACCCTGCAAAAATCTGACCAAAAATTGCTGAGCAACTTTATTATGAATGGGTTCGCGCATCACTACAACTTGTCCAAATCCCAATTCAATTAACGATTGAGCGATATTTAAACCGCTACAGGAATTAAAAATTGCTACATTCAATCCTTGTTTTTTAGCAATAGTTAATTGAGGAGCGATTTCGTTAATAGAAATTGAAATACCGGGAGCAATTCCTAATTCACCTCCGGTGATTTCTGTTTCATTACTATGTCCTAAAAACAGTAATATATCCCATCCTTTAACATCAGTAATAGCATCGCTAATTTTCCCAATCACTTGAGAAGGTGTATCTTCCGGTTGCCAACCTGCAAATTTTACATCTGCTATTTTCAAAATTGGATTGATAGCTTCTTTATCAACTTGAAAATCCAAACCCGTATCGTCACCCAAAATCACTAAAATCCGGGGACGTTTCCGATAACCTTGATTTTGATTTGTTTCTGTGGGAACAGCGATATTTAAAGGACAGCGAATAATTTGAATTGAACTTTTACTAGCAAATTCCGTACCGATTTCCCAAGCTTCCCAGGGATACCGTTCCAATTCCATCGGAGTACAGCTAATAAAAACCTGTACTAAATCGTGAGAAACTCCAGCAATTTGGGAACGGATATCATACAGTTCCACACTACGTAACCAGCGATGAAACTGGTACATTAACTTGCTTTCAGCCTTTACAAGTTCAGCATGCCAATCTACACTAACCACAGCAACCCCACCACCAATAACTTTCCCTCGCATTTCATCCGACTGATAAAAATTAAGGTAAGCACGTTCCCATTCTCGATGTAACTGATTTAAATAGCTAGGATAATCAATTTCAGCAGTTAATCTTTGTCCCTGTCCCCAAGACAACTCAAATAAACAAACTTGCTCAAATTTCTGAATTTTAAGATTAAATATATGGGAATTGGTTTTCATAATATTATTAGGAAATTGGGCATTGGGGATTGGGCATTGGGAATAAATAAGC
>ERZ1740062.598-NODE-598-length-18159-cov-7.021708_pt1 | contig 18159 bp, 16 predicted proteins | sample MGYA00581741_ERZ1740062 | MGnify/ENA primary metagenome ERZ1740062 (study PRJEB43018, sample SAMN04849747) | marine metagenome | isolation source: floating plastic debris | place: Pacific Ocean | collected 2008-09-01 | study: EMG produced TPA metagenomics assembly...
TGTAGGTGGTGGGGGTGGCGGGGACGGCGGTGACACTGGAGGTGGTGCCGAAGGTTGTCCGCCCACGGCTGGAATAGCGGAACTATCACTATCGCCGCCGCCAGAGCACCCAGCGATCATGATTGATAAAGCGAGAGTCGACGCGCAGGTGCGAACAAAATTCATAACGAGTCCCCGATGTAACCGAATGAAAACTCAAAGCGCGCCATGAAAATACGCGCGACCAATTTCACAAACAGAAATGCGGTTCGTTAGAATTGTCGGAACGTTTCAAGCGCAGATTAACCATGCTGTGGGCACGAGACCGAGACCAGTTACGGAACTGAAAGGCGACCGATATTATTTGTAATGACAAGGAGCCATTGGAACTCGAGTAAGCCGATAGGTTGCATCGACGCTATCACAAAGGGTACAGGTTCCAATGTCTGCTTTTGCTCGCCGAACAGCCCCTTTGGTTCGAGCTTAGAATGCTCAATTGAGAGGATGACTGACGGGACCTCCTCCGAAAGAAGACACCAAACCCAATGCCACCATATCACGAGATGATGGATTACCTTAAAGGCGCATCTCGCCTTCCAGCACAATCCGAGCATTGCTCCTAATAATCACAACGGCGTCTTGAACAGTCAGCTGCATCGATCCGGTTCGTTTGGAGGATTGGAATGATTTCAAGTCACGCTTGCTCAGCTTATTTGCCCAGTAAGGTGCCAGGAAGGTTTGCACCCCTCCGGTTGCAGGATCTTCATTGGTCCCGCTCCAAGGCCAAAAATATCGACAATGGTAGTCGTAAAAGTCGTCATTCGACCCAGCTGTCACCAGCACGCCGTTTATAGAGTCGTGGGACGCTTTGAGCGCTTGATAATCGGGCGCGAGTGCCTCCAGGACTTCCGCGTCGCCGATTTCCAGCATCAGGATATTCGTCTCAGAATTATATCTTGCGTCCAGACTCGTTTTCAGTCCGAGCGCGTCCAAAAGGTTCTGCGGTACAGACGCCGGGATCATTTCATATATAGGAAATTCAATCTCGATGGCATCTTGCGATCGTGAGACTGGTATGCGTAGCCCGTCAACGTTGACGAATGTCAGTGTGTTCGCCTCCAATTCTTCGAATAAAACGGCCGCGGACGCTATGGTGGCATGGCCGCACAGAGGAATTTCCATGACTGGAGAGAAAAAACGGATCAACCAGGTCGAAGGATCTCCGGTCTTTTGCAGAAAGGCCGTCTCGGAAAATCCTAATTCAATCGCAATCGGCAAGAAGTTTTGAGGGTCAAAAGCGTCGTCGATGAAGCACACGCCCGCCTGATTTCCTCGAAACGGCTGATTCGTAAAAGCGTCTACAATAAACGTTCGCATGCAAGTTCCTCGTGGCTCTAACTGACCATCCCGTGAGACCTAATACTGCTCACTCAATGCGTAAGGTGGCTTGGGGGCTCCCTTCGCCCAATCTGCTAGAAGGTCGTAGTAGCCGTCGGTAATGCGAGTGGTTTCCCGCCCGCCATCGCTCATTTGATCATACTCCCACATGCCATGATCGGTGTCTGGAAACATGTAGATCGAGATGTCTTTGCCACCGGTACGGAGCATCTGCAGTCGCTCAAGGGTCTTGGCGACCGGAGCTTCTCGATCATTCCCGGCGAGCGCCCAAAGCTGAGGAACATCGACTGTTCTGAGCACATCCATTGGTTTGATCGACCAATCGATGTTTAGCCGATCAAACATTGGAATTCCTTTTTCTCTGAGTTCACTCGTCGACATTCCAAGAATAACCCCAGTAAACCCGCCTCGAACGATTGGATACCATTCCTCTTCGCCATAGTCTTCTCTCAGCTTATCGAGATCCTCCAAGCCGTCTGAATACCCTGAGACGGCCAGCTGAGCGGTCACGGACGTGAGTTTAGCGGCTTTTGCGAGGACCTCATCTCCATAACCGGCTTCAGACAGTTCCAAGGCGACCTGGGCCGCATCTTCTTCAAGAATATCAACGACCAGACCATAACCAATCCCTATAAATTCTGCGCCGGATCGGTCTGCAGCGAGCGGGGCGATCCAGCCGCCCTGGCTAAACCCAAACAGGCCGAAACGGCCGAACCGGTTTCCGGCAAGACGTTTCGCTTCCAGCGAAGCTGCCACCAAATCGTCTGCCAATTCAGGGAAGTTTTGAGAATACGCGCCGCCGGACCGGCCTGTGCCACGTTTGTCATATACAAAAACGGAAACGCCCCGCCCAACAAACTGATAGGGATAGCTTACAGCCTCGATCCATCCGAGCTCTTCGGATCCATGCGCCAGCACCACCAGCGGCGTTTGCGGACCCGCGCCCATCGGTTCTAAAAGTTGACCTGCCAAGAGGACGCCATCAGATTCAAAGTCCGTGTTGGTAATCGTGATTGGCCGCTTGTCCCAGACCACGGCTTGATCGATGCGGACCGCATCGATGCCGCAGACAGGTGTATACTCGTCACCGATCCGTCCCGAGCGGCCATCGCTATAACGATACTGCAGATCATCACCACGACGAGTGATCGTTACGAACGCCCTTGCTGGCCCATATACTCCGACCTCGCAATCGACGCTCGAAAATCGCGTTTCATCCGATCGTCTTTCGTCAAACCCCGCACATCCGCCAACCAGCATCACTGTTGCGGCCAAGCTCCAAATCCATCGCATAGAAATCCTCACTCGCCCCCTAATCTGCGGTTTGACCATTCGCCCTGCGTTCTGTTTCGAAGGCTCTGCAAAAACTGAATTGCTTAAGATAATCTGGCAGCGGTACTTGATTGCTAGCATCCGGTACGGCCTGAGCGGTTGTGGTCGAGATTGGGATTGTGCCTCCCCATACCGGCCAAGATCGGTCCTTATCAGGTTCATCAGACGGCCCCGAACGTAGTTTGACTGAGGCTTCAGTGATATCCATTCCAATCACTGCGGTCGCTTTCAACTCAGCCTCTGACATGGGCCGTAGTTGCTCCCACCGGCCTGGATAAAGATGATCGAACATGCGCTTCAAATGAGAACGCTTTTGGTCCGGGTCTTTGATAATAGCCGGCGTTCCGAAAATCATCGCCGAAACGTGATTGACCGAATGTTCAAAACCAGAACGCGCGAGTACCAGCCCATCGAGGCGGGTCGCGGTCAAGCAGACAGGCTGACCTGCGGCGCTCAAGATGGCTCTGCTTTTTGACGAGCCATGCCAGTAAACCCGATCGGCTTCTCTCCACTGCAGCGTCGGAGTTACATAAGGCACGCCATTTTCGATGTATCCCACATGACATAGCGGGAAATCATCTAAGAGCGCATAGAGCGTCTCGCGATCATAAACGCCTTTCTTATGCGCTCTTCGCAAACGCGTTCGCTCGGACTTCAATGACGGATTTCGGTCCGGCTCGCTCAATTTCCGATAACCTCTCTTGCCGCGTTTCTTTGCTGGGCATTGGAGCGGGTCCTCGTGGTTTCGAGCTTGCCAGTGTGGGCTGTGGAATTCTGTTCAATGAGCGCGATGAGGCACTCTTCTTTAGCGACGGGGCAATGCGATACGCCGCGAGGGACCACGTGTAAGTCACCCGCTTTCAATATGACCTCGTGGTCTTCATAGCGGATTGTCAGCGATCCCTGGAGCACGAGAAATGCCTCGTCTTCAAATTCATGATCGTGCCAAACGAACTCGCCTTGAACGCGGGCCACTTTTATCGCTGTTGAATTCACATCCGCTACGATGATCGGCGACCAGGTATCCGGGCAAGAGGCCGCCACGGTTCTAAGGTTGATCGAGGTCATAGTTCTTTCTCAATGCACACCATTTTGGTTCGACGCTGCGGCGACATGTTCCATTCGGTAGTGCATTTTCCTTTTCTTCTCACTGACACATTACTGAGACGCCCTAGAAGCTTCGATGAGTGTTGGGGCGAGTTAGACGTTACTGAGATCGCGCTTGAATCTCTTCGATCATTCGAAGGGCGTTTTCGTTGTCAGGATCTATCTCGAGAACCTTCCGATAATTATCGAGCGCAGAGGCTAGGTCTCCTGACACCAGGAGCGCTTCTCCCAAACTGTCGAACGTATTGGGTGAACCCGGAAAAAGCTCAGTGTTAAGCGAAAAAACCTCTATTGCATCGCCTGATCGATCATCAAATAGCAACGTGTATCCGATCTCGTTCAGTAACGCTTCTGTGTCGGACAATTCGAACTCACTTTCTGGCAAAGCAGCTGATTTATATGCCGAGACGATTTCCTTACCGGACATACTCTCATAGTTCGCAAGGGCGACGAGCAAAGGTGTTTTCGGTGTCATTCCGGTCGAAACTTCGTCTATCAGCATATTAGCGAGAGAAATTGGGAGCGAATTGTTGGTGACATCATCAGTGCAAATCATGACACCTAATTGAGTGTCAGGTGCATACCTGAAATTCGCGCGAGCCCCGCCGCCCCGGTGCCCAAGAGTAAGAACACCTTTTCTGTTTTCGATGATGTTCCCAAGGCTGTACCCATCAACGACATAAGGCTCTTTTAGTAAGAGTTCCGTCCAGACGTCTGGCGAAATAATGACGGCGCTGTTTAGCGCCAGAAACATGCGCGCCATATCTTCGACGGTCGTCTGATAGCCTCCCGCACTTAGAATAAGTGGTGGCTGCGAGGTGTCGATTGACGCGGAATGTTTGGTATCGACCATCCCAGCTGGTTCGATGATGTATCTTTCGACAAGCGTCTCGAAACCAGTCTCTAGGCTTTGACTAAGAATGACCTCACCGACAGCGTAGCCAGACTGCTGATACCGTGAATGTTCACCAGGTTCGAAATCCAAAGGGTCATCTCTAACGATTTCATAGATGTCTGTATTATTCGCACCAGGGTCGGCCATGAGGTCGCCAAAACGTGGGTTGTTTACAATCATCGGAATACCCGATGTGTGGTTCAGCAGTCGGAAAAAAGGGATCGTTTTCCACTCATCCGGAGCGTCAGCCAGATACTCTCCTATTGGTTTATCGAGATCGATTTTACCATCTCGCGCCAAATTTGCGTAAGTAAGAGAGGCCAGAACTTTAGTCGCCGAATAAAGACCGCAAGATGTGCTCGAGGTGAACGGCGCACCATCTTGTGTCGTTCCGAAACCATCGGACACGAGGATTTCTTTGCCGGCTACGACGGTTACGGCGAGACCATCGACGTTGAATGCGTCCATAAGTTTTGGGATTTGTTGTATAGTTGTGAGGGTCGAGTTGGTTTCACAGGCAGCTGTGAAAAGCACTGACGGCAGCATGCAAGATATGAGCGCGGCGCGAAGCAATCGCTTAAGGGATGGCGTGAGAGCTGACATTATCAAGCCTTCATTCGTGTGAGCATAAAGTGGTGACCAGGCGAGTGCCGAGTTGTGCGACCGATTTACTATCCGAATGCGTGCGCCAAAGTCTTGTCGATTTCGCGGAAAACCTCGCTGATTTCGCGGAAACGAACAATATGGTCGCGAATAATGGACTTACTCAGAACGATCGCGCTCCTTGATACGATGGCGATACTCAGACGGTGTCATATTTTCTCGCTCTCGAAACACCCGATTGAAAGGTGACAAAGAATTGAACCCACAATCCATTGCAATTGTTAGAATGGGAAGATGACGAGTATCGCTTTCGAGCATCGCTTTTTTCACGGCCTCAAGCCGGTAAGTATTCACAAATTCGTTGAAGTTCTGATATCCGAGCTCCTGATTTATCAGGCCCCGCAATCGGTGCTGGGTGACGCCGAGTTTGCTCGCCAGCGAAGTGATCTTTAAACTGTTGGACCTGTATGCCTCTTCATGCACCATGAGAGCCTCTAATGCGGTGAGTATCTTTTGATCCTCCTGACTCACCTTTTTGTTGCTGTGCCGTATATTTTGAAACGTCAGAGCAAGTTGAGTACCACCTAGAAGCCAATAACAGGCCCAGAATATACCTGGCCAAACCGAGACGACCCAAAGCGTCTGAGCGGTCATTCCAAATGGTCTGAAATCAGCGGCAGCACCGAGCGACGTAACGCTGGCCACGAACACGATGACCATGACAAAATACACGCGAGCGCGCCGCCTTTTGTCTAACATATCATCCCGGCGCTCTTTAAGTATCGCGAACACGAGGTGCGCCATCAATGCCAGTGAGAAAATTTCCGCGATCATGGCAAAGGGTTGCGGCTCTAGTTTGACGAAGTCTAATTGGGCGAGCCGCGCGAAAAGGATTGGTGCGGTGTAACCCAAACCAACCGCCAAGTGGAACAATCTCAACTTGAACTTGGTTTCAAAAATGGATAGCGCGAAAATCCACACAAAGACTAAGTGGGGTATGTCCAAGAAGCGGGCGGTTATGCTTAAGGCCGGTGGTAGTTCAAACGGCTCTATCGTGAAGCCGAGATAAGCACACAGCAGACTTAAGCACGCCAGAAACAGATAAGGGGCGCCTTGCACCCGGTTCAAATCCCGCGCTACGAACAGCATAAGCAGGACCAGCATTCCAGCACCAGAGAAACGCACCATAGCATCAAACAACATCATATGCTGACGGCTAGACGGTTTGAATATCTACATCAACTGAGAGACCTCGAAGGGATTCGGTAAACCCAATCACACTGTGTTAGAACATACTCCGCTTAGTCTACCTCTTGCTCGTTTTTCTGGGATTTCGAGTGTCTTATCTATGGTGACTTAAGCCTCTCAGCCAATGTCTCCTTTTGCTCGCTTCAGAGACTCGTGCGCCCTTTCTAGGGTGAGATTAAGCCGCTGAGACGTGATCACTCACTATTAGGGAAAACAGCTAGAACCTGGCGGAAGACGAATTAAGGGCGACTCACTTTCATCGCTTGCCGCTATTTCTTGAGCCTGTTCGTGTAGGATGCAATCGTTTGCTTGTACTCTTCTTCGGTCAAAGACCATTGCTGGAGGTCCGCGTCCGCCCAGCCAAGTTGCATACCGGATTGAGCCCTTCCCAGGGCCGATGTCATACTGCGGGTCAAAGCCAGCGCCGCGGGAGGCACAGCAAGCAAGTCTTGGATTAAGGCATCCGTCTCCTCGACCAGCTTATCTGGGGTCGAGCATCGGTGCGCCCAACCGCATTGCATCAACTCATCGGCCAAAACTTTGCGAGTGGTCATCACCCAGTCTCGCGCTCTGGACAGCCCAATTTCACGCGCAAGGAGCGGTGTGCCGTTCCAGACATTTGGGATGCCGAGCGCGAGTTCAGGGATGCGCAAGACGACATCCTCGCTGATCACCCGGAAGTCACACGCCGTGGCCAGGAGCGCCCCGCCGCCAACCACATGCTTTTGCATGCTCGCAATCGTAACCTGCGGGATACGATCCAGCTGCTCAAGCACGCGCTGCCATGTTGCCGTCCTGTTGCGGCGGGTCGACCAACTTCCCTCGACCTTCGGGTAAGAGGATGTTGTCAGGTCCGCACCAGAACAAAATGATCTTCCTTCACCCGTCAGAACCAGAAGCCGAATATCTGGTCGCTCCATCAGATCGTTTAGGGTCGCCGCGATCTTCGCGCGAACACTTTCATTTAGAGCATTTAACTGCGCCGGACGATTCAGTTTGATGCGGACGATCTGGTCGTCATAGGTGATGATAACGTCGGAAGTGTCGTCCACGGTGTGCTCATTCTCTCTTACAAAGTCATCGCGATATGCGGGCCCAGGCATTGCGCGCCAAGTGCGTTATTGGTCAGTGCTGCTGATACCGGTCATAATGATCCCTGTGATTTCGTCAGCGATCTCAAACGATGACAAATCGGGGCGCGATTCTCGCCATTTCTGGATCCAGAAGAAAGCCCCCGCTGTAACATCTGATAGCTCTCGGCTTTGAAAGCGGATCGCGCCATCTTGGTGCGCGGCGCGAACATGAACGAGTGAACGCCGCCCAAGCAAATTGGCGCGATCAATGAACTGCTTAGAAGACTGAGACGCACCCGGTTGGAAGATCAGGGGTGGTTTGGTGCTCGCCTGAGCCTGACAGTTTAGATGCAGCGTGGTCAGCAATACTTCGCGTGGTGTTGCAGCTGCATCCTCGGCGACCCGCCAAATGGCTTCGTATAGATCAAGCGCCCGCTCGTAGCAGCTATTGATCAGAGCCTGTTTGTCTGGGAACTGGCGGTAGACCGCGCTTTTACTCGCGCCAATCGCATCGCCAATCTGATCTATCCTTGTGCCATCAAGTCCGCGCCGATTGAACAAGAGTGAGGCGGTCTCCAAGAGCTGTGTTTGACGCAACATTCGCGCATCCGATCGATTGAACGCATTAATGTCTATATGCGTTAGCGTTTCATAAGCGATCGCATTCTTGAACGGTGGACGATCCGACGTCGCGACGCCTTCGAACAGAGCGGTCTTTATCGCTTCGATGGAAGACTCTAATTTACTCCCAAGGCCTTCATCTCGATCAGACCAGTTTACCGCCCAAAGCCCGGTCCAATTGAGCATGCCCAGTAGCACGTTCGCGGTTATCTGTGGATCGACCGTTTTGAACTGTCCAGTATTCTGGCCGGCGGCAATCATGTCCATAAGCGTTTGAACATGTGCATCATAGCGCGCCTGTACTTCATCGCGGTAAGGCGGTTCCAAGACATCAATGTTAGCCAGAATTGCATTTTGCTGACGAGATGGATTTAGCGAACGAGAGATAAAAGCTTCGATTTGCGCCTGCGGGTCAGCATACTCGGACTGAACCACGAATAGATCGTGTTCTATTTGGTCACATGCTCGTAAATAGCATTGGCGGACCAAGTCTGTTCGGTCTTTCACATAGTAGTAGAGCGCGTTGCGAGACAGGCCGGCCGTGCGCGCCAATTCTTCGAGTTTAATTCCGCCGGCGCCTTGGGTGTTCAAAAGCGCCGCACCTTCTTGAAGGATCGCATCACGTTTGGAAACGCGTTTGTCGGTTTCCTCGGATGTTAGATCTCGCAATGCATCTGTCATGGCGCAGCTAATACGTCGATCTGGCAAAAAGTTCAAGAAAATTAAGCGCTAGAATTCGATATCGTACTCATTTGTCGAAAAAGACTTGCGGGTGAAATTTAGATGTGCAGTATCGGCATCGAACCCAAATGTCGAAAAATTGGGTCGGGAGGAAATTATGAACACCAGAGTGAAATTCGTTTCGTTTTTGATGATGAGCACAGCAATCGCCCCTGTCGCGATGGCTCAAGATGAGACAACCAATGACGACGGGGCGTCTAGCCGGGTCTTGAAAACCGTCACTGTGACCGCGCAAAAGCGCCAGCAAAATATTCAAGATGTCGGGATCGCTATTTCTGTTGTTGATGAAGAAGCCATCAAGACGCGGCGGTTGGAAACTCCATCCGACCTGGTTGCATTTACGCCCAACGCGACCGTTAAAGAGAACTTTCCCGGCCTCATGCCTGTGATCACCGTCCGCGGCATCGGTCTCAACGACTTTAACGCAACCAATAATCCAGCAACCGGCGTTTACATTGATGAGGTTTCGCTCAGTTCATTGGCACTGCTCAGTTCTGACCTTTTCGATTTGGAGCGCATGGAGGTTCTGAAGGGGCCTCAAGGAACCTTGTACGGACGCAACTCAACAGCGGGAGCGCTCAACATTGTATCTGCTAAGCCAAACTTTGACGGTCCATCTGGTCGCTTGCAGTTGGGTGTTGGTAATTTCGATTCGCGAGATGTTGAAGGCATGGCGAATGTCCAACTCTCTGACCAATTCGCGCTCCGCTTCGCTGGCAAAGGACTGATCCAAGATGAAGGGTTTTACTTTGACGAGTCACTCGGCCGAGACGTTGGCCGGCGCGAGGTTCTTGCGGGGCGCGCGTCTGCATTGTGGAACCCAATTGAAAAATTGAGTGTCCTGCTTAAGCTGGAAGGACAACAATCGCGCTCCGAACTTGGGTCGCCCGAATTCTTTGGCGCGTTGCCAACGGCAACCGAAACAAACTGCCCCGGCCAACCGGGGTGCAGCAACTTCTTTGGTTACGCCGACACAGACGGTGACCCGTATCGCGGCGCTTGGTCGACAGATCCGGAGTACAATTTTGATCAGGTTGGCGCGACCGCGCGCGTGGAAGCAGATTTGGGATTCGCAACGCTGACCTCAGTTACCGGATACATCAATTTCAGTCGCGATTACGCAACCGACACAGACGCCAGCCCGGTTCCCTCACTCGACTTTTACAACACCGATGATGTTATTCAGGTCTCACAAGAAGTCCGGCTTTCGGGATCGAATGAACGACTCGATTGGCAAACTGGTCTGTTCTATTCGCAAGACGATGTCGTGACGATCTATTCAGGTGATCTTCGCGGGCTTTTCAACACGACCAGCTTGTCGCGCGCGGATCAAACCTCAACGTCGACAGCGATCTTCGGAAACTTGGAGTACGCTCTCACCGACACGCTGAGCCTTGTCGGCGGGTTGCGATATTCAGATGAAAATCGTGAGGCGGATAATTTCACCCAGGATAACGTATCGGAAGTCGGCGGGAGCTTGCTCACGATGGCGCCGCTTGGCGCAGGTCCCATCGTGCTCGCCGCCGTCGATGATGAGATTGATGATAGCAGCGTGTCCTGGAAGATCGGTCTAAACTGGAAGCCGGATCCAGACACTCTGATTTATGCGAGTGCGTCTGAGGGATTCAAATCTGGTGGCTTCTTCGCTGGCGTCGCGACCAGTACCGCGCAACTGATCCCGTATGAGCAGGAATCTCTGGTCTCGTACGAGGCAGGAATCAAGGGTGTTCGCCCAGAGGCGGGACTCTCATACGAGGCCAGCATATTCTATTATGACTATAGCGATGTGCAGACTTTTATTCGTGACACAGTCGGTTCGCTCCCGATTCAACGGCTCGGCAATGTCGATGAGGCGGAGGTCTATGGCGCCGACCTGAACCTAAGCTACCAACCCGAAGCCATCGAGGGTTTGATATTGAGTGCGGGCGCTGGTTTGCTGTCAACAGAACTTGGAAGTTTCGAAGCAACGGCTGGAACTGTTCCAGCCGGAAACGAGCTTCCTGACGCACCAGAATTGTCGTTAAATCTTGGCGCTTCATACACGACAGAAATTAGCGAGCGGCTGTCTTTGCGGTTCGCAATCGATAGCCGTTATCAGGCAGAGACCTTCCGCGATGCTCTCAACGACCCACTTCTTTTCACCGACGCATACTGGGTTACGAATGGGCGTATCTCCTTGTTCGAAGAAGGAAACTGGGACTTCTCACTCTGGGGCAAAAACTTGGCTGAGGAAGAGTATGTCACCCAAGGGATCAACCAGCTTGTTTTCGGTGGAGGGTTCCGCATCTATGGCCCGCCAAGAACCTTTGGCGTTTCACTCGTCAAGCAATTCTAAGGCGCTGCGAGATGACCTCAATTGACGGATATTGCGCATCCAAATTCGAGCGCGTGAAGGAAGCGTTTGAACATAATTTCAACGCCAATGATGAGATCGGCGCGTCGGTGAGTATCTTCTCCGGATCAGATCGGTTGGTCGACTTGTGGGGCGGTCACACGGATCACGAAAGATCCGCTCCCTGGCAGGAAGATACGCTGGTCAATGTCTGGTCGACAACGAAAGGGGTCATGGCGGCTTGCTTTGCCGCAGCAGTGGATCGCGGCGCTTTGAACTATGATGACAAAGTTGCCGACCACTGGCCTGAGTTTGCAGTCGGGGGCAAACAAGACGTCTCCGTCGGCGCGCTGCTCTCCCATCAAAGCGGATTGTGTGGGTTCCGTTCGCCAGCCGCAACGGAAGATTATTATGACCTCGAAACCGCGGCTGCACGCCTAGCCGCAGCAGAGCCATTTTGGCCGCCGAGAAGCCAATCTGGCTATCATGCGATTAGCATCGGCGCGCTAGGCTCAGCTCTGCTAAAACGCGCTGAAGGGCGCTATGTTCAACAATTCGTTGCAGACGAGCTCAACATAGCGCTTGGCCTTGATATCTTTGTCGGCCTCCCATCTGAACATGCCAATCGTTGTTCATTACTGATCGCGCCGCCTGAACTGGATTCAGCAGCCACTTCGACCTCGCCGGAACTCTCCGAAGCTCAGATTGCAACTTTGGCAAATCCTCCCCTCGACGCGATGACGGCAAACACAGCCGAATGGCGTGCGGCTGACATTCCCTCCGCGAACGGACATGCGACGGCGCGTGCCCTGGCCGAACTCTATGCGATGCATGTGTCGAAGCCTGACACGGGCCCACGCCTTGCAAGCCAAAAAGCGATCCAGAAAGCCACGCAACCACAATGCGATGGCGTCGATGCTATTCTCGGCATTGAGGCGCGCTGGGGGTGCGGCTTCCTGTTAAATTCGACGGGCCTTTACGGACCTAACCCGAATGCGTTTGGCCATTCAGGATGGGGCGGATCATTTGCGTTTGCGGATCCAGATGCTGGAATTGGCATCGCTTACACAATGAACCGTATGGGAACCGACCTTGTGGATGACCCGCGAAATGGTGCTTTGATCGAGGCCATCTATGCGTCTCTGTGAGAGCCGCCATGTTATCCGCGATCTGCCGGGAATGACCTGAGATGGCACCACGCACCCCGCCGATAACGGCCTTTCAAGGCAAAGGCGCTTTCGTCACTGGGGCTGCATCAGGCATCGGATTCGCGCTGTCAGAGGCCTTAGTGCGTCGCGGTGCAAATGTGATGATGGCGGACATAGATCAAGCGCGGCTTGAACAAGCGAGAGACAGGCTTGGCCACCGCGCCGAATGCGTCGTGTGTGATGTCTCTGATCCGGGTTCGGTCGAAGCCGCCGCCGCGAAAACGATCGAAGCCTTTGATAAGGTACATCTCCTCTTCAACAATGCTGCGGTGAGCGTGACCGGTACGGTTGGCGACATCCCCATGGAAGACTGGCATTGGGCGGTCGGAATTAACTTGATGGGCGTTTTATATGGCGTCGAAGCCTTCACGCCTTTGATGCTCGCACACGGCGAAGGCGGGCATATCGTGAATACCAGTTCGATGGCCGGGCACTCAGCTCCCCCTCGTGCTTTGAGCTATGCCGCGACCAAATTCGCCGTGGTGGGATTATCGGAATCCCTTAGATTGGATCTGAAAGGCGATGGGATTGGCGTCAGTGTGCTTTGCCCCGGCTGGGTGGCCACCGAGTTTTATCGAACGGAAACTTTGCGGCCATCTGGGCTTCTACCCGCCGCATCCGCAATGGAACACCCAGATGTCTTAGACTCAGCAAAGCTGATGTCCCGCGGTATATCTGCCAGCCAGGTCGCGGAATTGACGCTGAACAGCATACTTCTCAACCGCTCACATATCTTCACATCGCCAGATGCACGATTTCTGATCGACCATCGACACAAAGTGCTGACAACGAACTATGATGCCTGCCTGGCGGAGATTTGAATGATCTCGCTCAGCAGCGGCCGGGGTCATTCTATTTTGCGCAGTGTGCCCTTGGCGCTTTGGTGATCGCCGTTGACTGGATTACTGTCGCCAATTCAAAGCCAATCAAACTGCACTCATTCAGGATAGACACAACGATATGATCAAACTCCACGGATTTCCGGCATCAAACTATTTCAACATGGTCAAACTGGCCTTGATTGAGAAAGGCGCCGACTATGAAGATGTTCGCATCTACACAGGCCAAAGCGAGGACATGCTCGCCAAGAGCGCAATGGGAAAAGTGCCGTTCCTGGAAACAGATAAAGGCTTCATCAGCGAGACCGCCGTCATCCTCGACTATATTGAAGACACTCAACCTGGCCCCTCTTTCTACCCAGAAGACCCGTTCGACAAAGCGCGCGTGCGCGAGCTCATCAAATACACCGAATTGTATTTGGAGTTGCCTGCGCGCCGCTGTTACGGGGAAGCCTTTTTCGGCAGCGGCCCAACACCAGAACACACCAAAGCTGAAGTTCGAACGGTCATGGAGCGCGGAGTTGGCGCTTTGCGGCGGCAGGCAGTTTTTGCGCCTTACCTGTCAGGAGAGTCAATCTCCTATGCCGACTTCGTGTTTCTCTACACCTTTCCGATGGCGACGAGCGTCGCAAAAATAGTGTTTGATTGGGATCTGTCCGCAGAGCTGCCCGGCGCCAACGAATTGGTAGAAAAACTGAAGCTGCGTGACGCCGTCAGAACAGTAGACGAAGATGCACACGCAGGCCAAAAAGAGTTCCGGGACCATTATGGCATAAAATAGAGTGAGCGTTGGTAGCCGGCGTGACGGAAGATACACCGCTGGCGCTTGTGTATTGGCACGCGAGAGTCGCACGTAGCTATGATGGCCCAGACGAAGTTCACATGCCGAATTCAGCGCGCCGAATTCTGCGGACCTATGCGAATGGCGGGACGTTCGACTTCGGCCTGCGCTGATCGGCGAATTGAACCCCAAAATGAATTGTAGGACCGGGAGCAAAGTATGGACCTCAAAGAAACGCGCTACACCGTCGACGACACGATTGCGACGATCACGCTGGCTCGCCCGCACAGGCGCAACGCCTGGACTGGCGTGATGCACACAGAATATCGCCACTGTTTGGCTTTGGCGGAACAAGACCCCAGTGTCAGAACAATCGTCGTCACAGGAGCGCCTGAGGGCAAAGCGTTTTGCGTTGGCGCGGACCTGAGTGGCCTCGAGGAGATCGCCGATAGCGGCGAATATAACGCTGGGATTGAAGAGGATATCTCCAAGCCGGGTTATGGCACGGATACCGCGTTTGATGCGACGTTTGCTTATCATTTCGGCTTGTCGAAACCGGTCGTCGCGGCCGTAAATGGGGCCGCTGCCGGGGTCGGCTTGGTCCTCGCCGCGTTCTGCGACCTCAGGTTTGTTGTCCCCGGGGCAAAATTCACAACAGCGCATGGCCGATTCAATTTCCCTGCAGAGTACGGGCTCTCATGGGTATTGCCGCGGCTCGTCGGCACGACGTTCACGAATGATGTGATGTTGTCCAGTCGTGTATTCACGAGTGATGAGGCCCACCAACAAGGATTCTCTAATCAACTGGTCCCGGCAGATGCACTCATGCAAGTGGTTAATGACTATGCGCGCATGCTCGCCAGAACCGTGTCTCCAGGCGCGTTGCGAGAAACCAAGCGCCAAATCTACATGGATTGGCACCGTAGTGTTGCGAGCGCAGTCGTGGATAGCGAGCGCCTATTGGTCGAGATGTCGCGTCACCCGGACAATAAGGAAGGCGTGTCAGCGTGGATGGAGAAGCGCGACCCACAGTGGACCGGCGATTAGATCGCAGCAGAACAGTGCCGTCAGTGTAATCCGAACCAGTCCCCGGCGGCGATTGGAGTAAGGGTTCGTATTAGACTGACAACACCCTACGAAGGCTGTGCAGGTTGGGCTGCTCAAGGATCTCCCTTCGCCGTTGGCAACATTCCATGAGCTCAAACCAGCCTTTGAGCGTGCGGGGAAATTTCGAGAAGTGATCTACGTCGGCCATTACGCTCCAAACGAACGCTCAGCTAATGTCTGCTTTTGCTCGCGAAGCAGCTGCTATTTCTCGGAGACGTAGTTTAAAATGGCTTGCGCCAGTGGACCGCGCGTTTGCCATGACATGCATCGAACGCCGCCACCCATCTTGCACACGCCACTCGATTGAACTGGAACAACTTCTCGGTCCGTCCAGCTTCTGATGCTCGCCAAGGCCTCAGCATCTTCCGGGATGCCAAATTGCGGGAGATAGATCCGTGATGGGGTCACGAGCATATTGGTGTAGAGGCCGCAGGCCGAACCAAAGCGCTCATCGTAAATCTGACGGCCATCATAGGGCGTCACGATTTCATGCAGCTCCACGCCTGGTAATCCGGCTTTCAGATCGGCTCTGAGATCAGCGGCATAATCCGGATCTTCCGGATAAGAGTTTATGACCAGAGTATTTTCGCCAATGAACGCGACCACACCATCAGCGTGTTCCAACCCGCCTTGCTCATCTGCTTCGATGAAAGCCACCTGTTTGACGCCGGTCGCTTGTTTGACGCGTTCGCGCGCCTCCGCTTCGCTAAAATTATTATCCCGCAGAAACTTGCGGCTGAGAACGGCATTGCCAGCATAGTCATCCACAAAATTGCCGCCATCATTGAGCAAATTGCTTTCCTCTAAACCTCCGGCCGCTGCGTCTATAAATTCGGCCAAAGTCTCTTGGACATAATCTGCTTCGCTTTGCCCCGTACGCCCACCGCCTTGTCCTGCAGCCGTGTATCTGAACATGACCGGACGAATGGCGTTGAGCGGACTGAAATCGCGCATCCAGATGTCGAGCATCTCGACGTTTACGACTTTGTCGGCACCCAGGTCCTCGACATAGGCATCATAGTCGTCCGACCCTGAAAGGATCAGGACATTGTCTTGCGTCGCAATCTGACGCGCGTAGGAAATGTGGAAGTCATAAATATCCTCGCGGACACTGGCATAATAATTATCGCCATCCGGCGGCGCCGCCAACACTATCAACTCTTTTTCGCCATCCATTACATGGTTTGCCATCTCGCCATCCTCGATCGGGGCACATGATGCCAAGGCAAACAGAATTGCCATCAGAATAGAATTGCGCATGAGAGCCTCCGGATCTGGACCTATACCTTGGGTACGAGGAAGTCACGCTCCAGGGCACTCCAGCACATTCAGCGAATGTTTTCTTTTGCTCGCATATCAGCGGACATGCTTCGGCTTCCATATGGGCAGCAAGAAACGGGTGGCTCGTTGTGAGAGTTACGCCATAACCCGAACATGACTCAAAACATCAACCAACAAATGAGCTCGCTGGACATTCTGACGTTGATCTCGCTCTCCATCTTGTGGGGCGGCTCGTTTTTCTTTGTCGAAGTTTTGATTGATCAATACGCCCCTCTGACCATCGTAGCACTCCGGGTCGGACTGGCTGCGATCGGTCTATGGGCACTGGTTGTAGCGCTCGGACTAGAGGTCCCTAAAAGTGGCAAACACTGGATCGCTTTGTTCGTACTCGGTCTCTTGAACAATGCTCTCCCATTTTGCTTGATCGCGTGGGGGCAGACTCAGATCAGCTCCGGTCTCGCGTCCATTTTCAACGCCATGACGCCATTCTTCACGGTGATCGTCGCTGGCGCTTTGCTTGCTGATGAGCGGATCACCACGCCTAAGTTAGTTGGTGTTCTGGCAGGATTAGTGGGCGCGATTGTTCTCATCGGACCAGAAGTGTTGGGTGGCATGTCTGGCTCAACACTAGGACAGCTAGCAGTGATGCTTGCTGCTATTTCATATGCTTTTGCAGCCGCCTACGCTCGTCGATTTCGAGCTTGGGGCATTTCTCCGCTAATCGTTGCAACGGGCCAAGTTACCACCGCCACGTTGATTATGGCGCCCCTGGCGATCGTCATAGATCAACCATGGAATGTTTTGGATATGCAGATGGCGACGGCGGGCGCGGTCATCGGATTGTCGCTCTTTTCGACTGTGATCGCTTATGTTCTCTATTTCCGCTTGATAGATTCAGCAGGCGCGACGAACGCAGCGTTAGTGACGTTTTTAATCCCCATATCCGCCATCCTACTAGGAGTACTGTTCCTTCATGAGGCTTTCTCCATACCGCAAGCAATCGGCATGGCGGTTATCGGCGCAGGTCTGTTGATTATGGATGGCAGACCATGGAAGTGGCTTACCTCATCTTGGGACGTAAAACCCTAACGTCTCCTTTTGCGCGCTTAGCAGTCGTATTCCTGGGAACAAAAAAAAGGGAATAACGCCCTCACTCAATAGTCGGGATAAAGATGAACACGTCGAGCAAGATCGCCGCGAGAACGATCGGAACCAAGATCCTGTGAATGACTTCTCGGCGCGTCGCAGCCAGCAATAGAAATATGAGCACCATAATCCCGGACGCTGCATTATCGGGGTCTATGATTGTATCGCCAAATGCCACTGGGCGATAAACCGTACCGACTATCGTTGTTGCGGCCGCAATCACGTAAAGCGTACGCGGGCTTTCAAAGTAGAAACGCTTGAGGTCCAAGCCGTCGAGCTGTTTAGGGTACAAAAGGTGGGTGATGATGTAGAGGCCGATGGGGCCTCCCAACATCAACAGCATGACCTCAAACGACCAGGCTTCGACATTTCTCTGATCCCAGCCTTCCCACCATTGCTGCAATAGCGCAACGAAAACAGCGATGACCAGAAGTCCGTGCACCCAATAGAACTTAGTTCGGTGGCTCA
>ERZ1740062.599-NODE-599-length-18141-cov-4.099469_pt1 | contig 18141 bp, 18 predicted proteins | sample MGYA00581741_ERZ1740062 | MGnify/ENA primary metagenome ERZ1740062 (study PRJEB43018, sample SAMN04849747) | marine metagenome | isolation source: floating plastic debris | place: Pacific Ocean | collected 2008-09-01 | study: EMG produced TPA metagenomics assembly...
ATCTCTGTGTTACCGACCGGATCTGCACCCGGGTTTGCGAAGGATGTGCCCGCCTTGCCGGGCGTTGTACGTGACATGCGTGTGCTGAGCCAGGAAGAAATCGATGCGCGTATGGCGGCGGAGCTCGAAGCCGCCAAGCAGCTGCTCGAATCGCTGGAAGAATAATGACGGTCTTGTTTATCTCCGACCTGCACCTGTCTGCAGAACACCCGGAAATCAAAACCCAGTTTCTGGCCTTCTTGGCCAATGAGGCACGTGCGGCAAGCCGCCTGTACGTGCTCGGTGATCTGTTTGAGGCCTGGATTGGCGACGATGATCCAGACCCGCATCATGCGGATGTACAAAAGGCAATGGCGGCCTTCAGCGAGCAAAACAGCAATACCCGCTGCTACTTCATGCATGGCAACCGCGACTTTCTGATTGGCGAACGATTCGCTCAACGGACAGGTTTCGAGATACTGCCGGATCCCGTCGTCCATGATGTCTATGGTACGCCGGTCCTTCTAAGCCACGGCGATCAATATTGCACGGATGATCACGGATACATGGCGACACGGCAGATGGTGCGTAACCCGGATTGGCAGCGCCAGGTGTTATCCCGCTCCATCGCTGAGCGTCAGGCGCTGGCAGGCGCCGCCCGAGCCGAGAGCCAGCAAGCCAACGCAGCGAAGTCGATGGAGATTATGGACGTCAATGCGGACGCAATCGACCGCGCATTACTGGAGGCTGATGTGGCCTATCTGCTGCATGGACATACGCACAGACCGGCCGTGCATGACATCACCCGCAGCGACGGTCAACCCGCTTCACGCGCAGTGCTTGGCGACTGGTATGAGCACGGTAGCGTCGGGGTCTGGGACGAAAGCGGGTTCAGCCTTGAGCAACTGACTCGTATCACACGCTAAGCGGACCGCTGTGAAAACGAATCTGCGTCGCGGGCCGATTGATCAAGGCAGCTTCATGTTCGAGCCAGGCAGCCAATCGCGCATCGAAGTCCATCGCCGTGGCTTCTGCGGCATCGCGCCCAAGTGTCAGATAATGCTCAAAATGGCGCGCCTCTGACGCCAGCAGACCGCGATAGAATTTGGCCAGATCGTCATCCAGCTTCGGCGCAATCAGTGCAAATCGTTCGCACGAGCGCGCTTCGATCATCGCGCCAACAATCAATGTATCGATGAGTTTTCCGGGTTCGCGCTTGTCGACGTCGGCCATCAGCCCGGCTGCATAACCAGACGCGCTCAGCGTACGAGAGGCAATCTCGCGTTCCCGGATGACTCGACTGACCTGTTCGAAGTGGCGCAGCTCTTCGCGCGCCAATCGTGACATGCGCTGAACCAATGTCGTTCGCAGCGGGTAGCGATGCATCAACGACAACGCCGTCGACGCGGCCTTTAACTCGCAGTTAGCATGATCCAGCAGAATCGTCGGCAAATGCGCGGCCGCATCCATGACCCACTGTGGATCCGACGGCACACGCAAAAACTCGCGAATAGAGACCGGCACGGCATAATCAGAGGGAATAGCATTGTGCGCTGTCGCCACCATACCTACACCAGATAAACGCCGCGGCGCTTGTTACCGCTGACGACATCATCCGCGCGCTGCGCCTCGACACCAGCCAGATAGTCCGCCGTAACATCGCCGGTGATGTAGTCACCGGAGAAACAAGATGTATCGAACTCGTTGATGACCGAATGGTTGTGCTTGACCGACGCGACGAGACCGTCGAGATCCTGATAGATCAGCCAGTCGGCGCCGATTTCACGTTCGATCTCCGCTTCCGTACGACCATGTGCGACCAACTCGTTCGCCGCCGGCATATCGATTCCATAAACATTCGGGAACCTGACCGGCGGCGCCGCTGACGCAAAATACACCTTGCGCGCTCCAGCCTCTCGCGCCATGCGAATAATCTGCTGAGAGGTCGTGCCACGGACAATGGAATCATCCACCAACAACACCACTTTGCCACGAAACTCTAGATCGATGGCGTTCAGTTTGCGGCGCACCGATTGCTCACGCAATTCTTGGCCAGGCATGATGAAGGTTCGGCCGATATAGCGATTCTTGATAAATCCCTCGCGGTACTTAACGCCGAGCTGATGGGCGACTTGCACCGCTGCCGTGCGGCTCGTGTCCGGAATCGGAATAACCACATCGATGCCGTGCTCCGATCGCTCACGCTTGATCTTTTCGGCCAGAGTATCGCCCATACGCAGGCGCGCCTTATAGACCGATATATTGTCGACAATCGAGTCGGGCCGTGCGAAATACACGTACTCGAAAATGCACGGCGCATAACTCTTGCGCGGCACGCACTGTTGCGCGTGCAAGCGGCCGTTGGTATCGACGAACACGGCTTCACCCGGCGCGACATCCCGCTCCAGCGAAAAGCCGAGTGCGTCGAGTGCAACGCTTTCCGAAGCCAGCATGTACTCAACGCCATCGGCGGTGGATCGGCTACCCAGCACCAATGGCCGGATGCCCCACGGATCACGAAAGCCCAGCAATCCGTGCCCAACGATCATCGCGACAACGGCATAGCCACCGACACAGCGACGGTGTAACGCCTCTATGGCGGCAAACACCGCTGCTGCATCCATGCCGTTCTGGCTCGACGCGTGCAGTTCATGTGCGAAGACGTTTAACAGGACTTCAGAATCAGATCCCGTATTCAGATGCCGGCGGTCATGCTCGGCCAGCATCCGGCTCAGGCTGTCCGCGTTGTTCAGATTGCCATTGTGGGCGAGCAATATGCCAAACGGTGAGTTGACGTAGAACGGCTGCGCCTCGTCTGAACTGGAGCAACCGGCCGTCGGGTACCGCACATGCCCCAACCCCGAGTTACCGACAAGGCGCAGCATATGGCGTTGCCGAAACACGTCCTTAACCATACCGTTACGTTTGCGCCAGAACACATTTTGGCCATCCGTCGTGACAATGCCGGCAGCGTCCTGACCGCGGTGCTGTAGAACGGTGAGCGCATCGTACAGGGATTGGTTAACAGGGGCAGTTCCAGCAATGCCGACGATGCCGCACATGTCAGATCTCCTGCGGTTCGACCGGTATCGACGGGTCGCCCGTGTTTTGAATCTCTTCCCTCAGGTAGTCGAATGCTTGCGGCGCGAGGATCGAGATCGCCTCCGCAACGCGTGTAGCGTAAGGCAACATGGCGGAATCCTGCCACCATTGATCTTTGTCGAGGGACAGGTATGGACCGACGATAACCACGAGTCCAGCGAGAATCGCGCCGCGACACAAGCCGAACAGCATGCCGAGCAATCGATCAGCGCCTGACATACCGACCTGATTGGCAAAACGAGAAATCATCCAGCCAGCCAGACTGCCGAGCATCAGAACCAACGCAAAAATGGCGATGCGCGCGGCCCATAGACGCAGTGCCGCGGAATCCAGCCATGACGCCAGCAGCCCCTCACCCGCAGGCGCAAAATAGAACGACGCCCAGACCGCGAAGACGAGAGACCCGACAGAAATCGCTTCCTTGATGAAGCCCCTGAATATCCCGACAACCATCGAGACCGCCATGATGAGAAGAAACAACCAGTCGAGTGCGGTGAACATACCGAGCGTGCCACTTAAAAAACGCGGCTATGGTAGCAAACACTTTCGAAAAAAGTAGGGTTCAAGGGTATTTCACAACCCGTGCCGTCTGCTCTGCGGCAGCAAGTCGGGCCACAACCCGCTCGCTTTCGGCCCGCGATGCATGCGGTCCGATGCGCACGCGGTGTAACGTCTTACCACCACTCTCGACCTGGCTGATGAAGGCTGGCAGCCCGTCGGCACGCAAGTTGGCCGCCAGTTTTTGCGCATTAGACTGATCACCAAAACTGCCGAGCTGCACAGCCCAGAGCTGGCCGTCAGCCGTGGCGGTACTCGGCGGCGTTGGCGTCTCTTCGGCAGGCGGCAACGCTGTGGGCTCCGCCGTTGTAGGAGTGGTCGTCTCGGTCCGGACCGGCCGCTCATCCGCTGTCGCCGCCAAGATCTCCGCAGGATCCGTGTCCGACACTTGATCGCGCGTCGCGATTGTCCTGTCGTTTTGCTCGGTCTCCGGCTCCGACACAGCACTGGCGGCTGGATCATTATTGGCTACTGCGACATCCGCTGCGACTGACTCGGCCTCAACGCTGCGCGTCGGTTCCTGTGTCGTCACAGGCGTGTCTGGTGCGGGTAGCGACGTTATCGCTTCTCGGACCGGAGCCACGGTTTCGGCAGCAGCGCGCAACTGCACCGTCTCGCGACGGCGCGGCGTACCGGTCTCTGCGGCATCGGCGGACGGCAGCTCGAGCTGTCGCTCCACCATCGCCCCTGAAGGCGTATCAGACCTATCGAGAAATACCGGAATGAGCAACCAGGCCACGCTGACCAGCACGACCGCACCCACCAACCGTTCTTTCGCCGCTCTTTCCATGCCGCCATTATAGCGCTGCGCGGACGGCGCCGACGACAGGAAATGAGCCGACGACAACAATTTGTTCGTCTGGCTGGGTCACACGAATCGCGGCTCGCAGACCGGCCACCGGGCTACCGGCCACCAGAGCTGGCTTGCCAGTCACGCTGCTGATACGAGCCGCCAGTTCAGCAGAAGTCATGGCTCTCGGTGCATGGGCCCCTACCGCAATCCACCGTGACGCATAGGGCGCGAGTACGCGCAGCATGTCAGCCACCGGCTTGTCACGCATGACTCCGATGATAATCGTGCCGGGCACATGCGATGACAACCTTGCAGCGAGCGCCTCGACAGACTCCGTATTGTGCGCGACATCGAGTAGCCATGTGCGGCCCAGAGCCTCACATTGCTCTTGCCGCGCCGGCGCTTGCGATTCCTCGATCCACGCAGCGACACTCGTTTCGTCAATATCCAGCCTGTCAGCGACCTCGAGGGCAGCCAGTGCGGTCGCCACGTTATCGAGATGGTGTTCCGGCGTGTAACCCGGAATCGCGGCGACACGCCTGTCCGTTCCGTGCCAGATAGTCTTGGTGTCTTTACACTCAAGATCGAAATGTACGCCACGCATCCGCACGACAGAACCGATTTTGTCGGCATGGGCTGGCAAGGAGATTGGTGGGCAACGATCACCAATGACCGCTGGACGCGCTGGCCGAAACACACCCGCTTTCTCAAATCCGATCTGCTCTCGCGTATCCCCCAGCCATTGCTGATGATCGAGACCGATATTGGTCACTACAGCCACGTCGGCATCGACGACATTCACGGCATCGAGTCGACCGCCTAAACCCACCTCCAGAACTCTCGCCGTGCAGCGTTCTGCGCTGAACGCCCACAGAGCCGCCAACGTTGTGAATTCGAAATAGGTCAGCGGCGTGTCTTCGCGTGCTTGCTCGACGGCATCGAACGCATCAGCGATCGCGTCGTCCTGCAGTGGCTCGTCGTCGACCGCAATGCGCTCTCTGAAATGCACCAGATGCGGTGACGTGTAGCGTCCCACACGATACCCCTGCAAGCCCAACGCTCGGTCGATCAGGCGAACAACCGAACCTTTGCCATTGGTACCAGCCACGACATACGTCGGTGCGATGGAAGGCAAAGACAGCCGCGAGAACACCGCTTGCGTGCGCTCAAGCCCGAGCTCGATGCGCGCCGGATCAAGTTGCGAAATTGTGGCAAGCCAGCGCGCGAGGCGCGGCGACGGCACTGTGGCCAATCGCTCAGTCCTCTTCGGGCTGGTCACTCAGGTCAAGTGCTTTCAGCGTGGCTGTATCGTCTGGCGTGCGCGCATCACGATGCGTCATTTTGCGCAGCAGATCGGCAATCTGAATTCGCATCTCGCGGCGATCGACGATCATGTCGATGGCGCCATGATCGAGCAAAAACTCACTGCGTTGGAAGCCTTCCGGAAGCGTCTCACGTACCGTTTGCTCAATCACGCGGCGACCCGCGAAGCCGATCAGCGCTTGCGGCTCTGCGATATTTACGTCGCCAAGCATCGCGAGACTCGCGGAGACGCCACCGGTAGTAGGGTCTGTCAAAACCGAGATAAACGGCAGCCCTGCCGCATCGAGATCGGCTAATGCCGAGCTCGTCTTCGCCATCTGGAACAGACTGAACAGTGCCTCCTGCATACGTGCACCACCACTTGCGGAAAAGCTGATCAGCGGCGCACGATGTTCCAATGCATGCGCAGCGGCGCGACAGAAACGCTCGCCGCCCACCCAGCCCATAGAGCCACCCATAAAACGAAACTCAATCGCTGCCGCGACGACCGGTTCCCCAAACAGCTGTCCGTGTCCTGCAATCAACGCATCGTTCTCGCCCGTCGCTTTTTGCGCTTGACCGATACGGTCCTTGTAGCGCTTGCTATCGCGGAATTTCAACGGGTCCTGAGGCTGAAGATCTACGCCGATCTCAGCGAAAGTGCCTTCGGCAAAGAACGTATTCAAACGATCGCGTGCGCCCATACGCATATGGTGCCCGCACTTCGGACAAACCAGCATATTGCGATCGAGCTCCGCCCGGTATAACTGGGCGGAACACTTGGGACATTTGATCCACAACCCTTCAGGTACGGATTTTGTCCTGCGTTCGGTGGTGATGCGCGACGGCATTAATTTTTCGAACCAGCTCATTGGTCAAGTTTAACTCAATTGCATCAAAGGGGTGATGTTTCACAAGGCGCAGAAAGTTGATTGACGACAGGAATCAGTGGCAACGCGTCGGGAAACCGCGACGTCGATTCTAGTCGTAGTTGGCGATTCACCGCTTCAAGGTAGCGCACTCGCGACAGGTACAAGCCGCTTGCACCAGCCATAGGCGGTGCCTCGCGACGATCTTTTAACGCCAGCAACGTTGCCAACGTCTCTGGCGGCGCGCTGCGCTTCCCAACATCTATGAGTGCGCCGACGATATTGCGCACCATATGATGCAGAAATGCATTGGCCGCGATATCCACAATGATCCACTGCGCAGTGCGTCGCACGCGAACAGCATGAACGGACCGGCGGGCGTGCTTCGCCTGACAGCCGGCCGCACGGAAGCTGCTAAAATCATGCTCACCCAGCAGCGCCTGAGCTGCACTGTCCATCGCCGCCGCATCGAGCGGCTCATGCACGACAAAACACCGTTGCGCGTGCAGCGCATGCTGCGCCACCGTATTGCAGATCAGATATCGATATTGGCGGCTGACGGCGTCGTAGCGCGCGTGAAATGCGGTATCGACTTCCGTGGCATGTCGAACACAGATGTCGTCTGGAAGATTGCTGTTGGCGCCCAGCAACCACGCCCGCGGACTGCGAGTGGCCTCAGTGTCGAAGTGGACGACTTGTGCGCACGCGTGCACACCCGTGTCGGTACGCCCGGCACAATGGACAGTGATGGCGTGGTCTGCAACGGTAGCCATGGCGGCCTCCAGCCTCTGCTGGACAGACTGGCAGTGCGTTTGCGTCTGCCAACCACAGTACGCACTGCCATCGTATTCATCAACGAGCGCGACCCTCACAACCGTTAGCCGACGACTGCGCAGCTGCTGCGAATGGGCTAGCTCAGATTATCGAGGAGCTTCTGCGCTTCTGCTTTTTGCTCGTCGTCACCCTCGCTGAGAACCTCATCGAGAATACTGCGCGCGCCATCCGGATCGCCCATATCAACGTATGCACGCGCCAGATCGAGTTTAGTACCCACTTCGGCGATATTGGTTTCGCCGGTGTCTTCGAGCGCCAAATTCAGGCCAGTATCAGCCGCCGAATCAACACTGTTGTCGCCTCCAAACACCTGCTCAGAGAACATTGTCGACGAACTATCGAGTGCGGGCTGCTCCATCGTGGCATCCTCTTCGGCGCCGAGATCATCGACACTCAGTTCACTAGTCAGCTCCGCAACATCCATATCCACTTCGCCGATCGCGCCCATCGGCATAATGCCGGTCGCATCCGCGGCATCGTCCGCATCGGCTTCATTCAGCGCGTCGAAATTTGGCATCTCAGTCGTGCCCGTCGCGTCCAACTTGTCGAGGTCGAAAGACTCCGAAGAAGCGAGCACGGTGGCGTCGTCATCCGGTAGCTCGACCTTGAAATCGTCTGGTAATACCGAAGTCGCACCAGTCGCTTCCAGCAAATCGCTGTCCGTACCCACGGTGTCGTCAGCGAGATCCGCGAGCGCGTCTACGTCGCCCGTATCCAGGTCGAGATCGGCCAGATCCATCTCCGCCGTCTGTGTCCGCTCCTCGCGCGTATCATCAGCGCCACCCAAATCGATCGGTTGTTCAACCGTACCGTCGTCGATCGATTCCCCATCGAACTGGAAATCGACCCCGCTGGCGCTGGTTTCGTCGGGTGTGACAACCGCGTCATCGTTACCACTCAGCGATGCCTCATCAAATTCGAAATCGATTCCGGAAATCTCCGACAAATCGGCGGGCTGCTCGACCGTGCCGTCGCCGGATGTCTCGAAGACCTCTGTAAAGCCGCCGGTCGATTCGCCGACGTCGAGCTGTTCGGCCAGCATTGTCTCCGCATCGAGCGAAATATCCACGCCGCTATCGACGGACGCAGCAACCGCAGCGCCGCTGAACAACTCGTGCGCCGGCGCGATTTGCTGCCCCATGATCACGACTTTGTTCCAGTCTGGATCGCCTTCCGGCAGGGACTCGCGCAAGTTCTTGGCAGCATCGACGAACCCATCCTGATTACCCCATACGAAGTAAATTTCACAGAGTTTCGCTTTCAGCTTGTTATCGCCTGCGTCAACCGCCAACGCGCCTTTGACCAGGTCCGCTGCTTGATCATACAGGCCATAGGCCATGTGAAAATCGGCTTCCGCGAGCGGATCGGACTGATCGAAGTTGATCGCCGTATCCGAACTAAACGTGTCTTCAATCGAATATTCTTCGGTGGCCTCCTCGCTCTGGAGTGCCGGTTCTTCCATCGTTGCGGCGGCTTCTGACTCAGCCGCTTCCCGCGAAATCTCATCGACAGGCGATGTTGATTCGAACGGATCCTCGAATGCAGGTGTTTCCTGTGTCGACTCACCACTCGACTTAGTACCCAGCTCGCGTAGTCGGCCCGTGGCCGCTAGCGTGCCATCCAGATCTTCTAAATCGGTAGAGTCGAGTGCTTCCCAGGTGCCTGTGTCATCGGCGTCGGCTGCGCGACGTCGCGCCAGCAAGCCAAGCAGTGCCAGAATTGCGAGAACACCTGCGCCGACGTAGGTCCAGATGCTTCCGGTCAGTTTTTCGATCAGACCGGGCTCTTCGCGCGTCGTGACGACCGCGGCCGGGCGACGTTGCGGCTCCGTTGCTGCTGCTTGTGCTGGCGCGTCGGTTGCCGCGTCTTCTTCATTCGCCGGTTCTGTTACCGCGTCGCTGCCAGCCGGCTGGCTATCGTCAGCCGTCGTCGTGGCGGGATCATAGGTTTCCGCGAAGACTTCACCGACCGCTGACGCATCTGCCGTTTCGGTATCGGTTGCAGCCGCCGGCTCACTCGTTTCCGCAGTGGCTTCCTCACCATATAAGTCATCGGTAGCCACCGGTGCATCGGCAGCAGCCTGACGGGCAGCGAGAGCGGCCTGCAACCGCGCAAGCTCCTCATTCTGAATCCGGAGTTGATCTTCGCGTTCCGCGAGCTGACGACGCAACGCGGAAACGTCGGCACCTGTCGATGTCGACGTGCCCGTGCCACTGCTTGAGGTCACCGGTGCAGCGACTCCGGTATCTTCATCCGGCGCAACCAATGTCAAAGAACCACCTGCCCCGCCACGCCAGTTCTGGTTCTGGCGACGCACTTCCTGCAACGCGGCAGAGCGATTGATTGCGACCAAATCGCGCTCTGTTGGCAGACGCAATAAGGCGCCCGCGTTCAGACGATTAATGTTACCGCCGAACGCTTGCGGGTTAGCTTCGTAGATCGCGACCATGACCTGATTGATGGACACGCTATCATCCGGCTGAATGCCACGCGCGATTTCCCACAAAGTGTCATTGCGCTGGACTTGATATTCACTGCCGCTGATCGTGCGGCTCGGAGCAGGTGCGGCCTGCGCTGGCGCTGAGCGGCGGATATTGCCCTGATTGGCCTGTCTCGCGACCTGAGAACCTGAGCGAACGGCCGGTGCGGGTGATGCTGCAGCGGGCGCCTTGAAGGTCGGCGGATCCAGCAACACGGTGTATTCGCGCAGCAAGCGGCCACGCGGCCATACGGCTTCGACAAGCATCGTGACGAATGGCTCGCTGATTGGCTGAGAACTCGTCACTTCGACGTAAGGCTGAGCACCCGGGCGAACGCGAAACTTAAACCCGGGCAAAAACGAGGGCTTATCGATGCCGTAGCGCTCGAAGGTCTCAGCTGATGCGAGACGAATTTCAAGACCGGACAGCTCTTCTTGCGTCGCCCCGAGCAGCGCGATTTGCGCGACCATCGGTTCATTGAGCGCCGAGCGCGTAGTGATCTCCCCGAGACCCAGCGCCCATGCGCTTTGTCCAAGACTCAAACACGCCGCAACAACGATAGCGGCCAACCAACGAAGCATATTGTTTTCTCCGACCCGGTTCTCGCGGGCAATTCTTTTGCCGAAAAGCTCAAGCATTTGACTTAACTGCGGCTTCCCCAAACGCGGCAATCATATCTTATAAATAATTTTTCGCCAATATTTCAGCAATTTGCACGGTATTTAGAGCCGCGCCCTTACGTATATTGTCTGACACCACCCACAGGTTAATCCCCCTCTCGTGGCTTATGTCATCTCTAATCCGGCCTATAAATACAGGATCCTGTCCCGCGGCTTCTGTGACGGGCGTCGGATATCCGCCCAAAACATGCTCGTCAAGCACAGTAACGCCGGGTGCGTCACATAATAATCGCCTGACCTCAGCGGCAGAAATTTTGCGGGCGGTCTCAATATGCAGCGCTTCGCTATGCCCGTAAAACACCGGAATTCGTACTGCGGTCGGATTCTCCTGAATCGAGGGATCGTCGAGGATTTTTTGTGTTTCCCAGACCATTTTCATTTCTTCGCGGGTGTAGCCGTTGTCCTGAAATGTATCGATATGCGGGATGGCATTGAACGCGATCTGCTTTTCATCGCCGTCGAGCTCAAGCGGCAAGCCATTCAGCAAACGCGCAGTCTGACCAGCGAGGTTCTTGATTGCGCTGGTACCGGCGCCGGACACAGCTTGATAGGTGGCCACATTGATGCGCTCGATACCCGCCGCATCGTAAATCGGTTTCAACGCGACAAGCATCTGCATCGTCGAGCAATTGGGATTGGCGATAATGTGGCGTGCGGTGTAGCCAGCGATAGCCTCAGGATTCACCTCCGTAACGACCAACGGCACGTCCGTTTCCCGACGGAAATGCGAAGTGTTGTCGATCACGACACAGCCCGCCTCGGCCGCGGCCGGCGCATAGGCCTCCGATACGCTGCCGCCAGCTGAGAACAAGGCGATGGCGACCGACGAAAAATCGAACGTCGCCAAATCGGCTACCGTCAATTGCGTTTTGCCAAAAGCCACACGCTTGCCCGCCGAACGCTCGCTGGCCAGCGCGTGCACTTTGCCGCTCGTGAACCCGCGTTCCGCCAGTATTTCGAGCATGACCTCACCGACCGCACCGGTGGCACCGACCACCGCAATATCCAAATCAAATTGCGCCATATTGTATAAATCTAAGCCTTGTTGGTTGAGCCGACGCTTGCCGCAATGGCAGGCGTCGTCACTGTGACGTCCGCGTTTTGTGCGCGATGACGGAGATAGTGATCGATCAGTGTCAGACAGATCATCGCCTCCGCGATCGGCGTCGCACGCAAACCGACACACGGATCATGCCGACCTGTCGTGACAATATCGGTCGCCTCGCCATCTGTATCGATGGTCTTGCCTGACTTCTGAATACTCGAGGTTGGTTTCAGTGCGATACTAGCGACGATATCCTGTCCACTCGACAAGCCACCTAGCGTGCCACCAGCATCATTCTTCGCGAAACCATCCGGTCGCATCTCATCGCGATGTTCCGCGCCGAGCTGGCTGACCGAGTCGAAACCCGCGCCAATCTCAACTCCTTTAACGGCATTGATGCTCATCAGGCCGTGGGCGATGGTCGCTGTTAGTTTGTCGAATACTGGATCACCAAGGCCCGGCTGCACACCGCTTGCGATACACGTGACTTTGGCGCCCACCGAATCACCCTTTTTGCGCAGGTCATCCATGTAAGCCGCCAACGCCGGCAATTGCTCCGGATCTGCACAGAAAAATGGATTGTCGTCGCCAATCGACAGGTCGGTGGCCGCCAACGACAGTTGCGACACATAACCGGTAACGCTGATGCCAAGACGTTCCTTCAGGAATTTTCGCGCCACGGCACCGGCCGCAACGCGCATGACGGTTTCGCGCGCTGATGACCGGCCGCCACCGCGGTAATCACGAATGCCGTATTTTTGCTGATACGTGTAGTCCGCGTGGCCTGGACGGAACTTGTCTTTGATTTTCGAATAATCGCGCGAGCGTTGATCCTCGTTGTAAATCACGAGCCCGATCGGCGTGCCGGTGGTGAACCCTTCGAAAACGCCCGACAGAATCTGCACAGCATCGGGCTCCTTGCGCTGACTGACATGGCGCGACTTGCCGGTACGCCGGCGCTCAAGGTCCGCCTGAATATCCTCGGCATCGAGGCCAATACCCGGAGGGCAGCCATCTATCACGCAACCGCGCGCGACACCGTGGCTCTCGCCAAACGTTGTCACGCGAAACAATTTACCAAACGTATTCCCGCTCATCGCGTCCCCGCTCGCTTCTCCTGCAACACGTCATCATGAGCCCGCAATTGCGATTTAGTCAGTACGAACACTCCCGTACCGCCATCACCAAACTCCAGCCAGGTGAATGGTACCGTGCTGTATTCCTGTTGTAATGCCTGGTCGCTCGCACCAACTTCGCAGATCAGAACGCCATCATCGCGCAGATGCGCTGCTGCGTCCGCCAAAATGTCTCGGACAATGTCCAGACCATCGCTACCTGCAGCCAATCCCAGAACTGGCTCACGCGCGAATTCTTCAGGTCTTTCGTCCATCTCCGCCGCATCGACATACGGCGGGTTGCTGACGATCAGATGATATTGCTGAAACAGCGCGGAATTAAAGACGTCGGCTTCGATCAGCGTCACTCTGTCGCCGAGATCATAATTGGCGACGTTGCGCTGAGCGACATCGAGTGCTGCAACCGACACATCACTAGCGTCGACCTGCCAGGTCGGTTGGTGCAGCGCTGTCGCGATCGCAATACAGCCGCTGCCTGTGCACAGATCCAGCACACATAGGTTATCCACAGACGCGACCCACGGTTGAAATCCTTGTGTGATGAGTTCCGCCAACGGCGACCGTGGTACCAGAACGTGCTCATTGACCACGAATTTCAGTCCGGCGAACCACGCTTCACCGATTAGATAAGCCAACGGCTTTCGCGTCTGGATACGCGCTTCGGCGATCGTCAGAAGCTGGGTCAGAACCTGACCATCTGCGGGCGCATCCAACGCTGCCTGCAGCGCCGCCTGCCAGCCCGTTTCGTATTGGATATCCAACAAATGCGCGACGAGCCACAGCGTCTCATCCCAAGCGTTGTCGGTGCCATGGCCAAAATGCAACCCCGCCGACTCAAACCCTCGACGGGTCGCGTCTGCGGCCGCACCTAGCGTCGCCGCCGTTGTGACTTCCTGGGTCCAAGGCATATCAGTGCGCCGTCCGCGCAACGGTTGTACCGTCGATCCGTACGATACGATAGACTAGCGCCTGCGTGGTCTTCCGCCACCTCTTTTGATTCTGAGCTTTCATCACCGATTCCCTATGCGTAATCCTCTGGCGCTGTTCATTGCTGCTATCGCGTTTGCTGTTGGCTTGTATTTCGGTTTGCAGCGAGCGCCCGCGCCTTTGTCGCTACAAAACGCCACAGTACTCGAACCGGCGCGTGCTATCGCCCCATTTTCGCTGCAATCGACCCGCGCGACAACGTTTGATAACGCCGCGCTCTCGGGTCGCTGGACCCTGGTGTTCTTTGGCTTCACGCGCTGCCCGGACATTTGCCCAACCACGCTGCAACTGCTGTCCGATGCCCGGCAAGCGCTGCGGGACGACTTTCCGGACAAAGCACTCCCCGACATACTGCTGGTTTCCGTTGATCCCGCGCGCGACACGATCGACGCCCTGCAATCCTACACCGCCTACTTTGGCGACGGCGTTTACGGTGCCCGCGCTGCCGAGCCTGAGCTCGCGCGCTTCACACGTGACCTCGGCATTGTCTATCAGAAGGTGCCGCTCGCCGATGACGACTACACGATGGATCACAGCGCTGCCATTCTATTGGTCGGCCCGGAGGCACGTTTGCGCGCCGTTTTCACACCGCCCATTCGACGCGATGACTTTGTCGCCGACTTAAACACCATTCTGGAAGACCTCACATGAAAATCGTCTTGTCGTTGGTAACATCGCTCATGGTATTCGCCATCGTTGGTTGTTCGCCAGGCGAGGACGCATCACCGATTTCTGTCGCTGACGGCTGGATACGACCAGCGCCGCCTGGCGCCGTGGCAAGCGCCGGCTACTTCACCATGACCAATCATTCGGCCAGCGCTATGCAAGTGACATCAGTTCGCAGCGACGACTTCGGACGAGTTGAGGTGCACGAAACCCGCATGCAGGATGGGGCAATGCAAATGCGTGCTGTGCCCGCGCTGAAAATCGCGCCCGATACCACCATCTCGCTGGCACCGGGCGGACTGCATCTGATGTTGTTCGACCCCCGCGGCGATGTGACTGAGCTGGAACGCGTCCGCCTGACACTGTATGACGGTGAACGACCGATCGCGGACCTGGATCTGCCGGTGTCCGCCAGAAACCCCTACGAGTAGTTCGATGGCGACTGCGCAACCGTCACACTGGAAATCGCGCCTGTTTGTCGGGTTACAGTATTTCCTGCCACAACATCTGCTGACCCGGCTGGTTCGCTGGTTTATGTCGCGGGAGACTGTGTGGCTGAAGAATCTACAGATTCGCACCTTTTGCCGACTCTTTCATATTCGGGTAGACGAAGCGGCTCAACAGGTACCGGACGGCTATGCCAGTCTGAACGCGTTTTTTACACGTACGTTGCGCGACGACGCGCGACCGACAGATGACGCACCGCTAACGGCACCTTGCGACGGCGTCATCAGCGAGTGCGGCCGCATCGACAACGGCCGTATTGTGCAAGCCAAAGGCTTCCGCTACAGCGCCGCCGAGCTGTTGCAGGATGCCGCGTTGGCGGACCGCTACGAAGGCGGGTCTTTCATGACAATCTACTTGGCACCTTACGACTACCACCGCGTGCACTTTCCAGTAACGGCACACGTAACGCGAGAATGGCATATCCCTGGTCAGTTGTTTTCGGTCAATGGCGCGACCGCCAGCGCCGTGCCGCGTTTGTTTGCACGTAACGAACGGCGTACTTTCACGCTGGAAACCGGTGCGACAACGCTCAGCCTCGTTATGGTCGGCGCCTTGAATGTTGGCAGCATATCGACGGTATGGGAACGGGAAGCACTCGCAGCCGGCAGCGTTAGCGAGCCGACCGACCTGGCCTTACCAGTGACGTCATTCGGTCAGGGTGACACACTCGGCTGGTTCAATATGGGATCGACCGTCATTCTATTGCTGCCGGCGGACGCAGGCACGTGGCGGGACGATCTGGAAGCGGGCGACGTCGTGCGTTGTGGCGAGGCATTGATCCGTTGATGCGACAGCCTGCCTGGCGTACAACAACATCGATCGCAGTGGCGCGTACGCGTGCAGATCTGCTGCACAAGACACGCGCCTATTTCGCGAGACAGCGCGTGCTCGAGGTACAGACACCCTGCCTGTCGCGAGTAGCAGTCAGCGATTTGCATATCGACAGTGTTGTAGCGCACGTGGCCAGTCATCGTGCATTCCTACGCACGTCACCCGAGTACGCAATGAAGCGTTTGTTAGCCAGCGGTTATCCGGATATCTACGAGATAGGGCGGGTTTTTCGTGATGGCGAACAAGGCAAACGCCATCAACCAGAATTCACAATGATTGAGTGGTATCGACACGAGTTCGGCTTGCAGGAGATCATCGACGACACGACAGCACTGCTCGGACACTTGTGCGGCGACCTGCTCACGACGGGCATCGAGCAATACACGTATGACGATGCACTCGAACAAACGACGGGCCTTCGCAGTGACTCGCCAACACAGGACGTGATCGACTATGTGGGGGCCGACGTCGCGACAACCTTCGATTATGAACACGATGCATTGCTTGAGTACTTATTCGATACGGTAATCGCTTGTGATTTTCGCTCGAATTGTCTCACCGTCGTGTCCCACTACCCGGCCTCGATGGCCGCGCTCGCCGAGATTAGCCAACACTGCAAACGAGCACTGCGTTTTGAAGTCTATGTCGGCGCTCTTGAACTCGCGAATGGATTCGTCGAATTGCGCGATGCCAAAGAACAGCGCGCCAGATTCGAACGTGACCTGACCGCCAGGGCCCAACGAAATAAGCCTGTGGAGCCACTCGATGAGCGTTTTCTGGCCGCCTTGTCGACCGGCCTGCCGAACTGCGCCGGCGTCGCGGTTGGTTTCGATCGCGTAGTGATGCTCGCGACCGGCGAGAAAGACATTCGTCACGTTGTCAGTTTTTCAGAACTTTGATGGTCTTAGATGCTATGGACGACAATACCGATTATGCGCTTCTGTTAGCACAAGCGACGGCACTGACCGAATCAGAACCCGATTCGCTGGCTAATCTCAGCAACATCTCCGCGCTTTTGTTCGAGACAATCACTGGTCTTAACTGGTGCGGTTTCTACTTTAAGCGCGGCGACGAGCTGGTACTGGGGCCGTTCCAAGGGCGCTCTGCTTGTACCCGCATCGCGTGGGGTAAAGGCGTATGCGGCACGGCCGCTGCGACTGGCGAAACCCAGCGTATTGCCGATGTGCATGCCTTTGAGGGCCACATCGCGTGTGACGCAGCAAGCGAGTCGGAAATCGTCATACCCCTAATGGTCGCAAACGAAGTGATCGGTGTACTTGATATCGATAGCCCACGGAAAGCACGTTTTTCAGCGCAAGATCAGTCGGGAATCGAACCTATCGCCAAACTGTGCGAGCGTCTGCTCGCCAATGAAAGGGACAGCCTCGGCTTACTATCGGGTCGTGGCTAGTCCTTGACGCGCGAGACATACTCGCCGGTGCGAGTATCGACCCGAATCATCTCACCCTCTTCCAGAAACAGCGGCACACGCACGGTGGCACCGGTTTCCAAAGTCGCCGGTTTGACACCGCCCTGCGCCGTATCCCCTTTCAAACCGGGATCGGTCTGGGTAATTTTGAGCTCTACAAAATTCGGGGCAGCGACACTCAGCGGTGAGCCATTCCACAACGTGACGCTGCAGGTGTCCTGATCTTTCAACCATGGCGTCGCCTCGGCGACCGCCGCTTCCGCAGCCGGATACTGGTCGTAAGTTTCGGGGTCCATGAAGTACCAGAATTCACCGTCCGTATAGAGGTATTGCATTTCGGTTTCAAGGACGTCTGCCGCCTCGACACTCTCACCGGACTTAAACGTCTTGTCGAGCACCTTGTTGGTCTTCAGGTTGCGGACTTTGACCCGGTTAAACGCTTGACCCTTGCCCGGTTTGACGAATTCATTCTCGACAATGTTGTACGGATCGCCGTCCAGCATGATCTTCAGTCCAGACTTAAATTCGTTGGTGCTATAACTCGCCATTGATGCGCGCCCTTTTCGCTGCAGGTATGCAAGCGCCATGGTAACCCGCCGGATCTGTCGCGGTAAACGTAACGAGCGCAGCACGGGTCATGAATACGAGACAGGCTAGCCAAAAATCCACCTAAGTCACTGATGAAACGGATATAACGGAACTAGTTCACGTTTTGAACTCAGGCTCTCCGTGCCGCGGCCGCTCCTGTAATAGACTGAAACACTCGAAAAACCCAACGATCACGTACGGATACACGCCTTGTCTACGCCTCGCCAAATCAACATCACCATCGTTAGTCACGCTCAGGATGATGCTGAGATGATTAACCGTACCTTGCGAAATGCCGGGCTGGCTGCGCGGTGTGAATGGTGTCAGGACGCGGACTCATTCGCGCGACAGGTAT
>ERZ1740062.600-NODE-600-length-18131-cov-3.983071_pt1 | contig 18131 bp, 16 predicted proteins | sample MGYA00581741_ERZ1740062 | MGnify/ENA primary metagenome ERZ1740062 (study PRJEB43018, sample SAMN04849747) | marine metagenome | isolation source: floating plastic debris | place: Pacific Ocean | collected 2008-09-01 | study: EMG produced TPA metagenomics assembly...
AAGATCTACCCCAACCCTGTCCGCCGCTCGCGGCTATCATGTTTAACCTCGGCTACCTGCCCGGCGGCGACAAGCAAGTCACCACGGCGGCAACATCCACTTTGCACGGCATCCGTTTTGCGCTGGGCCATCTCTCACCTTCCGGTCGTATGACTTGCATGGCCTACCGCGGGCACGACAGTGGTCCGGAGGAGGCCAATGCGGTGGCGTCGCTGCTGCAGGCGCTCGCATACGAGCGATTTACGGTGACCCACAAAAAAGCACCGGCCAATGGGCCGGTGCTCTGGATGGTCAAACGCAACGAACGGTAATCAGGCGGCGTCCGCCTGCCCTTTCTTAACTGCTTTCGGCTTTTTCTTACGGGGATCAAGACCGATCGAGCGCGCAATAATTTCGCGCATGATTTCGGAGCTTCCCGCATAAATTCGTGAGATACGTGCGTCGGTATACATCCGTGAAATACGGTATTCGTCCATGTACCCGGCGCCACCGTGCAACTGTACGCAGGCATCCATCACACGTCCTTCAAGCTCACTGCCATAGAGCTTGATTCGAGCGGCCATATCCGCACTGAGTTTGCCGGCGTTGTGTTCCTCGACACAGCGGTCCAGATACACCTGCGCCAGATCGATCTCAGTACGCATATCCGCCATCTTGAAGCGTGTATTCTGGAAATCTGCAATGCGTTGTCCGAACGCCTTACGCTCGGTAATGAAATCCATCGTCAGATCAAACGCGTGCTGGCAGGCAGCGACATAGCCGCAGGCACCCAGCAAACGCTCCTCGGCCAGGAACTGCATCAGGTAGTAAAAACCACGCGTCGGATCACCGAGGACATTCTCTTTCGGGACTTTGACATCGTTGAAAAACAACTCGGCCGTATCCTGCGCCGCGAGACCCATTTTCTTCAGGTTTCTGCCACGCTCGAAACCCGCCATGTCGCGTTCGACGACGAATAGACCGAGACCGTGTGATGAGTCCGGCACTGTGCGTGCCGCAACGATCACGAGATCGGCATTGATACCGTTCGAAATATACGTCTTCGATCCGTTCAGCAACCAGTGATCGCCCTTATCGACGGCCCGAGTCTTCATGCCCGCCACATCACTACCCGCGCCCGGCTCGGTCATTGCTATAGCAAGAATACTTTCACCGGAAACGCATTTTGGTAACCAACGTTGCTTCTGCTCTTCGGTGCCGAGCTCCCCGAGGTACGGCGCCACCAAGCGCGAGTGCAACGTGATGAACAGTCCGGGATCGCCGTACTTCGCGTGCTCTTCGATCAGGATCTGTTCATAGCGAAAGTCCTTCACCCCGGCACCGCCGTACTTTTCGTCCGCCCACATCAACAACAGGCCATTCTCACCGGCTTTGCGGAAGACTTCACGATCGCAAATACCGGCTTCCCGCCAGGCTTCGGCGTACGGCTCCACTTCATTCTGCATAAACGCTCTTGCGGCATCGCGGAACATTTCATGCTCGTCGTCAAAACAGTTTCTTTCCATCGTCTCTCTCCGTCAGTCGCTTTGCGATGACATTAACCTTTGAAAACTGGCTTACGTTTCTCGAAGAAGGCGGCGACACCTTCACGGTTATCGTCTGAGCCGGCTAGATCTTTTTGCAGACGGGCTTCAATATCAAACGCCCGCTCCCAGGCGCCGAGCTGCGCCTCACGCATCGCCAACTTGGTAGCCGCCAATGACAACGGCGCGCGTTCGCTGAGCGAGGCTGCCCACTGTTGAGCGTTGCCGAGCACCTCGTCCGCCGGCACAACACGATTCACCAAACCGTAGTTTAGACAACGCTGAGCGTCGATTCGCTCTGTCTCTGCACACAACTGAAACGCACGTTTGTAACCGAGATGGTGTTGCATCAAAAATGTCGCGCCACCGTCCGGTACCAGGGATATGTTGGTGAACGGCGCCAGCATAAACGCCGAATCGCTCATGACCGCAAGATCACAGGCCAGCGCATATGACATACCGATGCCTGCTGCCGCGCCATTGATCGCCGCGATCACAGGTTTCGGCATGCTGACGATCTCCTGGAATGACGGCCGGTAATGACGTTGCAGTTGCTGCTCGATCGTCATGTCCTCCGGGAATCCCGCACCGAGATCGGCACCCGCCGAAAATGCGCGGCCATTGCCGGTGATAATAACGGCTCGCACAGATGCGTCACTGCCCGCTGCGGATAGTGCCTCAGCGAACGCCGAACGCAGATCGGCGTTGAAGCCATTCATCGACTCCGGTCGATTGATCGCAATGGTGACTACGGCACCATCGCGACTCACGATACAAGTGTCTTCACTCTCGGTCATCGTACCCTCCTGATCAGCTACGCAGCGCTTCGCGCCTCGCCATCATACTCCGCGTAAAAGCCGACGCCGGATTTCGCGCGTTGGCGCAGGCTGTCGGGCACTTCGAAGCGCTCGCCATAAGCCTTCGCCAGTCGATCGCACTCATCGACGAAGGACTGCAAACCAACAGTCTCAATCAACGACAGTGTGCCGCCCGTATACGGCGGGAATCCCCATCCGAGAATGGAACCGATGTCCCCGTCTGCCGGATGGGTAATGACACCCTCGTCCAGACAGCGCACGGTATCGAGCGCTTGTACGTAGAGCAAACGCTTGCGAACTTCGTCCGCGCTCGGCTGCTCTTTCGCCCGTGGGAACGCATCCGCCAAGCCCGGCCACAGGTGCTTCTTGCCACCTTCCGGATAATCGTAAAAGCCCTTACCGAAACGCTTGCCACGACGATCCAATGCTTCGACGAATTTTTTCAGCACCGGTGCCGCTGAATTGGGTTTGTAGTCATCACCCAGCGCCTTCTCGGTCGCCATTGCGACGTGATACCCCAGTTCCATTGTGACTTCGTCCATCACCGCGAGCGGGCCGACGGCCATGCCGGCCTGCTTGGCCACGTTCTCGATCAGCGCCGGGTTCACGCCCTCTCCCACCATGGTCATGCCTTCATTCGTATAGGTGCCGAATACGCGAGACGTGTAAAAACCACGACTGTCGTTGACGACGATCGGTGTCTTGCGAATCTGCTGGATGTAATCGAGCGCCACCGCGGTCGCACGGTCGTTGGTTTGTTCGCCAAGAATGACCTCTACCAGCGGCATCTTATCCACCGGCGAGAAAAAGTGAATGCCGATGAATTGGTCTGGACGCTTGGAGGCCTTGGCGCGCACACTGCTCGGCAGCGTTGAGGTATTTGATGCGAATACCGCCGTCTCGGGAAAAACGGCTTCGGTTTTCGCGGTGACATCCGCCTTGATTCCGACGTCTTCGAACACGGCCTCGATGACGAGATCGCAACCTTCCAGCAGCGCGTAGTCGTCCGTCGTCGTAATTCTATCCAGGATGACTGCCGCCTTGTCTGCATTGGAGCGACCTCGATCGATAGCCTTCTGCAGCAACTGACGCGAATAGTCCTTGCCCTTCTCTGCCGCGTCGCGGTCGCGGTCGAGTAGCACAACTTCCATTTTTGCGCGGGCCGAGACATAGGCAATGCCGGCGCCCATCATGCCCGCACCGAGAATACCGAGCTTCTTGACGGTCGTTTTTTCGACGCCCTGTGGACGCCGTACCAATTTATCCGCCGCACCCTTATTGATGAACAGCGTGCGCGTCAAATTGCGCGCCACCGGATCCATCAGCAACGATGTGAAGTACTTGGACTCGATATCCAAACCGAGATCGATCGGCAGTACGCAGCCCTCGTAGACACAAGACATGATGGCGATCGGCGCAGGATAATTATGCGACGTTTCCTTGGCGATCAGCGCTGATCCGACCATCAATGTTTGCACCGAACCCGGATGCATCAGGCCTGCACCGCCCGGCACTTTGAATCCCTTTTTATCCCATGGTTGTTCCGCGTCGCCAGATTCTACAATCCAGCGCGTTGCCGCAGCCACGCAGTCATCGGCGGGCACGACCGCGTGAACGATACCCATCTCCAGCGCTTTCGTCGGCGGCAAGTGCGTACCCTGGGTCATCAGCTGCAGAGCATTCTGCTGGCCGATCAGACGTGGCAGACGTTGCGTACCGCCACCACCGGGTAACAGCCCAACCTTGACTTCCGGCAGTCCGAGTACGGCTTTCGGATTATCCGCTGCGACGCGGTAGTGGCAGGCCAGACAGATTTCGAGACCGCCACCCAGTGCCGTGCCGTTGATGGCCGCTGCAAACGGCTTACCACACGTTTCCAACCGTCGCAGCAGGCTCTGAAAGCCACGCGATTGCTGATACTTTTCTTCGGCACTGCGTCCGTCTTCGTAAGCATTGACGAGATTCATCAAATCAGCGCCGGCAATGAACGAGTCTTTGGCCGAGGTCAGCACGGCACCTTTGATGCCGTCGTCTGTCGCGACGGTTTCTACAGCGGCGGTCAGATCCGCAATAAACTCCGGCGTCAGGACATTCATCGAGCGTTCCTTGACGTCGATCGTCAGCAACGCGACGCCTTGCGCGTCTACAGTCAATTCAATCGTTTTCATAATATCGATTCCTGATGTTTAGTCGCGTCGTTATACACGCTCGATAATGGTCGCGGTTCCCATGCCACCGCCGATGCAGAGATTGATCAGAGCGGTGCTTTGCTCGCGCCGCTCCAATTCGTCGAGTACCGTGCCGAGAATCATCGCGCCGGTCGCGCCGAGCGGATGACCCATTGCGATCGCGCCACCGTTGACGTTGATCTTGTCGTGATCGATGTCGAGCTTGTGCATAAACAGCAGCACAACCGACGCAAACGCTTCGTTCAGCTCAAACAGGTCGATGTCCGACGTACTCATGCCGCAGCGCTTCAACACCTTTTCGGCGGATGGCGCTGGGCCCGTCAACATGATTGTCGGATCGGTGCCAATCGACGAGAAACCTTTAATTTTCGCCCGCGGTTTCAGGCCGAGCGCATCGCCGATCTCCTTGCTACCGATCAACACACCGGCTGCCCCGTCGACGATACCGCTCGAGTTGCCGCCTGTGTGCACGTGATTGATACGTTCTACTTCCGGGTACTTCTGTAGCGCGACCGCATTGAAGCCAGCTTGCTCACCGGGAATCGCGAACGCTGCATTAAGATTCGCCAAGTCGTCCCTGGTCGTACCGGGGCGCATATGCTCATCACGGTCGAGCAGCGTCATGCCGAGCTGATCTTTGACAGGCACCACCGAACGATTGAAGTATCCGCTCTCCCATGCATGAGCGGCACGTGCCTGACTAGCGACGGCGTAACCATCGACGTCATCGCGACTAAAGCCCCACTTTGATGCGATCAGATCGGCACCGATACCCTGCGGCGCAAAATACGTGTCGTAAGCAACCCGTGGATCGGCCGCCATCGCGCCTGAGTCCGAGCCCATCGGCACGCGTGACATACATTCCACGCCACCACCGATCGTCAGGTCAGACTGACCGGCCATCACCTGGGCAGCAGCGGTGTTAATCGCTTCAAGGCCAGATGCACAAAAGCGGTTGAGCTGCTTGCCCGGCACCGATTGATCATAGCCGGACGTCAACACAGCGGCGCGTGCAATGTTGGCCCCTTGTTCACCGACCGGTGATACACAACCGAGCACAACGTCGTCCAGGTAAGACGTATCGAGTTCGCTGCGCCCTGCTAGTGCCGACAACATCTGTGCGGTCAAATTGACGGGAGTAACGGAATGCAGCGAGCCATTCGCTTTGCCGCGACCTCGCGGTGTACGTACATGATCATAGATATAGGCTTCAGCCATGAGCGTGTCCTCTATTCGAGCGTGTCTAAAGTTCAGGCTGGGTGGCCGACGGTGAGTCGGTCGCGCAGCGATTGTTTGAAACTGATCTGAATGTCATCAAACCGAACCGCCACCGGGTTCAGTAGCCAGATGTAGGTGACGCCGGCGATATGCGCAACATACTGGGTTGCTTCGGCCAGTGGCGATACGAGATCCAGAATACTGCCATTGTCGATACCGTCCTGTATCCAACGCTCCGCATCGGCGATTTGTCGCTGAAATGCTGTCTTTGCAAGCCCACGTAACTCGGAGGATGGCTCAGCGCCTGCGTAATACAGAATATGCAGCACCCGGATATCTTCTGGTGAGTCGCTGACAAAACGATAATACGCATCGGCCGCGCTACACAGAGCATCGATCCCGGTCTGGCCATCGACGGCCCGCTCGAGGTAAGTCACCCAGCGTCGGTGGATGTTCGACGACACCTCCTGAAACAAGCCGGCTTTCGAACCATAACGGTAAGTCGCGAGCCCGCGACTATAACCCGCACGCTCACCGATAGCGGCGAGCGTCGTCCCGTCAATCCCACGTTCCAGGATCAGGGTTTGTGCAGCCGCGAGCATCGCGCGATCAGAGATCGCCGTGCGCTCAGCTTGCGTCTTCGGTGTATCAGCGCTGTCGCCCAGCTTGGAGTCAGACCGCAATGCGCCCCCCGCATACGTCAGGATTCAGGCCGTAACGGTGCCGAGAAAAATACTTGTTGTCAACAAGCAAGTGTGGTGGACTTGGCATTGGCGAGGTCGCCGATGCGGGTTTTGTCATCAAACCAAAGCGACAAACCACATCAACTTCGCCCACACAAGAATATTGCATTCAGGAGCTTACAGTGACTTCCCAGACTGCCTCTAGACAGACGCCCAGCGATATTCCAGTTGCAGACAATAGTGTATTGCATATTCCGGGGGTGGACGGGCTGCCCTATTTCGGTGTTGCGCGGGAGTTTTTGGCCAATCCGCGCGCACTCAATCGCCGATTGAAAGCAACCTATGGCCCGGTCTATCGAACGCGCTTCCTCGGACAACGCACTGTCGCTCTGACTGGCGCTGAGGGCTTGCAGCTCGTGATGCTGGACCGCGACAAGAATTTCTCCAGTCAGAAGGGCTGGCACCATTCGATCGGTCACCTGTTTTTCCGCGGGCTCATGCTGCTCGATTTTGACGAGCACCGCTACCACCGTCGCATCATGCAGGCAGCCTTCAAACGCGATGCTCTGGCTGACTATATGAGCATGATGCACGATGTGACCGCAGCGGGTATCTCGCAATGGCGAGAACAACCCGACTTCCGCTTCTACCGCGCCATAAAGCAGCTCACACTGGACAATGCGGCGCTCGCTTTCCTGGGTTTGCCGCTAGGGCCGGAAGCGACACGGCTCAATCAGGCCTTTGTCGACACCGTAGCGGCCAGCCTTGCGCTGGTTCGTGTCCCGGTGCCGGGTCTAGCCATGTGGCGCGGTCTGCGTGCTCGCAAGATGCTTTGCGCGTTCTTCGAGAGTCAGGTTGAAGCACGGCGTGCCTCTGAGAAGACCGATATGTTCACACGGCTATGCCACGCGACGGATGACGATGGTCGGCACTTCAGCAATGAAGACATCGTCGACCATATGATTTTTCTGATGATGGCCGCCCATGACACCGTCACGAGTTCATTGACCACTGCTGCTTTCGGACTGGCGACGGCACCCGAATGGCAACAGCGCCTGCGCGAAGAGGCGAGCTTCGCCGATGGTCGTCCGCTACACCACGATGATCTCGCCGCACTGCCGCAGCACGAGTGGCTCTTCAATGAAGCCCTACGGATGTGGGGCCCGGTGCCATTCATTCCACGCCGTAGCGTCAGGTCATTTGAGTTTGAGGGCTACACGATTCCGGCGAACGTACAAATCGGTATATCGCCGGACAGCGCGCACTACGACGAGCGGTTCTGGAGCCAGCCAGAACGGTTCGATCCGCAACGCTTCTCGCCGGAACGCGCTGAGCACAAGTCGCATCCTTTCGCTTTCGCGCCGTATGGAGGCGGCGCCCACAAATGCATCGGCATGCACTTTGCCCAGAACCTGGCGAAGGTGGTGCTGCGAGAACTCGTCAGTCAATACGACATCAGTGTTGCTCCCGGCTATCAGCTAGACATGCAGCCGATCCCGATTCCCAAACCCAAAGACGACCTGCCGCTTCAGTTAAAACCACGCTAGCACCGCGTGCTGGCCTGCGCACGCCGACCGCCGTGCGAGCCAAACCGCCACGCCTAGAGACTATTGCAGCGATGCCCGCCGTCGACGGTGATCGTGGTGCCAGTCATGAAACTGCCCGCAGGGCCTGCCAACAACAGTAGGGCACCATCGAGCTCCGTCAAATCACCGGGACGCTGCATCGGGATGCGCTTCATCAGCTTTCCGGCTAAAGGTGTATCAAAAAAGGCCCGATTGATATCGGTCACAAAGAAACCGGGCGCAATCGCGTTGACACGGATGCCATGTCGCACCCACTCCAGTGCGAGCGACTCGGTCAGTCGGATGACCCCCGCCTTGGCCGCGGAATAGGCAGACAGCATCGGTTGCAGGCGCATGCCGAGAATCGATGCGATATTGACGATGGCACCCGGTCTTTCGGCTGCACGCATCGCTCGTGCGGCAGCCCGTGCCACACGAAACACGCCGTTCAGATTTGTTTCAATCACCGCATCGTAATCATCCTCGGGAAAGTCGATCGCGAAATGCTCGCGTGAGATACCGGCGTTGTTGATGACGATATCAGGCACCGCAGAGGCTTCGATCGCCTGCGCAAATGCACTATCGACGCTCTCGGTGTTGGTGACATCCATCGCGACACAGACGGCACGGGACTGGCTGGACTCCGCGATCAGGGCCTGGGTTTCTTCAAGCTTCTCGACGCGCCGTGCCGCCAGAATGACATCAGCACCCGCCTCGGCCAGCGTCAGCGCAAACTGTCTTCCAAGACCTGACCCTGCGCCGGTCACGAGCGCCGTGCGGCCCGTCAGGTCATTCATTGCCGCAATACGGTCTTTCATGCTGAATCCTCGTTGTCCGTCGAAGTCGTCGGCCGGGGACTGAGATTGAAACAGCACTGGCCGGATGCGCAGAGTTGCTCCTCTGGGTCGCTCGATAGCGACGGATCAAGCACTTTGGATTCGGTGAAGACGACACTGCGTGTTCGGCGCACAACTCGACCCTCTGCAACCAACAGATCGCCGGTCACCGCGCGCAGAAAGTTAGTCGCTTGTGTCATTGTGATCGAGACCATCGGTTGCTCAAGGCCCGCATGCGCCGAAAACGCACCTGCGATGTCGAGCATCGACATAATGATGCCGCCATGCGCCATCTGCATGGTATTGGTATGAATGCGCTCCAGCGGCATCTGCAAGCGGACGAAGTCGGGCTCGTGCGCTGCGACGCCGAACCCGAGAAAGTCCAGAAACGACCCCTCATAGCCGAGGATACCCATGTCGGCAGGCGTGAGTAGTCGCGTCATTTGAGGAACTCCGCCAGCCGCGTGTTGCTGTCATCGATGCGGTAGTGCGAGCGCGACTCAAAAGCGACTCCATCGGCGAGAGAGGTATCGAACGTCTGCCGCCACAAGTCCTTGTAGGCTGCAATAGCACCAGCACTATTACTACAGATTTGGGCAACACGCTCTGCGACCAATGTATCGAGCGCGTCTCGCTCTGCGATGGCATTGGCGAGCCCCCACTCGAGCGCTTCGGCGGCGCCAAACACGGCCGCGGTCAGACTCAATTCCCGCGCACGGGTTACGCCGATCTTGCGCGGTAGACGTTGCGACATACCCCAGGTCGGGCGCAGCCCCCACTTGGCGTGAGTGTCACCGAGCTTAGCACCGGTCGCGATGTAGACGAGATCGCATGCCAATACGACTTCCAGTGCGCCGGTGAAACAATGACCATTCACTTTGGCGATCACAGGTTTTGGCATCGACTCTATACTTTCAATCGCCGCACGCGCCGGCACATCCAGCAAATCGCCGACCATGCCATCCACGATCGGTGCACCATTCAGTGATTTCAGGTCGACACCGGCCGAAAAGGCACGGCCGCTGCCTGTTAGCACAACCGCCCTCACACGCTCATCGTCGGCCGCCGCTGCCAGCGCTTCTGCCAAATCTTTAAGCATCACCGGTGTCAGTGCATTCAATGCATCCGGTCGATTGAGTGTGATTGTCGTCACGCCCTCCGCGTGATGTGTCAGCAATTGCTGCGTTGCGCCCATGACTACTCCCCGTGAATCGGCACGAGTGTAGCAGTGTTACATGTTGCGGCGATACTCACCGCCAACTTGATACAACGTGGATGACACGTCACCCAGCGAGCAGTACTGCACGACGTCGATCAGCGTCTCGAAAATGTTGTCGCGACGGCGCGCGACCTCCGCGAGGTGCTCCAATGCACGCTGACGAAAACTCGCCCCGTTCTGCTGAAAGTCTCGCAATGATGCGATCTGCTGGTGTTTCTCAGCATCGGTCGAGCGCATCAATTCGAGCTCATGGATTTCATCCTCCTGGCCCGGCGGCGGCAGAAACGTGTTGACGCCGATCAGCGGCAGACTACCGTCGTGTTTCTTGCTTTCGTAGTACAGGCTCTCATCCTGGATCTTCCCGCGCTGATACATCGTATCCATAGCGCCAAGCACACCACCGCGTTCGGAAATACGGTCGAATTCCTGATAGACCGCCTCCTCCACGAGATCGGTTAATTCGTCGATCACGTACGCGCCCTGAAGTGGGTTCTCACAGAAATTGAGTCCCAACTCGCGGTTGATGATCAGTTGAATCGCGACTGCGCGACGAACGGATTGCTCCGTCGGCGTGGTGATCGCCTCGTCAAAAGCATTGGTATGCAAGCTATTGCAGTTATCGAACAGGGCGTACAAGGCTTGGAGCGTAGTACGAATATCGTTAAAGCTGATTTCCTGAGCGTGCAGGCTACGACCCGATGTCTGAATGTGGTATTTCATCATCTGACTGCGCGGGCTTGCGCCATAGCGTTCGCGCATTGCCCGAGCCCAGATGCGACGCGCGACACGCCCGATCACCGCGTATTCCGGGTCCATGCCATTCGAGAAGAAAAACGACAAGTTCGGCGCGAAGTCATCGATGCTCATGCCGCGAGACAAATAGTATTCGACGATCGTAAAACCATTCGATAGCGTGAATGCCAACTGACTGATCGGATTCGCACCGGCTTCAGCGATATGGTAGCCGCTGATCGAGACACTGTAGTAATTGCGCACCTCGTGATCGATAAAGTATTGCTGCACGTCACCCATCATCTTCAGCGCAAACTCGGTTGAGAAAATGCACGTGTTCTGTGCCTGATCCTCCTTCAGGATATCGGCTTGCACCGTGCCCCGGACGTGCTTTAACGTGCGCTTCTTGATCGTCTCGTAGGTGTTGGCATCGACGACCTCACGACCGGGTATGCCCAGTAATCGCAAACCCAACCCATCATGCCCTTCAGGCAGTTCGCCGTCATACGAGGGCCGTTTCTTGTCGCCAAACCAGGCCTCGATGCGCGCGTCAGCTTTGGCCCAGCCATCGTTCTCTTCGAGATGCCGCTCGATCTGCTGATCGATGGCCGTATTCATGAAAAACGCGAGGATCATCGGTGCCGGACCGTTGATCGTCATTGACACGGATGTGGTCGGTGCACACAGATCAAAACCCGAGTAGAGTTTTTTCATATCGTCCAGCGTCGCGATGGAGACGCCGGAGTTTCCGACCTTGCCGAAAATGTCGGGACGCTCGTGCGGATCCTCTCCGTATAGCGTGACCGAATCGAACGCGGTCGACAATCGCGCTGCTGGCTGCCCGAGTGACAGGAAATGAAAACGGCGGTTGGTACGCTCCGGTGTGCCTTCGCCAGCAAACATACGAATAGGGTCCTCGCCTTCCCTGCGGTAAGGGTACACACCAGCGGTGTACGGATAAGTGCCCGGCAGATTTTCCTGTAACAAAAACCTGAGTTGCTCTGACCAACTGTCCATCGACGGTGCCGCAATTTTTGGTACACGCTGATGACTGAGTGTCTCGCGATAGTTATCGCCGCTGATCTCTTTGCCGCGAACGGTGTAACTGTAGCGATCGCGCTGGACGCTTGCACGTCGCTCCGGCCACGATTGCAGCGCGCCGACCGCAGACGGATCGAGTGCGCCGATTGCCTCCTGATAGCGCTGACGCAACACGAGCAAAGACGCATCAACGGTACCGGGATCAGTCAACGCGTTCGCGGAATATCTCTCGAGGGGCTCAGGCAACGCCGGGTCTTCCAGTGCCTTCAGTGCGGCATACAGATGTTGCGCCTGGCCGGCCGCTTCTGCTTGCACGCTGACCGAACGATTGATATCGCGGCCCTGCTCCGAGATTTCAGCCAGATAACGATTGCGCGCTGCTGGAATCAACGCAGTAGCGCGAGGTTCCCGTGGCCCATCGGGTAACGCGACCGACCAGCGCTCGGCATCGAGCTGCAATTTATCGGCCAGCAACTCACACAACCGCGAGAACATGTAAGTTAACCCAGGGTCGTTAAACTGGCTGTCTATCGTATTAATTACTGGTACCGCTGCATCGGCCGCGGAAAACTGCTAGCGTTCCTGCGCCATTGCTTGCGAATATCACGCAGGGCGTCCTCCGCTCCACGCTTGTCATATTTGTTCAGTACGACGAGATCTGCGTAGTCCAGCATGTCGATCTTCTCGAGCTGACTCGCCGCACCATAATCCGAAGTCATGACGTACATCGAGAAGTCCACCAGGTCGACAATTTCGCTGTCGCTTTGTCCGATGCCGGCCGTCTCGACGACGATCAGATCGAAACCGGCACTCTTCAGAAACGCGACCGCATCACCGAGCATCTCACTGGTTGCCAAATGTTGTCGCCGCGTCGCAATCGATCGCATGTAAAGCGTTTCCGCGCGTAGCGTATTCATGCGAATACGGTCGCCCAGCAATGCGCCGCCGGTGCGGCGGCGTGTCGGATCGACAGCCACGACCGCGATGCGACGCTCCGGGAAGAAATGCGTAAAGCGATTCAGAATTTCGTCGGTGACACTGGACTTACCCGCACCGCCAGTGCCGGTGATACCGATGACGGGCACACTGGCTGCCATCGACCACTCGCGGCGCAGCCGCGCCAGCGTCTCATCATCGTATGCGCCAGCTTCAAGAGCCGAAATGGTCTCCGCAATGACAGCGGGTTCGGAAACCGTCGCGGTGCCCGCAGGCAATTGCCGACGCCGCTCGATGCGTGCGTCAAGTGTTTGCTCAATGAGGTCATCGATCATCGCATCGAGACCCAGTTGCATCCCGTCGTTTGGGTGATAAATACGGGCGACACCGTAGTCCATCAACGCACGGATTTCCTCGGGGGTAATCGTGCCGCCCCCACCGCCGAACACCTGAATATGTTCAGCGCCCTGTTCGCGCAGCATATCCACCATGTAGCGAAAATACTCGTTGTGGCCACCCTGGTAACTGCTGATGGCGATGCCGTCGGCATCCTCCTGAATTGCTGCACGCACGACGTCGGCCACACTGCGATTGTGGCCAAGGTGAATCACCTCTGCGCCTTTCGATTGAATGAGTCGGCGCATGATATTGATGGCGGCATCGTGGCCATCGAATAAGGACGCCGCTGTAACGAATCGCAGCGGCGTTTTTGCGAGGGGCTCGACGTTACCGGTGACAGACTCAGCGTTCGCGCTCATAGGGAAACTCCGGCGGTGCGGTGAAGACTCGATCAAAACCGATTGGCATACGTTTTAATGTACATTAAAACCCGATATTGCGAAACTAGTATCATATGAAACCGATAGCTCGGGCGCGATATGTTTGTCGATATTTATGAATCCAGTGCCAGGCGGGGCCGTCCATGAAACGACTGCCCTCCAACACCGAAGCGTACAGCGCGAAACGCGAACGTTTGTTGCGCGCAGCGGCCGCCTGTTTCAATGAAAGTGGTTATAGTGGTACCTCGCTCAAAGATATTGCACGACACCTTAATCTGACCGATGCCGCAGTGTATTACTACATCGATGGAAAGCCTCAGCTCGTCTATGAATGTTATCTGCGCGCAGTAAGAGCCGGTCAATCCGCTATGCAAACGGCTCTGCAAACCGACGCTGATCATTACGCAAAGGCCATCACCTATATTCGCGAACATGTGACGGAGCTCTGCGGACCTAACGGACCGTACGCGATCATGAGTGAAATTCCATCACTGGCGCCCACCCATCGGGAAGAAATCCTGGCCTTATCGCGGGCGCATAGTCTGCAATTCGAGACGCTACTGGAATCTGGTATCAAAGCAGGTCATATTCGCGCGTGTGACGTGCGCATGACGGGTAACGCAATCATGGGCGCCATCAATTGGATACCGAAATGGTTCCGTGGCGACGAAGCGCTGGCCAGCCAAACTATCGCGACGTTCCCTGACATTCTCATGCGAGGCCTGAAATGCGATACAGCCTGTTAATTGTTGCGTTCTTGCTATGCGGCAATGTGGTCGCGCAGTCGATCAGCGCACCCGAGTCCGCGACGCGCGATGGCCCCAGACCGGCACTTTGGGAGCTCGGGGTTGGCGCAGGCGCAGCGCTGACACCGGATTACCCCGGGGCGAACAGTACAACGACGCGAGCCATTCCATTTCCGGTCGTGATCTACCGCGGTGACTTTCTGCGACTCGGCGATGGCAGCGTTGCATCCGGTCGGTTTTTTCAGAATGAGCGATTGAAGCTGGATGTCAGTCTGAACGGGTCGTTCAACGCCGAAAGTGATGATGTCGAGACTCGTATTGGTATGCCTGATCTGGGCTTCATTGCCGAGGTGGGGCCTGAGCTCGAGATTCTCCTGAGCGATCCCGACAATCGCAGTCGGCGCCTGAAACTCGAAATACCTGTGCGCGGTGCATTCTCTCTCGACGATGGCGAACTCAGCGATCGTGGTTGGGTGTTTTCGCCGCAACTCGAGTACGAACATGACTTCGCCGATGGACGCTACGAATGGTCGGTCTCACTGACACCCTCTTTCGCCGGTGAACGCTTACATGACTATTTCTACGAGGTGGATGCACCGTTTGCGACACCCGACAGGCCCGCGTACGAGGCTCGTGGAGGCTATCTGCGCACGAGCCTTGGCATTGGCCTGCAACGACGCGGCAAGAAGAGCTTTGCGGCGATCGGTATCACCTACAATGCATTATCGGGTTCGGCCAACGAGGATTCGCCGCTGTTCCGCACCGACAATGACCTGTTGATTGCTGCGGTTGTTGTTTTCCGGCTGTGGGAAAGCGAGCGTCGCGCACCGCGTTAGCGCAGCTTCGACACACTGCCAAGATCTATCGACGCATCCGCATAGTTCGCATCGCGTTTTTGCACGTTCGACATCATCGACTCGATCTGATTCGGCGACCCCATCATCGCATGCTGCATTTTCGCTTCAAGCAGCAAGCCGTCAGCCGGTGTCTCACGCCAGCCTTGATCGATCAGTCGCTTCGTCGCGCGCACCGCATCCGGTGAACGCCCTGCAATTTCCTCGGCCAGCCGCTGGGCCGTCGCCAACGGGGCATCATGTATCTCACTCACCAGGCCGTAGCGTAAGGCGTCGTCAGCGCTGATAATGCGACCGGAATAAGCGAGTTGCTTCAAGTGATCCAAACGCATTACGTCGCGCAACACCGCGCTGAAGCCCATATCCGGGACCAAACCCCACTTGATCTCCAACACAGCGAAACGTGCGCTCGGACTGGACAAACGGATATCCGCACCCGCAGCCACCTGCACTCCTGCACCCAGACAAACACCGTCTATGGCGGCAATAACCGGCATCGATGCCGCATGCCAGACATACGCAGGATGTTGAAAACGATTGGCCGGAGTATCGTCGATCAGTTCATAGGCCTCCTCGGCAAAGGCGGCAACCGGGTCGCCGCCCTGCCCCATACCACTGATATCGAGGCCAGCACTGAAGTTACCGCCGGCGCCGGTGAGAATGACCACCCGTACATCAGCACGCTGTGATAACGAACGCCCAGCCTCCGACACTGCTGCAAACATGTCTGGATCGAAGGCGTTGAACTTATCCGGTCGGTTCAACGTCACTGTCGCAATGTTGTCTTGAATATCGATGAGCACGCGATCAGCCATCACTTTCATCCTGTGTTAATTTTATGAATCGTAGTATACGACAATGGTTCATGGAGAGACCTGAATGACCCCGAGCGACCAGGCCGCAGTACGCCCGTCACCGACAAACAATATCCTGCGCGGTGCTTTGTTCGCAGCACTCGCGACGTTGTCAGCCTGTGCCGGCGTGCAGCGGGCGACGGCACCGGATGTGACTATCGTCGACGAACTGCCGAAGGATGTGCCCGCCGCGCCACCGGCTGACGCGATCCGGTTTAATGTGATGCCGGCAGAGAGTACGCTGCGAATCCTGACTTATCGAGCCGGTCCGATGGCGCGTTTTGGGCACCACCATGTTATCGCCGCACGCAGTTTTTCCGGCACCGTCTGGCTACACGATCCGGTCGCGCAAAGAATCGTGGAGCTGAACAGTCCAGTCAGTGAATTAGTCGTCGACGATGACAAAGCTCGAGCAACGCTTGGCGAAGGCTTCGAGAAACCGGTCCCGGACAGCGCGAGGTCGGGAACCCGTGACAACATGCTGAGCAGCGACTTACTGCATGCCGAGCAATACCCGTTCGTGCGGATACGGTGCAGCCAGCTTCCACAGTTGGGCACAGGCATACTGAACTGTGCCGTATCGGTCGCTGGCAGCGATGTATCACTGGCGATACCGGTCACCGTCGCCGTCGATGCGTATGTGCTGACCGCATCCGGCGAAGCGACCTTGACGCATGAACAACTCGGGCTAACACCGTTCTCGGCAGCGGGCGGCGCCATCAGCGTGGCTGACGGTATGACACTAACCTTCGATATCGTCGCGCAACAATTGTCGGGTCAGACCGCCAGGCGGCAATAACCGTTATCAATCACGATGCTGCTTCTGGCATCGACGCGACACTGAAACAAGACTTCTTCGCCCGATTGCCACATCAGTGTCGTAATCGTATCACCGGCATAAACAGGGGCACTGAAGCGCGCATTGAACTCTGCAATAAGGGTCGGATCAAATTGACAGATCGTCTCCAAAATCGCGCGACAGGCGAAACCGTAGCTACACAGCCCATGCAAAATCGGACGCTGAAATCCGGCTGCACGCGCGCGCGCAGGGTCAACATGCAATGGATTATGATCGCCATTCAGACGATAGAGGTAGGCTTGCTCGGGGCGAGTCTGGCCTTGATGCCTGAGGTCCGCGCCGCGATCCGGGATTGGCCTTGGAATCGGCAACGTGTCTTGCGGCCCCTCGATCCCACCGGCGCTTCGGCCGATGAGCGTTGATCGCAGTGAGCACACTGGCACGTTTCCGAGTGCCTGGCGAACATCGGTTCGCACAACCAGAAACAGCGGTCGATTGGCGCCTTTGTCGTGAATGGCGTCCACGCTGAAATCCGCGAGCAATTCCGCCTGAGGCTGGATAGGCCGAAACAGCTTCAGGTACTGCTCGCCATGCAGCATCTGTTGATAATCCCAGCCGTAGTCCTGCTCAAACACGTTCACCGTCATCACGGAGGCCATGCTCGGTATTGCGAGCTGCGTCGCCGATGGCAGCAGAAAATTCCGATCTGCCTCGGTATCGTCGCGCCCGAAACCAACGCTTAGTGCATACAACGCGGATTGATCGGCGCGCCATACGAACGGGAGGTCCTTGCGTTGCAGAGACCGAAGGCGAGCGGGATCAACCGTCATCGACATTCACCGGCACAAGGCAGGGCAATCACTACTTAACCCTGCGCACCCGCTTCCTGAGCGAACCGCCAACCGGTTTCGGCGAGTGGCCAAACCGCTTTCGTCGCAGCAGCGGCGTTTGCGTTCGAGGCAGTGCCGTCTCGAACCCGACCGGCAATACCCTGCACGATCGCCGCGATGCGGAAGAAGTTGAATGCAGAATAAAATTCGCGATTGGCGATCCCGTCACGACCGGTGCGCTCGCAATACCGTGCGACGTATTCCTCTTCGCTGGGAATTCCAAGGGCAACCAGATCTTGTCCAACCAGACCACTGGACCCGATGCCAATATTCGGCAGCTGCCATGGCATCAGGTGATAGGTGAAGTCAGCAAGCGGATGACCGATTGTCGATAACTCCCAATCAAGCACCGCGGCAACCTCCGGGCCATCGGCCGAGATGATCATGTTATCGCGCCGAAAGTCGCCATGCACGATACTGGCCGATTGATCGTCCGGTACGTTATCGCC
>ERZ1740062.602-NODE-602-length-18112-cov-7.258182_pt1 | contig 18112 bp, 17 predicted proteins | sample MGYA00581741_ERZ1740062 | MGnify/ENA primary metagenome ERZ1740062 (study PRJEB43018, sample SAMN04849747) | marine metagenome | isolation source: floating plastic debris | place: Pacific Ocean | collected 2008-09-01 | study: EMG produced TPA metagenomics assembly...
GATTTGTTTCCGCCTTTTCCGCTTTTCTTCAGCAGCAGCAGGAAGTCGTAGATCGAGCCGCCCTCGATCTCGATCTCGCCGTTCATGTAGCCTTCGGGCAGGTGAAGCGCGGGATTGAGCGCCAGCTTCCTGACGATGGCCCAGCTGTTGAACCTGAGCGTGAGTGTCGGTGCTGTGCCGTCGCCCATGGGGCTCATGTGGCCCACCTCGAGCGCGTGGCCGCCGGGGTCGATCACGCGAAGCGCGCCGCTGCGGACGTATGTCTTGAGCAGCCGCTTCAACAGTGCCGCGCTAAGAGTTCCGCTCATGTCAACCTGGTGCCCCCGTTTGAGATCCTGAGATTGGGACAGCCAGCGAAAACACCGAGCAAGCCGATTGTTCGGAAGAACGAGCCCAACAGCGCATCTTTACAAGTCACGGCTGGGGCCCACAAGACGCTCCTGCCGGGCGCATCCAAAGCGGGGCAGGCCGCCCGCCGCCTCCAAGCCCTCAGCCGAACTCCGGATGGGTCATCATCAGCGGGATGACCAGGTCTTCTTCGTCGTCCAGGTGGCGGCGCATGCGGCGCAGCAGGCGCGCGCTGGTCTCGGCGTAGTGGGCCGCCGGTCCTTCGGCGTCGGGGGTGCGGGCCAGGGCCTGCAGCAGGGCGTTGGTCGCCTCGACGGTGGCCACCAGATCCCCATGCAGGGTCTTGTGGTCGCGGTCCAGCAGGTCGAAGCCGGGGATCAGCGCCGGCTCCGCGCGGCGGAAGCTGGGGAAATAGTGGTGGTCCTCCACCTGGTGGTGTCCGTTCAGTTCACCCAGCAGCACGCGCAGGCGCGGGACGAAGAATTCCTGGAAATCCTCCGCATCGCTACCCCCGCCAAGGAACTGTTGCGTCGCCTGTTCCAGGCTGTCGCCCAGTTGGCGGAAGGCGCCGTGGCGCTCCAGCCAGAAGGCGGCGGTCATGCCCAGCGCGCCGGGGGCCTGCCAGCCCGCGCGCGGATGGCGCTTCAAAAGGGTCAGCCACTCGGCGGGCAGTTCTGCGCGCGTGTCGAGGTTCAGGGGATCGTTTGAGGAGTCTTCTTCTGGGGTCATGACCACACATTAGCTCAGTAGAGCAGCCGCACCAGCCCCAGGGTGATGGTGGGAAACAGAAGCAGGATCGCCACGCGGATCATGTCGCTCAGCACGAAGGGCAGGGCGCCGGCGTAGGTCTGGGTCAGCGGCACCTCGCGGGCCATGGCGTTGATGACGAAGAGGTTCATGCCGACCGGCGGGGTGATCAGGCCGACCTCCACCACGATCAGCACGATGACGCCGAACCACAGGGCCATCTCCTCCAGCGGCAGGCCGAAGTCGAGCACCGAGACGATGGGAAAGAAGATCGGGATGGTCAGCAGGATCATCGACAGCGAGTCCATGACGCAGCCGAACACCAGGTAGCACAGCAGGATCGACAGCAGCACCAGCCAGGGGCTGACCCCCATCGAGGCGACGTAGGTCGCGGCCTCCTGCGGCAGTTGCGAGAAGGCGAGGAAGCCGTTGTAGACGGTGGCGCCCAGCACGATGAAAAAGATCATGCCGGTGGAGACCGCGGTGCCGGTGATGGCCTCGCCCAGGCCGCGCCAGCTCAGGCCGCCGTTGGCCAGCGCCACCAGGCCGGTGCCGGCGGCGCCCACCGCGGCGCCCTCGGTCGGGGTGAACCAGCCCAGGTAGATGCCGCCGATGACCACGGCGAAGATCGCCAGCACCGGCCACACCGCGACCAGCGCCGTCAGGCGCTCGCCCATGCCGGCGGGCTCGCGCTGGCCGGCGGACCCGGGCTTCAGGCGCACGTAGATGGCGATGGTCAGCATGTAGCCGAGTGCCGCCAGCACGCCAGGCACCATGGCGGCCATGAACAGCTTGATGATGTTCTGCTCGGTCAGGATGGCGTAGATCACCAGCACCACCGAGGGCGGAATGAGGATACCCAGGGTGCCGCCGGCGGCCAGACACCCGGTCGCCAGCGCGCCGGAATAGCCGTAGCGGCGCAGCTCCGGCAGCGCCACCTGGCCCATGGTGGCGGCGGTCGCCAGCGACGAGCCGCAGATCGCGCCGAAGCCGGCGCAGGCGCCGACCGCGGCCATGGCGACGCCGCCCTTGCGGTGGCCCAGCCAGGTCTCCGCCGCCTTGAACAGCGCCCGGGACATGCCGCCGCGGGTGGCGAACTGGCCCATCAGCAGGAACAGCGGCACGATCGACAGGGAATAGTTGGAGAAGGTGTCGTAGGTCAGCGACTTCATCTGGGCCAGGATCGGAATCCAGCTTCCGGTCACCAGCCAGGTGCCGAAGAAGCCGACCGCCAGCATGGCCAGCCCGATGGGCACGCGCAGGAAGATCATGCCCAGCAGGATGGGGAAGGACCACAGGCCGAGTTCGAGATGGCTCATTGTGCGCCGATTTCTTTGCCGCCGCCGCGCGCTTCGCCGGTTTTGGCTTCGTCCAGGCTGCGCCAGACGGTATAGGCGCACACCAGGGTGAAGACCGCCGCGCCGACCAGGGCGCCGGCATAGCTCCACCAGACCGGGAACTGCAGGATGAAGGTGGTCTCGCCGTAGGAGCGCTTGTCGAGCATGCCCAGGCAGAGGCGCCAGGTGATGACCCCGGCCGCGCCGGTCATCGCCAGGTTGGTCGCCACGTCGATCAGCGCATTGGGCCGCCGTCCGGCCCGCGTCAGGAACAGGTCGACGGTGACGTGCCCGCGGTGGAACTGGCACAGCGGCATGAAGGCCAGCACGGCAAAGGCGGTGGCCGCCTCGACCAGTTCGAAGTCGCCGGGGATCGGCGCCAGGCCGGCGAAGATCAGCGCGCGGCCGACGATGCTGACCACGGTGACGATCAGGGCGGCGATCAGCACCGCGCCGCCGGCCATCGCCGTCCAGAACGCGATGCGCTCGACGGCTCTATCGATTCTGGCCCGACTGAAGCGGGACCGACCGCGCCTTGGCCGGTCCATTCCAAAAGACATTCTCACGGCCCCCAAAAGCCTGACGTCCTGCCCGGCGGTAAGGCCGGCGGGCGGCACCGAAGCCCGCTGCCCGGTGCCGCCCGTCCGATCCGGTGGGTTCGTTTACCCCATTCCACCCTTATTGGCCGCTATATTTCTCGATGCGCTTTTGGGCGTCGGCCACCAGGGCGGCGCCGTCGATGCCCTGGCCGTTCATGTCGGCGATCCAGTCCGCGGTGGTTTTGCGGGCGGCCTCCTGCCAGCGCGCCGTCTCCGCCGGGTCGAGGGTGATCAGGCTGTTGCCCGCCTTTTCGGCGACGCTGCGCCCGATCACGTCGACCTCGTCCATCGCCCGGCCGAACAGGGCGGCGACGGCCGGGCCCGAATTGGCGTCGATCACCGGCTTCAGGTCGGCCGGCAGATTGTCGTAGGAATCCTTGTTCATCGCGAAGATGAAGGTGGAGGTGTAGAGGCCGTGATCGCCGGAAAAGTCCGTGTGGGTGTCGACCAGTTCGGAAATCTTCAGCGGCAGGGTGACTTCCCAGGGAATCGCGACGCCGTCGATGACGCCCTTGGACAGGGCCTCGGGCACCGCCGGCACCGGCATGCCGATCGGTATGGCGCCGAAATTGCTGAGCATGCCGGCGGCCACCCGCGACGGGGCGCGGATCTTCAGCCCGGCCATGTCCTCCAGGGCGTGTACGCCCTGGCCCTTCACGTGCAGCAGGCCCGGCCCGTGGGTGTGCAGGGCGATGGGGTGGACGTCCTTGAACTCGTCCACGGCGTTGGCCAGCACGTATTCGTGGAAGGCCTGGCTGGTGGCCTCTGCCGTGGTCACCATGAAGGGCAGTTCGAAGGCTTCCGACTTGGGGAAGCGCCCGGGCGTATAGCCCAGGACGGTCCAGATCAGGTCGACCACGCCGTCGCGGGCCTGGTCGAACAGGGCGGGCGGCGCACCTCCCAGTTGCATTGATGGATAATGTTCGACTTTAATGCGTCCCGCCGACTCGCGTTCCACCTTCTCGATCCAGGGGGTCAGGGCACGGGCCGGGATCGCCGCCTGCAGCGGCAGCATCTGGTGCAGGCGGAGGGTGACGTCCTGGGCTTGGGCCGGCTGGGCCGGCGCCAGACCCGTTGACGCAGCAGAAAGGGCCAGCGCCAGCGCGAGAGCAACTGTTCGCTTCATCGTATCCTCCTGTTCACGCCGCCCAGGGTTTCCTTGACCGCCCTGGAGGACGCTTTTTTTATCAGATCCGGCTTCTGCTGCCCGGCCGGACTTGTCGATCGCCTAGCTTGGGTCCTCCGCGCGGCGCGATCAAGCCTGCTATCGGTATCATCGCCGGCCCGATGTATAAGGTCCGATGTATAAGACTCCGATGTATAAGCGCCAGCCGGGCGCCAGCCGGGGAAAGAACCCGGGAAAAAGCCGGCAACAGAAGGAGGAGACCTGCAGATGACCGGTAAGACCGCTGGCCAACCCCCGTTCCGCGCCGATCACGTCGGCAGTTTTCTGCGCCCGTCCCGCCTGGTCGAGGCCCGCGCCAGCCATGCCGACGGCAAGCTCGACGCCGACGGGCTGCGCCAGGTCGAGGACGACTGCATCCGCGCGGTGGTGCAGCGCCAGCAGGACGTCGGCCTGCAAGGCATCACCGACGGCGAGTTCCGCCGCACCTTCTTCCATGTCGATTTCCTCGAACGGCTGGCCGGCGTCACCGTGACCTACGGCGAATTCACCTCGGCCTTCCGCAAGGACGACGGCTCCGAGGTGGGCTTCCGCCCGCCGACCATGCACATCGAGGCGCCGATCCGCCACGTCGCGCCGATCCAGGGCGCCGACTACGACTTCCTGGCCGGCGTGGTGACCCGGACGCCGAAGGTCTGCATCCCGGCCCCCTCCATGCTGCATTTCCGCGGTGGCCGCCAGGCGATCTCCGAGCGGGTCTATCCCGACCTGGAGGATTTCTACGAGGATCTCGCCGCCGCCTACCGCGCCGAGGTCGCCGATCTGGCGGCGCGCGGCTGCCGCTACCTGCAGATGGACGACACCAACCTCGCCTATCTCTGCGATCCGAAGATCCGCGCGCGCACGGCGGCGCGCGGCGACGACCCGGACGCGCTGACCCATCTCTACTGCCGGCTGGTGAACGAGGCGATCAAGGACCGCCCGGCGGACATGGCGGTCTGCGTCCATCTGTGCCGCGGCAACTTCAAGAGCGCCTGGGTGGCCGAGGGCGGCTACGAGCCGGTGGCCGAGATCCTGTTCAACGAGATGGCCATCGACGGCTTCTTCCTGGAGTATGACGACGAACGCTCCGGCGACTTCGCGCCGCTGCGTTTCATGCCCAAGGACAAGCGCGTGGTGCTGGGCCTGATGAGTTCCAAACGCCCGGAGGTGGAGAGCAAGGAGTCGCTGAAGCAGCGCATCGACGAGGCGGCGCGCTACGTGCCGCTGGACCAATGCGCCCTCAGCCACCAGTGCGGCTTCTCCTCCACCGCCCACGGCAACGAATTGAGCGAGGACGACCAATGGCAGAAACTGGCGCGCTGCGTCGACGTCGCGAACGAGGTGTGGGGTGACTGAGGGAGCGTCCCCCGCCTTCCTGACCACCCGCGAGGTCGCCGACCTGCTGCGCGTGAAGGAGCGCAAGGTCTACGACCTGGCCGCGGCGGGGGAGATTCCCTGCCGCCGGGTCACCGGCAAGCTGCTGTTTCCCCGCGCCGAGATCGACGCCTGGCTGGCCGGCAATACAGGCGGCGGCCCGGCGCCGCGCAGCCTGCCCGCCAACATCGTCGCCGGCAGCCACGATCCGCTGCTCGACTGGGCGATCCGCGAGTCCGGCTCGGGCCTCGCCACCTTCTTCGACGGCAGCCTGGACGGTCTGGCGCGGATGCAGAAGGGCGAGGCCGCCATCGCCGGCCTGCATGTCTTCGAGGCGGCGCGCGGCGATTGGAACCTGGACCACGTGCAGCAGGCGCTGGGCAGCGCCCCGGTGGTGATGGTGGAGTGGGCGAAGCGCCAGCAGGGCCTGCTGCTGGCCGAGGGGCTCGCCGGCACGGTGAAGACTGTCGCCGATCTGGCCGGCCACCGCATCGTCCGCCGCCAGGCCTCGGCCGGCGCCGGCCTGCTGCTCGATCACCTCATCGCCGAGGCGGGGGTGGCCGGCAAGGTCGACTTCGCCACCGAACTGGCGCGCACCGAGACCGAGGCGGCGGCCGCCGTCGCCGCGGGTCATGCCGAGGCGGCACCGGGTCTCGCCGCCATGGCGCGGCAGTTCGGCCTCGGCTTCCTGCCGACGGTGGAGGAACGCTTCGACCTGGTGGTCGACCGCCACGCCTGGTTCGAGCCGCCGTTCCAGCGCCTGCTGACTTTCTGCGGCTCCTCCGCCTTCACCGCCAAGGCCGCCGAACTCGGCGGCTACGATCTCTCCGGCCATGGCCGCGTCGTGTGGAACGCGCCATGAGAATGGTGTGGAACGCGCCATGAGAATGGTGTGGAACGCGCCGTGAGGGGGCCGTCCCTCTCACTGTCGCCCCGGGGCTTGTCCCCGGGGACCATTGGCGTAAGCGCGCGGCGATGCCCTGCGAACATTGCATGCTCACGGGCCGCAAGCGCGACGTTCAGGGCCATGGGTCCCGGCAACAAGTGCCGGGACGACAGCCTCGGTGTGGCGCGTTTCGAGTGAAGACGATGCCCGAATCGAAGAAGTCGGACACGGAAGGTTCCTCGGCGGCGCGCTGGGACAAGCGTTACCGGGCGGCGGCGGCGCCGCCCTTCGGCACGGCGCCGAACGACTATCTGCGGATGGTCCTGGCGCGCGCCGACTTCGCCGCGGCCAGCGCGCTCTGTCTGGCCGACGGCGACGGGCGCAACGGCCGCTGGCTGGCCGAACAGGGCCTGGCGGTCACGGCGGTCGACGTCTCGGCGGTCGCCACCGAACGGGCCGAAGCCTTCGATCTGGCGCGCGGCGTGTCGGTAGAGCGTGTCACCGCCGATCTCGCCGCGTGGTCGCCGGCGCCGGGGCGGACCTGGCAGGCGGTCTTCGTCATCTATCTGCAGGGCACCGCGGCGCTCAGGCGGCGGGCGCTGGAAACCGCCGCGGCGGCGCTGGCGCCCGGCGGCTGGCTGGTGGTGGAAGGTTTCTCCAAGGCCCAGGCGGAGCGGGCGGACATGGGGCCGGACGACGCCGGCCGGCTCTACGACCTAGCCGAGATCGAGGCGGCCTGTCCCGGCCTGGAAATCGTCGAGGCGCTGACCGGCCGCGTGCGTCTCGACGAAGGGCCCCGGCACCGCGGCATCGCGCAGATCGTCCGCTTCGCCGCGCGGCGGGCGGAATAGGCGGCCAACCTTTCTCGTTCCCGCACCGCCCACGGATGTTGTCCCGGCACGTGATGCCGGGACCCACCAGGAGCTTGGGGCCCTCACCGCTTCAAGTGCGTTTGCAAAGGAAGCTCCGTCGTTGCGGACAGCCCGGGCTGTGGCGCTTCACATAAGCGCACGTTTGATGCGAGCAGTCTCACATGAGCAGACCACCTCACGACCACTGTCCGCTGATGTCGGCTAGCTACCGAGAAGCTGACCCAGCCGCCGAGTGATGACGACGGCCGCTTTGTGCCAGGAGGTGACATCCCCTGCAGCCTCTAACCCTGCCAGGGCAGCGGCGACACCGAGCTGGGTTCGTTGAGGCAGAGGAAGAGGCGCGTCTGCCCCGTACCGGCAATCGGCGGCGAGCGGTGAACCACGCCGACCTGGCCGGGGGCGAGTGCCCCTTTGAACAGGGCGGCGGCAAAGCGCGGCAATTCCCGCAGCGGGCCGTCATAGTCACGTTGCGCGGCCAGCGCCATCTCCCGCAGCTCCGGCGGCACCCACTGGGTTGCCGGCCCCCGATAATTGCAAATCAGGCGCAGTGGCACATGATCGTAGTGGAACCGCCAGCAGGCATCGTGTTCGATCCCCTGCAGGCGCAAATCGACCAGCCGCTGGCCAGCGAGATCAGCAAAGACCCGGACGAGTTGCGCCACGTCGGCTGCCAGTCTTTCCTGCATCGCCTGGTCGCCGCGGTGCGCCGCCCACAGGAGTCCCGCGACAGCCTGTTGGGCCTGGTGCGGACGCAGCAGCAGCCGGTCGTTCGGCAGGGCACTCATCGGCAGGGCGTCGATCCAGGCGCCGAGATCTTCCGGCACCGGGCGCTGCCAGACCGCCAGGCCGACCTCGCAGCGCGCGATCGCGCCCAGGACATGCGGGTCGTCGCTGAACACCACCTCGCTGGGGCCGCCGGTCGCGGAATGGTCCAGCGGTGGAAGCAGCCGGTTCATGCCACGGCCCGCTCCCAGCGCGGAAAGGGGTCCGGCAGGTCGCGCCACAGCGCGGCGTCGAAAGCCTCCCCCGCCTCGGCTTCCACCAGGCAGGCGTCGAGGTCGGCGCGCATCGCGGCCTCGTCCATGCCGCTGCCGATGAAGACGATCTCCTGGCGCCGGTCCTCGAAGATGGAATCCCAGTTCGCCGCGATGCTGTCGCGCCACTCCGGATGCTCGGGCCAGCGCTCGCGCGGCACCGCCGCCCACCAGATGCCCATGGCCTGGTGGCGGACCACCGCGCCGGCGTGGCTGATCTCGCCGACCCAGTCGGGCCGTGTCGCCAACCAGAAATGGCCCTTGGCCCGGATCACCCCCGGCCAGGTGCGGTTGATGAAGGCGTAGAAGCGGGCCGGCTGGAAGGGACGCCGGGCGCGATAGACGAAAGAGGTGATGCCGTACTCTTCGGTCTCCGGCACATGCTCGGCCGCGCCGTAGAGTTCCTTGTACCAGAGCGGATGGGCCTGTGCCTTTTCCAGGTTGAAGCGGCCGGTACTCAAGACCGCATCCAGCGGCACGCGCCCCATGGTGCTTTCCACCACCGTGGCTTCGGGGTTCAGCGCGCGCACGATCCTGCGCGCCGCGTCGGCCTGTTCGGGGCTGGCAATGTCGAGCTTGTTCAGCACCACCACATCGGCGAACTCGATCTGCTCGACCAGCAGATCGACCAGCGTTCGATCGTCGTCCTCGCCCAGGGACTCGCCGCGGTCGCGCAGGAAATCGCTGGAGCCGTAGTCGCGCAGCAGGTGGGCGGCATCGACGACCGTCACCATGGTGTCGAGGCGCGCGAGATCGGAGAGGCTTTCGCCGGCCTCGTCGCGGAAGTCGAATGTGGTGGCCACGGGCAGGGGTTCCGAGATGCCCGTGGACTCGATCAGCAGGTAGTCGAAACGCTGCTCCGCGGCGAGCCGGCGCACTTCCTGCAACAGGTCGTCTCGCAGGGTGCAGCAGATGCAGCCGTTGGTCATTTCAACCAGCTTTTCATCGCTGCGCGACAGGGACCCGCCCCCGTTACGCACCAGATCCGCGTCGATGTTCACCTCGCTCATGTCGTTGACGATGACCGCGACGCGCCGGCCCTCGCGATTGTTCAGGACATGGTTCAGCAGGGTCGTCTTGCCGGCACCGAGAAAGCCGGACAGGACCGTGACGGGCAGCCGTATCACCGAAATGCTCCCACAGGGGTTGGACAGAGAAGAGTAGGAATGTTATGTAATAACATCGCAATGTCAACAGGGCCCGGCGCCCTCCGGAATCGCGCCGGATCGTGCCCCTGATCGCGTTTTGTAGAATGAAGCCGCGCCTGTATGATGGGTGACAGCATCCGGCCCGGAAGGAGACTGCGACGAATGGCTGCGATCGGGTTCAAGAAACACAACCATGCCGCCTGCGCCAGGAAGGCGATCGAGTTCGCCGAGGCGCACTGCCGTGCCAACAAGCTGCAGCTCACGCCGACTCGGCGCCGGGTGCTGGAGCTTCTGCTGGAAGAGCACCGGCCGCTCGGGGCCTACGACATTCTGCAGCGCCTGACCGAAGAGGGACGCGGGGCCCAGCCCTCCATCGCCTATCGTGCCCTGGATTTCCTGATCGCCCAGGGTTTCGCGCACAAGGTCGAGCGCCTGAACGCTTTCATCGCCTGCACGCAGCCGCGCGAGACGCACACGCCGGCCTTCATGATCTGCAGAGGCTGCAACTGCGTCGCCGAAGCGGCGTCGCTTCCCGCCCGCAGCCCGCTTGGCAAGGCGGCGCGGGAAGCGGGCTTCAGGATCGAGCAGACCGTCATCGAGGCCGAAGGCCTCTGCCCCAACTGCATCGCCGCCGGCGGCGCGGCCGCCTGACCCCCCGCCAACCGGAACTTTCGCCACAAGTTCCGGCAGCGACGATTTGAATCGCTTGCGCGGCGGCAGAATTTTCCTTAGATGTGATGATATAGCATAACATTAAACCTACGGGATGGCGTTGATGATCCACTTTGCCCTGCGGTCGCTGCTTGCTGCGGCCGCGGTTGTTTCCTGCTCTTTTGCAACTGTCGTTCCCGCCGCAGAGGCGCAGCAGCGTACGTCCGTGGCCGTGGTGGCGCCCTGGCACGTGTCGGGCATGGAGCCTTCGCAGGACGGCTACACCTATCTCCGCATGCAGACCGGCGAGACGCTGGTGGGTGCCGACCTGGACGGCAAGCTGGTGCCGGTCCTGGCCACGCAGTGGGGTGTCAGCGACGACGGCCTGACCTGGACCTTCACCCTGCGCCAGGGCGTCAGCTTTCACGACGGCACGCCGCTGACCGTCGCGGCCGCGGTTGCCAGCCTGCAGCGCGCCAGCGGCAAACCTGGCGTCTTCGGCATGGCCCCCATCGAGCGGATCGAGGCCGCGGACAATGCCGTCGTCATCCGGCTGAAGCGCCCCTACGCGGCGCTGCCGGCGGTCCTCGCCAACTACACGGCCATGATCCTGGCCCCGGCCTCATTCGACGCCGCCGGCGAGGTGACACAGTTCATCGCCACCGGCCCCTTCGAAGTGGCCGAGTTGAACGCGCCGCAGTCGATGACGGTGCGCCGCTTCGACGGCTACTGGGGCGCAGCGCCGGCGATCGAAACCGCGTCCTACCTCTCGTCCCACCGCGCTGAGACGCGCGCCCTGATGGTCGAGAGCGGCGATGCCGACCTTGCCTTCACACTCGACCCGGCGGGCTATTCGCGGCTCAAGGCACTGGACGATGTCGACGTCCAGGTGAAGCCGATCCCGCGCGTCATCGTCGTGAAGCTGAACATCGCCCGTGCGCCCCTGGCCGACAGCGAAGCGCGCCGCGCCCTCAGCCTGGCCATCGACCGGGCCGGCATCGCGGCGGGCATCCTGCGCTTTCCCGAGGCGGCCGCGAGCCAGCTGTTTCCCCCGGCGGTCGCCGGCTGGCACAACCCGGACCTTGCCCCCCTCACTCACGATCCCGAGGCAGCCAGGCGCATCCTCGCCGACCTCGGCTGGAAGCCCGGCTCCGACGGCATCCTGGAGCGGGACGGCGTGCGCTTCGCCCTGACCCTGCGCACCTTTCCCAACCGGCCCGAACTGCCGCTGATCGCTGCCGCCCTGCAGGACCAGTGGCGCCAGATCGGCGTCGCGTTGGACGTATCCGTCGGCAACTCCTCTGAAATTCCCGCCGGCCACCAGGACGGCTCGCTGGACATGGGGCTCTATGCCCGCAACTACGGCCTGACGCCCGATCCGGTGGTCAATGCGATGGACGATTTCGGCTCCGGCGGCGGTGACTGGGGCGCGATGAATTGGGACGCTCCCGCCGTGGCCGCGGCCCTGGAAACGGCGAGCGGTGTCAGCGACATGGCGCAGCGCGTACCGGCCATCGCCACCGTGACCGAGGCCCTGCAAGTCGAACTGCCGCTGATCCCGATTGCCTGGTATCAGCAAACCGTGGCCCATCCCGCCGCCCTGAAAGGCGTGGCCGTCGACCCGCTGGAGCGCACCTACGGCCTCTCCGATCTGCGCTGGGCAGAGTAATGCCGCTCGCTATGGGTGCCGCCTCCCGCCGCCTTGCCGGCGGCGGGATGCTGCGGATCGTCGCCGGGCGCTGCGTCCAGGCGGTGATCGTCGCGCTGGTCGTCGGCGTCGTCGGCTTTGCCATGATGGAGGCCCTGCCGGGCGACGCGGCCTTCCGCATCGCCGCCGGACGCTACGGTTACGATGCCGTCTCGGCGGCGGCCGCCGATCTGGTGCGCGCGGAACTGGGCCTCGACCGCCCGGCGCCGGCACGCCTGGCCGAGTGGCTCGGCCATACCCTGGTGCTGGACCTCGGCCGCTCGGTCGTCACCGGCGAGCGGGTCGCCGCCGCCATCGCCTCCCAGCTCGCCAACACCGTCAGTCTTGCTGTCGCCGCGATGCTGGTCGCGCTGGCGATATCGCTGCCCGTTGGATGCCTTGCCGGCCTGGCCCCCGGGGGAGTGCTCGACCGGGTGAGCGCCGTGCTCTCGATCGGCCTGCGGGCGACACCGGCCTTCCTGCTCGGCGTGGTGCTGATGCTGCTGCTGGCTGTCGAACTGCGCGCTCTGCCCGCCGCCGGTCACGGCCGTGCAAGCCATCTGATCCTGCCGAGCCTCACCCTGGGACTGTTCCTGACCGCCGTGTTGACCCGCGTCGTGCGCAACGCCGTTGCCGAGACCGTCGCCAGTGAGAGCTTTCAGTTCGCCCGCCTGAAGGGCCTGCCGCTGCCGGTCGCCTTCTGGCGGCACGGCCTGCGCAATGCCAGCGTTCCCGTCGTCGCTTATCTCGGTGTCCAGGCGGCGCTGATCCTGGAGGGCGTGGTGGTCGTCGAGAGCCTCTTTGCCTGGCCCGGCATCGGCCATGCGCTGACGCACGCGATCTTCCAGCGCGACGTGCCGATGCTGCAGGGCACGGCACTGACCCTGGGACTGGCCTTCGTCGTTCTGAGTTTCCTGGTCGATCTCGCCTGCCGGGCGCTGGATCCGAGGATGCGCGCATGACCGGCGGCATTGCGCGTTTCATCGGCCTTGCCGGCATCGCCGCGATGGCGGCCTTGGCGCTGGCCGGGCCGCTGCTGGTGGGCCACGATCCGGCTCGCCAGAATCTCATGGCGTCGCTGCCGCCGCCGCTGAGCGAAGGCCATCTTCTGGGCACCGACCACCTGGGCCGCGACATGGCGGCGCGCCTGCTGGCAGGGGCGCGGATCACGCTTTCGCTGGCCGCCTTCGCCGTCCTCAGCGCCGCCTGCTTCGGCACCGGCCTCGGTATCCTCGCCGGCTGGGCCGGCGGTATCACGGACCGCCTGCTGGGCGCCTTCGCCGACGGTGTCCTGGCCCTGCCGGGCCTGCTGCTCGTCCTGCTGCTGGCCGCCATCCACCCAAACAGCTGGTGGACTCTCTATGCAGGCCTGGCGCTCACGCTGTGGGTCGAGTTCTTCCGCATGTCCCGGGCGCGGACCCGCATCGTCGTCGCCGGGCCGGCAGTGGAAGCCGCGCAGATGCTCGGCCTCGGCCGCTGGCACATCGTGCGCCGGCACCTCTGGCCCGCGGTGGCGACGCAGGTGCTGACCCTCGCCGCCTTCGGCGCGGCGACGGTGGTCACCGCGCTGGCGACCCTGGGCTTCATCTCCGTCGGCCTCAGGCCGCCGACGCCGGAATGGGGTGTCATGATGGCCGAACTGCTGCCCAACTGGCGCGAAGCCCCCTGGACAGTGATGGCTCCAGTCATCTGCCTGGCCTTCACCGTCGCATGCCTGCGCCTTTGCGCCGGGCGGGAGGAAGAAGCATGACCCTGAAAGTCGAAGACCTGACAGTCTGCATCGGCGACCGGCGCCTGGTCGGCCCCTTGGGCTTCTCGGTCGCACGGGGCGAGCCCTTGACCATCCTGGGCGAGACCGGCGCCGGCAAGAGCCTGCTGGCTCAGGCGATTATGGGGGCGCTGCCGCGGGGCCTGAATGCCACCGGTGCCGTGCTGCTGGACGGCCAGCGCCTGGACAGCCTGCCGGAGCGCGCCCGCCAGGCGCTGTGGGGCCGCCGCCTGGCGATGCTGCCTCAGGAGCCCTGGCGTGCCCTGGACCCGCTGATGGCCGCCGGGAGCCAGGTGGCCGAGGTGCATGCCCTGATTGGCAGAACGCCGTGGCAGAAGGCACGCAGCCTGGCAGAGCAAACGCTCACGCGTCTGAAGCTGGACCGACGTGCGGGTGCCGCCCTGCCCGGTACGCTGTCAGGCGGCATGGCCCAGCGCGTTGCCTTTGCCGCGGCGACGGCCGGCGGTGCCGGGGTCTTGCTCGCCGACGAGCCGACCAAGGGACTGGACGAGATGCGGCGCGACGAGGTGGTGCGGCTGCTGGCGGATTTCGTGGCTGAGGGCGGCATTCTGATCACCATCACCCACGACATCGCCGTGGCACGCGCGCTGGGCGGACAGGCGATGATCCTGCGCGAGGGTGAGGTTGTTGAAAGCGGCGTGGCCGAGCGGGTACTTTCGGCACCTCAAAGCGCCTATGGCCGCGAACTCGTCGCCGCCGATCCGGCGACCTGGCCGCTGCCCGAAAGCAGGCCGGCGACAGGCGACAGCGTGCTGCGCGCCGAGGCCCTGTCGGTGGCGCGCGGCCAGCGCCTGCTGTGCGCCGGCATCGGTTTCGACCTGCCGGCAGGCGGCCGCCTGGCGATCACCGGTCCCAGCGGCCTCGGCAAGACCTCGCTGCTGGATACCCTCGCCGGACTGATCCCGCCGTCGGCGGGCCGCGTAGAACGCCTGGGCCGGGCGCGCGCGCCGTTCGGCCTGCAGAAGCTGTACCAGGATCCGCCGGCCGCCTTCGCCCCGCAGGTCAGCTTGGCCACCAGTCTCGACGACCTGGAACGGCGCCACGGTCTGCCCCCCGACCGCCTGCCGTCCCTGCTGCAGCGACTGGGGCTCGCCCCCGACCTGCTGGCGCGCCGGCCCCGCGCCGTCTCCGGCGGAGAACTGCAGCGGCTGGCCCTGGCTCGCGTGCTGGCGCTGGCGCCGGCGGTGATCCTGGCCGACGAACCGACCTCCCGGCTCGATCCCGTCACCCAGCGCCGGGTCATGGCGGTCATCGCCGAGGCCGCCGAGGAAGCCGAGGCCGCCGTCATCCTGGTTACGCACCACGCGACGATGGCGCGCCACTGGGCCTTGGAGGTGCTGGATCTGGAACGCAATGCAGAAGTCCAAACGGCTGCCTGACCTGACTGGATTGCCAATCACATAGATGCAACCTGCAACATGTCCGCTAAGGGCCAAAAGCCGCTGTCACGTTGGGCATCAGCAGATGTCCGCTGAGCGCCGGATAGCAGACCTCCTGCGCCCCTTACAGGCCGCTGCCCCCGAGCTCAACCCCGCAGCGTGATCGGCTCCATGTGAGATTCTGCGTCTTTATGTGAGACGCCATATGGGCGCTATCCCTCAGGGGCAGTGCCCGCTCCCACGCCCCTGGGCCCCGGGGTCAAGCCCCGGGGCGACAGGTGTGGGGTGGCGTGGGTAGGCCTCAGCTCGTCTTGGCGTTGGGGAAGAACAGTTGCTGGCCGTTCTTCTTGTAGTCGGCGATGGCGGACTGGCCGTCGTCGGACAGCACCCAGTCGATGAACTGCTGGCCCAGGTCGGCCTTCACCGCCGGGCACTTTTCCTGGTTCACCAGGATGATGCCGTACTGGTTGAACATGCGCTCGTCGCCCTCGACGGCGACCTTGAAGTCGGCCTTGTTGCCGAAGGCGATCCAGGTGGCGCGGTCGGTCATCGCGTAGGCCTGCATGCCGACGGCGGTGTTCAGCGTGGCGCCCATGCCCGATCCGGTCTCGCGGTACCAGCCGCCGCTGTCCTTCGAGGGATCGATGCCGGCGGCCTGCCACAGGCGCCGCTCGGCCTTGTGGGTGCCGGAGTCATCGCCACGCGAGGCGAAGGGCGCCTTGGCATCCTTGATCTTGGTCAGCGAGGCGCCGACGTCGTGGCTGCCGGCGACGCCGGCCGGGTCGGATGCCGGGCCGACGATGACGAAGTCGTTGTACATCACGTCGGCACGGCTGACGCCGTAGCCTGCGGCGACGAACTTCTCCTCCGACGGCTTGGCGTGCACGAACAGCACATCGCCGTCGCAGTTCTGCGCGTTCTTGATCGCCTGGCCGGTGCCGACGGCGACCACGCGCACATCGACGCCGGTCTTTTCCTTGTAGATCGGCAGCAGGTAGTCGTAGAGGCCGGAGTTCTGCGTCGAGGTGGTGGACTGCACGACGATGAACGGGTCCTCGGCCTGGGCCGGGTTGCCGAAACTGACGGCCGCGACGGTCGCGGCGGCCGCGAGCGTGAGGAACGAGCGTCTGAACATAAGCGTCTCCCTTTACGTGACGGTTGGCTTTACGTGATGGTTGGTTTGCGGTTCACAGCAGCAGCCGGCCTTCCAGGTAGGCCTGGGCCGCGGCTGAATTCGGTCGGCTGAAGAAGGCATCGGCGTCGCTGCGCTCGGCCAGGCTGCCGCGATGCAGGAACAGGATCTCGTCGGCCAGGCGCTGGGCCTGGCCGCGGTCGTGGGTGACCAGCACGATCTTCACGCCGGCGGCGGCGGCCTGGCCGACCAGCGTCTCGATGGCGGCGGTCGCCTGGGGGTCGAGGCTGGCCGTCGGCTCGTCGAGCAGCAGCATCTCCGGCTCGGCGGCCAGGGCGCGGACCATGGACAGGCGCTGTTGTTCGCCGCCCGACAGCACCCGGGCCGGGCGCTCGGCGATGTCTTCCAGCCGGCCCAGCGCCAGCAGGTCGTCCAGCCGCCGGGCGCGCTCGCCGCGTGGCACGCCATAAGTCGCCAGCGCATGGCGCAGGTTGGCGGCGACCGAGCGGCGCAGCAGCACCGGGCGCTGGAACACCACGGCGATGCGGCGGCGGGCCGCGGCGTCGCCGCTGCGTCCGGCATAGGTGATGGCACCGGAGGTCGGTTCGATGAGGCCGGCGATGAGGCGCAGCAGCAGGCTTTTCCCGGCGCCGTTGGGTCCCATGACCACGGAGCGCACGCCCGGCGTCAGCTGCAGCGACAGGCGGTCGATCAGCGTCTTGCCGCCCACGGCGAAGCGGACGTCGCGCAGCGCCACGGGCCAGATGCCCGCCGGGTCCACCGCCGCCGCGTCCTCACGCGGCGCCGCGCTTCCGCTCACGGCGTCAGGCATAGGCCAGGCGCGCCGCGCTGCTGCGCAGTCCCATGACCAGGCCGTTCACCAGGATGGAAAGGCCGACCAGGATGATGCCGAGGCCGAGCGCCAGGGAGAGGTTCCCCTTGGAGGTCTCCAGCGCGATGGTGGTGGTCATCACCCGGGTCACGTGGTTGATGTTGCCGCCCACCACGATGATGGCGCCGACCTCGCCCAGCGCGCGGCCCAGGCCGGCCAGCGCCGCGGTCATCAGCGAATAGCGCGCGTCCCACAGCAGGGTGGCGATCACCGCGCCGCGCCGCGCGCCCATGGAGCGCAGCAGTTCGTCGTACTCGCCGTGCAGGTCCTCGACCACCTGGCGGGTCAGCGCGGCGATGATCGGCGCGACCAGGATGGTCTGGGCGACGATCATCGCGGTGGGGGTGTAGAGCAGCTGCAGCACGCCCAGCGGCCCGGCGCCGGACAGCAGCAGGTAGACGCCCAGGCCGACGACCACCGGCGGCAGACCCATCAGCGCGTTGACGACGGTGACCACGGCCAGGCGGCCGGGAAAACGCCCGACGGCCAGCACGGCGCCCAGCGGCAGGCCGATGGCGCAGGCCAGCACCACCGCCGAGAAGGTGACGCGCAGCGACAGCCCGATGATCTCCAGCAGATCGGCGTCGCCCGACAGAATGAGGGCGAAGGCCTGGCTGAAGGCCGCCCCGAAATCCTGCATAAGGTGGTCCTTTGCTCTCCCGCCCGGCGCCGGCGATCTTATGTGTTTTATGTTGAAAATTACGCGCCGACGGAATTCGAGCATACAAAGCGCCGCCGGGGCGGGCAAGGCGTTTGCCCTGGTCCGGCGGCGCAAAACGGCAGGAAAACGGGGAATTATCCCGCGGCCGGCGGTGGGAGCCGCTCCGCCCGACGGGGGGTGTTGCATACTATTGAATGATTTGCGCCGCCCTTGCGTCACGGCCGAACGGAGGGGGCTTGCCGTCTCGCGGCGGCGGCCAATACTTGTAAGGCCCGCTGGTGGCGGCGCGGCACGGGGAACGGGGCGCCTCGGGCGGCGTTCTCCCATCATCCAAAACACAGACAGGAGCAAGCAGAACCAAGCGACCAAGGCCAGCGGCAGACGAAGGAAAAGAGAAGAGCGCAGGACAGC
>ERZ1740062.603-NODE-603-length-18107-cov-14.921061_pt1 | contig 18107 bp, 14 predicted proteins | sample MGYA00581741_ERZ1740062 | MGnify/ENA primary metagenome ERZ1740062 (study PRJEB43018, sample SAMN04849747) | marine metagenome | isolation source: floating plastic debris | place: Pacific Ocean | collected 2008-09-01 | study: EMG produced TPA metagenomics...
TCATATCTTAGGTTGTCTCAAGACTTTCTAAACTAGCTTCTGTAGCTTCTTCTCACAGTTTTATGGATACGATTTAATAATATATTTCCACTCTATTTCCACCTATTTCCCATCTAAACCATATATTTTATAAGGCTTGATACAGCATTTTTAGTCAAAGAAGATGCTGCACTCAGTTAAAATAAATTAGATTCAAGTTACGAAGTGTAAAGAAGTATAATTTTTTTTATAGTTTTATCAATGAGTTACAAGCTTTTGGGTCTTAGACTCAATATCAAGGTGACGGTATCTAAAATCAGTGGGGATTTCAACTCCGGTCAAATTCTCGCTAATAGACAACCGTTAACAGCATAGAGCTTGTATCAAGTAACTTCTTTACCACAGCATTGGATTGGATTGAAATAATCGTATATAAAAACCTCATGCATCATCTTTGGCGACGTATATTAGTATCAATTACAGCTTTTTTGATAGCTAGTTCTATTTGGGTAGTTTCTTCTCCTACTGCTTATGCTTATGATAATCCAGAATTATTACCGGACGAACCAACCCCAGTCGTAGATTTAGCAAACTCTCTAACTAGTATTCAAGAAGAAAAACTTGCTCAAGAGTTAGATGGTTTTGAATCTGATACTGGTTGGAAGCTCAGAGTTTTAACACAATTTGACCGTACCCCCGGTAGAGCAGTAATTAATTTTTGGGGGCTGGATGATAAAAGTATTCTTTTTGTCGCTGATGGACGCGGTGGTAACATTCTCAGTTTTAGTGTAGGGGACGCTGTCTATGAACTTCTTCCTCGGACTTTTTGGATAGAATTACAAACAAGATTTGGTAATTTGTATTATGTGCGTCAAGAAGGAGAAGACCAAGCAATTTTGACCGCAGTCAAAACAGTTGAAAATTGCTTAAGTCAAGGTGGATGTAATGTTGTTCCTGGATTACCGAGAGAACAATGGATTCTCACCCTAATTACATCAGTACTTGGAGGAGTAATCTGTGGATTTGCAGCACAACCCCGAAAGGAAGGACAGGTATTTGCTTGGCAGTGGGCTTTAATATTTTCTCCTTTGTGGGGTATCTTATTTATTGCCTTCGGTTTGGGACCTGTGCTTACTCGTACCAATGATTGGTTGCCTTTAGTGCGTAATATTTCAGGTTTTTTGATTGGGCTTTTAGTTGCTTATTTATCTCCAGTTTTCAGTCAACCACCGACTTCAGAAACCTAGACTTTCTTATTGTGTTGTATATGATTAAAGGCGTTGTAGCACAACGTCTTTAATAGAGGAAGTGTAATATTCTCAAGTAATTTAATCCACTTTATCCTTTCACCTTTTACTTATGAGACGTCTATCCAAGTTTTGCTGGGTTCCAGACCTTTCTTTCCCCGGTCGAATCCAAGCAATATCTTGATGAGAATCATAGGTCATTTGTGTGTCACGTTCAGTATCACTTTTAAATCCACTACAGGTAGGGAATCCTGGGTTATTTCGAGGACTTGTAAACATATGATAGACTACAACTGCTTTTGTTTTTCCCAAAAGATATTCTTGTGCTAAAGTATCTGCACCTCTAGCGTCTCCGACAACAAAGCTTTGGTTATTTTTTAGAGCTTCATCAATCAAAAAACGGTAATATCGGTGAAATTCCTCTTTATTTAGGTCAAGATGACCACTTATAAAATTGACTATTGGTTCGTTTAGCATTCTTTTTTAATAGTTTGATTCCGAAGGACGGGTAAATTCTGTAAATTCTAAATTTGGCATCGCTTCTGATAAGCTGAAAGCTGTAAATTAGATATTTATAAAATCTTAAATATGGAATGGCACTCAAATGATGCTCAAATATTGGCGAGTATCGATAGAGATATAGACTCTCATATTTTTCCTCCAGCAGAATATGAAATCGTCAGGAGAGTAATTTATGCAACGGCTGATTTTGAGTATAAATCTTTAATTCACTTTTCTGACGGTGCTTTAGAAGCCGGAGCAACTGCACTTTCATTACGTCAACCTGTTGTGGTAGATGTATCTATGGTGAAAGCAGCGATCGCTCAAAAAATCCAAAAAACTTTCATCAATCCAGTTTACTGTGCTCTAGATTCAGTAATAAGTTCAGCTAACAATATTGATATTGATAAAAATAATCCAAATAAGACTATTGCAGCTTTAGGAACAGAAGTCTTAGCAAAACCCTATCCCCAAGGAATTTTTGTGATTGGACAATCCCCAACTGCTTTAAATGTATTAATTAGTTTAATTGAAAATAAATTAGTAAATCCAGGATTAATAATTGCCACCCCCCCAGAATTTGCGGGATTGGAATCTAAAAAACAAATATTACAAAAATTTACTGTTCCTCATATCATCACTAGAAGTACCAAAGGAAATGCAGCGATCGCTTCTGCTATTTGTGAAGGTTTAATTGATTTAGCTTGGCAAGTTTATGGAAAAGTAAGTTAGATAGACCAGGTTAAAGAAAAATTAGACAAATCAATTCATAACTAAATTTAGCTATAAATTTATAACTAATATCCATATTCTTCATCGTATCCATATTCTTCATCTTCATACCTTCTTTGAGGTCGAGGACGGGTACGGGGACGAGGACGACGGGATGATTCTGCTCTCTTTCTGCGGAGACGACGACTTACCTCTATAAAAAAGTCACGACGAACATAAGGATAATCTTCAACCCATAAGTTTAGTGAGGGGATATATATATCGCTTATCTCTTCGATAATATTCAAATCTGGACTGTTGGAAAATACAATCATTTCCGCAACGCGATCGCGACCTATAATTTTATAGTTATCCCTTAGGGGTGCTTTAGTTTCAGCGATAAATCCAGTATTATCGCCAATTTCTAAGTTAAGACATTTTTCTGTATTTCTGGTAACTACTAATTCACCTTGATTATTAACAGTTTCTTGTTTACCAACTATTTCTTCTGTTACCCAGTAGTCTAATATTCTACCCCGGAAAAAACCAATATATTTGTAGCGACGACATCTAGCATTACGTAAACTGGCTCGCATTACAGGATCCCACATCCAGTATAATGCTCCAAATACCCCCACAAAGAATATTAAGCCACCTAAATGTAAATCTAAAACCAGCTTAATCAGTAAAACTGCTGCTGCTGAAGCTATGGAAATTAATAACCTCTGTAGAAAGTCAGAAAATTTTCCAGAATAGTACTTATATTGCGCTCCAGTAGCTATAAAAGGAATAACTTGTTCAAATTTTTCACGAGTCAGTGGGACTAACATTTTTACTAAATATTTGCCTTCATAATAAGTGTTTATATAATCAATTGGGAACAAGAAAAGAAGAATTAAGGGAGTGGTGAGTGTTGAGGGAGGAGTGAAATAGTGAGCAACCCACAAGGTGGGAATTCAAAATGCAAAACTCAAAATTTATCCAGTTCTAACTCGCAACAAATGAGATTAACACTTTTTTTGACACCAGCTAAGTTTTGCCAAGTAAGGGTTATAAAATGTGCAAGTTAAGAGAAAGGAGTTAAATAGTAAGGGAAAAAGTAATTGAATTATTACCCATTCCCCATCACTAATAACTCATCAGCCCATTTTCCATTCCTAAATTCTTAAAGTACCTTCTCTAATCCATATACTAACGACTTTAACTTAAGAACTTGACGGATTGCGAGTAAAACTCCTGGCATATAACAAGCTCTATCACTGGTATCATGACGTAAAGTATAGATTTGCCCTGGTGAACCAAAAATAACCTCTTGGTGGGCAATTAATCCTGGGAGGCGAATACTGTGTATTCTAATACCTTCTCCTGCCTGAGAACCTCTAGCTCCCTGAATGTGTTCCGTTTCCTCAACAGCTGCGGGATTAAAAGCTTTACCCATTTCCGCCAACATTTGTGCAGTTTTAATTGCAGTTCCGCTAGGAGCATCTGCTTTTTGATTATGATGTAATTCTATGATTTCTACATGATCGAAGTATTGTGATGCCGTTATTGCTGCTTGTTGTAGCAGTACCATACCAATAGAAAAATTAGGAATAATTAGACATCCAGTACTAGCCTTATCCGCAAAATCACTTAATTGCTGAATTTGTTGTTCGGATAAACCGGTTGTTCCCACTACTGGACGAATACCATAAGCGATCGCACTACGAATATTTTCATATACACTGTCTGGGTGGGTAAAGTCTACCATCACTCCCGGTTGCTTCTCTTGGGAAACAAAAGCTAACATCGATTCTGCTTGGTCGGTAATTGGAACTTCCAGGGGTTCACTCAACCCCACCAATTCACCAACATCTTTACCTTGATGCTCTGGGGAAGTATCCACAGCACCAAGTAAATCCATATCCGGAGCTGCTGCGATCGCTTTAATTACTTCTTGTCCCATTTTGCCTGCTGCACCCATGACAAGAACGGGGATAGGAGATTGATTGCTCATCAGGTATTCAGTAATCAGTTATTAGTTAGGGGTTTAACGATGCTAAACCCATAGTTATTCAGTTATTAGTAAACAGGAAACCAGTAACATTTATCAATGCTTATTGGCAATGGTTAGTGGGTGATGATTGATGGTAGTAAATTAACTACGTTTTTCTGCCTCACTCTCACTCCTTACTCCTCACTACTTACTACCTTATTCCCCAGAATTTACCAAAGAAAAAAGTCAGAGAGTCTCATAAACTACTCTCTGACACAAACAAAAAACAATAATTATCAGAAAAAAATTAAATTCTGCCTACACTATGCAAACCTAAAATTACTCCAGCCCCTAGAAGATGACCAAAGGAAGTAGTTCCTAGAATTGCACCCAAACCAAATCCACCAAAGAAATTTGATGCAGGTGGTTGGGGTCCTTCACTGGGTTTACTGATAGTCGCTTTCCCAAAAGCGATCGCAATAATATTGCAAACAACCATGATTATCCCAACTGTAGGACTCCATTCCAGAGGACTAGTAGCGGCAGTAGCAAGTAAAGTAGATGTCAACAACTGCTTTTCTCCTTAATTTTTCAAAATTTAAATGCATCTCTGTGACTTTCTTACCAAAAAAGCTTTAGTCACAATGAGATTTCGCATGAATAGTTAATATTTTGTCTTGATATTTAACAAAAGATTTTTGCACTTATTTTTGTACTTAGCGGAGTGGAGGGGAAAACTTTTTAAATTTTTCAGCCGAAAGGATAATTTATTTCTTGGTATTCCTTAAGTAAATGGGGAGTAAGGAGTGGTGAAGGGGATAAGGGTGGTTGAGTTATTACCATCGTCAAAAATCAATCATCAAACCTTATCAATTAAGATACAGTGACCTCAGTCAAATCATCAGGAGTTAAATTCGGGTGTAAAATTTCTCCATCCCGAAACCAAACAATACGCTGAGTTTGACGAGCTACTTCCGATTCATGAGTTACCATCACAACAGTTATTCCGGCTGCATTTAACTCTGAAAAAATATCTAAAACTTCCTGGGTCGTCTGAGAGTCTAAAGCACCAGTTGGTTCATCAGCTAAAAGAACTACAGGATTATTTACAATTGCACGAGCGATCGCAACTCTTTGTTGTTGTCCTCCCGATAGTTGAGTGGGTTTATTATTCATTCGTGTTTCTAGACCAACTCGCTTTAATGCAACAGCTCCTCTTTCCCTGCGTTCGCTTTTGGATACATTTGCATAAACCATCGGTAGCATAACGTTTTCTAATGCACTTAATTGAGCTAAGAGATGAAATTGCTGAAATACAAATCCTAGATTTTTGTTACGGATATGAGCTAATCTGGTATCATCCATCTGAGCAACGTCTACATTATCTAGATAATAAGAACCACTGGTCGGACGGTCTAAACAACCGATAATATTCATAGCTGTAGATTTACCAGAACCACTTGGACCCATAATTGAGCAATATTGACCTTCTGGTATTGTTAAGGTGACATCATTAAGCGCTTTGACTTCAGTTACCCCGCTACCATAAGTTTTAAATATATTTTTTAAAGAAATAATTTCATTCATTAATTTTTATAATAATTATTTAGTATTTAGATTTTAATGTTTGGAGTTCAAAGTTATTTATACTTGTCAAGTTTCTAAAGACATAATCTAGTCAAAGTATAAGATTTCTAGACTCTGGTAGTTAATTTATTAACATTACTCACCACCCACTCATTCCACCTCTAAGCACTCCTCAAAGCCACAATTGGATCTAACTTTGCAGCACGTCTAGCTGGAACAACCCCGAAAAATAAACCAATTCCGCCAGAAACACCAACAGCACTGATAATAGCAGCAGTGGAAATCCCCGCTTCTAGGGGTGAGACAGCAGAAACTAAAAGTATTCCACCAACACCTAATCCCGTACCGATTAAACCACCTGCAGCGGAGACAATCACAGCTTCAATCATAAATTGCAGTAAGATATCTTGCTGAGTTGCACCAATTGCTTTGCGGAGTCCAATTTCTTGAGTGCGCTCGGTAACAGAAACCAGCATAATATTCATAATCCCAATCCCGCCAACAAAAAGAGAAATACTAGCGATCGCAGCTAACATAATAGTTAAAGCACCGGTGATTTGTCCGACTGTTTCTAATGCGTCTTTTTGAGAACGTACAGAAAAATCATCTTCACCAGTAATTTTATGTCTAAGACGGAGTAAATTGGTAATCTGAAATTCTGCTGCATCTACACTGTCAGTATCTTTAGCAGCTGCGACCATATAATCTAAAGCAATACCGTAGGGAGAGTTTTTACCAATCAGCCTATTTGCTGCGGTGGTAATCGGTATTAATGCTGCTTCGTCATAGTCTGCACCGACGCTAGACCCTTTTGCTTCCAAGACACCAATTATCTGAAAGCTGGTATTTTTAATCCGTATCTGTTCTCCTACGGGATTACTGTTACCAAATAATTTTTCAGTTAAATCGCTACCGAGCACTACTACTTGATTGTTGCGTTGAATATCTAATTGATTAAAAAAACGTCCTTTATCAATTTCAAAGTCTCTCACAGCAGGAAAATCAGGGGAAGTTCCAATAATATTTACCTCTGTATTGCGGTTACGGTAAGTAGTAATTTGTCTCCTATTTAACTCCGGAGCAACACCTGATACCGTTGGAACTTGACTTGCGATCGCGATCGCGTCTTTTAAAACTAAGGTTCGGGGAACTTCAAAGGTAATGCGTTGAGTTTCTTGGTTTCCTGGAACCACAAATAATACGTTCGGACCTAGTGATTCTAACTGTTTGGTAACAAATTTTTGTCCGCCTTCCCCAATCCCAATCATTGCGATAACTGATGCATTACCAATTACAATACCTAACATTGTCAGGGTACTGCGTAATTTGTTTGCCAGCAGGGTTTTACCTGCCATTTTTACACTTTCAACGATGTTCATTTATTTAAAAAGGTAACTGGGAATAGGAGAGGAGGGATTTCTTGATGATTGCGTTTTCTATAAATAGTTAAGAAAGACCTAGAATATAGTTTGCTGTTAAGTTTAAGTCAGGAAATAATCTTGATTTAACTAGTTCATTACCTCTATATGTATATTTGACGTATTCTGATTCATCATCCAACAAGCAAATTGTTAAGGTTGGTTGTTTGGGATTACCTGTAAATTCTTTTCCACCTAAACCGAGATAATCAGCTATCCAATATTCTGATATTCCTATAGCTGAATATTCACCGTACTTTTTATAATAATCATCCCGCCAGTTTGTACTAACAACTTCTACAACTAAAGCTATAGATTCTTTGAAAGTGACTGTAGATTCTTCTTCCCAAAAAGGTTCATTAATTAAGTTAGTCTCATTTAATATTAGTAAGTCTGGACGATAAGCGGAGTGAGTGAAAGCTGATTTTACTAGAGCACTAGTCGGGATACCGTATGGTAATCCCAGTCTTTTAAATTCAAGTGTCAAATCACCATTCAGCCGTGAAATCACTGTTTCATGCTTTCCTTTCGGCTGTGCTATTTCTACCACAACCCCATCGTGTAATTCCCATAATCCTTCATCTGGTTTTACTTGAATAAATTCTGCAAATGTTAATTTTTGAGTCGTTTTGTCTCTAGTTGTCTTATCTATGATTTTTGTTCGCATCATTTCTTCTGTTGCTCTAGTTTCTTCTGGATTTTATATTCCTTTGGTGGGCTGGTAAAAACGCGATCGCCTTCTTTTAATCCTTCTAATATCTGGGTTTCATTGTTAATTTGCGACCCTATAATCACTTTTTTAAATTGTGCTTTGTTTTTCTCGTCTGGAATGAGTACTCCTTGTTCACCTTTTTCTGTAACGATGGTGACTGTGGGTATTAGTAATGCGTTTTCTAATTCTTTTCCTAAAAAGGTTAGATTAACATTTAAACCAGACAGAAGTTTATCTTGTCCTGTATTAATTGCCACTTTTACTTTAAATAAAGTCACCCCTGACTCTATTACTGCCTCTGGAGAAATTAAACGTACTTGTCCTTGAAAAGTTTCGTCTGGATAAGCATCGGCGACTATTTCAACTTTTTGTCCAACTTGAATTGCACCGATATCACCTTCGGGAATATTTGCTACAATTTCTAATCCTTTTGCTAAGGCTACTATGGAACTGGAGGTAGCAGAAGCACTTGTTGATGCGGAAGTTGTAGGAGTTACAAAAGCTCCCAAATTAGCATATTTTTGCGTGATAATACCTGAGAAGGGGGCGCGAATAATCGTATTTGCTAAATTTACTTTTTCGGTTTGTAATTGTGCCTCTGCTGCACCCACATTCCCTTGACGTTGAGCGATGACTTCCGGACGAGTACCCGCTTCTAATAAGTTTAATGCAGCCCCAGCTTCTTCCACACTAGCTCTGAGGCGAGTAATATCTTCCCGACGACTACCGCTTCTAACCAGAGATAACCGCTTTTCAGCTTCCCGGAGATTAGCTTGGGAGGTATTTGCTTCACTAATATATTGGTCAAGGGTATCCCTTTCTGTAGCCCCTTCCTGGTATAATCTACGGTAACGTTCTACCCTTTGTTGAGCCAAATCAGCCCTAGCTTTGGCTGCTACGACTTGAGACTGGGACTGAGAGATTTCCTGGGGACGATTTCCCCTTTGTGCTGCTGTAAGTTCAGCCCTCACCTGTGCTAGACGAGCTTTAGCTTGAGTAATTTCTTGGGGACGACTACCAGCTTTTGCTTCTGCTAATTGCGCTCGTGATTGAGCAAGGTTGGAACGAGCTTGAGCAATTCTAGCTTGAATGTCAGCGCTGTCCATGCGAGCAATTACTTGCCCTTGTCTAACCTGATCGCCCTGCTCTACATATAAACTGGTTAAGGTTCCAGAATTTTTAGGACTAATATTTACACTCTGTATAGGAATTACATTTCCGCTAGCTTCAATTCGTAGGGTTGCATTTTTAATAGTTACAGGTACAGTAAGTTGAGCAATATTTTCCTTACCTCTACTCCGATTTATCAAAGTATAGGTAGTAGCTGCACCAGTTATCATAATCCCAGTCGTAATTAAAGCTATTAACCACCGTCGGGGATGTTTTATTTTTTTATCAATTAGAGGAATCTTTACATACCTATCCATACTGCACCTATCCGGGATTTTATAGCGAAGAAGGTCACATCGCTCTGCTCAAAATACTCTACGGGAACTGTTTTTTAGAAACAAATTTCTAAATTAACCATTATTCGGGATAAGTTTAAACCTTTATTATGTGGTTGTTTGGTTTTGCTATACGTTAACATTCTTGTGTTGAGCAGGATCATTCACTGTTGAATAAACGTTCTTAACCCGAACTGACGTTAAATTACAGTTATTTTATTAATAAGAAACAGAAAATACTTAAGTATCTTTCCATGCTTACCAAGCTAATCATTGAAAGGATTTGGAGTAATTTGCTTATTTTTATTCTTATTTTTCTATTTTCACTATTTGATATACAGAAATTTATTGGAACAACTATATATTTTTAGATTAGAAATTTAGAGTAGAAATTTAGAGTAGAAATATTTTAACTTGTCAGTTAGAAAATTTGTCAAACAGCGTTGTTAAATGCTTATCAAAGTACCAGTAATGCTAAACGGAATTCAAAATACTGTTCAAAACGGATGTCTTGCTACACAACTCAAAACCCCTGCATACAAAATTCTTATATTGCAAGCCTTTTATTGACTTTAAATGATTTATTTAAACCGCATTGTATTAATAGTACAAGTACTATAATATTAGCGATCGCATAATTTCAAATCTGTCCCTAAATTCTCAGATTCATTCTGAAAACTAGATATTAGAAATTCTGCCTACCTTCCGATGATAGCACCCGCTGTTAGCGATGGCATAATAGTGAATACTAAAAAGGACTCCCATAGATTAGCTACATATTAACTACATCTTCTTATCCTAGCTTTTCGCACATCTACTTGACTTTACCCGGAAAAAAAAGAGTAACTATTGAGATTGGGAGAAATTAGTAGCTGATATTGTATCAACCACTAACTATCAACCATCACAACCACCAACTACCCTTTAAACCGATACATAAGTACCTTAGCCTTAGAATTTTCCTCAACAAAGACTAAATATTCTCCATTTTTACGACGAAAAGCACGAATACCGTAGGGAATATCCACCCAACCGCTTTCTCCTGAAACTTCTGGACCAGGGACAATCTTCTTCAACTGCTTACCTGTTTTTGCATCATAAACATATACTTCTGCTTTCTTAACAGTGACAGCAAAAACATAATCTTTCTCTACACTAATAGCTTGTGGAGTCAAAACCTCTGGAGGGGAATTTCTATCTACTGGAAAAACTATCCTCCAACGGGGTTTGGAATTACCTTTGCTCCAGTTATCAAAACGAATTATCTCTGAACCAACTAATTTTGCATAATCTCCATTAATAGGAGGATTCTCTTTAGTAAATCCTGATAAATACATGATGTCACTTTCAGGGAAATACTCTATACGTCGCAAATCCGTAAACATCTGTGGAGTAGCAATTTTCTTCATGGTGCTGTAAGAATATACCGGATTACCTTGTGAGTCCAATCCTTGTAATGGGTAATGTCTAATTCCAACACCATCTTTAGTACGTAAAGTTTTCCAGACATCCCCTTTACTATCTACCCACCAACCACCAATGTAGGGATTATCTTTACTGCTGTCATATTCACCACTATCAAATCCACCATTCCCATTGCGATCGCGCCAAATCCATTCTCCCACTTGTGGTTGAAAGGGCGGCCATTTTTCTTTAAATCTTTCACCACCATCGGCGTTTGTACCCACAAACATTCCTGATGGTACAGCAATTTCTCCATCTTTGGCTCTATCAAAGCGGTAAATTTGAAACATCCCACCGTACATATCTGTCAAATATAAAAATGTTTTTCCCTGGAAGTGACGAACAAAGGGAGCATCTGGAGGAGTGTGTAAGCGGGGGTCTTGAGGATATTTAAAGGCATTTAGGGTATAACCTTGATAGGTCCATTCCTTTCCTGGAGCTTTGCTATAGTCCATTCTGAAGCGTTCATTTTTCGTATACACATCTGCAGCATCATTTACAGGGTCAGCATCAGCGTTATCAAGAAATTGCAATCCTAGTAATTGATGTTGTAATTTTCCATCAGCCGAAATCTGTCGTAAATCTACTCCTGAACGGTTGAAACCATCATTTGCGACATAAATATTTCCAGCCTTATCCATACCTACACCACTAATACCAGCAAACTTGTCAGCCTTGACTTCTCCTGGAACACCAGCGTAAATTCCTCCTCTAACACCCAAAGTTTTCACCAGCTTGGGTTGATTCTTCAGATCATAAATCAAAATTTGCTGACGTTTACCATTATCAGCCACCATTAACCTATGACGATTATCTATAGCGATCGCGCTGGGATTTTCTACATCACTAATTATCTGGGGTAGCTGTTTTCCCTCTTTGCTGTAGTGAACAACTTTCCCTTTACCAGATGCTGTATTAGAGCTACTATTCTGAATAATCCATAATGATGCTTGTTTATCAGTTTCTTTTTCTGGTTGATGAGTGGCTATCTTTCCGGGATTTTCCACAGCAAAGCTACGTTTTTGCTCCATACTAGTGGTATCGTAAACTCGCACTAAGTTATCCCCAGAGTCGCTAACATAAAGCTCATCCCCAATAGTTGCAAGTCCAGTTACCTGACTTTTCTGACTGACAATCAACATACTTTTATCCCAACCCCTCCCTCCAGGGAATGGAGCTTGTTTTCCAGAAAGTTCATAGCGTCTCACACAGTACCAATTTGTACCCTTTGGGGGGTAATCTTCTCCCGGTTTACCACCAGGAGACTGCTGCATTGCTACATATATATATTTGGTGTCTGCGGTAACAGCAATTCCTCCTAATCTCCCCCAACCATGCAAATCTTCTGCTTTACCTATCACATCACCGTTTTTATAAATTCCTGCTTCTCTAGTCGCTTCATCCCAAGGACTATTAGTATATATAGAACCGTCCGGTGCTACATACATTCCGCTAATTTGAATTTGTACCCATTTATCACCACCACCGAAGCTGTTACCAATCCAAGAAGTCACGTAATTATTTATGGATTTACCATCAGCACTCAAATATACGGCAATAACTATTGAGAATAAAATTCCCATAGCTAAGCACAGAGCAAATTTCAAAAATTTCATAGAATTAGTATTTGTTTATATAATTGATTTCTATTTTTTTGTAGGCAGTCCTGATAAAAATTTCATTACCAGATGTCTAATTAATTTTTATAGTTTTTACTTTTCTCAAGCACCAAGACGCGGGAACCCAATTCTTTTCTTGTTTCTTCTTCCTTACAAGTAAGTTAGAGAACCTCGAATTTTCATATTGTTATGGGTAATTCCTGTAGATCCTAGGAAAAATTTTCAACGGATAAAATGCTTACTTTATTCAGTATTTTATCTATTTGCGATGATTGCTTCATTTACTTGATTGCTGTACTAATGGTAAAAAAATTTTATCAAGACTGTCTTTTTGTCTTACACCCGTTGATTGGATTATAGAAGAGAAAATTAATTAATATACACAATCTTTAAATTTAATACGCAGTATTTAATTACACTTTAAAAATAAATTTAAAGCGTAATAATACTTGTTTAAGGAGTTGGATAATTAACAGACATTAAAACTCTACAGGGATTGTAATTTATACTTATTTCAGCATTTTGTAAAACACTATATTTAAATATTTTACTTATAAATACTTCAATAATAGTTACTCAGTACTTAGCTATTTTTTTGAGGAATAATATAAATTTTGATACTTCATTTTTATCAAAATTTTATACAAGTAAACTTAAAATTTAAATCCACTCTATAAGACTTAAATTAATATATTTCAGGTATACCCTTGTTCTAAGTCAAGAATGCATTCGTAATAATTTATAAGCTATCATCCTAGATATCTATCTTCAGTTCTACTCTTAAGTAAATATTGTAGATACGCTAAATTTACTTTCAAAGACTAAAACTGTAGACAATTATACCTTCTGTAAATCCTGTTACTACTTAGTACATTTATATTCGGAATATGTGAAACGATTAGTCCAATTAGCAACCGATATTCAAATGCTGTGAATTATCACAGTGATAGTTACTTGCTTCTTGGATTCCCTTACAAAGACTTACATATCAAAATATAGTGTATATTCAAATACATAGAGATGATAATTGCAATTGCAGTTATCTTTGAGTAAATTGGAATGTTATTAACTTGATATCTTATTATCTTAAAATAATTTCGTATTAAAATAATTTGGCAGTGTTTCCTCATGCTAATTGGCAGCATGGGTAGTAAGAAAACTAAGAATATTGTTTACATAAAAGCAATGAATGAAAATAGTGTAAGTAATTCCAACTAGGAGAAAATTGGTGAGTTTTGATCGAGGAGACAGCAGTTTAAATTCTGCATCGATTCTTTGTCTTGGTTCGGGTTGGTTCCCTAAAAATCCCGGTGGTCTGGAGAGATACGTATATGACTTGACTCATAATTTAGCGGTCAACCACGACCAGATTGAGTTATTTGGTGTAGGTATTCCGGAAACAGAACTAGATGTATCAATTAAACTAAAAAACCTTGCCGAACCTGACATGTCTATAATTTCAAGGCTATGGTCAATTCGTCAGAATTTCCGCAAAAAAAGTAATATTACTCCAGATGCTGTCAACTTACATTTTGCTCTGTATAGTTTTCCCATTTTAGACCTGTTGCCCAAAGAAGTACCCATTACATTCAATTTTCATGGTCCTTGGGCATCTGAGAGTAAGCAAGAGGTTATCAATCGCAATCTTAGTCTTTCTTTAAAGCGTTGGTTAATTGAACAAAACACTTATAAAAGGTGCGATCGCTTTATTGTATTAAGTAAGGCTTTTGGTAATATTTTACATCAGCAGTATCAAATACCGTGGGAAAAAATCAAAATTATTCCTGGTGGTGTAGATACCGAAAGATTTCAGGCGAACTTATCAACTCAGACAGCCCGTGAGAAGTTAGACTGGCCTTCTGACCGTCCGATTGTATTTTCTTCTCGCCGTTTAGTAAATAGGGTAGGAATAGATAAGTTATTACAAGCCATAGCGATTATTAAACCTCGAATTCCGGAAGTATGGCTGGCTATTGCTGGTAAAGGACCGTTGAAATCTTCTTTAGAACAACAAGCAAAGGAGCTTGGACTTGATAATCATGTGCGGTTTTTAGGTTTTATACCTGATGAAGATTTACCCATTGCCTATCAAGCTGCTGATGTGAGTATAATGCCTAGTCAATCATTTGAAGGATTTGGTCTTGCCATTGTAGAATCACTTGCTTGCGGAACTCCGGTTATTTGTACTCCGGTTGGTGGAATGCCGGAAATTCTAGAATCATTCTCACCCGATTTAATCACTACATCTACAGAAACTCAAGCGATCGCTGACAAACTTGAGCAAGTTTTATTAAGCAAATTAGATTTACCTTCCCGTTCTGATTGCAATCAATATGCGGTCAAAAACTTTAATTGGCAGAAAATTTCTCGTCAAGTACGATCTGTTTTACTTGCTAAAAAGTGATATTAGTTAACATTAATGATTGTTTTATCAATATCTTTTAGGTCAAGGGTTTGGCGGAATTTGTAGCTTATTGATCTGTGTTTGAGTATATGTACTCATATCATTAGTTATTAATAATTATCGCATCATTTTTAGCTGCAAAATTTAAATGGCTAATTCCTTTTAGTAAGCATTTATTAAATCACTACTCAATACTTACTAAACGCAAATTAGTTTACTACAATAATTAAGTGTTTTTCTAAAGAGTTTAATTCAATTTAAATTCAATATATTTAAAGCATCAGGAATATCTTTCTATCATCATATAACAATATGGGTGCATAACTATGTTGGAATTGAGTGTTGTTATACCTTGTTTAAATGCTGAGAAAACCATAGAAAATCAGCTCGAGGCAATGATTTCTCAAGAATGGTCACAGCCTTGGGAATTAATTATTGCTGATAATAGCTCTACCGACAATACCCTAAATATTATCCAAAAATATCAAAATATTGCTTCTCATATTCGTATAGTTAATGCATCCAGTAAACCCGGAGCGGGATATGCTCGTAACGCTGGAGCAAAGGCAGCTTGTAGCGAATCACTGGCTTTTTGCGATGCTGATGATGTAGTTCATCCTGGTTGGGTTACTGCGATGGGAGAAGCATTAATCAAATATGACTATGTAGGTGGAAGAAATGAACATTTAAAACTTAATGATTCATGGATAGTTAAAACCTATAGTAGTCCAGGTGAAGACGGAGTTTTTTTTGAACATCCTTACCTACCCCTAGTTAGCGGAAGTAACTTCGGAATTAAGCGATCGCTTCATGAAAGTATTGGTGGTTTCGATGAAAATTTAATGATTCTTGAAGATGTAGACTACAGTTGGAGACTGCAAGAAGCCGGTATCAAAGTTCATGAGATAGAAACAGCTATAATTCACTTTCGCTTCCGCAATAGTATACTAAGTATCTGTCGTCGTGCCTGGGCTATGGGGTGTTATGAAGCTAGGCTGTATCAAAAGCATTTACCAATGGGAATACCTCAGTTAATATCCTGGAAAACTTTAGTGAAAACAGCTATCATGTCTCCTTGGTGGTTTTTATCACAAGTACGCGATAAAGTAACTTTAGCTAAATATCTTATGGATTTATCCTGGCGAGCAGGACAATTACAGGGTTGTATAAAGTATAAGTATTTACCTTTCTAATTAAGGGAATAGGGGAAAATGGGATTAAAATACTGAGATTAAAATAACCTAAGTCTGATCCAATCTAAAATTTGAAATCCTTACCTAGTACTCAACCAAGGCAAAATTGCCGGGTAAAGGCAGGCAAGGGAAGCAGAGGAAGCGGTTCGCTGAAAGCGTTGTCGCAGACTGGAAGCAGGGGGAGAAACAACTTTTTATTTTCACGAACAACCACGCAAATTTCCCTGGGTGAACTACTAGTATTATGTATGAGAAATAAAAGTTTTTAAAAACCTTTAAACTTATTGAGAATAAAATCAGTCATGCTGGAATTATCTATCAATTATTGGTTTTGTTCTCAAATAATAATTAAGGTATTTGGAATTTTAGCTTCTAAAACCTTTGATTTACAAGGATGATAGGATTATAGATCCTTTAACTTAAGTTAAAATAACTCTGTTAATTTTTTCGTATTTTCTATTTTCTACAAATATTTTTCCCGAATACAACTGAATTATTAATATAAGATTATTGGGTAGATTTTTGAAAAAATAATTTAGTTCAAAGCTTGCTGTACATAGGTTTGATGCTCAGTATACCTAGCAAGATTCAAGCAGGATTCTTATATTTAACTCAACTATTATTTCTAGTAAATAACTATATTTAACTTCACCTATGAAAATTTTATTCTTAGATCAAAGCGGTAAACCCGGAGGAGCAGAATTATGTCTAATAGACATAGCAAAACCATATCAAAGTAACTGTATGGTTGGTCTATTTGCCGATGGTGATTTTAAAGACTTATTAATAAAAAATCATATTCCTGTTCAGATTTTAGCAGAAACGCCAATTAAAGTCCGCAAAGAAAGCTCCATAATTCAAGGTTTAAGCAGTCTTAGTCAACTCATACCCTTAATTAATAAAGTTGCTAATCTTGCCAAAAAATATGATGTCATCTACGCAAATACTCAAAAAGCACTAGTGGTTGGTGCGATCGCTAGTTTTTTAAGTCGTCGTCCTTTGGTATATCATTTACACGATATATTATCTGCGGAACATTTCAGTAAGACAAATCGCCAAATTGCTGTAAATTTAGCAAACCGTTTTGCATCTTTAGTTATTGCTAATTCCCAAGCGACTCACAAAGCATTTATTGAGGCTGGAGGAAGAAAAGATATAACGGGTATAGTTTACAATGGCTTTAACTCGAAAGCCTACATCACAGATGAGCAAGAAGTTACAAAAATCAGGCAAAATCTTGGTTTAGAAAATAAATTTGTGATTGGACATTTTAGTCGTCTTGCACCCTGGAAAGGACAGCATATCCTAATTGAAGCACTATCTAAATCTTCTCCAGAAGTCACAGTAATTTTAGTCGGAGATGCTCTATTTGGAGAAAAAGAATACGTGAAACAATTACATCAGCAAGTTAAAGATAATGGTTTAGAAAACCAAGTCAAATTTTTAGGATTTCGCTCTGATATTCCTCTATTGATGTCAGCTTGTGATTTAGTTGCACATACTTCCACTTCTCCAGAACCTTTTGGTCGAGTGATTGTTGAAGCGATGCTATCTGGAAGACCAGTTGTAGCAGCTAGAGCAGGAGGTGCAGTTGAATTAGTAGAAGATGGTGTGAATGGTTTTCTGGTTACTCCGGGGAATGTGGAAGAACTTGCACGAGTAATTAATATTTGTTCTGAAAATCTTCAAAAAACAGCTAATATGGCGAATGCAGCAAGAGAAAGGGCTGCTCAACGTTTTGATGTTGAAAATATTAACCAGCAAATATCTGAGCTACTTGCAAAACAAATACTTTTAAAATAAATAAATAAATAAATAAATAAATAAATAAATAAATAAATAAATAAATAAA
>ERZ1740062.604-NODE-604-length-17986-cov-4.646199_pt1 | contig 17986 bp, 11 predicted proteins | sample MGYA00581741_ERZ1740062 | MGnify/ENA primary metagenome ERZ1740062 (study PRJEB43018, sample SAMN04849747) | marine metagenome | isolation source: floating plastic debris | place: Pacific Ocean | collected 2008-09-01 | study: EMG produced TPA metagenomics assembly...
GCGAGCGGCGGCGCACGCTGAAAACGGTGCTGCAGACGCCGCGCTATCGCAGCTCGATACGATCACTGGCGCGGATACCTATCAGCCTTGGTGGGCTGCGCGTGCCCGTATTTTGTGGCTTTGCGGACAAGCAGCCGCCGCGTGTGAGGCTGCGTCCCGCGCGGCCGGTCTCAGTACCGATGACGGCGTACGGCGCTTCCTGCTTTCCGGCGGATATCGGAAGGACCTAGAAAACTAATTCGAACATCCCTTTCATCCGCTTTGAGATGCCGAGCTGACCCCAAAGCGGACGATTGTGCAACGCGCAGCATTGGTAAAGTGGGCTTCGCCGCATTAGGCCTAAATGTCGGCTTTCATTAGACCAGATGAGCGTTGTTTGCGGCTGGTGCATCCCCCGTGGTTTTTTCGACGAACATGGATTGTTCGATGGAGGAAACACGAATGAACAGAACACTGTATGTGGGACTGGACGTCCACAAGGATACGATAGCGGTGGCTGTTGCCGAGGATGGTCGCGGTGGCGAGATCCGTTATCACGGTGCTATTCTCAACGCGTCAGATGCGGTCCTGAGATTGACCAAGACACTCACCCAGAATGGAGACACGCCTTCATTCTGCTATGAAGCCGGGCCTTGCGGTTACGGCCTTCATCGTCATCTCATTAAACTCGGATTTGAATGTGCGGTTGTTTCGCCTTCAATGATCCCGCGCAAGGCTGGTGATCGGATAAAAACTGATCGGCGCGATGCCGAGATGCTGGCGCGACTATGGCGTGCGGGGGAGCTGACCCCGATCTGGACACCTGACGCGGAACAAGAGGCAATGCGCGATCTGATCCGCGCCCGCAAGCAGGCGATGGATGCGGTGAAGACCGCCAAACAGCAGCTTCTGAGTTTTCTGCTGCGCCATGGGTTGCGGTATCAGAACGGCAAATACTGGACGCAACGCCATCGCCGCTGGCTGGCAGAGATGCGCCGCTTCCGTTTCCCGCACCAGCAACTGGCCTTTGAAGAATACAAACGTACGGTCACCCAGGCCGAGGATCGGGTCGCATCGCTGGACTACGTAATAGTTGATGCCATTCCGAGCTGGCATTTCGCGCCGGTGGTTGACGCCCTGCGTGCGCTGCGTGGGGTCGACACCACGATCGCAGCGACCGTTGTGGCCGAAATTGGTGATATCACTCGGTTCGAAAATCCCCGGCAGCTCATGTCCTGGCTTGGCCTTGTCCCTAGCGAGAATTCCAGTGGCAACACGGTCAGAAGAGGGCGATTGACCAAGACAGGCAATGCATTGGCCCGGACAATGCTTGTGGAAGCCGGTTGGTCATATCGCCATCCGCCCAAGGAGGGGCATCCGTATCTAAAACGATCTGCTCACTTGCCGCAGCATATCAAGGACATCGGCTGGAAAGCACAAACCAGACTGTGCAAACGATATCGTGACCTCAGTCGAACAGGCAAACCGCAACCTCGTGTTTTGTCTGCCATCGCTCGGGAACTGGCCGGCTTCGTTTGAGATATCGACAGGCAGACACCGCTGAAACCCTAACCGAGATCCATCCAAACTGCCTGTGCAGTACGCTGGAGATGGGAGCCATTGATGGGGAAATCCTCGGAGTGCGTTGGAGAAAACACTCGGTCTTAGAGAGAGGCAATCCCACGTCGTATTTGGGAAGGCGGTATCCAATCCGCGGATGAGAGCATGACAACACTCGGTTCGGCTCACCGTCTCCAGCGCCTGTACAGGCTACAAACTTTGACCATCCCGCGCCAGCGGGGTAGTCTCATAGTGTCGAGAAAATCAAAAACGCTCATGAGAACGTACGATCCTGCCCCCTGCTGGAGCAGGCCCCTGCCTATCAACACTGATGCCGACGTAAGCTATCATGCGACTAACAGCCAAAAGGCCCGCTCTATGAATCGGGCTTGGCCAGCTCAAAGTGTGGACAGGCAGAACGATCGTTGAAGACTGCGCATAGCGCATAGCCCTGCCCCCACTTCTGACAAGAATTTAGGGTGCGAGGCTGCTCATCAAAGATGCCCCCGCAGGCTACTACCTGTTCCAGTTCATAGCGCAATTCGGCGACGATGCTAGCCCTTCCTAATCTACCGCGCTCTTCTTGCAGCTTGAGATCACGTTCCACCTCGTCGACCTCAAATACTGGACTGCCGTGGTCCCGGGCAACGAAAACGGTTCGCCGCCATAGATCCAAATCGGGGTTTCGATTAATTTGAACTGCTTCAGGTTTGAGGCGATGTTTGCAGTTAATGCAGCCTTGGCCAAAATTTTCGTTTATCGCCCTCCGAAGGTAAAAAATGTCATTCACCCCCAAGATCCCACGTGGTGGATACTTGCTGCGACAGTTGCCATCGGCATTCTTTATTTCGTGAGCATAAACTCCTCCTCCTTGCCGGCAATGATCTATCAAAAGCGGCGAAGCATTGGCGGGCCAACCGACGGATGGTTCGGTGTAAAATCGCAGATAATTTCGCTCTTCACTCTCACGCAAGGCCTCCAGATCCCTTTCCAGTTTGGCAAACGCCTCTGAAAGGTCCATATGCAAGCCCTCTACAACATATGTGGGTAACTCTATTCGACCTAATATACTTCCATGATCGTGAAACTCCCAGTCGCATTCGGTTGTCTCTGCAATCGAGCGCACCTCTTTCCTAAGTGCGTTTGAGATTCGTCGTGCTGGGAAGAAGAAAATACAGTCCTTGCAATCAGCGTTGTTCATGTCATCTCCAGATGGAAGCGGGCACTCGAACGGGACCCAATGGTTGTTGACTGGTTCCCCCATCTAAAGAACCCAGGATGACTGCCTGAAATCGTGGAAGGTCGAAGCTGAAAGTTCGAGCAGGTACCGAAGCCTGTTCTTCGTCAACTTCTGAAGTGGAGAGCGAGCGGCCAGTGTCGCTCATCGACTCTTGATGGGTAACTTTCACGTGGCTTTCCCTGCCAGCTAACGATGATGCATAGTCAGCGGTGACTGAATCACCGACCCGAAAGAACACTTTCGCAAGCATGTTAGAGAAAAGGGCTTCCCAATTGTCTTGCAACTGTGAACCTTTAAGTTGGTGGACGTTTTGGGTTACGAAAACGCTAAGGCAACCGAATTGCCGTGCTTGAGAGCAGAAAAAGTTATCGCCGATACCTTGCTGAGGCATGTCGGTCGCCATCGTGTGGTATTCGTCCATGAAAAGAAACAAAGGTCGATCGCTCGAGGCGATTTGCGAATCCTGCGACTGAAAACGCGACAGCGTGACCTGTTGAAATAGGCATTTTGTAAGAGTTTGCAGTGCGCGCCTTAAGGGAATCGCGACGGCCGGAATAGCGACCAAGATCACGTCGCCGCGAGTGAAAACACCGGTAAAGATATCGTCATCTCCGGGCTCCTGCTCTTTGGAGAAGTGCGCTGCTTCATCAAATGCAAACTCGCCAAAAGTCTGCCGAAATAGGCTGATCTGCACATCTGCCTTCTCACCCTTGACGAAGGTATCAATAGTGCCCAAGTGGGTAGTCACTGTATCTGCGCTCAAATCGACATGCTTGGGGTCCTGAATTACCTCCATCGCCTTACCGCGTACTATCTTTGAGTTCTCCTCTCTGAAGCGCTCGATGGAGCTGCGGCTGTTGAGGATTTTTGTAAGATCGCGCAGTGTGATCCTTCGACCGTGCAATGCCTCAAACAACTCGCTAACAGCCGAAAGCAACGACCCCAGATTAGCTGCGAAATAGCCTTCTCCCATGGGGTTGGTGCTTGCGCAAGTAAGCGCGAGCACCTTGCCAAGCTCACGAGCCGAAATCGGGGCGGATAGTACATTGACGGCTTCCGCGTCAGGGCCCAGGCTTAGAAGCCGCAGGCGCGGCAACTCATCTTCGGTTACCAGGACTCCTGTCAAACGATTCTGACGCCGGTCTACGCATGCCTGGATTAATCCCTTTAGTTCGCATTTTTGATCACTGACGAGCCCTCCTGCCATCTGAGCGGACTCACCTCTAGCGGACGATAGATCAAGTGCTTGTCGGATCATGCGCTTTAGCAAGTGTGTCTTGCCTTGACCAGGCTGACCGAAGATCCCGTAGGAAGAGACTAAGCCTCTACCTTCAATAAGCGCACTTTCTGCATCCCTGTCGCCAATATTGATCTGACCGGTCACACTAATTTCACGCACAGCGCCAGCATTGTCCAGATAGTCTTCTTCGAGCGTATCAGCTTCTTTGACGTGGGCTTCTGATTTAACGTCGATCCCGTCAAGTGTTCGAAAACGCCCGCAAGCGCCATCCGACTTTGGGTTGTGGCTATTGCAAAGCGCATACAGTCCTTGCTCGAGATCGCCAGTCAGTGAGCGGCACCAGGCCAACGCATAAGGTCGCATCTCCAAGGGTCGGCCCTCGTTCGCCATTTGTCGTTCGCGAACTTCGATCATTGCCAACTCTCGTCTCCTCATATCAGCTGCTTTGGCGGTTTGGCTAAGCTGAGGTGCAAAGTCGAAAGGTGCTGCGTGATGGGTGCACTTCTCGCAGGGAAGTTTTGACATGTGACGTCCACCTACCGCCATTTTTGCATCACGTAAGCGCTGACTGCCAAGACTTTAAACAGTGCTGTTAGTGGATCTGGAGCAGCGAGATCTACTTTTGGAGGCATATCCGGCGGTTGAACAGCGACCGCTTCTTTCTCAATTAGTACGGCGCTAGTATCGACACCCGCAAACTTCGCAATATCATTGGCCAACGCCTCTGAAACGGCTCGAAACTTCTGATCGTTTTCAAGTAGTTCTTGGATGCTTTGCTCGCGAAGCCGGTCTACTAGAAATACAAGTTCAGCAGAATCGAGGTCTATCGGCAAATCCCCAATGTCAGCAAGTTCACGAAGGGTTTCTTGCACAGCTTCAACAGCCATCACGGCTTCTTCATAGATTTCTTCGCGGTCAAGTACGTAGATTGCACCTTCCTCGATTTCGTTATCAGCAGCTCTTTGGGTAAGTGCGTCTAAGTCAGCGTTTTGCCGTATCTTGTTGAGGCTCTCGAGGAATTGCTCAATTGCGTTGTCCAGCCTCTGCATGGTCTGAGGCGCAACTGTTTCCGGTTGGGCTCCAAGCTCAACCGACGCAAATGCCATCCGGATCAAAACATCCATCGTCGTCCGCATTGCCTCAGCCAAATCGCTGGGCATTGGTGCGATATCGGGCATCGAACCTCCAATCAATAAAATATATGAGTTGACCTAAAAAAGTTGAATTCGAAGGCTTATCATACCGGTGCTGGATACCAGTGTCTAATCCTTGGACTTGAGTAGACCGAAGCTATCGAGAAAAAACAAATTCTGGCGAGATTCGGCAGTATGTGCGCAAATGGAATGCGTAAAAATAACGCGCACCAACCTTGCTTTGAAAGCTTAGTCCCGCGACCTGTTTTCCCTAACCTAGACTTCCCAGCACCATTGCTAGATGGCAGCTATGCCCGCTGCCGAGCGGCGTCGAAGACCACGCACTTGCAGCGAATTTCCGCGCTGCGAGCGCACGCAGCACAAAATCGCAATGACTGCCTTGGGCTCTCTGGACTCTAGCTGCAGGGTGTTCGAAGGGCCCTAGGGCTGGACAAGGCACCATTTCGTTGCGTCTGCACCACTGTCCGCTTTTGGAAATCGGACACATTCAAGTACGCCGATATAGTTGAATGACCCGATCCAATAGGTCTTGTTTTATCCGAAGTGCATTTTTGTATACTGCTGTGGGCCGATGTTGATCAGTTAGCTTGCAAGCCCGACGCTGAGGCAATCCGGCCCGATGCGTCACTCGTCCGACCCCGTCCCACGATATCGATGCAACAGTGCATGCGAACCAACTCATGTTTCTCATGGAGACACAAGCACCCAACACTAGCTCAAGACGTGACCGTCTGCCAACGTCATTACCCTGTCCCGCGCCCCAAAGCTGAGCCCGTCATGCCGATTATAGACCCGCAGATGCAGCCGCAGAGCCGTCGGCGTTGCATCGATCTCAAGGAAGTTCTGAAAGTTTGGCTCCTGCCAGAGCCTGCGCACCTCCCCGAAAAGCCCTTCGCTCACCAGCAAATCCAGTGGCCCATCCACTGCGAGCAAATCGGTCATCCCCTCTGATAGAGTTCCGCGGTTTGTCAAAGGTGACGTTGTCACCTGATAGATCGGTTTGGCAAACCCGTCGGGTTGGGCAGAGAAGGCATTGGCGACGTGAATGTCTCCAGAGATATTCACGATCTCCAAATCAGGCCGCGCCTGATGCAGTTCGCGCAAAATGGCGATCACAGCACTAAGCTGCCGCCTGTTGCCAGGCGAATGCCAGCTGTCGCGAATATCGTCCCGGACTTCTTCGGCAAAACCCTCTTTGGCAACCTCAAGCTCAGCGAGGATCGTTTCGACAAGATCATTGATGTAGATGAAAGGTACGCTATTGCCTATCACTAGATACTTCACGTCCGGCTGCATTTGAATGTACTGACAAAACTGCCGAAAGTCGGCCAGTTGCTGCTCGGAAATGACCTCCCCAGGATTGTACCAGCGATACAGCTCGATTAGCTCTTTCGTGATCAGCGCACCTGCGGCTGCGCCACGGGTCAATCCAAGGAGCCCCGTTGCCAAAGCCCCAACGGCCGCAAATGGGCCGCCGAAAGCAGCGGACGACATCCGGCTCAGGATAAGACCAGATGTCGCACCAACGGCGAGACCCGCTTCGGCAGGGATTGGCAAATCCTCTCCGTAGCGGCGCGAATTTCGCCCGTCGAAGACAAATCCGGCGAGCGGGCCGTCGACATAGGCCTGATGATTGTCGACAGTAAAGCGACGAGCCGCATCGCCCTTTACGCGGGGTGTCCAGGAAAAAAGGTATTCTTCAGCTGCCTGTTGTGCGACCTCTTTCATAGCCTCCGCTTCTGGCGTGAAATCTGTCGTTCGGCTACCGTGGCCGTCGCGGATCTCGTGATCGTCCCACATTGCGAGATGTGGAAAGCGTCGCATGAGCCGCTGCATTGGCTCGAAAGACCAGTGATAGCGATACATCAGCCGAAACAGGGCCAGCAGGTCTTCGCGGTTTTGCGGATTATTTTGCCAGCCTGGGCTATCATAGACCTGATTGACAAATTCAAGCGCGCCCGTCCCGTCTGAATAGGCAGTATCGCCCATGGCCCAGATCTGATGAGGATCGAAAGCTTCTGCCCGTTCTGCATACCATGCCATGATGTCTTCGGCATCGGGATGCATCGCCGCGCGGTTCCCGACAGAAACATAAGGCTGATGGCACGACCAGCTGATCGCGCGAGACCGCTGCAGTGGACGGCTTTCCTTCAGGGAAAAGCCCCCAAGGATGGCAGGACGCAGGTCGGTGATCAGCTTCATCACGGCGCCCTCTTCCCAAGCTTTCGCGGCCAGCCGCGCCGCACGCGGCCCAGATAGGAATCCTTCCGAAAACGCTGCAAGGGCGTCATGCCGTTCAATGCTTTCAGAGACCGGATCATCAAGATAATCGATATTGATCAGCCGCCATTCCCACTGCAGATAGCCATGCAAAGGCTGAGGGATCTCAATTTCAATCACCTTCGGTGCTGAATTGGCCCCGACAAACGAAACTACTCTACTAATCCCCGGCTTAGCGAGTGGCCTGTCCAGAGGGTATGCAAGAAACACGTAACGCCCCCCGAATTTTGGACGGAGCAGGAAGGATCTCGTCCAGCGCCGGGTCTGTCCCAACACCGCCATGTCAAGGAGTTGGTTAGGATACCGCACTTGACGCAGCCGCCCGGTGGCCCGCAACGCATCCTCATCTTCGGGTCGTCGCAGTTCTGGGAGGACCGTGCCACTGTCTATATTTTCCGATGCCCCGCTCACGGGACGCGGAAATCATGGTTGCTTAGGACCGCCTCAAGGTGATGGCCCAGAACAAGCTCCGAGGAATAGCTGTCGAGTTCGATCTGGCGGCGATCAGCGGCCTGCTGGCTCGCGTTGAGCCGTGCTACGAGAATCCGCTCTTTCGTGACATAATCGCGCACGGTCTCGAAAAGCTTGATCCATTCCGCATCGACCATTGCATTCGTCAAATCGAAGAACGCCCCCTCCGCCGCCGATCGCAAAGGCAAGAAAAAGCGCGCCCCTCGCACATTCATGAAGTGGTAAGGAGAGCGACCTTCGGCCCCGAGGCTCGTTGGATCGGCGGGTTCCATCTGAAGACGTGCCTTCTCCCAATCAATACAGCTCTTGATAACACCCGCATAGTAAGACCAATCCCCATCCTCGGCGCCGAACATCTCTTTCATCAACGCATGAAAGGCATAATCCTTTAGCTCTTCTGAGTTGTCTTCATAACGCGCAATAAGCTCTTCCGTCCTTAACCGCCCGTAGCGTCGCGCCTGCACCTTGACAGCTTCTCGGCGTGCAGGGTTAAGATCTTGGACTTGCCGGGTGTATTCGGCAACTTGCTGCCTGTAGGCGTCCGTCAATTTGAACTTGGTGACAGATGCCGAAATCCAGATCGTGTTTGGCCTGTTATCATCATTAAAGATGTGCAAAAGCACGCGGACCGTTATAGAAGCTGCGCCTGCAGAGCTATTGATTTCGACTTTTGGCTTTCTAAGCCAGTAGTGATGCGTCGGCCATGGATCGCTGACTTCGTCATGCACCAGTTCGCACTGCACATCATCCGAGAGCTGGAAGCCGGCCTGCCGGTCTGCGTCGGAAAGGCGAATGATGATCTTTGCTTCGATCACCTCTCCTTCATTGCTGTCTATATAATCGCGCGTAAGTGCTTCTGATCTCGCGGCAATGCGCTCGTAACTGTCAAAAGTTTCTACAGGTTCACGGGGATCAGTCACGTAGTTCTCTGCAGAGAAATCTGCCTCAACACCGTCTCTAAAGCTATCAATACTGTCCCGGAGCGACTGGAATGGATTATCGACTCGGGGCGACCAGACGAGTTGTAAGCCCCTCAGGTAATGCTTTACGTCAATGGGTACCGCCGCCTCATAAGCCACTTCCGAAGTTGCGCGTAGGGGGTCCTTCCCGTTGGTAATATACTCCCGAGTGCGGGTTGTGTCGCTCGATGTCGTGGAAATTGTTTGTGCGGCGTTGGCCTCGGAGAACTCTGTAAGCGTCTGCAGAACGGTTGATCGTTTCGCGTCGGTTTGCATATCTTGAGAGAACCCGCCATCCGCGATTCCCTGCCCGAGATTTGTTCCGTAATCAAAACGTCCGCCCAGCTTCTCCTGGAGCTGATTTGCAAGCATAATCCCGCTGCCCCTCGCCGTGGTACGCAAATTACCGATCGCGGTTTCCGCCTGATCGGAAATTAATAAGCTATCGCTAACTGTGAGAGTGCTGTTCGGCGCAACCGCTTTTACCGAGAAGGGGCCACGCAACACCGGCTTTCCAAAGGTTATCTCCAGCTCTTCCAGCCGTAAGAAAGCCCATTCTCGACTGTTGACGACCGGGCTTTCACTAATGTCATCTGGCTTGAGCCCATCATGTTCATGGCTCAGAATGTCGGCAAGAGTGTCTTCAATCGACACCCGAACATCGTCATCTTTTTGCACAATGGCCCCGATACTGCCCAAACGCTGTGGGCCATCCTTCGGCACAGCTTCCCCCAATACGATACCTGCAATGCTTTTTGAGAGCCGGGTCGCCTGTCCACGCGGCTCAGCCATGGCTTGCACGAGTAGACCGGCTTGCTCGCCCGCGCTCAGCGACAGCAGATCGTCACGGAATGTGCCATCCTCCGCCAACAATTGGCCCGATTGTGCCATCCGGTGGATCACCCGGTTGTTGCCCTTTAGAGTTTGCAAGATCGTCTGCTCGCTCTCAGCAATCAGCTGATCCCGCAGGGTCGCGCGGCTTGATCCCACCCGCCGTTTCCGCGACACCGCCGATACAACATCGCCCTGAAGCGTCCGAAACGCCCGCAGGAGGCCTGTGCCTCGAACAGGGATTGTTGAGGCCAAGGTTACAGGCCTACGCAGACCACCCAGAAACGGAGGGTTCTCCTGAAACGGGAGGGTAAAGACAATCGTCAACACTGCCTCGCTGATGGACGGCAATTCGCCAAACTGATCCTGATGCGCTTTTGTTTCCTCGAGAAAACGCAAGGCTGCATTCAGCTGGCGTAGATGGTCCCACGCGCTCCGCTTGGCCTTGAAATAGGTGAGGGGACCGAGGCGTGGCAGCAACGTGAATGAATCGTAGGTCGTCGCGATCCTGTTGGGTTGTGCCAGTTCGACAGGTAGTGTGTCAGCTGGAATATTAGTCGTGATAGCGGCCATGATGAGACCTCCGATTGGCGGCTGAGTAAGCGCTTCTCAAGACACCTGTGAGACCAGTAGGCGCAGCAAGCTGGCGACCGGAAACAGGCTCGGGGAAAAAAAGCGAGCTCCCATAGTACATGGTTATCGTGTTCGGCCTTCGGGGGATCTGGCAAGGAGCTTTGTGGGGCCAAATATCCACTTTTGGCAGAAAAAGTGGGCTTCCCCAATTTCAGAGAGCGGTTATCCTGATCCCATGTTCGATGCATTTCCATTCTTTTACTCGGAAGACTTTGAGACTGCCAAAGCGATGCATGACGCTTTTCGGTTGCAGCTACGGCTCACACAGCGTGTACATTTCTCGGAGCGCATGGTTACTCGCGCCAATGTCATGGAAACGCCGATGGTGGGCCTTTATGGCTACAGTTATTCCCACGATGTGGTCTTGAATGCAGCCTCCGAAAACCCGGATTTCTGGCTGTCCGTACGTTATGATCAGGCACTACCGTCGCAGTCCACCATTTGCCGGGCCGCGTCTCCAGGCGACGACGACCCTATGGACCTTTCGGGCACAAGCAACATGCTTGGCATGCGGCTGGATGGGGGTGCAGTAACTTCGTTCATCGCGTGTTATATCGGAGAGCCACTGCTCCGCCCGATCCGGTTTGAGCCAGACACCGTAAGGCCAACAGCCGCCGATGCGTTCGTGTCGGCGCGTTTGTTTGCGCTATCAAAAGCTGCGCGTCCCGAGCTCACCGTTCTGGATGAGCAGAAGCTTATGGAGAGCACCATTGAAGTCCTCCTTTTGCACCGCCGCCACAATTATAGCGCCTTCATCCGCAAACCAACTAAACGCCCAACCCCTCGCGACGTCAAACGCGCGGTTGACTACATTCACGCCTACGCCGAAACGAACCCTGGCCTGGCAAAGCTTGCAGAGATCGCCGAGGTTCCGGGCCGCACGCTGAGCGCTCATTTCGCAGATTTCGTTGGCGCGTCCCCCGTTGCTTATGTGAAACGAGTGCGCCTACAAAACGCCCGTACCGCCCTGTTGAACGGAGAGGCACTGTCGGTTGCCTCTGCTGCCCGCACCCAAGGTTTCCATCATATGGGTCGGTTCTCTGCAGACTTTACGCAGGCTTTCCATGAGCCGCCGCGCAGAACCTTAGGCAGGAGCGCCAGCCGCTAGACGAAATCGCGTCTGTCAGGACTCATCAAGAGTTATTTTATGGCGCCACCTTAGCCGCAATGATAAATCAATGATCAAACGGTAGTACGACCACCATTCAAACCCTCGACGAGTACAGCACGTTCTTGCCCTTGGGCTTAAAAGCAGACATGAGTGCAACATGCGGCATCCGTCAGTCTGGGCTCTCATGAAACATTCGCCACGGCTCAAGCGAATGGCCGCAGTCCGTGCGTCTGGGGTGTAGGTCAAATAGCAGAAGGCCGGTTTGTTTGTCTGAAAAGCACTCACCAAAGTGGCTAAAAGAAACTTTCTCAGCATCCCAAATAAACGAGAGTTTTGGTGGGGATTTTTCTCAAATCTTCCAGGAGTTAGCGCCGTATCTTCAATAGTGCCAGTAGTTTTACAGCATAACCTAATCGAATTCTTGGCAATGTTTTTAGTGGTTTAGTGCGTATTCTTGTCCCCTAAACGGGTACCGACCAACTTTGTGAAACTTTTCAGATGAAATTGTGAAACATTTTGGATGTTTCACAATTTATTGAATTAATACAATGACTTATAGAGATTCTTCTTGCATGCGAATCGCTGATTCGAATAGGTTGCTCGCAAATCACCAAATGAGGTCTTCATTTGCAGCCTGACAAAGCCAAACATTTGCGTCTGAAGTACGAGCTTCAAAAAGCTGGTACCTCTTTCAGCGCGATTGCCCGCGAACTGGGTGTCACCCACAGTACAGTTCTTGCTGTAAGCAACTCGAAAAGTGTGTCTGCCAGGGTACAGCAGGCCATCGGAGACAAGCTGGGAATTTCGCCCGCTGAACTGTGGCCAGATCGATATCCCAACCCAGAAGAGGAGGCCTAACATTTAAAGGGCTCTGAAATAAAAGAGACCTGCGGGTGTTGGAACCCAACAGGTCTCGGGAAATCGCTGTCTAGGACGATTTGCCCCAATTCATCCCATCACTACATCAAGAAATCAAGTGAAAACGCTCGATGCGTCGAGCGTTGCCAGTACAGCTGCGGTCGCAGTCAACATGGGATCAAAGAACCAATGCAAAATAAAAATCAAGCTGCCTGCGCGCTGCGTGTACGGCATCCATTAAAGGTAACCAAATCTAGCATGACAACAGTCATAGCATTTAAAAGTGCAGCCGGATGATCGAGGAACAGCAATACCATTGCGACGTCTTGGCAGCGCACCCTGACTCAACAGTCTCTGCGGCTGCGGCGGAAATTGTTAGAACCGGCGTTCAAATGTCAGATGCTCTTATGCAATTAGAGGCTGCAAACTCAACGCTCTCGGCGAAGTTGAAAGTGCTTGCCGCTGAAATCAAGCGTTTGAAGACGCAGCTCAAGAATGCCCAGCGTGGGAAGTACGGCAAGAAGAGCGAAAGATCTGACTCTGAGAAAGCTCCCCCATCGGTGGGGTCTGATGACTGCAACCCAGAGAACGATGGCGAAGAAGAGATCCCGGGTGATGGGGGCGAACCATCTGAGCCTGAGGAGGTCCCGAACACAGGCACGGGCAAGAAGAAGAAAAACTACCCTGCACATCTTCGGCGAGAACCACGCGAGTACAAACCGCATCCGGATCAATTATGCGGTTGTGGTTGCGGCTATCGCCATATCGGCCAAGAAATACGCGAGCGCCTTGGGTACAAAGAGGCCGAGATATTCGTCATTGAAGAGATCTACCACAAGAAGGTTTGTCGGAATTGTGGGCAGTTTGCACAACACCCAGTCCCCGAACGACCATTTGATGGAAGCGGCTTTGATACTTCAATCTTTGTTGCAGTGTTGAGCAAGAAAAATGCTGACTATCTGCCACTGAACCGGATCACCGACATATTCGGACGCAAAGGCGTCAAAATCCATCGTTCTACTCTCTCTCGCCTTATGAAGAAGGCGAAGGGCGCATTGAAATGGCTCTATGAGGCGCTGCTGGCGGACATCAAGTCGTCAAGCAAGTTACACATGGATGAAACGCATCTCGGCCAGATGTTTCCTGGCCTAGGAAGGCTCAAGACTTGCCGCATCTGGGCATTGTGTCGTGATGATAGGCGCTGGAAAGGCAATAAGCCGCCTGCGGTCGCGTTTCGATATTCGCAAACACGCGAAGGCCTGCATGCTGAAGATATGCTCCATGGTTTTGAAGGTGTTCTGCAGGTCGACGCGTATGGAGGCTACAATAGATTGGCGTCAACGACCCGCATCGGTGGGCCCATAACACTTGCTTATTGCTGGGCTCATGTGCGCCGCAAATTCTGGGAAGAGCTGCAATCCAATAAAGATAAAACGGCTGATAAGCTCATCAATATGATTAGGGAGCTCTATCGGATTGAGAAGGATCTCAAAGAGCAGGCACATATGATCCGTCAAGCCACGCGGATGAAGGAAAGTACGCCCATTGTTGACCAGATATTCGCGTGCCTGAAGTCCTATGCCCTGCGTGGCGCAATGAAATCTACGATGGGTGAGGCTGTCAGCTATGCCCTAAAACTGGAAGACGGCTTGCGCGTATTTCTGCGAGATGGTCGAGTTGAGATTGACAACAACAATGTCGAGAACACAATTCGACCTCTCGCACAGTTGCGCAAAGCATCGTTGTTCGCTGGCAGTGCCGATGGCGGAGAAACCTGGGCCATTATCGCCAGCCTGGTTGGTACATGTCGTTTGAACGACATCGATCCGCATGCCTACATTACTTGCGTGTTCGAGAAATTCACCGCAAAAATTCCAAGAAGTCAGTATGACAAGCTGCTGCCGTGGCACTTTGCAGAGGAAGTTGAGGTCAATCTCAGGCAGTAGCTTCGGCGGAGCTGGCGGGAAGCGGTCTTTCGCTGAGCTATGCCCCAAGGCCGGCGATGCGCAGAAAGCGGACTTTGCAAAGTTTGACGATCCGCCCATAGATGCCTTCCACGCACGGGCGTCAGTGCTTTAGTGCGGCTCGCAGAAGCCACCGTTTGCCAACTTTAATTTTTGCCTAGGTGCACAGCTGACCTGGTGCAAAGTGCTGAACGACTTTGAGCGCGTCTTGTGCCGCTTCTATTATGTCTTCTGCCTTATGGGGTGGGTCTTCAAACTTTCCCCCATGGGACAGATCGTGCAACAAGACACTCTTGATTTCGAGCTCACACTCGTCAATGAGAAAGCTCAAAAAGTGCGCAAAGTCGTTCAAGTCGGGTCGGCAGAACTTCCACATGCCTTCTACGACCGACCTAATACAATTCGGGGTCATATAGTCTGGATTAACCTGCTGCTGAGCCACCTCTTGAACGTGTTTGAGCTGTTGCTGATGCGGAGTAGCAAACCCTTTTTGGCTGGTAAGGGCGTGACTGGTAGTGCCCGGTATCAATTGAAATAAGCCGCTAGGGCTGACAGCCTTGTTGCTGCTGGCCACATTATAAAAGTAATTATTGTGTGTAAGGATCAGCATCTTCGGCCGAGGATTGGCTGAACTCAGGTTGAAGGCGATCTGCCCGTCGGCAGTAATCCTCAGGAGTTTGAGTGATTGCACCATTGAATAGATATAGTCAAAAGACATTGAGGTGACGGGATCATCGATTACAAAGAAAATCTTGGCATAGTCTTCATTAGCTTCAACTCTCAAGTGACTTTGGGCAATGAAGTAGCAAAATGCCATCACCGACTTTTCCCCATCACTTAGAGTGCGGTCACCGCCACGTGCCATGCTCTTCTGTTCACGAAGGACTTTGAATTCCATAGCGTCAAATGCGTATTTTTCTCCAAAGAAGCGTTTGAGCATGCTTGAGAACGTGGTCGCAACGCGCTCACGGGCGTCAGCCGTGTCCCCTTGGGTACGCCTAAGTTCCGCAATCTTGTCTTCAAGCGACGCGATATCATCACTTAACGCTCGAACTCGCTCAATATTTTTAGAATTGGCTGAAAAGAACTCATATTGAAAAGTGATACATGCTCGGTTCTGAAGTTCCTTACGTTCAATGGTAGAGTTGTCATAGATGGCCTGAACTCCAACAATGGCCTTTGTGTTGGCCTCTGAAGCCGCTGTTAGCCGTGCCATTTCCTTTGATGGGTCAAAAGCGGGCATCTCAACTTCTGCACGTAGATTACCGCTCTTGTCGTCTAGCTTTCCTTTCAAAGCAGCGAGCCCTTCCGCAAGCACTTTGAAAATAGGCTCTATGTCATCGAGATGCTTGTCCTGTGTTGAAGGAAAGTAGGCCTTCATCACGTCGAAATCTGTCTTCGACTCTAGCCACGTCGTTCGCCATGTCGTCAACTTCGCTTCAGCGGATGCTAATTGCGCTTGAAGCTGAGCAATGCTTTCCTTGGCCTTGGCTTCGGCATCTTCGAAGTATGCTACGTACTGGGCGATGGCTGCTTGAGCGGCGGACGCCAAATCCTGACGACAGAAAGGGCAAGAGTCTTGTTCAAAGGTGGCCAATGCAATGCCGGATTGAAAGAAGTTTGGATTACGCGCAATTCGGTCTTTGACTTCTTCTGCAACTGCTGATGGCGATGTCTCTTTTGTCAATGCCTGTTTTATGTCGGTGATATTCACCCCGAGTTCGCCTGGCTCAAAAGCTTGTGGCCTTGCCAAATCGCCTGGCACTGACTTCAACTTGTCAAAGGCAGACTGCAACTCGCTCACCGATGTGGCTGGTTGTGGCTCCGAGAATACCGTGGGCTGGAAGTACACAATTGGATCAAGCGTTTTGAATTTACCCAGTCCGGCGTTGATCGCTAGGTCGTTTTGTAGCCTTTGCCTTTGATCTTGAAAGCGGTTTGCCATGGCATTGAACTCTCGGTCCAGTTCGGCTTGCTTCAATTGCCTTGTTTGTTCCTGTGCATCGAGCTCGAGATTTTCCTTCCCAACAATTATTTCGTGAGAGATTTCACCATCTGGCTCGAACTGCCTTTGCCGTAGATTGGCATCGACATAATCCTCGCTAAACACGTGGAAGATGTATTTCGGTTGCGTGTAGCTCACGATCCTGGCAACACCGTTGAGACCCAAACCGCCAATGCATACACCGCCCTCCCAAAGCGAAAACGTACCTTGACGATTAGCGGCTTCCTCAGAAACTAACCGCTCTGGAATCTCTTCAATTGGGACACCGTGCAATCCATTTTCATCTAAGAGACGCAAGGAGCGGGCCAGGAACGATTTTCCTGTGCCGTTTCGAGCGAATATCAGGTTTTGACTTTTGTCCGAAAGCTCTCCGTCCAAGGACATAATTGGCCCAATATGTTGAGCTTTGATCCTTAATTTAGGTTTCTGGTTGCTTTGCGTGTTCATGAATCCGGGAGGTAGACAACCTACATACGTTAGTACCGTATTGATTGAATCTCTTGCCTGCTAGCAGAATCTGAATTCATCGTTTGAAAGAGGTGGTTCGTCTTAATGCACAATTGCCCAGTGTCATTATTGATGCCCCGCTTGCAATGATTTGGAACAACCGCAGAAGTCTGCCATCAATCATATGCAGGACGGGAATGTCTGCCTGGGATGGCATGTGGTTGCAAAAGGCCAACTCACGTACCATTTGCTTCATATGAAATATGCCGTTTTAGAAAGCGAACGTGTCGAAGCCAAGCCACGTGCGAAAGGTGTTTGCCCGAGCTGTGGGTCAGACATGGTTGCGAAATGCGGCGATCAAAAGGTTTGGCACTGGGCCCATCGGGGACGCAAACACTGTGATCATTGGTGGGAAAACGAGACCGAGTGGCACCGCGATTGGAAGAATCATTTCCCCGACGAATAGCAGGAAATCGGCGCGCGCGATGCCGGAGGCGAGATTCATATTGCGGACATAAAAGCTCCGCATGGATTGGTGGTTGAGTTCCAGCATTCGTTCTTGAAGCTCGAAGAGGCGCTAAAGCGAACGCAATTCTATGGAAACATGTTTTGGGTGGTTGACGGTCTACGCAGGAACACCGACCTCGCTCAGTTCAAGAAGGCTCTGGAGTTCGCTCGCACTTACTCACCTCCGACCGGCGAGCTCTATCAAGTTTCTATCAGAGGTCCGCGCCTGCTTAGGGAGTGGGCTCCGGTTTGAGTGTTTGTTGCCTTCGATTTTGGGATCGATAAAGTGTGGCTGCTCAGGCGAGTCCATGACACTGTTGTGCTTGGCTTTTTGTTTCCGAAGGCAGACCTGATTGAGGCGATCAAGTCCAAGAAGGGTTTTCCCGACATCGTGTACAATCGGAATTATCGGCGTAGGGGCCGGCGTTACCGGCGATGGTAAGTCCTTTGACCGGCCGTTTGACGAACTCTGCTCATTGTCTGTTTTGCATCTGTATCCGCCCGTCCGGCCAGCGTCAGCCCAGAACCAATATCGGGTTTAAGCTGAAAGCGGTTATCCAGCGCGGTCGGCATAAACGGCAGCGATGGGCGGCAAACCCCCAACCCTTGCCTCCGTATTGGCGTACCGCCAATATGGGCCTCGGTTACGGAGACGAGAAGACGTCAATTAGGGGGTATTTTGCACCGCTTACACATCAGTTATGTTTGGACGCGTGAAGGGTGGCTCTATCTCGCCGTGATCCTCGA
>ERZ1740062.605-NODE-605-length-17981-cov-4.369463_pt1 | contig 17981 bp, 16 predicted proteins | sample MGYA00581741_ERZ1740062 | MGnify/ENA primary metagenome ERZ1740062 (study PRJEB43018, sample SAMN04849747) | marine metagenome | isolation source: floating plastic debris | place: Pacific Ocean | collected 2008-09-01 | study: EMG produced TPA metagenomics assembly...
CTGCCAAGACGAGCCTGGAGAATGCGGGCATCGATGTACTCGGCCCGACACACCACGGCATCTTCAAGTCGATTTACTTCTTTGATCCCAACGGTCATCGTTTGGAGCTCGCTGCGGATATTCATACCGCGGAGCAAATGGCCGCGTTGAAGACCGTGGCGCCCGACATGCTTGCAGAATGGTCGGACACGAAAAAAGCGCCGCGCCACGCGGCCTGGCTGCACGAAAAAATCGCCTCTGAAACCGAATAGATACGGATAACGTTATGAAACTCGCTTCATTGAAACAGGGACGTGATGGTCGTCTCATCGTCGTATCACGCGACCTTTCTCAAGCGGTCGATGCAACGGATGTTGCGCCGACGATGCAGTCAGCACTCGATGATTGGGCCAACACTGCGCCGCGTCTTGCGGAACGATATGCTGAACTCAATGCGGGAGCGGCGACGAATGTATTTGTATTCGATGAAGCGGCTTGCGCTTCGCCGCTACCGCGCGCGTTTGCCTGGATGGACGGTTCTGCCTACCTCAATCATGTGGAGTTAGTGCGCAAGGCGCGCAACGCAGAGGTGCCGGAAAGCTTCTATTCAGATCCGTTGATGTACCAAGGGGGGTCGGACACTTTTATCGCGCCTCGAGACGACATTGTTGCGATCGACGAGGCACACGGCATCGACATGGAAGCGGAGCTCACGGTGATTACCGACGACGTACCGATGGGTGTGTCTGCCGAAGCGGCTGCCGACCATATCAAACTCGTGATGCTCGTTAACGATGTATCGCTGCGCGGCTTGATTCCCAACGAGCTCCGTAAGGGATTCGGTTTCGTCCATGGCAAGCCGTCGTCAGCCTTTTCGCCCGTGGCAGTGACGCCGGATGAGCTGGGTGCTGCCTGGCAAAGCAATACGATCGATTTACCACTGTTGGTCGATTACAACGGAGCCCCGTTTGGATGTGCCAATGTGAAGACCGATATGACGTTCAACATGGCGGAGCTTGTCGCGCATGCGGCGAAAACGCGGTCATTGTGCGCAGGTGCGATCATCGGCTCGGGGACTGTCTCCAATAAATTCGAAGGCGGGGAAGGCAAGAAAATCGAAGACGGTGGGGTCGGCTACAGCTGCATTGCTGAAGTCCGCATGATAGAAAAGATTCAGACCGGATCGATGCAAACGCCGTTTATGTCGTTTGGGGATACGGTCGGTATCGAGATGCGGGATGACGCCGGAAATTCGATCTTTGGGCGCATCGAAAACAAGGTCGTACGCGCCGACTAATTCGATACCTTTGCCGGCCGCGAAGCCAGTACGGTAGCGCTAAAGCAAAACGCGGTTTCGCCGCTAACCTCACTTTCGATGAAAGCGGTGGCGTGTGTGTACGGATTGGTGAATCAAGGCATCAAGGACATGGTTCTCGGCGCGGGTGGCGAAGCGCTCTGGCAACAAGTGCGGGCGAAAGCAGCGGTCGATATCGATGAATTCCTGAGCATGCAGGCTTACGACGACGCTGTCACCATGGGTCTGGTCGCTGCGGCCTCAGAGGTTTTGTCGACTCCTGCAGAGACCCTCCTGGAAGGTTTCGGTCATCACTGGATCGGTTTCACGTCCAAGAGTGGTTACGGGCCGCTGATGACGGTGTCCGGTGACACACTCGAAGAGTTCCTGTCCAACCTCGACCAGATGCATGCACGCATCAAGAACTCTATGCCTAATCTTGATCCGCCGAGTTTCACCTGTGAGACGCAGGCGGACGGCACGATTCAGGTGTCGTATTACTCCAATCGTGAGGGGCTGGTACCGATGGTCGTTGGCCTGATCAGGGGTTTGGCTGATAAGTTCGGACAGCAGGCCGCCGTGCGAATCCTCGAAACCAAGACGACGCTGGACGACCCGGATATCCTCGAAGTTCGCATTCTGTCTGACGGCGTGACGTAGTGCACCATGCTCGAGCAGTTTGTTAGTCAGCTGTTTCCATTCCATGTTCGATTGGATCAACAATTGCGAATCATGGATGCCGGCGTGTCTGCCAGAAAGCTGCTGCCTCACCTTACGGTCGGTCGGCCGTTTACTGACTACGCGAAACTGATCAGCCCCCGCATCAAGCTGGATCGCAGCAAGTTGTTGCGCCACTTGCAAACTACTTTCCTCGTTGAGTTGAATGACAGCGGCATGCGTCTGCGTGGGCAGTTATATCTGACCGAAGGGGACAAGACGCTCTGGTTCTTGTGTTCACCCTGGCTCGAAGATCCGCAGCAACTCGCAACGCATGGGCTCAAAGAGACGGATTTTGCGCCGCACGAATCCTCGATCGAACACTTGTACATGGCGTTTACGCGAGCCCAGCAGCTCGAGGAACTACGCGCCGTCAACGAACGCCTGCAGGCGACGATTCGGCGGTCGGAGGAGCTCGCCAGTGCCGAGTCCGTATTGACTCGGGATCTTGAGATCGCAGCGGACTTGCGCGTGCAAATCACTAATGACTGCCTTGAGTCTGTGCAGGTCAACGCCGCGACGCTTCGGTTCCTGAAGCAAAACCTAAAGCCGGGGATGTGTTTGCAGGACACGCCGGACTGGTTTCAGCGATTGCTGGCGCAGTACATGGTTGACGTCGATAGGGGTGCCGCCAAGGCATTCGTTGCCGAGGAGGACACGACGAGAACACTGGACGTCCGTATGTCCCGGGTGTCGGACACCTCCATCATCCTTCTCGGTCGTGACATGACCGATGCCCATGCTGAATATCTGCTGTTGCTGCAGACGCTGGAGCGTGCCATCGAGGCGGTGATTATGGTCGATGACAATGATCGCATTACATTCTTCAATGCCGCAGCGCAGGCTATGTTTCAATACACGGCTGACGAAGCATTACAGCAGCCGATCGACTTGTTGTTCTCGCGTGGCCTGACACCGCGTCAGCGTGCTACAGATGCTGGGTGGACCTTCGCCCGCGAAGATGACAGTCAGCGGGGTGAGGTTGTACTTTGGCGCAAAGATCAGGCGCGCCTGTTGTGCAGCTATTCGATCTCAAAGGTTGACGTCGGTCATCAATCGGTTCGTGCCGCTTTTATTCAGGACATCACGCTACAACGTGAAGCGGAGCAGCGCATCAGCTTCCAGGCCAATCATGATGGCCTGACCGGGTTGCCCAATCGACGGCACTTTCAGCAACACCTAAACCAACAGATCGAGACCATGGGCGGAGGGTCGCTGGCTGTGGCGCTGATCGACATGGACAACTTCAAGACGATTAATGATCTACTTGGCCACGATGCGGGTGATTCGTTTCTGAAGTCCACTGCACAACGCCTACTCGATGCCATACGCGATGACGACTTTGCTTGCCGATTAGGTGGGGACGAGTTCGCGTTGATCCTGTCATCTGTTGCTGGTTGTGAGTCGGTAGAGCCCGTCATTCAGCGAGTGACGCGCGCGCTGGCGGAGCCACTGGTGATCGATGACGTACAGTGGGAGCCGGGCGCGAGCGTTGGCGTTGCGTTGGGTAGCGATGGCAACGATGGTCCCGATTTGTTGCGCTATGCCGACCTGGCGATGTACGAGGCGAAATCACTCGGCAAGGGCAAAGCGATTTTTTACGAGCCGAGCATGACGGCGCGGGCGCAACAACGCATCAGTCTGCAAAAGAAACTCGAGCGCGCGTTGGATGCTGGCGAGATCGTGCCGTTTTTCCAACCAATAGTTGAGCTTGAAATCAATCGTCCGGTCGGCTTTGAAGCGCTCGCACGTTGGTTGTCAGCCGATGGTGTCTTGATCCCGCCGGATGAATTTATTCCAATCGCAGAGTCGTCCGATCTGATTATTCGGATCGAAGAACGGGTGATTGAACAGGCATTGGTGATGGTGGCGAGGCTTCGCCGACAACACCTCGAATACCAGGATATCAGCGTCAGTGTGAATATCTCGGCACGGCACTTCGCTAGTCCGAATCTGCTACCGATGATCGAGACACACCTGAGCGCCCAACAATTGCCGGCTTCTGCGCTCGTCGTGGAGTTGACCGAAAGTATTCTGCTCGACAGTTGCGCAGCCGTGCGCAAGAAGTTCGCCACTTTGAAATCGATGGGTATTCGTGTGGCGTTGGACGACTTTGGTACTGGCTACTCTTCGTTGTCTTATCTCGATCAGTATCCGTTCGACATGATCAAGATCGATCGTTCGTTTGTTTATGGCCTCAATAGCGGCAAGGTCAGAAGACGATTGCTGGAAGTTATTATTGCCGTGGGTCGCGCTATGCAGGCGCGAGTGATCGCCGAAGGGATTGAACAAAACGCCGATGAAGACGTGCTTCGCGAATTGCAGTGTGCCTACGGGCAAGGCTATCTGTATGCGCGTCCGATGCCCGCGAGCGAACTCGACGCCTATCTGCTCGATGACGTCACGGCAGGATTTCGTATCACGCCGCCGACCGATTCACCTAGGGCTGTTCGATAACCTGTAGATCACGCAGGCGTTGCTGAAGGTCCGATTGAGTCAATCGTTGTTGGTCAATCAGATTCTTGTCGTCGAGCTCCCGACGTAACGCCTCATAGGCGCGATTCTGCAGGACGGTAATTTCTCTGAGCTCGCTGACGGTGCTGTTGAGTGCGACATTACGTGTTTCGACGCGGGCGACTTCACGTCGGGTTTCTTCCAATGTCCCTTCCGTTTCGGTCAGGCGTTGTTCCAGCTCGCGAATTAGTCCTACTTCGACGCCGTCCCGAGATACTCGGAGCTCGATCGATTGCCACAGCGTTAAGCTGATCAGCACCATACCGATCGCACTCATGCCGAGACCACCTACGCCCATGACCTGCTTGCGCACCCACACCCATGCCACTGACAGCAACAGAACACTGCCGAGCGCAATGCCGGCGATCTGTGTGACCAAAGTCAAGTCTGGCTCCATCGTGGATCTCCTGTGACATCCCTTAAAGCCCTGCTGTTACGAATCAGGCAACTATCCCTGCCACGTATTGCGCGGATGCGGCAACCATCGTAGCGTTGACGGCATTGTTGGCCTGATCCTACGAGGCGATGTCGACCGAAATCTGCTTCTCATGCGGTGTTGAGACGGCACCGGGCACTCCTGGTGTGATACATCGCTACATGCTGTCGACGCCTGGTTGCTGGGCACAGTACGGTGAGTTGTTAGCGCGTGAGTATTCCGACCCGCGCTATATGGCGGCGCATGCGTTAACCGTCGATGCCTACGCGGTACAGCATCCCGGTGTTGAGGGGCCGCAGGTGATCTCGTCTGTGCATGTGCATCTGGCTAGTCTCATCGCTTACTTCGAACGCGATGTTGTGCTGAGCGCATTGCCGACACTTAAGCAACAGGTCGTGGCGTTCAAAACCTCTTTCGACTGGCTGCTGCCACCATCGTCGCTCGGTGAGAGGAATGTTGGCAGTGTGTTGGCAGCGACGTCGCCGCAACAGCATCGTGAATGCGTCGAGGCGTGGGCAAAGTCCGCGCTGGCTGCGTGGTCGGCGCATCACGATACGATACGAAGACTGCTGGACAAACTGACCTGAGTGTTGCGGCCCGGTGTGTGGGTCAGAAACTTGCCAGTAGCGCCTCAGCATCAGCATCAACGCGCTGATGCAAAGCCTGCATCAAGGCGCGGTCTGGCTCATCGGTGGTCTGGATACGTTCCAGAACGCGCTGTTGCATGTTGGGTTCGACTCGGTAGTGACGCAACCACTCATAAAACTCGCGTTGATCGACAAATCGTTCACCCATTAAATCTCCGGCGATGAATAGCGCAAATAAATCCAGGCGTGTCGTCGGACCAAATTTGTCAATCTCCTCGATATGGTCTCTTAGCTTGTCCCAGACGATATGCGCACCTTCGACAAAGTCGCCATGGCCCATCAAAAATGTGCCGAGCCGGAACACGCGAAACAGATCATCGGGGGCCGCGCTGGCTGCCATTCGATACTCAATCTCTTCAAGATGGTTGTGTGCACCAAGAGCGCTGACAGAAAACGGGAAGCGGTCGACAAAGTGCTGAAAGCGATGTTGCGCTTCTTCAAGGCGGCCTAAGGTCTTTAAAGCAAAGGCGCGATCAAAATACAACCCTTCCGCCAGCGCAGACTGTGGATACGTGTTGAGGAACTCTTCGGCGTACTGCAGCACGTCGTGGTTGGCCCGTTGCCAGGCACTGCTGCCACGTGACTCGTCGTGCAGCCGTTGCTTCGCGCGTTCGGTTGCTTGCGCAGCTTTGGTTTCCGCGCGTGGGATGCGTGTTGCGGCATGGTCGAACATACCGTGAATGAGTTTTTGGATCTGCTCCGATGTTGGTGTCTTGAACGGAGAAATCGCGAGTTTATCGGCCAGGCGCTCCGCACGGCGCATTGCGATTTCACCGGAAAAGTTCTCTAGCGTGGCAAACGTCTGGTGCTTTTCAACACGTGTCACCGTTAGCAGGTTCCATGGAATCGCTGAGCGTGAAGTTGTGGCAGGGATATCGCCATCGTCAGGCTCTGGTTCATAGAACAACTGAAACTGATCACCGACATCGCCACCATCGGCGCTGCCGCCGTCCAGAACAAACACCATCTTGAACAGCGCGATAAAGAAATCGGCATTGTCGGCGTTGTAGGAAGTCGGGTCTGGCAATTTGTGTATATCGACCAGACGGGTATGCGATCGACGATCGATGCGGTCGATTTCCTGGCAGAACCAGGTGATGCGCCGATCATTTGCGTTCTCGGGGCGATGGATTTCCGTGTGTGAGGTCGCGACATGAAAGATATGTTTTTGCGATAAGCCACCGCTGCCGCTGACGACTGGTACCACTTCGTCGCTGGCGCTGACTATCGCGCGCTCATGTAGTTGAAAGTCCTTGTCCGCTCCGACACGGGTATTCCAGAATCGCTGTAATGCCTGAACGGGCTTGCTATTGGCGCGCAAGAAAGAGACGTCATACGAGAGCGCGGCGACCGGCGCGAAAGCGCGATCTGAGCCAAAGTGAGGCGTTGCGTAGGTAAATACACTGTGGATGTGCTCGATCGCTTCGACGTTGCCTTCATCCGCGAGATCGCGGATCGCCATTTTGCAAACCAACCCGCCCATGCTGTGACCTACCAGGATGATGTCATCGTAGTCATTCTGCGAGATCAATTGATGCTCAATGGTGTCGGCCAATACGCGGGCCCAGTCTTCGGCATCGACTTTGCGAAATGGAATTCGGACGCGACCGAGAAAAGCGGTGTGGTATTCGAATGCGGCGAAATCACAAGCGTTGAGGGCGTGGCACCCATAGGCAGCTTCGATAAACGGCTGCCAGGTTGCCGCGCTACTCTTCAAGCCATGAACGAAGAGGATGACCCGCTTGGCGGATGGTCCACGGCGAATCAGGGTGAACCGTCGACCTTGCTCAAGCGGTGCTTGAAGCTTGAACTGGTGTACATCCGATAAATCGATTTGCGCATTCGCTGCCATGACGCTGTCTCCCTCAGTGTCACCACCCGCGGTGATGAACAGTGTACCGCCAAAAAATACGGTGGCCATTAACAAAGGCGTATTTCAGGTATAAATTGGCGCATCAGCAGTCTGATGTGGGGGGCAGTGCTATGGGAACGGACAAGGCAACCGACGGTTTACTGGCAAGAATCCGGCGCTGCGATATCTGTGCAGACCGTTTGCCCCTGGGGCCGCGCCCTGTCGTGCAACTGGCCTCGGAGGCGCGACTATTGATCGCTGGACAGGCGCCGGGCCGGCGCGTCCACGAGACAGGCGTGGCTTTCGATGATGCCAGCGGGGATACCCTGCGCACGTGGATGGGTATCGATCGTGACACGTTTTACGATGCTGCCAACGTGGCGATCGTACCGATGGGTTTTTGCTTCCCTGGTACCGGAAAGTCGGGTGATTTGCCGCCGGATAAGCGGTGCGCATCAAGTTGGCGCAGAGAAGTGCTGGAATCCTTACGCAACATCAGGCTGACATTGGTGATCGGTCAGTACGCCCAGTCGTGGCACTTCGGTAAGACGCACAGTAGCGTTACGGATACCGTGCAGCGTTGGCGCGAGTTGCCGGCTGACACAATCGCTCTGCCGCATCCGAGCCCGCGCAATCGCCCCTGGCGTCGGCGCAATCCGTGGTTTGAGGCCGATTTGCTCCCAGACTTGAGACGGCGTGTCGCTATTGCGCTAGGTCAGGAGTCGGCGTCACACTGAAACAGGATGCTGTTTCTGTCGCCGGCGAAGTCCTTGAACAATGCTTGGCTGTCGTTACTCGCACTGGATAAGCGCTTTCCGTTGTCGCCGATCAGTACGTAGCCCGCGGCACCACACGAACGACCCGCTCGCTCAAGGCACGCGTTAAGCCCGCGTGATGTCCCGTCGCAGTCGATTCGATAGGCCACCGAGCCATCCGCTAGCGTTGTCTGTTGCGGTGTCGCACAACCCGAAGTCAGGCATGCGGCGGCGATAAGTGCTGCTGGTAATTTCAGTATCTTCATGGTCAATCCTGTAGAAGCAATTAAGAACCCAGTCGATGGCCGCGGTTACCTCGGCCGGGTTGTTACAACGCGTCCTGCAGTCGTTAGGCTATCTGAGCTGCAACTGCGCATATTGAGTATTCGGCCACGACTCGATGTTGGATGCACGCGTCGTCTTAAGTCGTCCATATTTATATACTTACTCGGTGTCCACATCTCGTTACTCCAGACGCAGCAATGTGGAGCGACAGCGATGATGCAAATCTGACTGGCCTAAGCCCGCGGTATAGCGAACTTTGGATGGCTCGACTCGCGCCATAGCTTCTCGTTCGGGCACTACTACGATCCTGAACACATGGGATTCGGCAGCTTGCGTGTGATCAATGAAGATCGGGTCAGCCCGGCGCGTGGCTTCGACCCGCACAGCCATCAGAACATGGAGATTCTCTCGTATGTGCTGGCGGGCGGATTGCGCCATGAGGACAGTATGGGCAACGGTTCCGTCATCGTGCCGGGCGATCTACAACGCATGTCCGCTGGAACCGGCATACAGCACAGCGAATACAATGCGTCTGACAGCGAGTCCGTACACTTCTTGCAAATCTGGATCATCCCGGAGCGAGAAGGCCTGCAACCGGGTTACGAACAAGTGCACTTTGCCGATGAACAGAAGCAAGGCCAGCTATGCCTGATCGGATCACGAGACGGTCGTGATCAGTCGGTCACTATTCACCAGGATGTGGATCTCTATGCGACTCGGTTGAACGATGGCGAGACCGTCGAGTATGCGGTCGCAGAGGACAGACGTGCATGGTTGCAGGTTGCAGGCGGTAACGCGTCCTTGAATGGCCAGCCATTGAGTGCAGGCGATGGCGTCGCAATAGCTGGTGGCGTCGAGCTGAGCTTGTCCGGAGAGTCGACGGAGATACTGTTGTTCGATATGGGGTAGCAGTGAGCTGTCCTTCGCGACATAAGGCCGTCCATGGCGCTCGCCGTTCTGGGCTGTAGTCCACACCTTTCGAACGACGACCTGCGGATCGAGGCTTTGAATTTCTGCGTTGAGCAATTTCACCGATAGCTACGGCTATCGGAGAGATTCCTCGCCTTGATCTTCAAACCCTCGCTCGGCATCTCGCCAGGTCCCAAAGGTATCGACTACAACCCGCCATCCATGGCCTCCACGGCATAAGCACTTCCCTGTGCCAAAAAAAAAGCCCTCGTGTGCAGAGGGCCGCGATAACATCGCAAATTAAGTCGGATACCCACGTTAGCGCGGGCTCCCCCAGAAATAGGTCGTCAGTTCTTGTGTTCGTAAACGTGCACGTCACGCTGCGGGAACGGGATACTGATGCTGGCAGCATCCAGTGCCTTCTTCATGCGCTCTGTGACCTCGTGCGACGCAGGTGCGTAGGTGCTTGAGACGATCCAAGGTCGCACCGCGAGGTTGACTGAGCTGTCGCCAAGCGAGGCCACCGTGACCTGAGGCGCCGGGTCGTCGAGTACAAACTCGCTGGCCTTGACGGCGTCGAGCAGCACCTGGCGCGCTCGGTCGATATCGTCTTCGTAGCCGATGCCGACTTCGAGATCGAGACGGCGTTTTTCCGCGTCGGTGTAGTTGGTGATTTGTGCGTCCATGATCTGACCATTCGGGATGATGATCTTCGTCTTGTCCGGTGTTCGCAGCGTCGTCGTGAACCCGTCGACCTCCTCAACAAAGCCTTCCGTGCCGGCCACCTGAACAAGGTCGCCGAGTTTGTAAGGACGGAAGATAATCATCAAAACACCTGCCGCGAAATTGGCCAGCGAACCCTGCAGCGCGAGGCCAACGGCCAGGCCGGCGGCACCGATGACAGCGACGAGCGATGCGGTCTGAATACCCAAGGCGCTGATTGTCGCGATAACAACGAAGGTCAAAAGTAACGCGAAGATGATGTTGCACAAGAACTTGACCAGCATCGGGTCCATTGCGCTTTTCTTCAGGACGCGACGAACGATACTGACAATGAACTTGGCGGCCCAGCGACCGATAATGAAAATGGCCGTTGCCTTAAGGAAGACGACACCCCATGTCATCGCGCCTTCCTGAATTTGCGGTAGGTATTGTTCGATAAATTCCACAGCTCGCTCCCCTGAAAAGATCAGGAGTACTGTAAGCGATGGGCGCTGCGGAGCGGCGTGTTGTAACAACCCTTTGCAATTAGCGCAGGGCGAGCGTCGGCCTGAATTATTGCAGGAGTCGCTGCAGTCCGGCCTTGGATGCTGCAACGGCGTTCATCGGGGATCGGCCGTCCGGATACACTTCCTGTTCAACAATCACCCACTCGAGCCCGCCAGTATTCTGTGCAAGATCGGTCAGCGCGGCCCAGTCGGTCACATCCTCGCCGAGTATCGGACTGATATCCTGATCTTCTCGGGGCATGATTTTGTAGTGCATGCTGATAATTCGATCTGGGTTTCGCTTTATGAAGCTTGCCGGGTCTTTTTCGGCATTCATGACCCAGCCAACATCGAGTTGCAGCAGCACGGAAGGGTCCGTGCGTTTCGCCAGATAGTCCCAGAACGTAGCGCCGGCATAGTCTCCGAACTCACCGTCATGATTGTGATAGCCAATACGCATATCAAACGCGGCAAGACGTTCTGCAGCTGCGTTCAAATCGGTTACCAGCGCATCGATCCGATCCGGATCCCACGCACGATCATCCCAGGCAATGATCAATGTCGAGACATCGATGGTGCGATAAAAGTCGACGGTGGTCGGTAGCAGTTCTGCTGACAATGCCTCTAACGGCACATGCGCACTGCTCACTTTCAAACCCAACGTATCGAGACGTGCGCGAAGTCCCACAGCATCGTCTTTGTAGGGACCGAGCTCGGGGTAAATCTCAATACCATCAAAGCCCATATCGGCGATAGCGGCCAATGTGCCATCGAAGTCCGCGGTGAGTGCATCTCGCACCGACCACAACTGCACCGCCATCGGCGGTTTCGCGCCTGCGGTGTTGTCATTCACGTTATCTGCGGATTTTTCACTGCTGCCACAGCCAGCGAGCGCAATCATCATTGCGTACATCATTCCTCGGCATGTCTTCATAGTCGACGGTTCCCCATTTCTTTGGCGGCATAATCGGCGGCACGCGCTGTAAACGCCATAAACGTCAGAGACGGATTCACGACTGCGCTGGACGTGAAGGCGCTGCCATCGGTGACAAACAAATTGGGTATGTCATGGCATTGATTGAATCCATTCAATACCGATGTTTTTGGATTACGTCCCATGCGTGCTGTGCCGACCTCATGAATAGCGAGCCCCGGATTGTTATCGTGGATCGTCATCCATGATGTGACTTCCTGCAGTCCGATCTTGCGTAGCATGTCGGCGCCGCCCGCCGCAGCGTCTTCCATCATGCGAATTTCGTTGTCCGACCATTCGCAGTTGATATGCAATTGCGGAATGCCCCACTTGTCTTTGAGCGTCGGGTGCAGTGATACTTGGTTGTCAAAGCGTGGCAGCATCTCACCTTGAGCGAGTAGCGAAAATCGCCAACGGCCCGCCTGCGTCAACCGTTGCTTGTAGTCCGCGCCAAAGCCGGCATCGCCACTATGACTGCGCCAGTCCAGCCGTGATGCTTCACCCGCGTATGCGAATCCACGTCGATAGTCTTTGTGATAACGCGAGGGTTCGTAGCGGAAATTCGGGATATAGATGCCCGTTGGCCGACGACCCGAGTAATACTCATCCTCGAAGCCCTCAACAAAGCCCGCTGCCCCTGCGTTGTAATTGTGGTCCATCAGATAGTGCCCCAGCACGCCGGACGAATTCGCAATGCCGTTGGGGAAGCTTCGGCTCACGCTGTTCAACATGATCTGAGTGCTGCCGAGCGTCGATGCACAGAGGAATACCACACGTGCGAAATACTCGCGCGGTTCCAGCGTGTCATTGTCGATCACTCGTACGCCGCGTACGCGATTGCCAGCTTCGTCGTAGATCAGACTATGAACGACACTGTTCGGCGCAATGCTGAGTCGGTCAGTTTTTGCGGCCGCCGGTAAGGTTGCGCTCAATGACGAAAAATACGCGCCGAAAGAACAGCCTTTCTGGCATTCGTTGCGGGCCTGACAACGCACCCGACCTTGTTCGATCTGTAACGTGGTCGGCTGCGTCAGGTGCGCGCAGCGCGACATGATCATTGGTCGATCCGGAAACGCGTTGGCGAGACGCTGCTGGATATCCCGCTCCGGGCTGGTCATTTCAAACGCCGGTTGCGACACGCTACTCGGTAATTGTTCCAGTCCGTCGTCGTTGCCACTGATGCCGACAAACGTCTCTACCGCGTCATACCACGGGGCTAGATCGTCATAGCGTACCGGCCAGTCCTCACCGAGACCGTCAGCCGCATTAGCCTCGAAATCCCAGCGGTTAAATCGATACGACTGCCGGTGCCAGAGCACCGATTTGCCACCGAGTTGGTTGGCGCGAATCCAGTCAAATCCGGTGCCATCTTCAGTGCTGTAGGGCAACTCTGCATCGTTGCCAAAAAAGTGCTTGGTGCCATCGTGGAAGGCATAACACTTCTGTTGGACGGCGTAGTCTCGCTCGACCAGCGATCGCTCGACCTTCGTACGATTCGGAAACTGCCATGGGCCTTTGTTTTCGCCCACGTAGTCCTGTCTGTGCTCTACGAGGCGGCCGCGTTCGATAACCAGCGTGCGAAAGCCCTTTTCACAAAACTCTTTGGCTGCGTAGCCACCACTCATGCCGGATCCCACGACGATGACATCGAATGTCTCGCTGCTCTCACCGATCGCATGATCTTTGAACATCGTCATACTCCTAGTAGTAAGCCAGCGAGCCCCAGCTCGTGCCGACCGACGCGTACGGGATAGAACCCTTGAATCCGCCAGGCACCGCTTGATAAGTCAGAATTTCCGTGGCGCCGGTCTCGGTCGTGAAATAACCGAAGGCCATCAGCCGCTTCAATGCACGAAAAGCCCACATGTGCGATGTCGAGAATGGCTTCTTGCCGCTATCCAGTGTCGACAGTACCGCGACGCGTTCGCTGTCGGAAAGCTGCTCAGCCGGCTTGCCGTAGCGTTCGCGACTGGCGGTCGCGACGGCCGACAACACATCGCGAGCAGTCGATTGCTCGGCCTCACTATGGCAGGCGGGTAATTGTGTATCGATGAAAGCCGGCACGCCCAATGCAACGCCACCGGGAGTTTCGGTCTCGGGCAGGACGGTGTCGACCAACATGGTCAGCACACGCATTTCGGCCTGATTAAACAACAAGCCAGCGCCCGCTTCGCCTACGGCCTTTTTGTCCAGCGCTGCCGCGAGTCCTGGATAGCTCAGCCAGACGACACCTGTGCCGAGTCCTCGTAGCGCGGTACGCCGCGTGAGCGCGGTATTAACCATGAGACTGTGCTCCTGTTGCGGTATCCGGCGGGGTCGCCGCCCGTCGTTGCCAGATGAACAGAATGGCGAACAACACGATCAGCGTCAGCGGGAACACGGTCATGCTTTCCAGGGTTTGTTGACCAGCCAGTCGTGCTGCTTCTTCGACGCTGACCGCGGCGGCCTCTGCGCTGCTGCGTGCCGCATCGATCCAGCCGCCGATAACAGGATTCCACAAGCTAACCGCAAACATGCCGATGCCGGCGATCAGCGACATGCCGAACGCGCCGGTCTCAGGTGTCCGTTCCGCTACCATGCCTACCATGGTCGGCCAGAAATAGGTCACTCCCAAGGCGAAGAGAATCGCGCTGACATAGACAGCGGGCCCGGTTGCCTGACTCATCAGGTAAATGCCCGCGGCCGACAACACCGAAGATGCCCACAGTACACCGACCGGATTCAGCCGCTTGATCAATGGCCCCGCAAAATAACGGCCGACGGCCATGATGCCGGTCACCATCGCCATGATAAGCATTGGCGACGCACCGGACGCGCCAAGCATGCGTTCGATCCATTGCTGCGTGCCGAGCTCGGTCGTGGCTGTCAGTGTCATGCACAGCGCAAGGAACAGAAATAACGGGCTGAAGATGTAGCGCAGATTGGTGCTGGTCGAGGTGTTGATGTGGCGCGATGCCGGAAACGTCTGTGTCAGTATCAGATAGCCGTAGATCGCGGTCGGCACGAACATAATTGCGATTTGTGTCTGCCAGCCAAAGCCGAGTTCGGTAATGAATTTCGAGGCGAGTGCGCCGATGACGATGCCACCCGGGAACCAGACATGAAAACGATTGAGCATCGTTGTCTGATTGTCATGGTAGAGATCAGCGACCAGCGGATTGCAACCGGCTTCAACAGAACCGTTGGCGAAGCCAATGCAAAAGCTCGAGATCAGCAGTGTCCAGAATCCGCCAGCGCTGATCGTTAGCGCGAGCCCAATGATATGCCCGATCAACGCGAGCACGATCAATCGTTTCGCGCCGATCAGGTTGTAGAGCAGACCGCCAATCATGGTCGCAACGGGGAAGCCAAGGAAGGCCATCGCGTTGATCCAGCCGAGCTCGCGAGCAGTCAGACTGAAGTCGTCGCCCAGCTGCGTCAGAATCCCGGCTCGAATGGCGAAAGTCATAGCCGTTACGGTCAGCGCGAGGCAACTCGCCATGAAAAGTCTGCGTTGTAACGTGTCATTCACGATGCGACCCCCCTGCATCTTCAGTTAGATAATCCGAGCATCGCTTTAAGCGTCTCGGTGTCGGTCTCTCCACCGGCGAAATCATCGAACGCATGTTCGGGCTGCCGGATGAGATGTTTCGCGATAAACGGCGCGCCTTCTTTGGCACCGTCTTCAGGGTGTTTCAGGCAACATTCCCATTCGAGTACGGCCCAGCCGTCATAGCCATACTGCGTGAGCTTGCTGAACACCTGCGTAAAGTCGATCTGGCCGTCACCGAGGCTGCGAAACCGACCCGGCCTGTCGACCCAGCTCTGATAGCCGCCATACACACCGCTGCGTCCGTTTGGTCGAAACTCGGCGTCTTTGACATGAAACGCGCGAATGCGGTCGTGGTAGATATCGATGAATGCGAGGTAATCGAGCTGCTGCAACACGAAGTGGCTCGGGTCATAGAGAATATTGGCGCGCGGGTGTTGATCAACCGCATCAAGAAAGCGCTCGAACGTGATGCCATCGTGCAAGTCTTCGCCAGGATGCAGCTCAAAACATACGTCGACACCGGCTTCGTCGAATGCATTCAAAATCGGTCGCCAGCGGGCGGCCAGCTCGGCGAAGCCTGCTTCAACAAGCCCCGTCGGCCGTTGCGGCCACGGATACATCGTATGCCACAGTAGCGCACCGGAAAAACTGGCATGTGCGGTCAGTCCGAGTCTCGCACTCGCCTTGGCGGCGAGGTGTAATTGTTCGCTGGCCCATGCGGCGCGCTTGGTCGGGTTGCCGTGCAGTTCCTCTGGTGCAAATACATCAAACTGGGTGTCATAGGCGGGATGACTTGCCACCAATTGACCTTGCAGGTGTGTCGACAGTTCGCTGATCTCCAAACCAGCATCATGCACGATGCCCTGAATGTCATCGCAGTAAGTCTGACTTTCGGCGGCCTTCGCCAAATCGACCAGGCTCGACTCCCAGGTTGGGATTTGCACCGCCTTGTAACCGAGCCCTGACGCCCATCATAAGTTCGGGAGCGTATTGAACGGCGCGTCGTCGCCGCAGAATTGAGCAAGAAATATTCCAGGGCCACGGATCATTCGGCACCTCCATCGATGGTCGGGATATGGTGTGCAAACCACTTCTGCTCGCTGGCACCGGCGGCAATAACATTTTCGATGAACGCCATGCCGCGAATGGCTTCCGGCATGCCGGGCAGGTCGTCCGCCCACGCAGGCGACGTCTCGTCGTTCTCCGCAGCACGAATCTGTGCGGCGAAGCTGCGATACAAATTGGCAAAGGCTTCCAGGTAGCCTTCCGGGTGACCGGCTGGAATGCGCATCGCGGCCTCGGTTGTTGGATGCATCGTGCCGACACCGGCGCGTCGCATTTGGGTCGCCCCGTCCGCAGATTTTACCCATAGCGTATTGGGCTCAAGCTGTGACCACTCGAGCGATCGGTAGTCACCGATGACGCGCAAGCGCAGATTATTTTCGTCGCCAATGTGAATTTGACTGGCGAGCAACACGCCGCGCGCCCCGTTATCGAACTTCAACAACACACTGCCGTCGTCGTCGAGCGTGCGACCGGGTACCACCGAGGCAATATCTGCGCACATCGCCTCGATCTGGCAGCCGCTGACAAACTCCGCCAGGTTGGCCGCATGCACACCGATGTCGCCCATACACAAGCTTGCACCCGATTGATCAGGGTCAATTCGCCAGGCCGCTTGCTTTGATGTTTCATCGTCCGCAGAGGCGAGCCAGCCTTGCGTGTATTCAACGACGATCTTGACGATACGACCGAGCCCGCCGGACTGCACCAACGCGCGAGCCTCCTTGATCATCGGGTAGCCGGTATACGTGTGCGCCAACCCGTATAGCAGCCCACGCGCTGCCTGTATTGCGGCGAGCTGGTGAGCCTGCTCGACACTGATCGTCGCAGGCTTTTCGCTGAACACATGGAACCCGTGCTCAAAAGCCTGTTTTGCGATATCGAAATGCAGGTGATTGGGTGTCACGATCGCAACGAACTGCATGCGCTCGTCGGCAGGCAGAGCGGCCTCAGTGCTGAACATGGTGTCGAAATCAGCGTAGGCTCGATGGGCCGGTAGATGCAAAGACCCGCCGAAAGCGCGACTCGCTGCGGGATCACGGCTGAACGCGCCGCAGACCAGTTCGATCTGCCCGTCCAATGCTGCCGCACTGCGATGGACTGCACCGATGAAGGCGTTCGGACCACCACCGACCAGTCCCATACGGATTTTGCCACTAGTCATAAGCCCCCCTGGCCAGTGGATTTGTCTCAAGACTACGTGAGCACGGGTTCAGCCCGATATGACAGATTGGGTTGTGAATGCAATAAAATCGGCGAATACTATCCAGACTCGTGATTTTTGAATAGGTCAAAAATTCAAGAATGAGCATTAAAAACAATCATATACTAGATATTTTGGGTGCCACCGGCGTGCTCAAAATGTTGGATTTGGTCACTGATGTGCTGTTCTGGGTCAAAGATGATCGCGGTTGTTTTGTGCACGGCAATCGCGCGTTTCTTGAGCATCAGGGGGCGGCCTCGGTTCAGGAATTGGTCGGCAAGACCGACTTCGATTTTTCGCCGCGTTATCTCGCCGCCCAGTATGCGAAAGACGATCAGTCGGTATTGCAGGGGGCGTCAGTCACCAATCGCCTGGAGATGAATACCACCGAATCGGGCGATATCGCGTGGTTTTCAACATCGAAGCGACCGGTCAGGACAGCCGATGGAGACATTGTTGGCTCTTACGGCATGACGCGTCACTTCGGCAGGCATGCGATGGTTAGTGCGGAGATTGAAGCTGTGCGTGCACCGGTGGAATTTGTTCGCGCCAACTTTGCGCGCGATATCACGGTGGCCGATATTGCTTTGGCGGCGCATCTCAGCGTCAGCGCA
>ERZ1740062.606-NODE-606-length-17979-cov-4.724448_pt1 | contig 17979 bp, 23 predicted proteins | sample MGYA00581741_ERZ1740062 | MGnify/ENA primary metagenome ERZ1740062 (study PRJEB43018, sample SAMN04849747) | marine metagenome | isolation source: floating plastic debris | place: Pacific Ocean | collected 2008-09-01 | study: EMG produced TPA metagenomics assembly...
CGCAGAGATTGCGCCGGGTAGTCGCCCAAAGGTAAGGCCGAAGAAAATTATGGCGAAGAAGCCGAAGAAACCCGGTAGCCCCAAATACGCCAATCCGGACGACAAGACCCAGACATGGACCGGCAAAGGGCGGCGACCCGCTTGGTTCATGGCCGCGATGGAAGCAGGCAAGTCACCGGATGGTCTCGCGATCTGAATGCCTAGTTTTTGCGGGTCACAAAAAGGATGAGGATCGTCTGATCTATGAGGCCTGTGGAAACCCTGACCAAGGGTTCTTGGCGACAAAGGACCGCCGCATCTGACCGTTTACAAAATGGTCTATGCTGATAGTTGGATGTTGTCCCTGCATATGAGGCCCACCATGCCGGATCTGTTTCAGGAACTCGACGCGTATCTGCAATCAGAGGGCAGTCCGCCGGACTGCCTGATGCTATCCGATCTGGACGGGTTTCTGACGGGCATTGCCTGCACGCCCGTGCCGGTGGCGAATTGGGCAGATGTGGCTTTTGGCGCGGGCGCGCGTGTTCCGCCGCGGATCATGCAACTGACCCGGAAACGGCTGAATGACATCACCGCATCCTTGTCCGCAGAACCGGGACTGCTGGAACCTGTCTTCTGGCAAGCACCTGAGGGCCATGCCATCGCCATGGACTGGTGCGAAGGCTTCATGGAGGCCGTCAAGCTCAACACAGTACGCTGGGACAAGTTTGCGCAATCGACGACCGGTGCAACGCTTCTCATGCCGATCCTTGTCCACATGTTTGACGACAGCGGCAATTCGCTCTTTGGCATCGCACAAGAAGATATTGATCAGACGCTGGAGGCAGCAGCGGAAGCGATCCCGCAAACCGTGCCGTTGATTTATCGTGAGATGAAGATGTTAGGGTGATGCGAAAGCTTGCGATCGGTCAATGAGCGCGCCGCAGCGATCCAGAATAATGACGAGTAGTGATTTTTGGGGCCTGCACGGCCCGCACTCGGGTAACGACGATCCCAATACTTACCGTTCAGCTCTCGATTGGTCTTTCCGGACATTCAGACTGCACGCTGCGGAGGTACCAAAAGAGCCCTTGGCAGAAGTGACAATTTCTCGTTGCGCGCACTTGCAGCATGAAACTCGCCGCATAAGCTCAAACATTTGCGCCGCCATACAGCAAAGAAACCGGCCATTCGCCGACGTCTACCTTGGCCGGGACAAAGCCATTCTCCAACAACGAGAAAGGATCAAACGAAAGCCGCTCGAAGGGCGGCGCTAGCATCACTGCAAACACGCCGCATAATCAAACCAACCAGATGAGCCAAACTCTCTCTTAGTTGAGGCCGCTCTTGGTTCCAAAAACCATGACGACGGACAGTTGGTTTTGCGCATTTGATGCCTTAAACATGTCGCCCATTATTCTATCGGCGCTCCAGAAAAAACTGCATTGTCGGACGCGGGATCAACTTACAAATAACATCTGCAAACTAAAAATAGGATGTATGAATGCGCGTTCAACCAGCGAGTTATCCAAACAGGTCGTGGCAAAGCTCCAAAGCATCCATCAACACATCTACCTCATTTTTTGTGTTGTACAGACCAAAGGATGCCCTGCAAGTCGATGTTAATCCGATGTGCTCCATCAGCGGCATCGCGCAATGCGCACCTGCGCGCACGGCGATCCCCTTTTTATCAAGCACAGTCGATATATCATGGGGATGCGCCGCACCGTCCAACGTGAATGAGAAAATTGCTCCTTTGGTTGTGGAATTGCCCTGAACATTCAGCCAGTTGAGCCCGTCCAGACGGGCACGGGCGTAATCGCGAAGGCTCCTTTCATGCGCAGCAATGTTGTCCATTCCAAGACCAGTCATGTAGTCGATTGCAACGCCGAGGCCAATGGTCTGAACAATACCTGGCGTGCCTGCCTCAAATTTCATAGGTCCATCGTTATAGGTGACCAAGTCCCGGCCAACATCGCGGATCATGTCACCACCGCCCAGGAATGGGCGCATCTCGTCCAATCGGTCCTGACGGACGTAAATAGCGCCTGACCCAGACGGACCATACAGTTTGTGCCCAGTCACTGCATAAAAGTCGCATCCGATGTCTTGAACATCGACCGGCATATGAACGGCTGCCTGCGATCCGTCCACCAGCACTGGTAAGCCTTTGGCGTGAGCGCCTGCGGTAATCGCCTTTACGTCCACGATGCTACCCAGCACGTTAGACATATGCGTAATAGCCACGAGTTTCGTCCTAGGACCAATCGCATCAATCACACTTTGCGGATCCAGATCGCCATTTGCATCTACATCCACCCATTTGATCACCACACCCTGACGTTCGCGCAGGAAATGCCAAGGAACAATGTTGGCGTGATGCTCCATGATGGACAGGATGATCTCATCTCCCGCCTGCATCCGCGGCATGGCCCAGCCATAGGCGATCATGTTGATGCCTTCGGTCGTTCCAGAATTGAGGATAACCTCGTCATCCGATCCGGCATTCAGGAACCGGGCAACTGTTCCGCGTACTGCCTCATATTTCTCCGTAGTCAGGTTGCTCAGATAATGCAGGCCACGATGCACATTGGCATAATCCTCTGCATAGCCACGGGTCATGGCATCAATTACCACCTGTGGCTTTTGCGCAGATGCGCCATTATCGAGGTAGACCAATGGCTTGTCATTTACCTGCCGAGACAAGATCGGAAAATCGGCGCGAATGGTCGCAATATCGTAAGTCATGAAGTTCCTTTATGCAGGTTGCCTGCGAATACATTGATAAGCTCAACAGTGTTGGTGATACCGATGTAGTCCAGCACGCATCCCACCAAACTCTGATCTCTTCCCGCCGTGAGGTAGCGCACCTATGCATTCCTCAATGTACCAAATCACCGCACCCTTGGCGTTTAACCTCAATTCTTAGTCACATGGCGTTGCACGACGGAACAACGCTCAGATCTGGGAAGCCTTCTTTGGCGACATGCGCAAAGATCCGTCGCTTGTGTCCGGCATGATCGTTTCGGCTAGTTTCGACGCCGCACTGCTTTGAAACCCCGCCGCCCAGCGTCGCATTAAATGCATCCAACCCAAGCCCTCAGACGTAATCACAGGGAAACAATGAATACACATAGACCGATAGGCGCATTTGTCAGATCAGTTTAAATCAACTTGGTGATTTGGCTGCTCCCACAAGCACAGAGGGATCAAAGTTGCAACACATGCGCCTTGGACATCAGAAGCAAACATCTGCGAAGAAGGCAAAGCAGGACATCGCCGATATCACGCGTTACTCGAAAATTTGGTGACCTAAAAAGCAATCGCACAAGGGCGGCATTCATGATCAAGCGGTTTTTTATCTGCGCACTTACTTTTTTAGGAACTCAAACAGCGGCGCTTGAAACCAACGCTTTATTTGAGTCCATTGATGGTGGCACACTTTCCATCGACCAGTGGCTTGGGCAGCCAGTGCTTGTTGTGAACACAGCATCGCAATGCGCCTTCACCCGACAATACCGCGGGCTTCAAGACCTTTACGATGCGTACCGCGCACAAGGGCTTATCGTTCTGGCTGTGCCATCTGATGACTTCAATCAAGAACTCGCAACCGACGCAGAGGTCAAAGACTTTTGCGAACTACAGTACGGAATAGATTTGCCGATGACGGTGATCACACATGTGAAGGGGGTAGATGCGCATCCGTTCTACGCGTCGCTCAAAGCTGAAACGGGTTTCACACCCCGTTGGAACTTCAACAAAGTGCTCATTGATGAAAGTGGTGCGGTCGTCGCAACCTTTGGGTCCAACACACCACCGCAATCGCCTGCGATTACACGGCTGATCGACGGCATGCTGATCAATGACTGAAATGGTACCCTCACGGGCTGCTGGCCTTGCCGCAATGCAGGCGTTTATTCCTGCAATGGGTCACCGATACGAGAATGGCCGCAATTATGATTACGGTCCGGGCCGGCACAAAGCCGTGTCAATGTTATCACCCTACATCCGTCGCAGGCTGATCACGGAAGCAGAGGTGGTGACGGCGGCACTAGATGCACACGGGCCCGAAGGTGCTGGAAAGTTCATCGAAGAAGTGATCTGGCGTGGTTACTACAAAGGATGGCTGGAACGACGCCCGCAGGTTTGGGACAGCTATGTCCAAGGGTTAAACACAGATCTCTTGTCCTTCGAACGCGATCGCCGTTTGCGGCGCGACATAGCATTGGCAGAGACCGGTCAAACGGGTTTGGATTGTTTCGACGCGTGGGCGCATGAATTGGTTGAGACAGGATATCTGCACAATCATGCGCGTATGTGGTTCGCGTCGATCTGGATTTTTACGCTTGGCCTGCCTTGGCGACTTGGGGCTGATTTCTTCTTTCGTCATTTGCTGGATGGGGACGCTGCATCAAACACGCTGGGGTGGCGTTGGGCAGCGGGGCTACATACCCGTGGCAAGCCCTACCCCGCACGTGCGCAGAACATTACGACATTTACCAATGGTCGTTTCACCCCAGGACATGGCGACCTTGCGGAGGTTGAGCAGGGATTGGAAGCATCAGAGCCAGATGGCCTCCCGACGGTGCTGCCCTTGCGCAAAGTGCGCAAGGCACTGCCCGACGTGCCAACCGTGCTTTTGATCACGGACGAAGACTGCCTGATCGAGGATTTTGAGTTTGCCGCCCTTGATCTGCGCGGTGCGGCGACAGTGTCATGTAGTAATCTGCGGTCACCGCGTCCTGTGTCAGAGGCCGTTTATGCCTTTGAAACAGGTGCATTGGCCGATGCAGCGTTGCGTTCGCATTTAGACATCACGCATCTCAAAGCGGGTGAACCGTCGATTTTGGCAGACTGGGCGGCCAAAGCAGGGGCAACGCAAATTGTTACGCCATTCGTGACCTACGGGCCTTTGCGCGACTGGCTGAATCTAGCTGAGCCGCACCTTGTGGCACGTCGCATCACGCTCTGTGAACTTCGGCGCCCGTGGGACGAAACAATTTGGCCATATGCAACTGCTGGGTTTTTCAAAGTCAAAAAACAGATACCGCGAATCCTGGACCAAATGATAGAGATGGATCCATGATGCCGCCTCTCCACGCCCGAACGGCAGATCTGATCAGTCAGCATATGGTGTTCACAAATGAAATCATGCCTCAAGTGGTAGGTAACTGATCGGTTAACCAGCCCGTTCGTACGGATCACTGTTTTCTGCGCATCCTTCTATTTGGCGACTTTGCTTAAATTTCTGGATGAGAGGGTCGAATTTCACTGCTTGTGATCCACTTCTACAATCGAAACGAATTTCTCCCAGTTTGAAAGGCGCAAGCTTCGTGAAGGCACTCTTTTTTGGCTCAATTGGCACGATCGTTGAAACGTCGCGGCTGCAGTATGATGCATTCCATGCCGCCTTTGCGCAGCATCACTTGGACTGGCATTGGGACCTGCCGACTTACCAAGAAATGTTGAAAATATCAGGTGGTGCGAAACGCATCAGTACCTTTGCGGATAAACGCAACGAGCAGGTCGATGCGACGGCTGTCCACGCGACGAAAACGTCGTGGTTTCTTGAAAAATTACAGTCTGACGATATCAAACCCCTTTCGTACGTTGGCGTTGGCCTCAAGGCGGCTCAGGAACACGGGATAAAGACTGGATTTGTCTCCACGACCGAGAAAGCGACGGTGCGTATTATCGCCCTTAAGCTGGTCGCAGTAGGTCATCCAGATTTTGATATTATGACACATGGTGGACTTGGCTTGCCTGGAAAACCTGAGCCGGATGCCTACATTCATGCGTTTGAAACCCTTGGGATTGAGGCACAAAATGCGATTGTTATCGAAGATAACGTCGATGGGGTTGCGGCTGCCAAGACCACGGGCGCGCGCGTGGTTGGCGTGCCGGGGGCCTTTGCACAGCAGACCGATTTGAGAGCAGCGGATACAACCGTTGCCTCGGGATCAGACATTGACTGGGCAAGGTTGTTGGGCTGATTGTCTGGATTAAAATGACGTTCCAATGATCCGCGCAGAGGGTCGCAAGGCCAAGGTCCAATCGTAAAAGACGTGAGGTATTATAGTTATCTTTCGCAAGCCATCACAGACTGTTGCGAAGTTCTGCCAAATCGTTCTTGTTTAGGGTGAGCCGGACACCAAGTGTGCCACTGTCCTGATGGACCGGAAATTTCCGCAGATAGACATCAGCGGCCCGGATGTCTCTGTACTGCGCGCGCAGATGCACGATTTGGCTGATCAGCCATTCCTGTGTTTCGCGGTGCCCGGTATTGGCCAGCGTCAGAATTTCCGCGATCAACGGGTCGTAGTCGAAAACATGCGCCATGCCGTCGCCCGGGATGAGGACCTGTGTTGCGGCAACGGACAGTATTAGATCAAGAAGATGATGATCTGGTACAGGATCATCAGGGCCATATGTGCCGATCTTCGTTGGCAAAAGCATGTCGCGCAGTTCAATTTTGCTGGTCAGAGTCATATCCGGTTTAGTCCTCGGTGGCGGCGCATGTCAGCTTCGGTAAGTAGCCGCAATCGGACCTGGGGCAACGCAGGAGTTTCTGGGCATTTACGCGTCTCATGTTAGATCACCAGATGAACGGTAAGAAAACGCCTGACAGGAGGCCGGACATGTCTGACAACACCAGCCTTCCCGAACGGCTATACCTTGATTTTGACAGCTTCTTTGCTTCTGCCGAGCAGCATTTTAATCCGGCGCTACGGGACAAACCGATTGGGGTCGTCGTACTTGATTCCGCCCATACCGGCTGTATCGCGGTCAGTCGTGAAGCAAAGGCACTTGGCGTGAAAACCAATATGCCTGCACGAGAAGCAAGGGTGTTAGTGCCCAATATGATTTTTGTGGTGGCACGTCCCGATGTCTATGTCCGACTGCATAAACGCATTCTTGCCGTGATCGAAACTGTCGTTCCCATTCAACACGTCAGATCGATTGACGAAGTAGTTTGTGCATTACTGCCCAGCGAAGGGCGGCAGCGTCAGGCCCTGGCAGCGCAGATCAAGGCGGCTTTGTTACAAGAATTCAGCCCTGTGCTGACCTGTTCAATTGGCATGGCCCCGACTGAATTGTTGGCGAAGATCGCAGCGGAGCGACAGAAACCTGATGGGACGCTGGTATTGGACGTGGCGATGTTGCCTGCTGCCTTGGCCGATCTGAAGCTGGAAAAGCTGCCCGGTGTCGGCGACGGCATGCGCACACGGTTGGCTGCAGCAGGGGTCACCGACTTTTCCGCTCTTTGGGCCCTCGCGCCGAAACAAGCGCGCGCAATCTGGGGCAATGTCGAGGGGGAGCGGTTTTTGCAGGAACTACATGGCATGCATGCCCCACGTTCCGCGACCCGCAAACGCATGTTTGGCCATAGCCGAGTGCTGCCACGTGAATGGCGCAGTCCTGAAAAAGTAGAAGACTGCGCCCGCCAATTGCTCGCAGGGGCCGCCCGCAGGCTGCGGCGTACAAACCTGCGTGCGTCAAAGTTGTCGCTGTCACTTCGTAGTCAACGTTTGCGTTCAACACGCGCGAAAAGCGTTCAGGCGCAGCGGTGGCATTGGGAAAGGCAGTTTGCGCCATCGCGCGATGACCGCAGCTTTGGCCGCACGTTGGCGCAAGGGTTGGCTGAGGCGCGCGCGCATATCAAATTCAGCCCCCATGCGGTCTCTGTCATACTGCACGGGCTGGATAGCGAAGCTGATCTCACTGGGGATATGTTTGATATGTTATCTGACAACGCGGATGATCGTGCGCGGTGGGAAAAAGTCAGCGATATGATGGACCAAATGCGCGCCCGGTTTGGTGGCAAAGCCTTGTCACTGGGGGTGCATGACGCGGTGCCGGGCGGGTACGTTGGCGGTAAGATTGCGTTTGGCCGCATCCCGGAGGCGGAAGATTTCGAAGGGGCCATAGGCGAAGATAATGATACGCATTTCTGCACGTTTTAAGCTGCCGTCGGCCTATTCTTCATCATCCAGATGACGCAGTAATTCTTGGGTCAGTCGTTTCTTATAACGCCGTTGCCGCCTGCGTCCTGTCGCGGCGGTCGCGCGCCAGCCTGCGCGTTTGTCAGACACAAGTTCTTCGATATCGTCGGCAACCTCGACATTGGCGGCAGTCTGCAAAGATGTGCGTTTGGGCATGTTATCCTCTATTGCGCACAGGGCGCAGTTTGCCGCGCCAGATAAGAGACTGCGTGTTTAAGGCGGCCAGATCGGCCTTGCCTGCAACGATATCATTGCAAAGCGCCGCCGCCAGAATTGCTTGCGCATGGGTCAGGTTTTTGTAAGCCGGACGTTGCAAATGATCGTACCAAACGCCACCGCATATCGTGTCCAGCACAATGCGCTGAAAGCAATGATCATTGCGTACGGGCCAGTGCGTGTGTGTCGTGCGCGCCAGATTGGGCATCGTTTCTTTGGTCATCACGGCATAGCGTGAAACGAGATCGGCTGTCCGCGGGTCGCGATTAATCATTGTAGCTCCATCACTGACGCTAGAAATTAGCGCGCAGACATGCGTTGCACACGCCCAATTGCCGCAGGGGCTGGGCCTCGACCTTGGACGATTTGCCGCTACCTCCCGAGATATGAAATGCTTTGATAAACGGCGGTTGCTGCGTCTTCTGAAATTTGCTTTTGGCATTGTCCGCGCCCCTGCCGGGGCAAATCGTATTTCATTGGCTGTCCTTTCTGGCGTCATTTGTCAGGTGACATTTGCGGCAGCTGTGCTGGCGATTTTCAATGAGATGTCCCAGAGTTTAGGCAATTTCCCCGCACCTTGGTCAATCCTCGCAAACGTAGCGTTGGTTCTCCAATTCCCGCTTGCGCATCATCTGCTGCTATCGGATCGGGGCATTGGCGTGTTGGCAAAATTTGCCCCAAAAGTACACGGGTCAACCCTCGCCATAACCACATATGCGATGATCGCGTCGCTCCTTTGGTCACGTAGGCGACGCGAATGAAGCGGGTCAAAACGGACGGGCCGAAGGCAGAAAACAAGGACAGCCGATTTCGCAAAAGGGCGATCGCATGGGTTAGCATTTCGCTCACGTTACCAGTTGTCATTGGCAGTATGACTGCCGTCTTAATATCTTGGTTGCTCGGCTTTTAACGAGTTGCAACAGAGGTCCGGCTACGAAACGCATGCCATAGTGAAAATGCACAGCACCTCAGAGGTGTTATTTACTGGCCCGACAAACCTTCGCGTTGCCCTGATCGAAAACCTAGCTCTGAATGTCTGGTCTTCGACGGCTTGCCATCTATTTCAACTGTATCTGGAAACCTAAACAAGGGAGCTTACCAAATGGTACTTTCTACTCTCGTCAAACTGAAAACGATTGGTCTTGCACAACAGGTCGTCCTCGGAGCGTTCATCAACGGCGCTTTGATTGGCGCGACGGTTGTCGCTGGTGCTGCTATTGCAAGGGGTGCACGCCCGGGCACAGGCGGGCTTTGCGACCAGTCAAAAAATCAAAGTTCCTCTGGAGCCGATTAACAGATCAAGCTCAGCGTGCTATCCCAATGTATGAGCGCGCAGGCCCAAAACTGATAGACATTTCCAATTTGGATCGAAATCGTAATCTGCCCGGCACTCCATCTTAATACGCACTGGTACTTAATTACGATTGAGAAATACAGTCGTGAAGTGATCGTTATGCAGTGATGCCGTATCCTCAGTTATGAGGCTGTTTACAGGGAATTGATCGCACAGTTGGCGGTTGCATCTGGCCATCTCATTAGCGCCGCCGACTAAATCCTCGCCAGCACATTTCCGTGAAAGTAGAGCAAAGATCGTTGGGGAGACTACAGAAGTGCATGTGGCGTTTCTGAAGGCTCAGTGGACTCCACCGCAAAAGTCCCCACATCACACGTTTTACCCGGCGCTGCGCAGCGCGACGGAACGTCGCGACTGCCATCCGGTGCATGAGTTTGGACGTAAAAATTAAAGAATGAAGAAAAAAAAGGGGTCAGAAATGACTTTCGCCGCTGAAAAACTGGAAATTACTGGTCAGGCAGAGATATGCGCTGTTTTGAACACGGCCCTCGCCGAGACGACCGTTGCGACAATGATGGCACAAAACTTCCACTGGAACGTGACAGGCATGAACTTTGCCTCGCTGCATCAGCAGTTTCAGGAAGTCTACGAGGATCACTTTGCCGGGCAGGACGATCTGGCCGAACGGATCAAGGCCCTTGACGGGCATGCCGATGGTAATCTCGCACGCATGCTTGAGCGCTCAAGCATCGCGGAACCTCAAGGAACGTCGACGCCCGTGGACATGATTGCCGCGCTTTTGAGCGCTGAAGAGACGCTGGCGGCAACTCTTAAGACGTCCGGCGCGTTGGCAGCCGACCACGGCGACACGCTCACGGAAGATCTGTGCATCGCGCGCGGACATGCTCATGAAAAGTTTGCCTGGGTGCTACGCGCCCACCTGCGCTGATCACAGCCGCAGACGGACACACCCAAACCCCTTGGCCTATCGCAGCCCAAATGCCATTCGCGCTTAGGCATCGTCGCGACCAGCCGACACAAGGAGAAATCAAATGTTAGACGCAACCAACGAAAACACCCTTTTGATCGTTGAAGACGACGATGTGCTGCGGGATAGACTTGCGCGTGCTATGGAAAGGCGCGGTGTTGACGTACGCGTGGCGAGGTGTTTGTCAGATGCAGTGGATCAGGCCAATGCCGAATTGCCGCGCTATGCGATCGTCGATCTGCGTTTGCAGGACGGCAGTGGCTTGTCCCTTGTAGAGATGCTTGAAGAACGCGATCCAAACATCCGCGCAATTATTCTCACCGGCTACGGGAATATTCCGACTGCCGTTGCGGCAGCGCGTATCGGCGCCATCGACTACATTGCCAAGCCTGCAACAGCCGACGAAATCGTAGATGCGCTCATCAGGCCGAGAAACGAACATGCCCCGGCTCCAACCAACCCAATCGTGCCCGAAGACGCCCGCAAAGAGCATATCACGCATATCTTCCATGAAATGAACGAAAACGTATCGCAAACGGCTCGATCCTTGGACATGCATCGGCGGACACTCCAGCGCCTGCTCAAACGGTACGAGATCGTCTGAGATGCGACAGGCAAAGACCAACACGATCATTATGCAAGCCAACGGTGAAACACCCGCCAAGGCGACCGTCTACTTTGATGGTGCGTGCCCGTTATGCACGGCGGAGATAAGTCACTACAAGTCGCAAGCCGGCGGAGATCAGATCTGTTTTGTTGATGCTTCCCAGGCGAATGCACAGCTTGGCCCAGACCTGAACGTGGACGCCGCGATGCGCCGGCTCCACGTGCGCCTGCCTGATGGGACGCTGGTGTCGGGCGCGCGCGCCTTCGCTATCATCTGGCAAACCCTGCCGGGTTGGCGGTGGGCGGCACGGATTGCCCGAATACCCGGCGTGACACCTCTTTTGGAGCTGGGCTACCGCCTATTTCTGCCGGTTCGGCCTCTGCTGTCCAAAGGGGCTTCGTGGTTTGTTGCCAAGCCGATGTCACAGCACGGACCGGACCGTTAGCGATGGCATCAGAGACCCATTTCCAACGGCTTCAAACCCTTGTGCGCGGCGCATTGGCACCGCCACCCGGGGCGAGCCGCATCGCTTTGGCGCTGACCTTCGGCGTGGCTCTGCATCTGATCTTTGCGGTGGCCGTCGTGGCGATGATCCTGGCGATGTATTTCGGGATGAGCCGCAGCTTGGGCAGCGTCCCTTGGCCGTACGCAATTGTGGCCAACGCCCTTCTCATCCTGCAATTTCCGCTCGTGCACTCGCTTCTGCTGACTGGTCCCGGCGGGCACGTCCTGCGGCGTTTGGTTCCGGGTCCTCATGGGCAGACCCTCAGCACGACAACCTACGCGCTGGTCGCGTCGCTCCAGTTGCTGGCCCTATTTGCCCTTTGGACGCCCTCTGGCGTCGTCTGGTGGCGCGCCGAAGGCGCGGCGCTCTACGCGGTGACTGCGGTTTATACGATTGCCTGGGGGTTATTGATCAAGGCAAGTTGGGATGCGGGCGCGGAAGTCCAATCTGGCGCATTGGGCTGGATGTCCCTCATGCGCAAGACCACGCCAAAGTTCCCCGATATGCCCACTGGCGGTCTGTTCCGCATCATCCGACAGCCAATCTACGTCGCCTTTGCGCTGACGCTGTGGACCGTGCCGACATGGACCCCGGACCAACTGGCGCTTGCGATTGGCCTGACGGCCTACTGCCTAGCAGCCCCCAAGCTGAAAGAACGCCGGTTTGCGGCCCGATACGGCGACCGCTTTGAAAGCTACAAGCGTCAAGTGCCTTACGCAGTCCCAGCAATTGGAAAAAGTATACGACATGACTGAGAAAACCCGTAATGACCTGACCATTTATGATGACGTCGCCACCAATTGGTGGTCCGATGACATCCGCTGGGTCCGTACGCTCAAAAACCTCGTACCGGGCCGGCTCGCGTGGTTCGACAAACACGTCGACTGGAACGGTTTGAACGTTCTCGATCTGGGATGCGCCGGGGGTTTCATGGCCGAAGCGCTTGCCGTACGCGGTGCCAAGGTCACAGGGATCGACCCGGCGGCACAAGCGGTCAATGTCGCGCGGGTCCATGCGGCCGAGGCCGGACGCGAAATCCAATACGACGTTGGGGTGGGAGAGGAACTCCCCTATGACGACGCAGCCTTCGACGTCGTTGTCTGCGTCGATGTACTGGAACATGTGGACGACGTGACCAAAGTCCTCGCTGAAGTGGCGCGGGTTCTCAAACCCGGTGGCCTTTTTCTGTTCGACACGATCAACCGCAATTTTTTGTCGCGTTTTACGACGATCACCATTACCGAAGATACCCTTGGCCTACTGCCCAAAGGCACGCACGATCCGGCGCTTTTCATTCGACCCGCAGAGCTGCGTACCGGACTAGAGAAAGCGGGCCTTGTGTCCGGTCCGATGACGGGCCTTGGACCTCGGGGACTGAACCGTAACGGTGATTTCACCTTTGGCCCGCTTCCGATCCGAACCGTGATCTACATGGGCATCGCCCGCAAACCGGGGAACCACTGATGATTGAAATCACCCTTCTGGTCACCGCGCTGCTGTTTGGCGGTATGGTGCTCTATTCTTTCGGCTTTGCTGCCTTTGTCTTTAACGCACTTCCGCCCGAAACCGCAGGCCCGCTCATTCGACGCGCCTTTCCGCATTTCTATCTGTTCGTGTTGGCCAGTTCGGCAGTTGCAGCGGCCATTGCATTTGCGTTCGATCCCGTTTCAAGCGCCATTCTCATAGCTATAACGGTCACGACGATCCTCGCGCGCCAAGTCCTCATGCCCGCAATCAACACCGCCACCGATGCGGGTTCAAAAACTCGGTTCAATGTCCTGCACAGTCTTTCGGTTGTGATTACGCTGGCGCATATTGGCGCTGCCGCTATCGTGCTTATCCGGCTTGCGGGATCCTGACGCGAGGGATCTTTCTTAAACTGGATTCTGTGCGCCGGCAAAAAACATCAAACCACCATCGGCATCGTAAATGGGCCGTATGCGCAACCGATTCAGGAACGGTGATCCGTCTTTACGATAGTTCAGGATATCGATGGTAAAACGTGTCTCCGCCTTCAGACCCTGGCGAATTGCCTCTATTGCATGAGGACTGGTCTCTGGTCCTTGTAAGAAGCGGCAGTTGCGCCCAATGGCTTCTTCCGGTGTATAGCCGGTCTGATCTTCGAACTCATCGCTCACAAAAATCATCGGGTTGTCAGAAACAGACGGATCCGAAAAGACCACGCTCATTTCAACTTCGTCGTCTTCCAGAAGCGACCTGAGGTAAGATTGATCAATTTCAGAGTTTGACATGGAATTCCCCTTCGCAGGAAATCACTTAACGAACAAGTTCGCCTACCTTGTACTCATCCGCACCGGATTGGCCAGAGGCTGATATCAACTAACTCTGCTTCAAGAATCTGAGTCAGCTTACCGGTGCGCTGCATTCCGTCGGTTACGACCAGCGGGGCCGGTCTGATTAGCTTTGGAGCCAGAAGGTTTGATCCAATCAGGCCACTGCTGCGTACTTATAAAGGTAGAAAAAATTGTAAATCAGCTTTAAGATGGAGGATCAAGGCAATGTTAACTAATGCGAGAAACCACGTCTGTTTTACGTGGAACTTCATATTCGATCTCGAAGTAAGCCCGCTTCGTAACATACCAGACGTCGCAACCCGGCATTACGTGTTCCAAGTGTTGGGTGCAATGTGGGCTGTGGTGGCGTCGGTCGCTATCGGAAGCTACACGTTTTTTGCCGCGAGCTTGATTGGTCACTCTGTCCTGATTGCAGCTGCTGCGATTACTGTCGCAACCTTCACCACGGCTGCGACGAAACCCAATGTCTTTATGCATAATTCCGGTCGCAGAAACGATGGTGAACATGAGTAGGCTTGTTTCATAAGCGCTTGAAGAGAAGTTAAGGAAAAAAAGTGGGAAAGTTGAGCTTGGTAGGGTTTACCCTGACGATAAGCGTGATTGGAACGGGTGCCGCGGCTCATGTGAATTGGTTTGTCGAGCGTGACGCAGAACCTCTTGTCAATGTCAGTTTAACCGACCCCATTTTCCTGGTGTGGATATGCCTCGCGTCGATGATGGTTCTCTTCTCCGTCTGGATTGACGGGAAATTGCCTACGCTTCGCGTTGCAGAGAGCAAGCTTCGTCACGATTTCATGGAGATTTTGCGCGTCTTCACGGGGATGAGCTTTCTTTTGACCGCCTATGAAGGGTCTCTGGTCGCGCCACACAAGGTTGCGGACGGGACATTCGGCCTTGCTCTTGTCGTGATGCAGGCCGCCATTGGTATCATGCTGATCGCCAATCGGTGGATCAAGACTGCGGCTGTCATGATGTTGGTTCTGCACGCCGGCGTCGCAATGAAATTCGGTCTGTTTCCCGCACTTGAATATGCGATCATTATCGGGATCGCGTTCTTCTTGCTGCTAAACTCGATCGAGGATGAGGCACGCCGGGATTGGCTGAAACCGTATTCAGTAGATGCGTTGCGGATTTGGACGGGAATTTCACTTGTGGCTCTGGCCGTGGGAGAAAAACTGGCTCCCTCGGCATTGGGGCAGGTTTTTGTTGCGCAGTATCAATGGAACTTCATGCAAGCCCTCGGCTTCAACGTCTTCGACGATCGCCTGTTTGTCCTGTCCGCGGGCATGGTCGAAGCCGTCATCGGGATCGTACTAATCCTTGGCACGACAGTCCGCCTCGCGGTTTTGGCCTTGTCCGTCATGATGGCGATATCGAACATCGTTTTCATCGTCCAAGGCAACAACGAAGCCGCGCTTGTCGAATTTATCGGACATATGCCGATCATTGGCATAGCCCTGCTCCTTTTGTTGTTGGGGTATGGCCAAAGGCTGAAAATCACGCACGCCTTTTCGCAGCAGCAGGCTATTTCGAGTAGCGTATGAATGTGGACGTCTGACGCCACAACCGCCAAAACAGCCCATACCGACTTAGAAGGAGTATAGACATGAGCAATGCTAATAGTCTTGGGAACGCAACGCATGCGGACGTCAAAAGCCAACTGAGCCCGGCCACGCCAAGCCTGGACCGCCCGTGGGACTCCTTGAAAGAAGTCCTTCGTCGCGTGAATGTCCGACAGGGCGACCGGGCCACACATCGCGCCTATCATAGTCTTTACGAAGACATGCTGAATTGAGCGCACTGATACTCATAATGGGCGCGACCTCTGGCATCGGCGCGCTGGCCGTTACGGAAGCTGTCGGTCGCGGACTGCCCGTGCGCGCCTTTGCGCGCAGCGCTGACAATCTTGAGAAAACCGATTTGATTGAGCCGTTTGCTGGGGACGCGCGATCAGCAGACGATGTGACGGCAGCGCTCGCCGGTGCCCGCGCGGTGATCTACACGCTGGGTATCAAGGAACGGCTTGCGATGCTCTGGGAGGAAGAGGCGCTCTTTTCCGATAGTACGCGTGTGCTGATTGAGGCGATGAAAGACAGTGACACCAAGCGATTGGTGGCGGTAACTGGATTTGGTGCGGGACGTTCTCGAAGTGCAATGAGTTCGATTGAACGTCTTGGTCATCGGGCCATCCTGGGCAGGCCCTATGCCGACAAGGACCGGCAAGAGGCGATGATTATGGAAAGTGAAATCGATTGGACGATTGTTCGGCCAGTTATTCTGACCAATAGTGCGAAATCACGCGGGCTTGAGGTGCTGCGCGATCCATCAAGTTGGCGAAACGGATTGGTCTCACGGCGCAGTGTCGCATGCTACCTTGTTGATGCCGTGGAGGATGGCCTCGACATCGGCGCGGATGTCGTGCTGACCCGTTGAAAGCTGGCGTTTGCTGTTGCCTCTGCCGGACAGTATCGCGATGGAAGTATTTTACTCAGGGACCATGTCCAAATCAATGTCAGACCTTATCGCAGAAAACGTTCAGGTTTATCCACGACCGCCAGCCCTGGAACCGGTGCCGCACCGCCTGCGCGTCGTGTTGAATGGTGAAACTGTCGCTGAAACGACCCGTGCTTTGCGGGTCCTTGAAACCCATCATGCGCCAACCTACTACATTGCGCCTGAAGACGTGGAGGCCGCGTTGATCGCGACGCGCCGCACCACCTTTTATGAGTGGAAGGGGCAGGCAGCCTATTTCAATGTGCGGGCAGGCGACAAGACGGCGCACCGCGCAGCGTGGAGCTATCCGTCCCCATCCGCATCCTTCAGCGCTTTGGCCGGACATGTGTCTTTCTACGCTGGCGCGATGGATGCATGCTTTGTTGGTGCAGAGCGCGTCATTCCGCAGCCCGGCGACTTTTACGGCGGGTGGGTGACGGGGAACCTACAAGGGCGTATCAAGGGCACACCGGGGACCGAGCATTGGTAGGGCCGACCGCCAAAACGGCTGTCATCGGCGCAGGTATGGCTGGTCTGACCTGCGCGCGGGAATTGATGCAGCGCGGCGTAGATGTGGTGGTTTTTGACAAGGGTCGGGGACTGGGCGGCAGGATGGCAACGCGCCGCGCGGAGGGCGGTTTCCAATTTGATCACGGTGCCCAGTACGTTACACCGCAAAGCGATGGCTTTTCCGCGATGTTGAAGCAAGCCGAAGCCGCTGGTGTCGTGGCACGCTGGCCGCAAGATCGTGAAAAACCGGCGTATGTCGGTGTCCCCGGGATGACCGGCTTGGCAAAGCATCTGGGAAACGGCCTGACGATCCGAAAAGAAACCCGCATAGAGAGTATCGTGAAATCGAATGGTCGCTGGAAATTGATTTGGCAAGGCGGCGATGAGACGTTCGATCGGGTGGTCATCACCGCGCCGGCGCCTCAGATCGGCGCGCTCTTGCCCGACGCGCATCCCTTCAACGCCTCCCTGAAAACGGTCGAAATGACACCGTGTCTGACGCTGATGGTCGGACTGCCCGGTGATGTTGAACTGCCCTTTGTGTCGCGCCGCGCTCCGGAAGCGGACCTAAAGTGGATTGTGTGTGACAGTGCAAAGCCGGGTCGGCCGGATGCGACGTGCATTGTCGCGCATGCCAGCCGCGATTGGAGTATGCGGCATCTGGAATTGGATCGGGACGCTTTTGCCAAACTTATGCTGCCGCTTCTGTGCACGGCACTTGGTATCAGTGCTGTGATCACTCCGGCCTATTTGTCAGGACACCGTTGGCGGTACGCGTTTGTGTCCCGACCGCTCGGGCGTACCTATCTAGCCGACGAGGAGGAGACGCTATTCGCTGGTGGCGACTGGTGTCTTGGTGCGAAAGCCGAAGATGCCTGGGTTAGTGGGCAGGCCATTGCAGCGACGATCGCAAAACGGGTCTGATTTAAAATGACGCATAGACGAGACTAATGCGTCTCCCGGATTGACCGCACTGCCATTTCCAAGATAGCCTTGACTTGTCAGGGGCGCCGAGAGGCTGAGATGCACCCTTTGAACCTGAACCGGATAATGCCGGCGGAGGGAGGCA
>ERZ1740062.607-NODE-607-length-17968-cov-6.813599_pt1 | contig 17968 bp, 14 predicted proteins | sample MGYA00581741_ERZ1740062 | MGnify/ENA primary metagenome ERZ1740062 (study PRJEB43018, sample SAMN04849747) | marine metagenome | isolation source: floating plastic debris | place: Pacific Ocean | collected 2008-09-01 | study: EMG produced TPA metagenomics assembly...
TAAAAGCCAGACCCGCCGCCCGCGTATCCCTTCCAAATCAACAATGTCAAACAGCCGGCTCGAGCTGGATCCGCGCAAACGAATTCCGCCGAGCAATTTGCCCGCCTCAACAACTCACGAAGAAGCCGAGATAAGGGCAAACAATATACTGAGTTTGGACCGGACTTTCAACGCCTGAAGCTGTGGAAAACCGGACCGTTAGAAGCTGGCGCCGGCCCCAGGGCTTGGAACCCCCGTTCGCGTCGTCAGCGAGGGGGTGTATAGGGGGTCTCCGGCGGGCTGTAAACACCCAAATTTGCCGCCGACGTAGATTTTTCGCTGGCCCCGCCCCTAGCCCGCCGTGAGCCTGCGTTACAGGATCCCCAAAGCCCGCAATTCGGCCTCGAGGACAGGGGGCAGATCGTCTGCCCGGCCCCCTCCTGCGGCCAGGTCGGGCGGCGCGTCGGCAGATTTGAGGTAGCGCCAGCCCTGAAACGGGCGGTGAGCGCGGGGGACCACCCGCACCAGTTCCGGGCCCAGATGCAGGCGGGCGAAGCCGCGCCCCTCGGCGTCGGTTTCCTGGGTAATGTCGACGATCGGCTGGCGCACCAGAATCGTCCCTTTGATCACCCAATAAAGCGAACCGCCATCCAGGATCTCGTCACGCTGCCTGGGCATCATGCGGGTGTCATGGCGCAGGCTTTCGCCACGCTTCAGGCGGCACGCCTGATAGTCCTGAAGCTGTTCGACGCTTTCGACGCCGACACAGAGTTTGCGCAGATGCAACGTCATCGCCTGCCCTTCGTCTCCCTTCTCGCTAACCCGCAGACCTAGGCAGCGCGCCCGGCCAGGGCAAGGGCCACCTTGGACGACGGCGGCCGGCCCAGTTCGGCGCAGATGTAGGCACCGGCAGCGGCCAGACGGTCGAGGTCGATGCCGGTTTCGATGCCGAGGCCGTTCAGCATATAGACCACGTCCTCGGTGGCGACGTTGCCCGAAGCGCCCTTGGCATAAGGACAGCCGCCGAGCCCGGCGACCGCCGAATCGACCGTCGCCACACCCAGTTCCAGGCAGGCCAGGATGTTGGCCAGCGCCTGGCCATAGGTGTCGTGGAAATGCACCGCCAGACGCTCCAGCGGCACCCGCTCGGCGACCGCCTGCAGCATGGCCTGGGCCTGCAGCGGCGTGCCGACGCCGATGGTGTCGCCCAGGGAGATCTCGGCGCAGCCCAGAGTGTCGAGGGCTGCCGCCACTTCCGCCACCCTGGCCACCGGCACGGCGCCCTCGTAGGGGCAGCCGAGCACGCAGGAGACATAGCCGCGCACGCGCAGCCCCGCGGCGATCGCCTGCTCGCAGACCGGCGCGAAGCGTTCAAGGCTTTCGGCGATGGAGCAGTTTATGTTGCGCTGGGTGAAGGTTTCCGAAGCGGCGCCGAAGACGGCGATCTCCGCCACCCCGGCGGCCAGCGCGCGCTCCAGCCCCTGGAGGTTCGGGACCAGCACCGGGTAACGCACCCCCGGCCGGCGCGGCAGCGCCGACAACACCGCGGCGGTATCGGCCATCTGCGGCACCCACTTGGGCGAGACGAAGGCCCCGGCCTCGATGCCCCGGCAGCCGGCCTCGGCCAGGCGCTCGATGAGCGCCGCCTTCACGGCCGCCGGCAGGCTCTGCGGCTCGTTCTGCAGGCCGTCGCGCGGCCCCACTTCGACAATCTCGACCGACTTCGGCAGCGCCATGAGGTCGCCCGCCCCTTTTCTCTCGAAACGTTTTGACCGGATCCAGGCTAGAGCCTCACGGCGGCGACTTCCAGCCCGTCACCCGTCCCGCTATTCGTCATCGTTGGAGACCACGGCCAGTTCGGCGCCCTCCTCCACCATGTCGCCGGCGACGCAGTTCAGCAGCTCGACAATGCCGCCGTGGGGCGCCGTCAGGGTGTGCTCCATCTTCATCGCCTCCAGACGCAACAGCGGCACGCCCGCTTCCACCGCCTCGCCTTCTTCCACAAGCACGGCGGTGACCTTGCCAGGCATCGGCGCAACGATGCGCCCGCTGGCGCCGGCCTCGCTGGCGACGCCGCGCAGCACGTCCTCCAGGGTGAGCAGGTAGCTCGCCCCCTCGACGATCACCCAGCGCTCCAGCCACTGGCGCCGCACCCTGGCGGAGAAGCTGACGTCGCAGAGCCGCAGGGCCAGTCTGCCGTCGGACGCCAGCTCGGCGGCGGCCGAAACCTCGCCGTCCGGAAGCGCCAGGCGGAGGCCCTCGCGGCCATAGAAGACCTTCACCTCCAGCGCCTCCTCGCCGTTGAGGAACGTCAGGTCGCTATGGGTTTCGGCATTGAGCCGCCAGCCGTTGGTCAGCCGCCAAGGCGAATGGGGGTCGCTGGACGCGACGGCCGCCGCCTCGGCATCGGCACGCCGCCAGCCGATCTCCGCCAGGGCCGCGGCGGCCAGCACAAAGGCCGGCACGTCTTCGTCGGCGGCGACCAGGGTGGCGCGCTGCTGATCGATAAAGGCCGTGTCGACCACGCCGGCGGCAAAACGGGTGTGGGAGAGTACCGCCTGCAGGAAGCCGATGTTGGTGACCACGCCGGCCACCTCGGTGCGCGCCAGGGCGCGCTGCAGGCGGCTCAGCGCCGTCGCGCGGTCGGCGCCCCAGGCGATCACCTTGGCAATCATCGGGTCGTAGTGGATGGAGACGCTGTCGCCGGGCCTGACGCCGCTGTCGATACGGATGCCCTCGGCATCCTCCGGAAAGGCCAGTTGCAGCAGCCGCCCGGTCGAGGGCAGGAAACCCGCCGCCGGGTCCTCGGCGTAGAGCCGCGCCTCGATGGCGTGGCCCCGCGCCACGACGTCGTCCTGGCTCACCGGCAGCGGCTCGCCGGCCGCCACCCGCAGTTGCCATTCGACAAGGTCAAAACCGGTGATCATCTCGGTGACCGGATGCTCGACCTGCAGGCGGGTGTTCATCTCCATGAAATAGAAGCCATCGCCGTCGAGCAGAAATTCCACCGTACCGGCGCCGCGGTAGTCGATCGTCTCGGCGGCCCGCAGGGCGGCCTCGCTCATCTCGGCGCGGATGTCCTCGCCCAGCCCCGGCGCCGGCGCCTCTTCGATGACCTTCTGGTGGCGCCGTTGCGAGGAGCAGTCACGTTCGAAAAGGTGCACCGCGTTGCCGAAGTCGTCGCGAAAGATCTGCATCTCGATGTGGCGCGGCGCCGGCAGATAGCGCTCCAGCAGGACATGTTCGTCGCCGAACGAGGCTTTGGCCTCGCGCCGGGCCGCCTGCAGGGCTTCGAGGAAACCGCCGGGCTGCTGGACCACGCGCATGCCCTTGCCGCCGCCGCCCGCCGAAGCCTTGATCATCAGCGGATAGCCGACCTTGTGCGCCTCCGCCACCAGGGCCTCGGCCGCCTGCTCGAAGCCATGATAGCCCGGCACCAGCGGCACGCCGGCCTGCTGCATCAGCGCCTTGGCCTCGCTCTTCGAGCCCATGGCACGGATCGCCGCGGCGGGCGGACCGATGAAGGCGATGCCGGCGGCCGCGCAAGCCTCGGCGAAGGCGGCGTTCTCGGAAAGGAAGCCGTAGCCCGGGTGAATCGCCTCGGCGCCGGCGGCCTTGGCCGCTTCCAGGATCGCCTCGGCACGCAGGTAGCTTTCGGCGGCAGGCGCTGGACCGATGCAATAGGCCGCATCGGCCTCGGCCACGTGGGCGGCCGCGCTGTCCGCTTCCGAATAGATCGCGACGCAACGCAGGCCCATCCGCCGCGCGCTGCGGATGACCCGACGAGCGATCTCTCCCCGATTGGCGATCAGCACAGTTTCGAACAAACTTCCCCCTCTCCTACTTCTTCCCGTCTCCGCGTGCCGGTCGCCCTTCGCCGGCGGCCTCGACCCCGGAAGACTCAATCAGAGCCTCCAGGTGGGCATAGTTGTTATCGCGAAACTCGTTCATCACCCGGGTGATATCATCGGTACTGACCCCGACGGCGGACAAGAGAATTCCACCCAGTTGCAGGCTGGCCTCCACCGTCTCCGGCACCACCGCGGCAGCGCCCTCGCCCTCCAGTCGGCGGGCATGACTCATGTCGTGCGAGCGTACGAAGATCGGCAGATCGGGCATGCGCTGGTGCAGCGCCCCGACCGCCTGGCTGGCCACTTGCGCCCGGTCTATGGTGATCACCGCCGCCTTGGCCCGCTCAATGCCCGCGGCCTCCAGCACATCGACGCGGCTGGCATCGCCATAATAAAGCGGCAGGCCCGCGGCCCGACCACGGGCAACACGGGCGTGGTCGAGGTCGAGGGCGACAAAGGGCACGCCGCAGGCAGCGAGCACTCGCGCCACGGTCTGGCCGACGCGGCCGAAACCGGCAATGATGACGTGCTCGCCGATCGCGCCAGCCTCTTCCTGCAAGGCCTCGACGCGCAGGGTCGGCTTCGGTGCCGCGAGGCCCGACAGCCGTCCGCCCAGCCAGTCCATCGCCGGCGTCGCCGCCATGGAGAGTGCGATCAGCGCCAGCACCAGCTGGCCGAGTTCGGCGCCCAGAAGGCCGCTCAGCATGGCGCCGCCGACCAGAACGAAGCCGAACTCCCCGCCCTGCGACAGCAGCGGGCCGACCCGGAAAGCGACGTCGGCCGGCAGGCGGAACAGCAGACAGAGACCGACGATCAATGTGCTCTTGAGCAGCAGCAGCGCCAACAGGGCCAGCGCCAGCACCCAGACTTCGCGCGCCACCAACGGCAGGTCGATCGCCATGCCGATGGCCATGAAGAACAACCCCAGCAGCAGCCCCTTAAAGGGCCGGATGTCGGCCTCGACCTGATGGCGGTATTCGGTCTCCGACAGCAGCAGGCCGGCCAGGAAGGCACCCAGCGCCATGGAGATGCCGGCCTGCGCCATCAGCCAACCTGTCCCCAGGACCACCAACAGGGTGACAGCCACGAACAGCTCCTGCAGGCGCGCGGCGGCAATCACTCGGTAGAGCGGGCGCAGTACCCGGCGTCCGATCAGGACCGCCGCCGCGACCACGGCAATGGCCTTCACCGCGGCGATGGCGACCGCCCCGGCCAGGGAGGACTCCGGGGCCCCGAGCAGCGGCAGCAGCGCCAGCAACGGTACGATGGCGAGATCCTGGAACAGCAGCACCGAGAAAGAGACACGGCCATAGCGCGTGATCATCTCCCCGCGCTCGACCAGCACCTGGATGACAAAAGCCGTCGACGACAACGCCAGGCCGCTGCCGACCACCAGCGCCGCTTCGACCGACTGGCCGGTGGCGAACACCGCAGCGCCAATCAGCGCCGCGGTCAGGAAAACCTGCACCGCGCCCAGGCCGAAGACGTAGTGGCGCATCAGCTTCAGGCGCTCGATCGACAGCTCCAGGCCGATGGTAAACAGCAGGAAGATGACGCCAAGATCAGCCAGCAGCAGGACGCTGTCCGGGTCTTCGATCAGACCGAGCGCGTGCGGGCCGACCAGCACGCCAGCCGCGAGGTAGCCCAGCACCGAACTGGATTTGAACCAGCGGAACAGCGGCACGATACAGACCGCCGCGATCAGGAATACGAGAACTTCTTCGATATGGGCCGGGCCATGCATGGCGTCTCCCGATCCTCAGTGACGGCCGTGCCGGCGCTGGTCGCGCCAGTCGCGCTCGCGCGCATAGCGAAGCACTTCGGAAAAACCGAAGATGATCAGCCAGACGCCGATGACGATCTGCAGCGAGGCGATCGCGCGGATCAGAGGACTCAACGGCACCAGGTCACCGTAGCCGACGGTACTGAGCGTGATGATGGAGAAATAGAGGCTCTCCAGGAAGCTGATGTCGCGCTCGGTACCGAAGACGACGAAATGCTCTCCCGGGATCACATGGTCAACGATACGGTAGATGCAGCCGAATACGATGATTACGAAGGTGTAGTACGTAAAGAAGGCAAGCGTCGGTGCCAGCAGCGCGGTGGCCTGATCGAAGAACTCCTCGAACAGCAGTCCGGTCTCCAGCAGGAAGGCGGTGACGTCGCGGCTCACCACGAAAACCAGCACGCCGATCAGCGACATGCTGAGCACGAGGAAGATACTGATGGTCTCCGGCGTATAGCCGCGGTGCGGCAATAGGAACGTGGCGATGCCCACCGCGAAGACCGGCACCAGCCAGATGAAGAGACGTGGCGAATAGTGCACGCGGCTCTCCGCCTCATGCCGCACCAGCAGGTGGATCGACTCGCGACGCAGCGCGACGCCGGCGAAGTAGGCGCCGATCGGCAGCAGGAAGGCGATCCTCACCGCCCAGGGCGACGCGGGGGCAAAGTTCGATTCCACAAAAAAAGTGAACAGGCAGGCGTAGATCGACAGGAAATTCGCCAGCGCAATGGTGGTCAAGTGGCTGCCCGGAAACAGCCAATAGAACAGCGTGACGCTGAGCCCCAGGGCCCCCAGCATGACGAAGAAGAACAGGCCGAAAGACTCTGTGATGGCTACCGACACCAGAACGTACAGCCCCAGGGTCAGAATGAGGCCGCGCAGCCAGTAGCGGTCGGGCCTCGCCATCGCCGTTAGTCCGCCCGCCAGGCCGGCCTGCGCTTCTCCAGGAAGGCGGCGATGCCCTCGCGGCCTTCCTCGGACGCCCGCAATTCGGCGATGCGGCCGGCGGTTTCCTCGATCAGGGTCTCATCGACGCGGCGCCCGGCGACGGCAAAGACCAGATCCTTGGCCGCGCGCTGCGCCGTCGGGCCGCCCTGCAGCAGAGCATCGACGATCTGGCGGCCACGGCGCTCCAGATCGCCGCGCTCGACGACCTCGTGCACCAGGCCGAGACGCTGCGCCTCCCAGGCGGAGAAAGCCTCCGCCGTCAGGAAATAGCGGCGGGCCGCCGCCTCCCCGATGGTCGCCACGACGTAAGGACTGATCACCGCCGGGACGAGGCCGAGCTTCACTTCGGAGAGGCAGAACTTCGCCTCCTCCACCGCCACCACCACGTCGCAGCAGGCAACGAGGCCGACCCCGCCGCCATAAGCCGGTCCCTGCACCAGCGCCAAAGTCGGTTTGGACAGGCCGTTCAGCGTCCGCATCAGCCGCGCCAGGCGGCGGGCGTCCTCGACGTTTTCGGCCCGCGAGTAGCCGGCCATCGCCTTCATCCAGTTGAGGTCCGCGCCGGCGGAAAAACTCGGTCCTTGCGCCGCCAGCACGACAACGCGCACCCGCGGATCCTGATCCATCCCGTCGAGCGCTGCGCTCAGCTCGGCGATCAGCGCTTCGTTGAAAGCGTTGTGCACCTCAGCACGCGTAAGCGTAATCCGCGCCGTGCCGCGTTGGTCGATCTCTTGTACGAAAAGCGGGTAGGTCATCGTGCTACATCCGGAAAATGCCAAAACGGGTCGGCTCAGGCGGCGCGTTCAGCGCGGCGGAGATCCCCAGGCCGAGGGTCATGCGGGTGTCCAGCGGATCGATGATGCCGTCGTCCCACAGGCGTGCCGTCGCATAGTAGGGATGTCCCTGCGCCTCGTACTGGTCGCGGATCGGCGCCTTGAAACGCTCCTCCTCCGCCGCCGGCCAGTCCTCGCCCTTGGCCGCCAGACCATCACGGCGGATGGTGGCCAGCACCGAGGCCGCCTGTTCGCCGCCCATGACGGAGATGCGCGCGTTGGGCCACATCCACAGGAACCGCGGGCTGTAGGCGCGTCCGCACATGCCGTAGTTGCCGGCGCCGAAGCTGCCGCCCAGAATTACCGTAAACTTCGGCACCTTGGCGCAAGCCACCGCCATCACCAGCTTGGCCCCGTCCTTGGCGATGCCGCCGGCCTCGTACTTGCGGCCGACCATGAAGCCGGTGATGTTCTGCAGGAAGACCAGGGGGATGCCGCGTTGGGCGCAGAGTTCGATGAAGTGCGCCCCCTTTAAGGCGGATTCCGAAAACAGGATGCCGTTATTGGCAAGGATGCCGACAGGATAGCCCCAAATCCGCGCGAAGCCGCAGACCAGGGTCTGGCCGTAGAGCGCCTTGAATTCATCCAGTTCGCTGCCATCGACCAGGCGGGCGATCACCTCGCGCACATCGTAGGGTTGGCGCAGGTTGCGCGGAATCAGACCGTAGAGATCGGCCGGATCGTAGTGCGGCTCCTGCGGCGGTTTCATCTCCAGCGCTGCCGGCTTGCTGCGGTTCAGATTTGCAACGATCTGCCGCGCGATGGCCAGCGCATGGGTGTCGTTCTCGGCATAGTGATCGGCCACGCCGGAGGTGCGGGTGTGCACCTCGGCGCCGCCCAGGTCCTCGGCTGTCACCACCTCGCCGGTGGCCGCCTTCACCAACGGCGGCCCCCCCAGGAAGATGGTGCCCTGCTCCTTCACGATGATGCTCTCGTCGGCCATTGCCGGCACGTACGCCCCTCCGGCGGTGCAGGAGCCCATCACCACGGCGATCTGCGGGATGCCTCTGGCCGAGAGATTGGCCTGGTTGAAGAAGATGCGCCCGAAGTGATCGCGGTCAGGAAAAACCTCGTCCTGATTGGGCAGGTTGGCACCGCCGGAGTCGACCAGGTAGATGCACGGCAGATGGTTCTGTTCGGCGATCTCCTGCGCGCGCAGGTGCTTCTTCACCGTCACCGGGTAGTAGGTCCCGCCCTTGACCGTAGCGTCGTTGGCGACGATGACGCACTCGCGGCCCGACACCCGGCCGATACCGGTGATCAGGCCGGCGGCCGGCACTTCGTCGCCGTAGAGGCCGTTGGCGGCCAGTTGCGACAACTCGAGGAACGGCGAACCGCTGTCCAGCAGGCGCCGGACGCGTTCGCGCGGCAACAGCTTGCCACGCCCCAGGTGGCGCTCGCGGGCCGCCACGCCGCCGCCCAGCTTGATGCGCTCGACCTGGGCGCGCAGATCGTCGGCCAGCGCCTGGTTGGCCCGGCGGTTCTCTGCGAACTGCGGGTCGCGGGGGTTAATCGTGCTGGGAATCAACGGCATGGGCGCAGCGAATCGGGATCTGGGAGGGTCGCCCCTAGTTTGATCAGGCCATTAGACGCAGCAAGTAAAATCCTCAGGTCCCGACACCGTGAGGCAGGCCGCCACGGAGCGGTCGGCACCAACGCGCTGTTCAACTGCTTACCCAAATTTAACCACTGGCTGCCTAGCTTGGCCTTTCTAGGGCCCATCCCTAGCAAGGAGTATAGGTATGCCCTATGTGGCGAGAGACGACCAGGGACAGATCATCGATGTCCAGGAACGCGAGACCGAGTCTGCCTACGAGCAGGTCCCGCTCGACGATCCCGAACTGGTGTCATATCTGAACAGTGAATCCGGCGAAGGCTTTCAGCGCGAGGAAATCCGCGCCGAGCTCGAGGCCTCGGACCGCGAATTCATCCGCGTCATCGAAGACGTCATCACCGTGCTGATCGACAAGCGGGTCTTCATGCTGACCGAGCTGCCCGCACCCGCCCAGGAGAAGCTCGCCCGCCGCTATCACCTGCGCAGCGCCCTCTCCGACCTCAGCGGCATCATCTCCGACCACGAAGACATCATGCTGCCCTGAATGCTGTCCTAACCGGCAGACGTGACCGGCAGGCCTCAACGGAGGCCTGAAGGCCGGCCCGCCGCCAACAGCCGCTTGCGCAAAACCCAATATCTATGTATGAGTATGTCTTCCGCGTCACAGCGCCGGCAGACCCGCGACCATGTTCAACCCTGCGCCTCCGGCGTTCCTCAATCAGGCGCCCAAACCCCGGATCGTGCAGTACCGCAACAAGCGCTACTCGGTCCGGCTGGAGCCGATCTACTGGCAGACGCTTGAGGTCCTGGCGGACCGCCAGCGCATCCGCCTCGGGCGCTTTGTGGCCGAACTGGCAGAGACCTACGACGGGCCGAATTTCTCCTCCTACCTGCGGGTCTTCTGCATGCTGGAGGGCGAGCAGGCCCTGGCCCGGGAAACCCTGGGCCCGACCCATCACGGCCTGCTGGATGTGGTCACCCACTGCCCCAACCCGGGCCTGATCCTGTCGCGCTACCGCACGGTCATTGCCTACAACAGACCCTTCGGCGAATGGCTGGGCCCGGCCGACGTGGCCGTCATCGGTGCCGAGTTGACCACCTTGGTACAGGTGCGCACCCGCCGCTCGCTCACCGAGGTCTGGCAGGACCTGGTCAGCGGACGCGAGCCGAAGGCGGATGCCAAGCTGTTGTATGTCGCCCCCGGACGCGTCAATGCGGCCCAGGCGACCATCCTGGCCCTGCGCTCGCAGACCTATCAGGAGTTTTATGCGGTGATGTGGCTGTCGCCTCAATCGCGCCGTGCGGGCGCCGCAGGCGGACAACCACCGCCCCTGCTGCCCGAATAGCGAGCCGCCGGGATCCCGTCCTCGACGGCCTCAGCCGGCGTTGGGATCGTTGATGATCAGGATATCGCTGGCGCTGTAGATCGTCAGCCCGCTCTCGAAGCTGTAAAAATGCAGGCCCGTGACATCAAGACCGGTGGCGGTCACGTGAGGGTCGGCGATCCCGAAACCGGTGATGGTTTCCCGCGTAAGGAGATTCACGGAGACATCTTCCCCCATGAATAGTACGACTTCCCCCGAAGAATCGGGCAGCAGATCGCCCAGCTGCAGGATGACGGAGTCCAAATCGTCTGCCGGCGGCGGCGCCCCCGGAGCGATGATGACCAGCGGCAACTGATCCGGCTCGACATCCAGCGACAGGCTATGCTCGATCGGCGCTTCCGCGCTGACCGGTGCCTGAGGCAAGTCGAGATTTGTTTTTTCTTTAGCCATTGCCGCCACTGCGCCCACTCTCGGGCCAGAAATATTACCGTACGTTGTTCAACATAGAACGCCGTTCAAAAAAGAACAATATTTCTCAGAATCACGCCAAGGCAATATAGGCTCAAGGTCCTATTTTAGACGAATCTTTCCCAAAATCATCATAAAGCCCGCCAAAGACTCGCCCTTGGATTGCATTCCCCACCCGATAACATCCGCCCAGCCTGCAATTCGTCTTCCTCAACAGAAAAACGGCGCCCCTCTCACGAGGGACGCCGTTCTCACTATGCTGCGGCCGCCGTGGTCGGCAGGCCACCAAGCTTTAGTCGACTAGGCCGTCGATCCAGGACTTGTGCTCGACAACCGCCTGCTCCGGAGCGCTGACGCCGATGGTCTCCAGCAGCGCGCCACCGACCGCAAGGATGCGGTAGGAGGCCAGCTGCTCGTTCGTCTGAGCGGTGATCAACTGCCCCTCGGCCACGAAGAGCTCGTTCTCCGCGTCGAGGACGTCCAGCAGGGTGCGCTGAGCCACTTCGAACTGCTGCTCGTAGGCCCCCAGGGTCGAGCGGTTGAAGTCGCGGGCGTCTTCCAGCGCTTCGATGCTGTCGCGGGCGGCCTCAAGCTCGAACCAGGAGCGGCGCATTTCCTGCTGGGATTCCAGCACGGAGGCGTAGCGCCGGTTCTTGCTTTCGGTCAGGCGGAACAGCGCTTCCTGGCGCGCGGCACGATCGATACCGCCGCGGAAGAGGTTCCACCGCACGCGGACCATCAACTGATTGTTGAACTCGTAGGTATCCAACGCGGAGGTGCCGTCGTTGTACTCGGTCTGCGCTTCCAGGGTGATCGCCGGATAGAGCGGCACCTCGGAGAGCTCGACCTCGGCCTCGGCCGTACGGACGTCGGCTTCGAAGATCTTCGTCGTATTATTGTTGCGAACCGCCAGCTGGACCGCCTCGTCGAGATCGCCCGGCAGCGAGCCGGCCGGGAACTCCGGATAGCTCAGGTCGTTGCCAGGGAACGAGCCGATGATCCGGGTGAAGATCGCTTCGGCGACCCGCAGATCCTGCAGCGTCGTGATCAGGGTGTTGCGGGCACGGGCCGCGCGGGCGTCGGTCTGATCGACGTCCGCCTCGCTGCCGCCACCGCCTTCCAGACGCGCACGCTGCGCATCGAGGACCTGGCCATGATAACCCACGTTGTCTTCAGCCAGGCGCACCAGATCGCGCTGGCGCAGGACTTCCATGTAAGCGCCGATCGCGTCGAGGGCGAGAACCGAAGAATTCTCCAGAACCCGGTTGGCAGCGGATTCAACACGCGCCATCTCGCGCTCGACAGTGGCGCCGGCCTCGAAGCCGTCAAACAGTCGCTGCTGCAGAGTGATCGACGATTCCCGACGGACGGTCTCCTCGTAGTCGCCACCATCAGCGCGCGACGTCGTGTCGTTGAAGGCTTCAACGCCAATCCCCGCCGCCGCATCGATCTGCGGCAAGTAGAGGCCGCGGGCCTGCCGCAGCTCTTGGTCAACAGCCTCTCGGTTGCTGGCCACGATGCCAATGTCCGGGTTGGTGGCGATCGCCTGCTGGACCGCCTCTTGCAGCGTCATAGCATTTGCCGACAACGCCAATGGAAATGCCAAAGCCGTACCCAAAAGGGCCGCCTTGACGTGAGTAACACTCGTGCTGCGAGACCAGCGCATGCTAGTTTCCCCCGACATAAAACCTTGCATCCAATACCCCTCCCCCGTTCCGGGCCTTTTACACGTCACCGCGAACGGACGATAAGGCGAACAAATCTAGAAATATGCGCGACTTGTAACTCGTTTCTAGTTTGGCTGTCAACGCGGCCCCCCTTGGCAAAACAGGGTTAATCGAGATGAGCCGGACTGAGTTACCACACTGTGTCACAAAAGCCACAAACGCTCAAGATCAAGTCGCTACCGACAGTTGAGGCCAACCGTCAACTAACCATCTCAAGGCCCCAAGACCCGATATCGGGTTGCGGCCATCGGCGCCAAACTACTGCCATAGACGACGCGCCCTGCCTATGCTTCCCATCCGATTCTGTCAACTACGGTTGAGCGCAAAGCGTAACATGCCTTTCTGAGAACCAGTGCTTCCGGGTCAGTCGCGCCCATCGTACGGTTGACCATCCTACACTCAAAAATGCCAAGCCGTGCAAGGAATTTGGTCCCTGTGGAGGCACCGGATCGGCCAGTGCCAGACGGCCCCGCTGACGCCACAATTGAGGTGAAGCCCTACCCCGAAAGATGTGATAAATCACACAGCTATAAGTCTTTGTCCTGCCTAGCTTGAGCGGCAGAAGCGGCTGCTCCGGGGGGTGGGGGAATTGACCTGCCCCACGGCACGGAAAGGGCGGCTTCGCGCTGGCGCCCGAAGGAATCGAACATCGGGGCTTTCGGCAGCGGCAATCTAAGCGCGGAGCGGGCCGCGCGAAGACCTGCGGCAACCTCGCCAGACGGGTTGGGCAAGGAGGCAACGGCCGGAGGGCGCTCCGGCTGTCACCGAAAGCCCTGCCTGGAAGGGCAAAGTATGATATTAACCCTTTTCGAATGAAGCATTGCTATGTTTTCCAAGGCGATGCGCCAGGGTATCGAGATTTTTTGAACCCGTTCCCTTTGCGAATTCGTAACAATTCTAATGAAGCTTTGGACCCGGCAAATCTTTGGTCACGCGGATCGCGAAGATCCCTAGCCGGGGGAGCCGCCGTGCACGCGACAGCCACCGCACCGGGGCTAAGGCGCAGAGTTTCAGGCACAAAGGTTTCGAGCACGGGGTTTCAGGCGACAGGGTTCGATGAAAATGTTCACTGAGGCAAAGAAATAGTATGGCTGCCCGCGACGATACGACCACCGTCAAAGACGATCTCGGCTCTGACGGCACCACAGGCAAAGGTCCGGGACATTCCATCAAGGAGAATTCTGTGGGATCGAAAAAGAGCTGGCGCGACCCCGAGCTGAAAACGACGTCCGCCGCGGGCGCCGCCGCCGGCCCCACCGCCGGCCCCACCGAGGACCCCGCCAAGGACTCCACAGAGGCCAAGGCAGCCGCCGGCGGTCCCATGTCCGCCAATCTGGCCGAGGACGATGGTCCGGACGAAGAGACCGATGCCGCCAAGGCGCGCGCCATCCTGCGCACCAAGGACCTGATCGAAGCGCCGGAGGCAGACAAGGGCTGGAACGTCGTCCCGTCGATGGTGGATTTCGAAGATCCCCTGGTGCGCTGCCTGTCGATCCTGGCCGGGCTGCTGCAGCGCCCCATTTCGACGGAAGCGCTGAAGGCCGGCCTGCCCCATGCCAACGAGGCCTTTACGCCGGAGCTGGCGGTGCGTTCGGCCGAACGTGCCGGCCTCTCCGCCCGCGTCGTCCGCCGCCCCCACCTGTCGCGGATCCTGCCCGTCACCCTGCCCTGTATTCTGCTGCTCAAAGGCGGCACCTGCTGCGTCCTGCAGAATGTCAGCCACGGCCGGGCCGACATCCTGCTGCCGGAGGCCGGCGGCACCTCGAAGTCGGTGCCGGTCGAAGAGTTGCAGCCGCAGTTCACCGGCTACGCCATCTTCGCGCGCACCGAAGCCCGCTTCGATGAGCGCGCCCCGGACAACAAGCTGACGGAGCCGCGCGCCTGGTTCTGGGGCACCCTCTGGCAGTTCTGGCCGATCTACAGCCACGTCATCATGGCCTCTGTCCTGATCAACTGCTTCGCGATCGCCAGCCCGCTGTTCATCATGAACGTCTATGACCGCGTGGTGCCGAACCAGGCGATCGAGACGCTTTGGGTGCTCGCCGCCGGCGTCGTCACGGTGTTCGGCTTCGAGTTCGTCATGCGCAACCTGCGCACTTATTTCGTCGACGTCGCCGGCAAGAACGCAGACGTCATCATCGCCAGCCGCCTGCTCGAGCAGCTGATGTCGACCCGCCTCGATTCAAAGCCCGCGTCCACAGGCGCCATGGCCAACAATTTGCGCGAGTTCGAATCGCTGCGCGAGTTCTTCACCTCGGGCACCCTGGTGGCGCTGGTCGATCTGCCGTTCATCTTCCTCTTCATCGGCGTCATCTTCATCGTCTCCGGCCCGGTGGCTTTCGTGCCGCTGGCCATGGTGCCGCTCGTCATCATCGTCGGCTTCTGCCTCCAGTATCCGCTGCGTGCCCTGGGCTAGAAGAGCCAGCGCGAGGCAAGCCAGAAGCACGCCCTGCTGGTCGAGGCCATCGACGGTCTGGAAACCATCAAGGCAACGGCTGCCGAAGGCCGTGTGCAGAAGTCGTGGGAGCGTTTCGTCGGCATGTCGGCCGCGTCCTCCGGCCGGGCGCGCTTCATCGCCGGACTGGCCACGACCTTCGCCCAGGTCTCCATCCAGATGTCGACGGTGATCGTCGTTGTCTACGGTGTCTACGAGATCGCGGAAGGCAACATCACCATGGGCGCGCTGATCGCCGCAACGATCCTGACCGGCCGCGCCCTGGCGCCGCTGGGCGCGGTCGCCGCCATGCTGACCCGCCTGCAGCAGTCTCGCGTCGCGCTGAGTTCGCTCGATACCTTGATGAAGGCGCCGGTCGAGCGGGCGCTGAACAAGCAGTTCCTGCACCGTCCCCGCCTCAGCGGCCAGATCGAGTTCAAGCAGGTGAGCTTCCATTATCCCGGCCAGGAGACCAAGGCGCTGGACGGCCTGTCCTTCAAGATCAAGCCGGGCGAGAAAGTCGGCATGCTGGGCCGCATCGGCTCCGGCAAGAGCACGGTCGCGCGCATGATGATGGGCCTCTACGAGCCGATGGAAGGCGCGATCCTGTTCGACGGCACCGACATCCGCCAGGTCGATCCGGCCGACCTGCGCCGCAACATCGGCTATGTCTCGCAGGACAACTACCTGTTCTTCGGTTCGGTGCGCGACAACATCTGCTTCGGCTCCCCACACGTCGATGACGAGAGCATCCTGCGGGCCGCCAACGTGGCCGGCGTCAGCGACTTCCTGCGCACCCACCCGCGCGGCTTCGACCTGCAGGTCGGCGAGCGCGGCATGAGCCTGTCCGGCGGCCAGCGCCAGTCGGTGGCCATCGCCCGCTCTTTGTTGCTCGACCCGCCGATCATCCTGCTGGACGAGCCGACCAGTCACATGGACAATTCCTCCGAAGCGGCTTTCAAAAAGCGCATCGGCGATACGCTGCAGGGCAAGACGCTGTTTCTGGTCACCCATCGCAGCTCCCTGCTGTCGCTGATCGACCGTCTGCTGATCATCGATAACGGCAAGATCGTCGCCGACGGTCCGAAGGAGGAAGTGCTGAAGGCGCTGCGTCAGGGCCAGATCCGCGCCACGACAGGCTGAGCGGATGTGCGGCCCCGCGCTGCTGCCGGCAAGGCCGCCGCGGACCGCCTGACCGAAGTACGGGGGATTGCCTCCCGGGTTGGATTTGACGGGTTTTGATAGGGACGAAACAGAGATGAGTGCACACGGCGTTTATGATCGCGACGATCTGGATTTCATGCCCGATGTGCATGCGGCCACCCGCCACCGCGGCCGGCGCTTCGCCTATATTCTGACTATCCTGTCGTTCGCCTTCTTCGGCGTCATGGGTGTCTGGGCACACTATGCCGTGCTCGACGAGGTTACCCGCGGCGAAGGCACCATTATCCCGTCATCGCGCACCCAGGTGATCCAGAACCTCGAAGGCGGCATCCTTGCCGAGATCCTGGTCCACGAGGGCGACATCGTCGAGAATGGCGACGTGCTGGTGCGCATCGAGAACACGGTCGCCGAGGCCAGCCTGGAAGATGCCCGACAGCAGTATCTCACCCTGCTGGCGACCGAGGCCCGCCTGATTGCCCAGATCGAATTCAAGGACGAGGTTACCTTCCCCGAGGCCGTGATGAACGAGGCGCCGACGCTGGCCGCCGACCAGAAGCGCCTGTTCGGCGCCCGCAAGCGACAGCTCGAAGCGCAGATCTCGGTCCTCGAATCCCAGGCCCGCCAGCGCAAGCAGGAAACCGCCGAGATGGACAGCCGCCGGCGTCAGCTCGACGAGAGCCTTCGCCTGGCCCGCGACGAATTGGCCATCACCGCCCCCTTGGTCAAGAAGGGCGTCATGCCGCGCATCGACCTGATCCGCATCGAGCGCCAGGTGGCCGACCTGGAAGGCGAGATCCGCACCATCCGCACCGCCATCCCGCGCCTGGAGGCCGCCCAGCAGGAGGCCAACCAGCGCATCGAGGAGATGAAGTTGACGGCGCAGACCGACGCCTCCGATGAGTTGAACAAGACCCGCGGCGAACTGAAGTCGATCTCACAGTCGCTCTTCGCCGGACAGGACCGGGTCACCCGCACGTCGGTGACCTCCCCCGTGCGCGGCACCGTGAAGGACATGAAGGTTACCACCGTCGGCGGCGTCATCCAGCCGGGCGAGGACATCATGGAAATCGTGCCGCTGGACGACAGCCTGCTGGTCGAAGCCCGCATCCGCCCGGCCGACATCGCCTTCCTGCGGCCGGACCAGAAGGCGGTGATCAAGGTCTCGGCCTATGATTTCTCGATCTACGGCGGCCTCAACGCCAAGCTGGAGCGTATCTCCGCCGATACCATCAAGGACGAGGAGGGCGAGAGCTTCTACCGCGTCTATCTGCGCACAGAGGTGAACTCCCTGCAGCACCACGGCGAGACCCTGCCGATCATTCCCGGCATGACGGTGACGGCGGAAATCCTGACCGGTGAAAAGTCGGTACTCGACTACATCCTGAAGCCGATCCTCAAGGCCAAGGACTCGGCCCTGCGCGAGCGCTGAGGCGCCGGCCGCCGCGGGCGCGGCCCCGGCCGGCAGGCAGGGCCCGCCTTTCCCGCCACCCGCCCGGCGGCGCCCTCAAGAAGGGCCCGCCCCGCGTCGCGTGTTAACCTTTCTACGCCTCGGAATCGCTGGACTTTCCGTTGATCCCCGCGCCAATTTCCCTCATCCCGTAAACCACCTTTGGCAAGGCTCCATTAAGCCAAAACAGCGATCCTCCTAGAAGCCCGGAACGCAGCCCAAAACGGCCCATTCCGCCTTCAGTCAGGAGCCTTCTTCCTTGGATCGCCGCGCCTTCCTTCGCCACGGTGCCGTCTTTGCGGGGGCCGCTGCCAGCGGCCGGCTGTTGCCGGCGTTATGCGGCCAGGCCCAGGCTCAGTCGCTGCAGGATTTCATGAAGTCGACCCGCAAGTCGGGTCAGGCGCTGTTCGGCTCCACCGAGATCTCCTCGGCAAACCTCAAGGCCCTGCCC
>ERZ1740062.609-NODE-609-length-17941-cov-7.069048_pt1 | contig 17941 bp, 19 predicted proteins | sample MGYA00581741_ERZ1740062 | MGnify/ENA primary metagenome ERZ1740062 (study PRJEB43018, sample SAMN04849747) | marine metagenome | isolation source: floating plastic debris | place: Pacific Ocean | collected 2008-09-01 | study: EMG produced TPA metagenomics assembly...
GGGCAGAAGTTCGAAGGCGGCTCCATCAAGCACGACGTGTCCGTGGCCGTCTCCAAGACGCCGGCCTTCATCGAGCAGGCGACCAGGCTGGTGCAGCGGATGGTGCCCGGCATCCGCCCAGTGCCTTTCGGCCACGTCGGCGACGGCAACATCCACTTCAACCTGTCCCAGCCGGTCGGCGCCGCCCGCGATGCCTACCTCGCCCGCTGGGAGGAAGTGAACGAGGCGGTGCACGAACTGGTGGTGTCTATGGGCGGCTCGATCTCCGCCGAGCACGGCATCGGCTATATGAAGGTGGCGGAGAACGCGCGCTTCAAGTCCGCTGTCGAACTGGACCTCATGCGCGCCGTGAAGCGGGCCTTAGACCCCGAGGGCCTGATGAACCCCGGCAAGGTGATCGGAAACTAGCGCGGGCGCTGTTTGGCCGTTGTGGCCAGGGCGATGCCGGCCGCAATCGCCGCGATGCCGACGCCGTGATAGAGCTGCAGGCGCTCGCCCAGTAAGACGAAGGCGAGCAGCGCGGCGAAGACCGGGATGAGGTGCAGGAACAGGCCGCCCTTGTTGGGGCCCAGCACCTCGATGCCGCGGTTGAAGCACAGGAAGGCCAGCAGCGACGCAAACACGACCACGTAGGCAACGGCGAGCATCGAGTCGGGTGAGACGGGCATCGGCCGTACGAAAGCACTCTCCCAAAGATAGAGCGGCAGCAGCATCGCCGTCGCAAACGCCATGGTCGCCACCAGCAGCGACTGCGGGTGCAGGGCAGCGGGCCGGCGCCTCACCAACACGGTGTACATCGACCAGGCGAAAACGGCGACCAGCATGACGAGATCGCCGGTATTGAACGTGAGTGTGGCGAGTTGCGCCGGATCGCCGCGCAGGATCACCACCGCCACCCCGCCGAGTGAGATCAGCGTGGCCAGCAGAATGCGGCCGGCGATCGGCTCGCGGTAGAGCGCCCAGGACAGCACAGGCACCAGCACAGGGCAGATGGCGACGAGCAGCGCCGCATTGGTCGCCGTGGTGTAGTTCACCGAGAGGTAGAGCGCGGTGTGGAAGGCGACCATGCCAAAGAAGGCGAGCGCCGCGAGGGACTTCCACTGCCGCAGGATCGTCCCCCAGTCACGGCGCAGCTTCGGCCAGGCGAAGGGCAGCAGGATCATCAACGCCAACGCCCAGCGCCAGAAGCTGAGGCCCACCGGCGGCACCTCGGCGTGGACCGCGCGGCCGATGAAGATGTTGCCGCCCCAGCAGGCCGACGAGATGGTCAGCAGCAGGGCGGCGGCCAGCGGCGAGACGCTACGACTTTCGGATGGGGACATGGGAAAAATTACAGGTGGGTTTTAAGGATCGAGCTTCTTGTCGGTGAGCCGCTTACCGGCGAGATCGCGAGCGGATTTTTCCCGCTCGGCCGTGACCTTCTTACGCTCGGCCTTGCTGCGCCCGAACTTCGCGCGGTTGGTCTCGGCCTGCGCCTCCTTCTCGGCGCGGGCCCGGCGCTTCTTGGCTTGCCGCAGATTGACGATCTCGCTCATGGCCCCGAAGTTAGACCAAGCGCGGCGCCCTGTCAGCAGGCGAAGGGGGGTCAGCAGGCGAAGGGGGGTCAGCAGGCGAAGGGGGCGGCAGGGCGGAACCGAGCAGCGGAAAAAACCCCCTCTCCCCCGGGATAAGATTGGGGGAGAGGGGGCTCGCTCGAAGGTGTCACGAGGTAATGCGGTCGAGGAAGGCCAGCATGCGCTCGGCAATGAACGGCCCTTCTTCTTCCAGGGCGAAGTGGCCGGTGTCGAGCAGGTGAAACTCGAGGTCCTTCAGGTCACTCTTGTAAGGCTCAGCACCTGAGGCCGGAAAGATCGCGTCGTTCTTGCCCCACACGATCAGCGCGGGCGGCTGATACTGGCGGAACAGCGCTTGCCAATGAGGATAGAGCGGCAGGTTGGTACGGTAGTCGTAGAACAGGGCAAGCTGAATATCCTGATTGCCCGGCCGGTCGAGCAGATACTGCACGTTCCAGAAGTTATCCGGGCTGATCTTGGAAGGGTCCTTCGCACCGTTAAGGTACTGCCACTTGGTGGCATCCAGGGTCAGGACTTCGCGCACCTTGTCACCCTTTGCGGCGGTAGGATCAGCCCAGTAGGCGCGGATCGGATCCCAGAATTCTTCCAGACCCTCCGCATAGGCATTGCCGTTCTGGATGACGAAGCCTGTGACGCGCTCGGGATCGGCGGCGAACATGCGGTAGCCCACCGGCGCGCCGTAGTCCATGACGTAGGCAACATAGCGGTCGACGCCCTTGGCATCGATGAGCTTGGTCACGATCTCCGCGAAGCGGTCGAAGCTGTAGTCGAAGGCATCGACCGCGGGCATGTCCGAGGCGCCGAAGCCGGGATAGTCGGGTGCCAGCACGTGATAGCGCGTCGCCAGTTCCGGAATGAGATTGCGGAACATCTGCGACGAGGTAGGGAAACCGTGCAGCAGCAGAACGGTCGGCTGTGTGGGGTCGCCGGCCTCCCGGTAAGCGACCTTCACACCGTCGATGACTTCGCTGCCGTAGCGGACCTGGGTGAAGCCGGATGCCTCGGCAGGAAGCGACGCGGCGGCGAGCGTGGCGCCGAAGACGGCGGCAGCGGCAAGATTGCGGACGGACTCGTACATTGCAGTCTCCTTTCAAGGGAATGCGGTGATTTGAGTAAAAGCGGGTGACGGAAAACGGCCGGTCGTCAGCCGGGCGGACTTGCGGCGGCGGCTTTCAGGGCCGCATTCTCTTCACGTAGCTGCTGCATCTCGGCGCGGACCTTCGCCAAGGCGGGCTCCAACTCCTCCAGGGTGTAGCGCTCGGGCAGGTGCTGCGGGCAGTTCCAGTCGAAGGCGGCGACGGTGATCACCATCGCGCGCTCGGGCCGCGCCTTGTAGGCGGCATCGTGCAGACGGGCGATCAGGTCCGGATCGTCGGCAGCCTCGACGATACGGGCATGGCCCCAGAGCTTCAGGCGGCGGCGATTGGGGTAGTCGACCAGGATCAACGCCACCCGGTCGTCCCCCTTCAGATTGCCGACGCTGAGGTACTGGCGGTTGCCGCTGAAATCGGCGTAGGCGATGGTCTTGTCGTCCAACACTTTCAGGAAACCGCGCGGCCCGCCGCGGAACTGGACGTAGGGCCAGCCGGTCTCGCTGACCGTCGCCTGGTAGAAACCGTCACGCGCGGTAACGAAGGCGGCCTCGGCCGGGCCGAGGGTGTCAGCGGGATCAGCGTCGGGGCCGAGAAATTTCGCGTAGCCGGCCGCTGAACCCTGGTGCTGCTGTTCCGCCAGGACTTTGGGGGTAAAGGCGATCTCGGCAAAGGCGCGGGCCATGGCGGCCTCCTCTTTCTCAGAAGTGATGAGAAGAAGATGGCCCCTATTTCGAAAAACAATAATGTGCTATTTTTCCATTTTACTATTCTAATAAATGGAATAATGGACCGCTTTCGCGAACTCACCACCTTCCTGGCGGTGGCCGAGACCGGCGCCTTCAACGGCGCGGCGCGGCGCCTCAAGACCTCGCCGCCGGCGGTGACGCGCCTGGTGACGGCCCTGGAGGAGCGCCTCGGCACGCAGCTTTTTAGCCGCACCACCCGACGGGTCGCCCTCACCGAAGCGGGCCTGCGCCTGCGCGACGATGCCCAGCGCATCCTCGCCGATCTGGAAGAAGCCGAGACCACCGCCGCCGGGGCCCGCACGGTGCCGCGCGGCCATCTGAGCCTCACCGCGCCACTGCTGTTCGGCCAGCGCTTCGTCGCGCCGATTCTGCGCGCCTACCTGGATGCGCACCCGGGCATGACCGCGTCGGCGCTGTTCCTCGACCGCAACGTGAATCTGCTGGACGAAGGCCTCGATCTCGCGCTGCGCATCGGCGTGCTGCAGGACTCTTCCCTGTCGGCGCGGCGGGTCGGCGCGGTTCGGTCCATCGTCGTAGCCTCCCCCGCCTACGTCGCGCGCCACGGCCGGCCGGCAGCGCCGGAGGATCTCGCCGGCCACCGTGTGATCTACAGCACCACGATCAATCCACGGCCCGCCTGGACCTTCAGCCGGGACGGCCGGCCGCGGACCCAGCGCCTCACCCCGGTGCTGAGCCTTAACACCCTGGAATCAGCCATCGCGGCGGCCGAGCACGACTGGGGCATCACCCGCGCCTTCTCCTACCAGGTGAGCGACGCGCTGGCGGCGGGGCGCCTGGTCGAACTGCTGACGGAGCACGAGGACCGCGAAATGCCGGTGCATCTGCTGCACGCCGAGGGCCGCCGCGCCGCCGCCAAGATCCGCAGCTTCATCGACTTCGCGGCAGAACGCCTGAGCGGCGAAGGCCAGCGCCTGCTGGCCCGCTAAGGTCCTGCGGACCGGCCGCGGCCACCGCGGGGAAAGGCCCCCGGGGCGCGCTGCATTGCCAAGCGGGCTCGGCTGTTCCATCTTCCTGTCCAAGGGAAGGCCTGAAGGCCCAATGCCCAAGCCCCAAAGCTCAGCCCCTGGGAGACGAGACGACATGACCTATGCGGCGCCGATCGGCGAGATGCGCTTTGCGCTGGACGCCATCGCCGAACTGCCCGAGATCGCGAAGCTGCCGGGCTACGAAGAGGCGACGGCGGATCTCGTTTCCGCCATCCTGGAAGAGGCCGCCAAGCTGGCCGGCGGCGTGATCGCGCCGCTTAACCACCCTGGCGACCGCGACGGCTCGGTGTTCGAGAACGGCGTGGTGCGCACCCCCGACGGCTTCCCGGACGCCTACCGCCAGTTCGTCGAAGGCGGCTGGAACGCCCTGCCCTTCGATCCGGATTACGGCGGCCAGGGCCTGCCCTGGGCGCGGGCCACCGCGGTGCAGGAGATGTGGCAGGCGGCCAATCTCTCCTTCGGGCTGTGTCCGCTGTTGACCGCCGGCGCGGTGGAACTGCTGCAGGCCCACGGCAGCGACCAGCAGAAGACCGACTACCTGGCAAAGATGGTCTCCGGCGAATGGACCGGCACCATGAACCTCACCGAGCCCCAGGCCGGCTCCGACGTCGGCGCGCTGAAGACACGGGCCAAGCCCAACGGCGATCACTACCTGATCACCGGGCAGAAGATCTATATCACCTGGGGCGAGCACGACTGCGCCGACAACATCGTGCACATGGTGCTGGCCCGCCTGCCCGACGCGCCGGAAGGCACCAAGGGTATCAGCCTGTTCCTGGTGCCCAAATACGTCGTGAACGAAGACGGCACGCTGGGATCGCACAACGACCTGCGCTGCGTTTCCATCGAGCACAAGCTGGGCATCAAGGCCTCGCCCACCGCCGTGATGTCGTATGGCGATTCCGGCGGCGCCATCGGCTACCTGGTCGGCGAAGAGAACAAAGGCATGGCCTGCATGTTCACCATGATGAACAACGCGCGCCTCGCCGTCGGCCTGCAGGGCGTCGCCATCGCCGAACGCGCCTACCAGCAGGCCCGCGCCTACGCCTTCGAGCGGGTGCAGAGTCGGGCTCTGGACGGTGGAAAAGAATCGGCGAAGATCATCGCGCATCCCGACGTGCGCCGCATGTTGGCGACCATGAAGGCGCGCACGGAAGCGGCGCGCGCCCTGGCCTACCTCGCCGCCGGCACCCTCGACCGCGCCAAGCGGGAGCCGGATGCCGAGAAACGCGCGGCGGCGCAAGCGCGGCTCGAGCTGCTGATCCCGCTCACCAAGGCGTGGTGCACCGACATCGGCTGCGAGGTGGCGTCGATCGGCGTGCAGGTGCACGGCGGCATGGGCTTCATCGAGGAAACCGGCGCCGCCCAGCACTACCGCGACGCCCGCATCCTGCCGATCTACGAGGGCACCAACGGCATCCAGGCACTCGACCTGCTGACCCGCAAGCTGCTGCGCGACGACGGCGGGGCGATGACCCTGCTGATCCATGAGCTGCGCGCCGGTTTGCCCCCGGCAAACGCGCCGGCGGCGATCGCGGCGTTGCGCGCGCCGCTGGCCGCCGCCATCGAGGCGCTGGACGGCGCCACCGCCTGGCTGCTCGAAGAGGGTGCGAAGAACCTCGTCAGCGGCGCCGCCGGGGCAACGCCTTACCAGACCCTCTGCGGCTCGGTGCTCGGCGGCTGGCTGCTGGCCAAGTCCGCCGCGCAGGCGGACAAGGCCGGCGCCGCCCTGAGCGATGCGAAGGTCAGGACCGCGCGCTTCTACGCCGAAAACCTTCTGGGCGAGACCTCAGGCCTGGCCAGCGCCGTCATCCGCGGCGCCGAGTCGACCCTGGCTTTCCAAGACGACGACTTCTGAACATGGGCGACGCCCGCAGCCTGGGCCCCTGCCCGGTCTGCGGGCGGGCGATGATCGACGGGCCGAGCGTCGACCGGCATCACTGGGTGCCGAGGAGCAAGGGCGGGCGCGAGATCGACTCCCTCCACGTGGTCTGCCACCGCATGATCCACCGCCTGTTCAACGAAGGGGAACTGGCAACCGCCTACGCCGACCCGGAAGCAGTGCGCGCCCACCCGGAGATCGGGCGCTTCGTTGCCTGGGTGCGGCGCAAGCCGGCCGACTACGTCGACTGGCCGAAGGAACCGCGCAAGCGGCGGTAAGGTTTGCGCATTGCGTGGAGGTTGGTGTCACCCTACCAACCCCAAGACTGTCGTCCCGGGGCTTGACCCCGGGACCCAATGCCTTCGCCGCTTAGTCCCCTATCGACAGCCGGCCTTCCGTATCTGCGGATTGCAGCAAGGCAAGTATTGCACCGCATTGCCAGGCGGCAACGCCAATAGGCCCCGGGGTCAAGCCCCGGGGTGACAGCGGTGTGGGAGGATGAACCTTGCGAGAACCGGACAGGGAGAGTCGATGCCGCACAAAAAAATTGCCCGGCACCGGGAATGACTCGGTGCCGGGCAGATTTGCAGATGAGCGGCAGGTCCGGGAGTGAGACCGGACCGGCCGCCCTGGCCTGACTGGGCAAGGCCGAAACCACGACACGGAGGCCAAAAGTTATGGTGGGGACCACCTCCGCGCCGCAGCGAATGACCCGAATTTAGATGGCCCCCGCCCCACCGTCCTTGACCCAGATCAAATCTCACACATCCCGGCCCGTCGATCTGCGGGTTGATCTTGGCCGCCGGCCCCGACATGCTCACCCGGCGGCTCGAAAAAGGCCGTGCAGGGACAAGCAACAAGAAAAGTTCAGGGAGCCGGCATGACCGCCGAACGCACGATTCTCGCCATCGACCAGGGCACCACCAGCAGCCGCGCCATCCTGTTCTCCGGCGACGGCCGCCGCCTGGGCCAGGCCCAGAAGGAGCTGCCGCAGCACTTCCCCCATTCCGGCTGGGTCGAGCACGACGCCGAGGACATCTGGCGCGACACGGTCGAGGTCATGCGCGGGGCCCTGGCGGACGCCGGCAAAAACGCCGAAGACGTCGCCGCCATCGGCATCACCAACCAGCGCGAAACCACGGTGATCTGGGACCGCGCCACCGGCGAGGCGGTCCACAAGGCCATCGTCTGGCAGGACCGCCGCACGGCGTCGTTCTGCCAGGATCTGCGCAACCAGGGCGCCGAGGAGGTGGTGCGCCAGCGCACCGGCCTGCTGCTCGACCCCTACTTCTCCGGCACCAAGATCGCCTGGCTGCTCGACAACGTGCCCGGCGTACGCGAACGGGCCGAGCGCGGCGAACTGGCCTTCGGCACCATCGACAGCTTCCTGCTGTGGCGCCTGACGGGCGGCAAGGTGCACGCCACCGACGCCACCAATGCCGCGCGCACCCTGATCTTCGACATCAGGCGCCAGATCTGGGACCCGGAGCTGCTGGCCCTGCTGCGCATTCCCGAAAGCCTGCTGCCGGAAGTGCGTGACAGCGACGCCGACTTCGGCGCCACCGAGCCCGATATCCTGGGCCGCGCCATTCCCATCGGCGGCATCGCCGGCGACCAGCAGGCCGCCACCGTCGGCCAGGCCTGCTTCGAGGCGGGCATGATGAAGTCGACCTACGGCACCGGCTGCTTCGCCCTGTTCAACACCGGCGACACCCTGGTGCACTCCGAACACCGCCTGCTGTCGACCATCGCCTACCGCCTGGGCGGCAAGACGACCTATGCGCTGGAGGGCAGCATCTTTGTCGCCGGGGCCGCGGTGCAATGGCTGCGCGACGGCCTGGGCATCATCGAGTCCGCCGGCGAGACCGAAGCCCTGGCCAAGCAGGCCGACCGCGAGCAGCAGATCTATCTGGTGCCGGCCTTCACCGGCCTTGGCGCGCCCTACTGGGATGCCGAGGCGCGCGGCGCGATCTTCGGCCTGACCCGGGCGACCGGTCCGGCGGAGCTGGCGCGCGCCGCGCTGGAAGCGGTCTGCTACCAGACCCGCGACCTGCTGGAAGCGATGAAGGCCGACGGCGCCACGGGGCTGGAGGCGCTGCGCGTCGACGGCGGCATGGTGGCCAACGACTGGCTGCTGCAGATGCTCTCCGACATCCTTGGCGTCGCGGTGGAGCGCCCGGTAGTGGCCGAGACCACGGCGCTGGGCGCCGCTTATCTGGCCGGGCTCAACCAGGGCCTCTTTGCCGACCTCGACGCCGTCGCGTCCCATTGGCAGAGCGACGCGCGCTTCGAACCGCAGATGGCCGCGGCCGAGCGCGATGCCCGCTTCGCCGGCTGGCAGGACGCCGTCGCCCGGATGCGCACCGGGCGCTAGCGCCCTTTTCGCGCCTTGCCGAGCTTGCTCGCCTCGCCTCGAACCAGCGCGACGAAATTCCGCGCCGCGGCGGCGTGTTCCAGATTGCGGCAGGCCAGTTTGAGCGGCGCCACCAAGGCCACCGGCGCGGCCAAGGGGCGATAAACGATGTCTTCGGCCTGCTGCCCGGAAAGTGACTGCGGCACCACGGTAACGCCAAGCCCGGCGGCAATCAGGTTCAAGGTCGCGGTGATACGCGGTGCCTCCTGTGCCATGCGCGGCGCAAAGCCGGCCGCGTGGCAGGCGCCGACAATGGCATCGTAGAGGCCGGGTCCGGAACTGCGGCGGTAAAGTACGAAGGGTTCCGCCGCCAGATCCGCCAAGACCAGCCGGTGCCCGCCGCCCGACGCCAGGCGGTGCGTCGCCGGCAGCGCCGCGACCATCGGCTCCTCCAGCAGCGCATAGGCAACCACGCCTTCGCTCGCCGCCACCGATCCACGGACGAAAGCCACATCGATGCGGTCGGCGCCCACGTCGGCGACGAGTTCCGACGAGCCGCCCTCCTGCAGGGTCATCGAAACCCCGGGGTTTGCGGCCCGGAAATCACGCAGGATGCGCGGAACGAAGGGGTGGAAAGGCGCTGACGGGGTAAATCCGACCGTCAGGCGCCCCAATTCGCCCCGTGCCGTCCGCCGCACCCGGGTCAAGGCGCCCTCGACATCGCCCAGGATGCGGCGGGCATCGACCAGCAGTCCTTCGCCCGCCTCGGTCAGTTCGACCCCACGCGGCTTGCGGCGGAAAAGCTGTACTTCCAGCTCGGCCTCCAGGGCCTTGATCTGCTGGCTGAGGGGCGGCTGCTGAATGCCCAGGCGCTCGGCGGCCCGGGTGACGTGTCCCTCCTCGGCCACCGCCACGAAGTAACGCAGATGCCGTAAATCCATGCCATATCTCAATCATATGGATATTGGCTTATCAATATATTTTTTATTACTCCGCAGGGCGAGTACCAAGTGAGGCGAGGCACCGCAACGACACTCCGCCCGAGGGAGGACAGATCGCCGATGACCAAGCCGACGGACAATCGTATCGACGACAAGCCCGGAGGGCCGCGCCAGGAAACGGCGGCGCCCCAGGGTGCCATGGCCGTGACCTTCAGCGGCTGGATCCAAGACGCCCTGGCAACCGTCGACGGCGCCCTTGCCAGCATCGTCCACTGGCAAACCGTCAGCCGGACTGTCCAATCGCTGCTGTCCCTCGATGACGCCGCATTGAAAGCGATGGGTCTGGAAAGAAACGAGGTCGTCATGCGGGTTCTTCAGGACGCCCGGGCCAAGCGCACGCCGGCAGCGCCCGTTGAATTCAGATCAGCGCCTCGGTCAGCACGTAGACACCGAAACACGCAATGGCCACGGCGGAGACGTGGTTGATCCAGACCAGCAGGCCGCTATCGAGCCGGCGGCTGAGCCGGCGGGTGCCAGAGCAGAGCAGTGTCCACCACAGGCCCGAGCCGACGAAGACACCCAGGATCAGCACCGCCACTTGCAGCGTTGCCCCGGTCGCCCCGACGATGCGGAAGCTGGCGAAAAAGCCCAGAAAAGCCAGGATCGTGATCGGATTGGTCACCACCAGCAGGAAGCTCGTGACCACGATACCGTGCCCGGCCAGGGACGGCGCCTGGGGGGCGTCCCGTTTGAACCAGGTCCAGAGCGCCAGCAGCAGCAGGAAAATGCCGCCGCCAAAGCGCAGTTCCGTTTCGATGGTCAGCAGAAAGTGCGTGACCGAGGACAGTCCGGCGGCGGCCACGCCACCCAGCAAGGCATCGCCCAGCGCCGCCCCCAGGCCCGACAGCAGGCCCGACCTGATGCCGTGATGCAGGGTGCGCTGGATACAGAGAATACCGACCGGCCCGACCGGCATCGCCATGGCGAAGCCGATGGCCGAGCCTTTCAGAAAGATCAGCAGGCAGTCTAAGGCAAACAAAGGCGGGGTACCCGAAAGACGGTCAGCGGCGGGCACGGTCCGGAACGGTACCCGGGCGCGAACCTAGCACGTCGCGGCGGACAAAGCCGCATTTTTGCCACCGTGGGGCCGCCCGGGTCCGAGGCGGCCTGCTCCGCCCTGCCCCGGGGCCTCCCGAGATCCCCTGGGGCTGGATTCCCCGGACCGCTTGTGGCTACCATCACGAACGAAACAGGCAGGAGACGTGAATGGTCGAGCGGACCATGGAGACCACCGAGATCCCCCTTGAGGAGATCTACGTCCCGACGAAGCGCAAGAGCACCCTGAAGCAGGACCAGGTCGATGCCCTCGCCCAGAGCATCCTGGAAGAAGGCCTGCAGCGGCCGATTTTCGTGCGCAAAGGCAATGGCCGCTACGTGCTGCAGGAGGGCCTGCACCGGCTGGAAGCCTGCCGTTCCCTCGGCGAGAAAACCATCGCCTGCCTGATCGTCCGCGCCCAGCAGCGCTGAGCCGAAGGCCGCCTAGCCGAGCACTGCGGCCAGCCGGGCGATCTCGCCGGCGGCCAGGCCGAGCAGGATCGGTACCGGCAGGGCGACGGCCAGGCGCTGCAGCGTCGCGCGGCGCCCGACGATGGGCATTTCCCACACCATGGTGCGGTTCACGTTGTAGAGGCCCCAGGCGGTCACGAAGGCGACGATCTGCGGCGTGCCGCCGCCGACCTCCAGTGCCGCGCTGCCGACGGCGAAGGCCAGCATCGGGCCGCCCGGCGTGATGGCGCCGATGATGCTGGCGATCACCAGGCCGAGGGTGCCGGTGTCGTGGCCGATCACCGCGGCGACCAGTTCCGGCGGCACCAGCGCGGCGATGAAACCGGCGCCGAGCACCGCGAAGAAGATGCGCGGCGCCACCAGGCGGGCCTGGACCTTCGCCAGGTCGAGGGAATGCTGGAAGCTGCCGTCATGGCGGCGCCAGGCGATGCGGCCCAAGACGATGACGGCGCCGTACAGCAGCAGACTGGCGATGACGATGTTCATTCCGCCCCGCTTTCGTTCCGGGCCTCGTTTTCGGCGGCGGAACCCTTGGCCTTCGACCGCGCAAAGATAAGCCGCGCGGCAAGGCCCAGCAGCACCGGCACCAGCAGGCTCAGCCCATAACGCAGGTAGACGAAGTCATGGGCGAAGAACGACATCTCCCACACCAGGGTGCGGTTGAGGTTCAGCAGCGACCAGCCGGCGATGAAGGCGGTCGCGGTGCCGATGTCGGCGCCGGCCACGCCCAGCGCGACGGTCAGCGGAAAGGCCATCATCGGACCGCCGGGCAGCAGGGCACCGGCCAGCCCCGCCAGCACCAGGCCGCGCAGGCCGGAGCGCGCGCCCATCCAGCGCGCCACCTTGTCCTGGGGCAGCAGCACCGTGAGCAGGCCGGACAGCAGCACACCGGCCAGCACCTTGGGCAGGATCGACAGCAGCAGCCGGAGGTCGTCGCCGAAGGTCGCGAAAAATACCTCGGGCCCGCGCAGCACATAGCACAGCGCCCCGGCGGTGATGGCGACCAGGGCAACGACCAGCAGCCCGACGTCGCCTTTGGGGCGGCGTCCTGCGCGCGGGTGGTCCGGCATGTTTGGCGTCCAGGGGGCCGTGCGGCCGAAAAGATCGAAACGAGACCGCAGCATAGCACCCCCGGACCGCCGGGTGCCAGTTACTGCCGGATGACCGCCCTGTGACAGAGAGTCTCTCTAAGACGGGGAGACCCTGGGACGCCGACCTATTTGGCCTGGGCCAGCAGGGTCATGATGCGCTCATAGAGCATGTTGTCCGCTTCGGCGGCCTGGGTGATGGCGTTGTATTCCTGCACTGACAGGCCTTGCGCCTGAATGCCGCCGATCATCTCGTCGGTCGCCTGGGTGGTCAGGATCTCGGCCTCCGTCTCGTTGGGTGCCTGATCGATCTTCGGCTGCCAGGCCCGGTCGATCTCCTGCACTTTCAGCACCGCGTCGGCATAGGCCTCCAACTGCGCCTGACTGAAATCACCTGCGTTATCTTTTGAATTGGCTTGCGCCAACTGGAGGAGATCGCCCTGCATGGCGCGGGCGGCCTGGCCCGGCAGCAGGGCGCCAGCCAGCGCCAGCGGCATGGCGAGCACGGCAAAACGACGGAGAAGAGAAAATCTGCGGGGCATGGTCGGACCTCTGGGTTCGCTTGGGGGGAACTGCGGTGGGTTCTCTGCACCGACAACGCAATGCAGCGCCGCAAGTTTCTTTCCCAACAGACGCAAAAGATCCGGCACCTATTCCGGCCGGCCCAGAAATGTCATGCGTCCAAATGTCATGTCCTGAAATGCTACGAGAGGGAAATGTTACGAGAGGGCAATTGTCAGCCGACCGCTTGTGTGATCGGATCTAAACAATAACGCCAAGCAGACCCATTCAACCGGGAGAGCCATTATGGGAATCCGCTTTTTCGCCTCGATGCTGTGCGTGGGCGTGCTGTGTCTGGGCGTCCTCTCCATCGGTGGCCCCGCCGGCGCCGCGACGCTCGACAGGATCCGCGACAGCGGCACCGTCAAGCTGGGCTATCGCCTGGATGCCGCGCCGTTCTCCTTTGCCGATAGCGCCGGCCTGCCCGCCGGCTACTCGCTGATGCTGTGCAATGCCGTGGTGAACAGCGTGCGGGCCGCGCTGCAGCGCGACGACATCAAGGTCGAGTATGTGCTGGTGTCGTCGGACGACCGCTTCGAGGCCCTGCAGTCGGGCAAGGTCGACCTGATTTGCGGCGCGACCACGGTCACCCTGGAACGGCGCCAGATGGCCGACTTCAGCCTGCTCAGCTTCGTGACCGGCTCCAGCGTGCTCTACCGCAAGGGCGGGCCGTCCAACTTCCTGGACCTCGTCGGCCAGAAGGTCGGTGTGCGGACCGGCACCACCACCGAGGCGGGGCTTCAACGTGCCTTGAAGGACGCCGGCATCGAGGCGCAGGTCGTCGCGGTCGACAGCCATGAGGAAGGTCTCCGCGCCTTGGAAGACGGCGAACTCGCCGCCTACTTCGCCGACCGCGCCATCCTGGCGACGCTCGGCGCCGGCGCCGCGAACCCCGCCAACCTGGTTCTCTCCGACCGGTTCTTCTCCTACGAACCCTATGCCCTGGCGCTGCAGCGCGGCGACAGCGACTTCCGCCTGCTGGTCGATTCCACCCTGGCGCGGCTCTATCGCTCCAAAGCTATCGTGAAGATCTATCAAGCCAGCTTCGGCAACGCACACATGAGCGACCTGCTGCGGGCGACCTTTACCTTACAGGCCATTCCGGAATAATCCGCTCTTGGCGGAAACCGCCGGCTGCGGAAGCCCCGGCGGCACAAGCCACGCTAACGGGTAAGGAACGGCACCCCCTCGCGGCGGGCTTCCCAGCCGCGACGGGCCAGTTCCGGATCGTCATGCTCCTCTTGCGCATAGCCGAGGCAGAGGTAGGCGACGAAGCACCACCCCGGCGGCACCGCGAGGTCGCGGCACAGCGCCTCAGGATCGAGGATCGACACCCAACCCAGGCCGATGCCCGCGGCGCGCGCGGCCAGCCACAGGGTGTGCACCGCGCAGACGGTGGAGTACTGCAGCGTCTCCGGCATGGTGCGGCGGCCCAGGCCGTGGCCCTGGTCCGGATCCGTCGCGGCAAAGACGGCGAGTTGTTCCGGCGCGTCGTCGAGGCCGGAGAGTTTCAGGCGGGCATAGAGCGCCGCCCGCTCGCCGGCATAGTCGCTCAGCGCCTCGGCATTGGCGGCGGTGAAGTTGGCGCGCACCGTGGCGCGGGCCTCGGGGCTGGCCACGCGGACGAAGCGCCAGGGCTGGCTGAGGCCGACGCTGGGCGCCAGTTCGGCAAGACCCAGCAGATGCTCCAGCAGGCCATCGGGCAGGGAATCGCGGCGGAAGCGCCGCACGTCACGCCGCCACACCAGCAGCGCCTCCAACTGAGCCTGAAAGTCCGGCCCGAAGCAGGGCGGCATGGCGGCTGTCCTCCCGGGCGGAGACGCTGGCTTTTCCGACTCTGTCGTCATGGCCGGCACTATCCCTCCCCGCCCCCCAGCCCGCAAGCTTGGCCCCTTACCACTGCGCAAGCTGGCGGTCTGGAAAAACAACCATTTGTGAAGAGACGCAGACGGTAGAAGAGAATACTCTAATCACAACGATGAGGTCTCGGCTCCCTTGCGGCCGGCGGCCGGTCTCGGCGCTCCGTCAAGGCAGAGCCGCGATCACCCCACTTGGTGATACGTGAGGACGCGCTATGGATACCATCCGCAACCCCATCGAATGGGGCATGGACAAGCTGAAGGAAGCCGGCACCGCCATGGAGTCCGCCGGCGGCTCCATTCACGGAGCGAGCAGCCGGACCGCCACCCACCCCACCGTCCGGCGCATCGGCCTCGCCGATCTGCGTATCGCGCTGAACAAGGGCATCGAGGACTTCTCCGTCTACCGCACCGACGTGATCTTTCTCTGCATTCTCTATCCGGTCATCAGCGTGGTGCTGATCCATACCGCCTTCAACCAAGGCATGCTGGCGCTGCTGTTTCCGTTGGCCGCCGGCTTCGCCCTGGTCGGACCTATTGCCGCCATCGGACTTTACGAGATGAGCCGCCGGCGCGAGCGCGGCCTCGCGGCCAGTTGGGCCAGTGCCTTCGGCATGGTGCGCGCGCCCTCCTTCGGGCCCATCCTGGTGTTGGCGGTGGCGCTGCTGCTGCTGTTCCTGCTGTGGCTGGCCGCCGCGCAGGTGATCTACCTGGCGACCTTGGGGCCGCAGCCGCCGGTGTCCCTGGGCAGCTTCTTCTCCGACGTGCTGACCACCCGGGACGGCTGGACCATGATCGTCCTCGGCATGGGCGTCGGCTTCGTCTTCGCCGTCGTGGTGCTGACCCTCAGCGTGGTGTCCTTCCCGCTGCTGATCGACCGCCCGGTGGGCGTAGCCATCGCCGTCGGCACCTCGCTGCGCGCCGTCGCCGCCAACCCCGTTCCCATGGCGGCGTGGGGATTGATCGTCGCTGCCGGCCTGCTCCTCGGCTCGATCCCGGCCTTCCTCGGCCTCGTCATCGTGCTGCCGGTGCTCGGCCACGCCACCTGGCACCTCTACCGAAGGGTGGTGGCGGATTGAACCGGGCGCCTTAACCCGCCATCTCGACCTGACGGCCATGCCGATCCAGGAAGTCGAGCCCCGCGGGCGTGACGCTCACCAGCGGATCGCCTGAACCGTCGGCGCGCCGCGCAACCAGGCCGCGGTCGACCGCGTCCTCCCAGACCGGCAGGCGCGGGCAGGAGGTGCGCCAAGCCTCCATCACCTGGGAATAGGGCCTCGGCTGCCTCGCCACCCACTCGACGAGATCGAGGATCAGCGGTTCATGCTCTGCGGTCATCGGCGGACCTCCGGAAAAGCGCGGCAGGCCCATTATAGCACATAATCCGCGAAAAACCGCGCTTTCGGCGCCGTTTATGTGCAATGCAACATAACATTCCTTGACTTTAATCCTGGAAAGGCGCATCTAGCTGACCACGGTGGTCTCGTGATCGCGCGAAGGGCAGTTCCTGGCGGAACAGCCCCTCATCCCGAGGCTCACTCTTTTCCCATAGATTTCCGTTTGCTCCAGGTGCGCGTGGATGACGGTAACGCGCTCCCCGGCGTTTTGCCTGCCCGATGGCTAGGCACGCCCGGCGCAGAAGGACTCTGTTCGTGAATACCCCTACCCCGACGACCAATACCCCCGCGGCCGACACCATGACGGCCCCGGCCTTTACCGATCTCGGCCTCGCCGAGCCCCTGCTGCGCGCTCTGACCGCGGCCAACTACACCACGCCGACGCCGATCCAGGCGCAGTCGATCCCGGCACTGCTCGACGGGCGCGACATGCTGGGCCTGGCGCAGACCGGCACCGGCAAGACCGCGGCCTTCGCCCTGCCGATCCTGCATCGCCTCGCCGCCCAGCCGGAAAACGTCGGCCCCAAGGCCGTGCGTGCCCTGATCCTGGCGCCGACCCGCGAACTGGCGGTCCAGATCAGCGATTCCTTCAAGACCTACGGTCGTAACCTGAACCTGCGCCAAGCCGTCGTTCTCGGCGGCGTTTCCCAGGGCCCCCAGGTGCGCGCCCTGTCGCGCGGCGTCGACATCCTGATCGCCACGCCGGGCCGCCTGATGGATCTGCTGAACCAGCGCCACGTGCGCCTGGACAAGGTCTCCCATCTGGTGCTCGACGAAGCCGACCGCATGCTCGACATGGGCTTCATCCGCGACGTGCGCAAGATCGTCGCCGCCATGCCGGCGCGTCGTCAGTCGCTGCTGTTCTCTGCCACCATGCCGGCAGAGGTGGCCAAGCTGGCGGCCGAGCTGCTGCACAATCCGCTGCGCGTCGAAGTGACGCCGCAGAAGGTTGCCGTCGAGCGCATCGCCCAGTCGGTCTATCACGTCTCCATGGCCGACAAGCGCGTGCTGCTGGAGAACCTGCTGGAAGACCCCAAGTTCAGCCGCGTCATCGTCTTCACCCGCACCAAGCACCGCGCCAACCGCGTGGCCGAGCAGTTGGAGAAGGCCGGCATCTCGTCGGATGCCATCCATGGCAACAAGTCGCAGAACGCGCGTCAGAAGGCCCTGGATGCCTTCCGTAAGGGCAAGGCCCGGGTGCTGGTCGCCACCGACATCGCCGCGCGCGGCATCGACGTGTCCGGCGTCAGCCACGTCATCAACTATGAACTGCCCAACGAGCCGGAGAGCTACGTCCACCGCATCGGCCGCACCGCGCGTGCCGGCGCCGAAGGCGCGGCGATCTCGTTCTGCGATTCCAGCGAGCGCGGCAACCTGCGCGACATCGAACGCCTGACCAAGCAGCGTATCGACGTGATCGGCGACGCCCCGGCGAACGACGACCGTTCCGCCCAGCGCCCCCGTCAGAACCAGGGCCAGCGCCCGGCACAGCGTCAGGGCCAGCGCCCCGGCCAGGGTGCCGGCAAACCTCAGGGCCAGCGGCCGAACCGCGGTCCGCGTCCGGCCTCCAAGTTCGGCGCTTCCGAAGAGGGTCGCAAGAGCGACGACCAGAAGAAGCAGGGCCAGAAGAAGCGCAGCTACAAGGGCCTCGAGTCCGGCGGCAAAGGCAACGGCGGCGGCGAGAAGTCCGGCGGCCACAACGGCGACGGCGGCCAGCGCCCCTTCAAGGGACGCCGCCAGGATTCGCGCGGCGACTCCCGGGGCGGCCGTCCGGCCAACCAGGGCCGTTCCTCGGCAGCCTGACCGTTCGTAGAAGACGACCAAACGCCGATCGAAGGGGCCGCCGCAAGGCGGCCCTTTCGCGTTTCGGGCC
>ERZ1740062.611-NODE-611-length-17852-cov-4.600045_pt1 | contig 17852 bp, 16 predicted proteins | sample MGYA00581741_ERZ1740062 | MGnify/ENA primary metagenome ERZ1740062 (study PRJEB43018, sample SAMN04849747) | marine metagenome | isolation source: floating plastic debris | place: Pacific Ocean | collected 2008-09-01 | study: EMG produced TPA metagenomics assembly...
ATCAATTGGGAAAAAGGTATATAGAAAAAGGGAAAAGAATTAAAAAAGTTAAAATCATCTTGCTCCAAAAACTGCTCAAAATATACAAGATTAGCTGACCTTCGCACCACTCGCAAAAACACTTTGGGGGCAGATGTATCCGAATAGTATCGAAACTTAAAAAACCGAGCTTCTTCTCGAAAAGGTACGGAGATAAAGTCATTTCCGTTATATCCGTATCCCAAAATCGTATCAGGACCAAACTTTCTAACGCGGTTGGTTCCTTCTTTTTGAAATCGAATCTTCTTGTACATCGAAACAAAGGGTTCAGGGGTACGGTCTTTCACGAAACCATTGAGTGTATCTCCATTTTTTGCAATGAGATATCCTTTTTGAAAATCTTTTTTTTGAGCATGGGCGATATTACATCCAACACAAATGAATACGGCTAGTACAAAGAATTTTAAGGTTTGGGACATAAGACATAAATATAGGTGCTAACAAATATTAACCAAATTCCGTACCAATACTATTATCATGGTTTTATTCAGCAAACCATTCTGCTACGCCATCCCATATCAAATCTGGATTTGTAACGGCTACATCTGGTGGAATGCGTCCACCATAGCTATTCTCCGCTCTATCTGCAAAAGTAGATACCGTAAGCCATAAAGTGTAGTCATCCCCCAAATCAAAATTGCTATTTGCTGTGGAAACACCACAAGAAGGTTCTCCAAAACTTCGTGTGTTGGGGCGTTCTTCAAACGCTACGATAATAGCCTCTCCTGAGCTACCGCAAGCGCGGTTGAAGAGCACAGCAACCTTTGGGTCTGGGTTTAAAAGCTGGTACGGCTCAGCAACTGTCGTAATGGGTTGTCCAGACAATCTGCTTTCGCCATCAAAATAACCCCATCCATCTTTTTCATCATTGGGGTCAACAAAATAGCCCACAATCCCCTCGCCCAAGACGGGACCAATTCCGGCCAACATAGGCCACATGTTACCGCCACTATTGTTTCGGAGGTCTACCACCCATCCCACCAATGTTTCACTATCTTGCTGCGCAATGGTACGCTGGATGTTTTCGGCAAAATCTTGCGCTTCTTGTGGAGTACCCGAAAAACCTGTCACCCGAACATACCCTACATTCTCCAAGTCCTCTACAGGAGCTGATTGGGTAGAACAATCGAGATTGGATTGTCCCACAAGGGCTTGCCCACTTGGTTTCCGAACGAAACTATGACTGTCTCCCAATAGTGTAATTGCGGTTCGAATCACAGGGTCTAAAGAAGCTCTTGTTTGTTTCCCCTGTGCCTCATTGAGCACTCTTGTGCGAAAAATGGACCAGTCAATTGTTTTTCTATTGATGGAATTCGCCTCCATAATATCCATCATGTTGTTTAGCCAATCAATTTGAGCTTGTTCCAACGCGTTGATGGTACGTCCCGGTTGCGGTGCTTGGGGAACTTCGTCCTCTGTGCCATCACTTGAGCAAGCAAAAAGCAAAAGGGTGAAAGACAACAAGAAAAATCTTTTAAAAGGGAAGTTTGAACTCATTCTAGGTAGTTTTTGGTTATAGCAATTAATACAAGATACTATAAAATCAAATACCAGAAAACACCGTTAAACCCTTGGCTAAAAACAACTTTTAGAATTCTTTTCGTTATCTCCAAAGAAGGATTGGAATCAGTTCCAAATATGACTTTACGCTTTGTTCTTTTTTGCTGCTTATTATCTGCATTTGCGTGTATTGCACAGGTACCTATAAGTAATGTTGTAAAGGAAACACCACCACCCTTATCCGCTCTTTCTCAGTATAGGATAGAGTATCCCATGGGGGCTAACGGTGAAACCTTCTTTAACGGCGGGATGGATTTCAGAATTTCAGAAAGACTTAGAGCTGGGCTTCAGAACTTTTATGCCAAATTCGGAACCGTGGAACAAATCCATACCGCGACCGTTGTACGCTACCATGTGACGAATAAAGTCAATCTGTTTGCAGGTACGGAGAGTCAGTATGGCACTAATTTGCTTATAAGAGAACAAGAATTGCTTCGCGTTAATCTCAATTTTGGTATGGGTTATGAGGTAGATGAAGATTTCATGCTTGAAATGGGGTGTCATCCGTAAATTTCAGCTCCAAAAAAAAGACTTGCAGGGGCGTTCCCTAGCCAAACAGAATACCTATCCTTTATAGCATGTTTTTGATTGACAATTACTTACCCCGGGATTATTATTCAACAATTCCCGAAAGACTATTTGTCTAAAACTATCTTTTCCTATTTGTAAGGAATTTTATGTAACCTTTTCCAAATACCCCAGTACCTGTTATTGAATCATAAATCATATTTCAATGCGGCGAATACTACTAATGGGGCTTATGCTCTGGTTTCAATCCTCTATTGCATGTTCAATTTTCACTAGTTCTCGAAATGTCAAGGCCCTAGTGGGTGCAAACGAAGACGGTGATTACCCTTATACTTATGTCCGTTTTCAACCAGCTACTGATGACAGCTATGGTGTAGTCTTTTTTGGGTATTCCGATATGCAGGCGCAAGCAGGTATGAATGAACATGGTTTGTTTTTTGACTATGCAGCAATTCCCAAAATAAGTTTGGACAAACCGGAAGGTCCCATTCATTGCAAAGGTTTTAGTGATTTATTGTATTCCTGTAAAACGGTTGATGATGTTTTGGCAAACCTAAAAGACCGGTCTTTCAATCTCCGATATACACAAGTGCTTAGTGCAGATGCACAAGGGAAATCAATCACCATAAATGCCCAGGGTGCTGTGGAGCGGGACAAGGACTATCAAATCATTACGAATTTCAATGCTTGTAATATTAAGGACAAAAGTTACTCGTGCTTGCGTTATGAAAAGATTGATAAGGCCTTGTCGTCCTCTACTCCCATTTCCATTGATTTCTTTCAAAGTATTCTGGAAGATGTCCATCAAGAAGGCAAAATAACTACTCAGTACTCGAATGTATATGATTTAAAGAATCAAAAGGTTTATTTGAATTTGTACCACAATTATAAGGTCACCCATGAAATTGATTTGGCAAAAGAATTGGAAAAAGGGTCTCGGATTGTCCCTTTGGACCAATTGTTTGATACGTTCAATTTTGCAACCCTCAATACCCGTAGTCGTCATCCTGAATATTTCAGAGAGACCATGCTCAATGACTTTGAGGCAGAAGGTTTTGCCGCTGGCATGCAAACATTAAAAACCTTCTTGGAAACTTTTCCCGAGAAAAAAGAGAACATATATGCTGCCTTGAATCAAGTTCCCTTTTCGCTTATGGCCCGAACAAGAATAGAGCATGACAATCAACCCCTTTTCTATTATTACCTGGAACAGTTGAACCATTGCCAGGCTATTTGGGAATCGCAACACAGTAATCTGGAAGCCGCAAAGGCGATATTTGATTACCTCGATGACCAAGGTTTAATAACGGATGTGTTCAGTTTCAATGAAGACAAGGGATATCTGCATTTGGTTCTTGGAGAATCCATCCTATCAAAAAAACACTTAAACCAAGCCCTATCACTGACGAAAGATGATGCCGTTTGGCAGCGGAAAAGGATTAACCATCTATTGTATGCCCTAGACTAAAAAAGTGAAGGTCAACGATTCAACCATTGTTTGAATTCACTGGTCTTGGGGCGGCTAACAATAAACTCCTGCTCTCGACTATTTACCAAGGATAGTTTTAATCGATGGTTGAAGTATTTATCAATTTTTAGGAGAGCATTTTTGGAAACCAATTGACCCCTATTGATTCTGAAAAAAACAGAAGCGTCCAAAGTTTGCTGTAACTCATCCAAGGTTTCATCAATAATGACGCGTTTTGCCCTTGTAATCCCGAAAGTGATACTATCTTCAGAATAGACATACAACAAATCCGAAATCTGGATTTGGGCAAACCCATCCCCCTCTTTCACCAAAATACTTTTGCGGGTCGAAGGTGCTTGTAACTCCAGAAGCATACGTTTTATCTTTTGTACATCCATGCCTTGTTTCCGTTGAGCAGATTCGAATTTGGACAAAGCCCGCTGCAATTCTTCTTGCTGAACTGGTTTGAGCAAATAATCAACACTATTCACCTTGAAGGCCTTCAGTGCATAATCGTCAAAGGCGGTAGTAAAAATGATGGGGCAAGGCACCGATACTTTTTGGAATATTTCAAAACTAAGTCCATCTGCCAATTGGATGTCCATAAAAACCAAATCAGGAACTGGATTCTCGTTGAACCATTGTATACTATCCTCTACGGTATCGATTATCTCCAGTAGGTTGTAATCAAAATCACACTGGTCCAATAGATTTTGCAATTGGTTTGCCGCACGTGGCTCGTCTTCAATAATTAATATGCGCATTGTTATGTTTTAGGTCATCTGGGTGTAGTAAGGGAAGGGTTACTGCAAACTGTTCTTCAGTTTTATGGATATCGACTTTTTCATCTGAAATCAAGGCATAACGTTCTTGAATGTTTTTTAGACCCAGTTTAGTCGACGGTAACTTTGTGGTTTTGGGTTGTATGGGATTGGATACCAAAAGCTGACCCGATTTTGCCTCAACCTTAATGTTTAACGGTTTCGCTCGTGAAACAATATTGTGTTTTACTGCATTTTCCAATAACAGTTGCAGGCTCATCGGGATGATAAACTGTTCCTTGGTTTTTTCGGCAACATTCCATTCTACATTCAAATTTTCACCAAAACGTTCTCGTTGCACATGCACATACGCTTTGGAAAACTTTAATTCATCCTTTAGGGAAATGAGATTTGCATTTCCGGACTCTAAAATGAATCGGTAAATATCCGCAAGTCGATCAACAAATTCCTTAGCCTCTTCTTTGGTGTTTTGGTCAATAATATCGCGTAATGTATTCAGGGTATTGAAAAAGAAATGCGGTTGTGCTTGGTTCCGAAGTGCATCCAATTGCGCTTGTACTATGGCCCTTTTGGCCTGCTCTTCTTCACGAATCGCATTCCTAAGACGGATGTAGTAATAAATCGCCTCATAAATGGCCATGGTCATGGTACTGATTAGGATGATGGGCAAAATGATTTTTGACCGCAAGGGGTGATTGTAGTTTTGACCGAATATGGTTCCCAGAGCCAAATTCCCCATTAAATCCACCAACAGAATCGTCAAAACAATAGAGACGAAAAATAATGGAACCCTTATTTTATTTTCTTTCAAACTGGGATACCTTTTGCGTAAGCCAATTAAGATGGAACGAATTATCAGCCAGTTTGCAGTAGAGAATAATAAGGAAACACTCCAATTGATAACCGCTTCGAAAAATGGTAGCCTTGCGAACGAATTGCGGGAAAACATAAAGTCGGTAACAAAGCTGAGCAGGATAATTCCGAATACTACGAACCAAGTATCGTCAAAAGCCAAATACTTTATCCGCTTTGCTCTGTTAAACAACTTCATACTATAAACAACTTAGAGTTTGACCAAGGGCATACCTTGTTTGGCTTGGTAAAACGTAAAGGCCAACCAGCCGGCATACAACAACCCAAACAGTAGGGTGACCAGCACTTTTCGTTTTTCGGTCGTTTTCCATTTATGCGCCAGGTTTACTGCGAATAAAGGAATAATTTGAATCCCGTGCAATCCGAAAAAGTGGGCGACTCTTAAATCCCCGGCCAGGGTGCTCCAATTCAAGACGGGTAGCCCCGCTCCCCCATCGGCTATACCCACATTATGGGACATTTGACTTATCATCTGTCCGCCAACCCAACTACCAAACAGCACGATAATCCAACCTAGCAACAAGGCCAACTGCACTGATTTAGGAACATCCAACTTCAGACGAATCGTTTCAATAATGAAAAACACCATGGTCATTACGATAATGGAAATCAGCACTCCCATGCCAGCAAACAAAAGCCCATCAAAAAGACTGGATTGATTGTAGTGCGATTTTACTCCCCTTGCCGCTTGGTATACAATGATTCCTATTTCCAGAGCCAAAGTCCATGACACAATGTTATTGATAATGTTGCGCTTTCGCTTGGAAAAGGGATATACCGTTGTTAAGAAACCCACTGTTAGCAAATAAATACCTCCAGAAAGCGTGAATTTGAGTGGTTTTATCCATACGTTGATACCCATCAGCGTCCGGTCATCTACAAAGATTCCGAGAATACAGATTACCGCTACCACAGCGTGTAGCATAGCAATGCCAAAAAGTATTGGACTTTTTTGCCGAACTGTGTTCAGCACATGTTTGATTGATTTCATGATGTTGTTTTTTTTTGTTTGATTTCATGATGATGAAAAGTAAGAACCCCACCGGTCCGAACATAAAGGCCCCGATAAGGCAGGGAACCATAAGCAATTGATGAATTCCAAGGTTTCGATTTTGGTCAAGCATCCACATACCAACCAACAGGTCAAAGGCCAAATAATGCACCCAACCCGCCAATACTGCGTTTTCTTGGGTAAAAAGTTCCATAACGCTAGCGAGGCTTCCGAAATCCATCATGCCTCCGGCATAGAGGGAAATTCCAATATAAAATGCGTAAATCAAGGACAGGAGCACCGGTACCATTTTAGTATCGATTAAAAACCGGGTAGCCTTCCATTTGGGAAGTACGAGCATAAGAAGCCACATGGGAAGAACGATAAGGTTGCAAATTGAAAATACTTCTGCTGACGTCATAATTAGTATCGGTTTTGATTGATTACGGCTCTAAATTCATAGAAAACCAACAGATACGATAGCCTTTTCCGTTGAACCGTCGTGAGACAAGGTTGGATTGCGACACCAAAGATTGCGTAGTTGATAAGCCCCTAGCTACACAGCTATTTCGTGGGTATTAAATAACCGAAACCCAACTTTCAAGGCTTTTTTTGTGGTGAAAACCTGACAATACACTATTCTAAATAGATTTAATCCCCTCGTCCACAATAATTTCCATACTAGGGAGGTTTCTCTTTTTATTACCTAACAACTAACCACTGCTTGATTTTTGGAATTTATGGGCAAACCTAATTACATAACTTTCTTCTACTTTTTTCTGGGACTTCTTAGTGCTGCTTTATCAGCGCAAACTGCTTCGGATACAATTGCCTTTCAGCATTTGGAAACCGGACTTTCCCAAAGTTCGGCCACCCAAATATTTGAGGACAGTTCTGGTTTTTTATGGATTGGAACCCCTAATGGTCTAAACAAATACGATGGTACCGAATTTCAGGTCTTCGAGAAAAGCGAAGATGGCGAGGTTGGATTGACTGACGGTTATGTCGAAAGTCTTTACGAGGATGAGGAAGGTGTGCTGTACATTGGAACTAACCAAGGATTAAATCTGTATGATAGAAAGTACAACTTGGTCAAACCTTTTCCTTTCAAGCCCAAAGGACAATTTCTCCAAACCAAATATATAGGGTCTATAGCCCGGTCCCATAACTGGTTATGGCTAGGGACGGACAATAGTGGCGTATATCGATATGACCTAAAATCCGGAGAAACCCAACAAATTCGATTTAACGCAATATACCGCAAAGGACCAAGCAACCATTTTATCGTGGCACTCTATCCGTTGGCTGAAGACAAGTTGATGATTGTGACCCAAGCTTCAATTTACATTATTAACAATACCCTTCAGGTCATTTCACAAATCCAAAAACCCCAAGACATCAGTAGCGCTTTTAGGGTTTCGGATGAGTCTTATGTGTTGGGCACTCATGACGGGAATCTGCTTAAGCTTACCGTGAAACAAGATTTTGAATTGGAGGCCGTACAAGTTCCTATCGCTGCTGGTCACGCCATACTTTCTATTACAACAGACGACCATGGAAAAATATGGTTGGGTAGCGAAAATGGTGGGCTATCCATTTACAATCCCGAAACGGGCAGTGTTGACAACATTAGAGCGGACCTAAAGAAGCCAAACACCATCTCTAGCAATTCCATTTGGTCTTTACATAAATCCAAAAACGGCGTGATTTGGATGGGCCCTTTCAAAAAGGGATTAAGTTTCTATGACCCCGAGTACTTCAAATTCAAACATATTCAAACCGACCCGTTTAGCTCCAATTCCCTAAACAATAATATCGTAAACACCTTTTGGGAAGACGACAAGGGTAATCTTTGGATTGGAACGGATGGCGGCGGTTTGAACTTGTGGAACCAGACAGAGAACCGTTTTTCAACCCTCTCAAACGCTAACGGAACACTTAATACCAATGTTGTACTCTGCTTAATGCAAGATGACAAAGACCGCCTTTGGATAGGCTCTTGGGCACATGGGTTGGCCATTATGGATTTGGAAACAAAAGAATTTGAAGTTTGGAACAAGGAAAATTCATTTTTGGGTTCCAACAACGTAACCGATATGCTTCAAGACCAAAAAGGTCGCCTATGGATTGTTACGTTGTTTGGAGGATTACATGTGTATTACCCAGAACAAGATACCTTTCAGCATGTTAGTGTTCGGTCAGAAAAGGATGGGTCCGAAACGATAACCCTAGCAAGGCTGTTTGAAGATAATTCAGGACAAATTTGGGTAGGCTCCCAGACTTCAGGACTTTTTCGGTTAGAGGAAAAAGATAACAAATGGGTTCCGGTCCATTATCATACGCTGCATAACGAAAGGAGTATCAGCAATGATTTCATCAACACTATGGTGCACGACAAAGAGGGTAATTTCTGGGTTGCTACTCAAGCGGGACTCAACAAATATATCCCAGCAGATGATGCGTTTACGGCGATTACCAAAAAAGAGGGGCTCCCAAACGATGCCATAAAAGGGATTATACCAGATGATGAAGGTTATCTCTGGTTAAGTACTGGGAATGGTGTAGTACGCTATCAACATGAAAAGAATGAAATCGTACCCTATTACGCCAATGATGGACTACAAGGCAGTGAATTCAATGCCGATGCCTATTATAAAACATCAACAGGAGAATTGCTTTTTGGAGGAAGCAATGGGTTCAATATTTTCAAACCTGAAGAGGTCTTAAAGCGAACTGATGTCCCGGAGGTATTGATTACCAACCTGCGTATTTTCAACAAGAATGTCTTACCGAATGATGAATTCGGGGTGCTCAAGCAAGATATCAGTCAAACCGACACTTTGGTGTTGGATTACAACCAAGATGTTGTAGATTTTGAATTTCATGCTTTAACGTATAGACATCCTGAAAAAGTGCAATTTGCCTATTTTCTCGAAGGTTTTGAAACCGAATGGAATTATGTTGGACGAGACCAACATGCTACCTATACCAACTTGAATCCTGGAGATTATATGCTCCGAATTAAATCCACAAATTCAGATGGTGTTTGGGGCGAAAATGAAGTCAATTTGGTTTTGACCATAACCCCACCCTTTTGGAAAACCTGGTGGTTTAGGACTTTGGTCGCTTTTCTTGCCGTTTTTACCTTTTTCATTATCTATCAACTACGCATCCGAAGATTGAAGAACACCCAGATGAAACTGGAAAAAGAAATCAACCAGCGCACCCAAGAACTCCAACTGAAGCACAAAAAGCTCATGGACGCTGCCGACCAGTTATCCTTGAAAAATGAAGAAATACAGCGCTTCGCCTTTTCCGTATCCCATGATTTAAAAAGTCCTTTGAATAGCATTAAGGGAATTGCAAGTCTTATTCCGATGGAATTGGATATGGAAAAACACCCGGAAATGCAGGAGTATGTGGGTTATATCGATGAAACCTGTGATGTAATGAACAATCTTATCACCGACATCACAAAAATCGCCAAGTTGGGTAAGATTGAGAACCGATTGGAGTTGCTCGATATGAACGAAATTATGGAGATAGCCAGAGGATTGGTTCAAGGACGAGTCAGTCAAACTCATACCAAATTGTACATCGACAAGAACCTTCCAATGATTCATGGGGATAGAAATAGGATGATTCAAGTATTCGAAAACCTGCTGGACAACGCAATCAAATACATGGGTGACCAAAAAAACCCTGTGATTCGAATCGAAGCATCCTCCCCTGAAGTAGGGATAAATCAGTTTCGAGTAGTTGACAATGGCGCTGGACTCAGCAAAAAAGAACTTGAAAAGCTATTCACCCCTTTTGAACGTTTTGATGGCACCACAGAAGGCTCAGGTTTAGGCCTTTACATGGTGCGAAAGATTATTGAGGCCCATGAAGGCACCATTACGGCCAGATCTGAGGGAAAAGGACGGGGTGCGTCATTCATGGTGAGCTTGCCTTTACTAGAGCATCGGAAAACGCCAAAAAAGAAATTGGATAGTACAAACCAAGCGAATAGCCCTAAAGACCCATAAAGGTTGCGGCATTACGGGCAACAGGTTATCGAAAACCAACAATAAAACCCATTACCTTCCGTTTTTGTAGTGTAAATCCTACAATTATGGATATTTTTCAATTCAAGGTAACCCAGCTTGCTGACCTCGAACACCTGGAAATACCTTTTGAACCAAACATCTTCTTTCTATTTGTTTCACCTGGTTTTTCGGCCATAGATGCTTTTGTTGAACAATTGGCCCTGACCTATCCCGATACTGAAATCGTTGGGTGCTCCACATCAGGAGAGATTCTTGGAGACCAAGTCTTGGATGACTGCGTCGCGTTGACGGCAATTCGTTTTCAGTCCACTACCCTACGTGTCAAAGAAACCGCACTGGAACAACATCCAGATAGTCATGCTGCAGGCGTTGCATTGCGCAAGGAATTTGACGAAAAAGGTTTGCGCCACATCATGGTTTTTAGTGATGGCCTCCATGTGAATGGAGCAGCTTTGGTCAAAGGGCTAAACGAAGGAGGAACCTCCAACCCCAGTATCACGGGTGGATTGGCTGGTGATGGTTCAGATTTCAAAAGAACGTTCACCATTACCAAAGAAGGCGTATCCACAGGAAAAATTGTTGCGCTAGGATTGTATGGCGAACAACTTCAAATTGGATATGGTTCCAAAGGTGGTTGGGACAGTTTTGGTATGGAACGCCTGGTCACCAAATCCAAGGACAATGTATTGTATGAACTCGATGGTTGTCCAGCCTTGGAATTGTACAAACGCTTTTTGGGAGATAAGGCCAAAGAACTGCCTAGTTCTGGACTACTGTTTCCCTTGAGTTTACGAAATGAAAAAGGACAAGCCCCCGTGGTAAGGACCATTTTATCGGTTGATGAGGAAGAGCAAAGCTTGACCTTCGCCGGAGATGTTCCTGAAGGCGCCTATGTGCGTTTGATGAAAGCCAATGTAGACCGACTTATCAATGGTGCGGAGCAATCTGCTCGAATCGGAACCCTTGAAGACGATGGCAAGGATAAACTAGCTTTTCTAATTAGTTGTGTAGGCCGCAGACTAGTGCTAAAGCAGCTCGTAGAGGAAGAAGTTGAAGCCGTAAACGGCGTGTTGGGTGAAACCACCTATAGCACTGGATTCTATTCCTATGGCGAAATCGCCCCTTTCGATAAATTTTCACCGTGCAGTTTGCACAACCAAACCATGACCATAACGACTTTGTCTGAATGAAGTACCATAGACTGTTGGCCCGGCAGTTGAAGAAAACGGGGTTGGTCGATGATTTCGACCCCAAGATGTTGGGTCTTTTGGAATTTGTGAACCGTGCCTATGCCGAATTTGATTCGGATATGGAGCACATGGAAAACACTTTGGAGAAAAGTTCGCAAGAACTTTTTGAAGCCAACCAACAGTTACAAAGCAATGTGGAAACCGTATCCAGACGACTGGATAAGGTGGCCGAGAATATCAGGGACGTCATTTTTGAAATGGACAGTACTGGGCAGTGGACTTATCTGAATACAGCCTGGCAGAACCTGTCGGGTTGTACCGTAGAACAGTCCTTGGGTATGCCCTACCATACATGTTTAAAAGCCCAAACGGGAGAACCCATTGGTGATTTCTTAGGCTTAAATAAAGGACTAGAACCCTTGCATGGCAAAAAATTTGAAATTACGAGCCATAAGGGAGAACACAAATGGTTGGATATGTCCATCAAACCCCTTTACGCAAGTACTGGTAAAAAAGAAGGATACACAGGAACCATAGTCGATATTACCCAACTCAAGAACACGGAGTTTGCGCTTATTGCAGCCAGCGAATTGGCCAATAAAGCCAGCAAGGCAAAAGACGACTTTCTTTCCACGATGTCCCATGAAATCAGGACACCCCTAAATGCAGTCATCGGAATTACCAATTTGTTGCTCATAGAGAATCCTAAAATCGAGCAACTTGAAAATCTTAGTGCACTTAAGGATTCGTCTTCACATCTTTTGGAACTGGTCAACGATATTTTGGATTTTAATAAAATTGCTTCCGGTTCTCTGGTAATAGAAAAGCGGAGCTTTGACTTAAAGGATACGGTGCTGCGGCTACAGAATATTTTTAGCCAACGGGTAAAGGAACGTGGTATCAACTTTAATTTAGAGATTGACGATAAGCTACCCCAACTGGTCGTTGGGGATAGCACACGAATCTCTCAAATATTGACCAATCTAATCGGAAATGCCATCAAATTCACAGAGAAAGGTGCTGTTTCGGTATGTATTTCGGTAAAACAACAGACGAAGACCCAATGCAGTCTGGATTTTGCTGTGAAAGATACAGGGATTGGTATCCGAAAAGACCGTCTCAAAGATATTTTCAAGACTTTTGAACAAGCAGACCCCAATGTGACACGAAAATATGGAGGTTCCGGTTTGGGCTTGGCGATTTGCCGCAGACTTCTGGAACTCATGGACAGCGACCTTTATGTGGACAGTACCTTAGGTGTTGGTTCCGTCTTTTCGTTTTCGCTGAATTTGGCAAAAGACAGCATGAAACCCATATAGGCCACCTCCAGTGAAATTCATCCTAACAAGGCCGAGGTAAAGCAGTCGCTTAAAGGCAAACGAATATTGGTTGCCGAAGATAATAAAGTGAACACGATGGTCATCAAGAAGTTCTTGACCAAATGGGAAGCCAATTTTGACTTGGCAGAAAATGGAAGAATTGCTATTCAACGTGCTGAAAAAGTTCGCTACGATTTGATTTTAATGGACCTCCAAATGCCCGAGGTAGACGGTTTTCAAGCTACCAAAGTCATACGGGAATCCAATAAGTCATTGAACCGCAACATTCCCATTTATGCCCTTTCTGCCTCTACGGGAATGTATTCCCAAAAGGATATGAATACCAGTGGCATGGATGGATTGATAACCAAACCCTTTAATCCCGAAGAACTGCGTCAAACCCTGTTCAATATTTTGAATCGGGATACCCCAAGGGATGGTTTAGGACAAACGGCATAGTACCAATCTGCTCTCGACTCCCCCTTTATTGTTTTCGAAGTTGCACCAATTGGCGCTCTACATAATCAGAAATACCTTCCTCATCAGTTCCCAGACTTAGAACTTTTTCATAATTGGCGATTGCCTCCTCCTCCAAGCCTTTATCTCTTTGAACTCTAGCCAGACCAAAATACCCTCCAAAATAATCGGGTTGCTCGGCTATGGCTTTGCGATATATGCCTTCTGCCTCGGCTTTTCGGTCCATCCTATAAAACGAAGCAGCTAAGAAGCTAAGACTTGTCAGTTCATATTTATATCTGGTATCATTTTTTAAAACATCGTAGGTTTTCAGTCCTTCGACCACGCCTTTTTCATCTATAGCCTTTTTCATCATAATGTCTATCGGCATGGGAATCTTGTAATCGGAATAGATGCTGGTCAACGCGTTTACCTTGTGCATTAAATTCCGGTCGGCTCCAATATAATTGGAAAACAAAACAGCAGTCAATTGAAGACTGGGCACGCGATTGACCTGACTCGCGAATCCAGTCGTCTCACCATAATGGCTAAGTACTTTTATGTCATCCTCAAACCGAATATTCCAGCCGTACCCATATCCTTCAGTATTTGTTTTTTTCTGGTCTTCCCAATTGTGAAAGGCGTCCTCAAGTTCTTCCTGAGGGATTAATACATCGGAATATAGCGCCTGGTCCCATTTATAGTAATCTGATGTTGTGGTGCATACCCCCTTACTTCCCAAAATGGCACTGACCACACTTTCGTCATCTAGTTGGACGGAATCTTTATGTATGATGTAGCCCAAAGCTCTATTAGGAATTGTAATCTCAGGTGAAAAGATTGTGGTATTATTCATTTCCAAAACCTCAAAAACCTCGGTTTGCATGAATTCTGGAAAGGTTTCTCCTGTAATTTTTTCAACGATTAAAGGAATCAAAGCATAACCCGTATGCCCATAACTGAACTCGCTTCCAGGAAAAAAATGAACGGTGTCTTTTTGCTTTAATTTTTCCAGTATTTCGTGATTCAATAGCGGTTCGGTTCTACCTTCTTCAATAAAACCGTAATAACTCCACAAACCGGATTGATGCGTCAACAAATGCCGCATGTTAATGTGGTCTCCGTGTTGAGGAAAGTCGGGAAAAATATCAGTGAGTTTGGTTTCATAATTTAACTTTCCTTGATGGACCAAAATCATGAGGGCCATCGCGGAAAATTGCTTCGAAAGAGAATTGATTTTGAAAAGGGTACTATCGGTAACAGACTTATTAGTTTCCACATTCGCCAATCCAAAGTGATTTGCAAAAAGAACCTCACCATTTTTGATGACCATTACACTTTCTCCGGGCAGATTGGCTTTGCTGTCTTTGAACAAATAATCAATGAGTTCTTGGTCTTGCGCATTGAGGGTAAAATCCTCTTGTCCTTCAAATGTTTCCGCATTCTTGCATTGGACCAAAAAAATGGCCAATGACATTAGTAAAAAAGCACGCATGATTTCTTAAGACTTAGGGTAATTCACATAGGTGAAAGACTTGTGGACGATTTTCCAACTACCTTCAATCTTCAATAGCATCATGTAATCCGTGTAAATGCGTTGAGGACCAGGCATCAAAATTTCAATTTTTGCAATCGCAGCATCATTTTCGTAATCTATGGAAACAATACGGCCAATGCGATTGCTTTTCCTTCCTGGTGTAATACCTGTTATATAGTTCTGTCCGTTCCACACGCTTAACGTATCATTTTTTATAGAATACAGGTTCAAATCTTTATGAAAGGCTTGGGTAACCCGCTCGGGTTCTCCATTTGCGGTGCCTTCCAAGTAGTCATTCAACGTTGCTGTAATGGCTTCCAAATCAGTTTGTGCGCTGGCATTGGTCAACCCCAACAGCATACAAACGACAAACACTTTCACAATTTTTTTCATGTGGTCAAATTTTTTGAGATGAATTAAAAATGAGACTCGTATGTAGCCGCCAGCGTTTGCGTTGGCGTGCAGATTTATAAATCCAGAAATGAATTTGACTTTTTAAGGGAGCTGCTCCTTGAATTTTGATGGAGTGACCCCAGTAATCTTCTTAAATGCAGAGTTAAAGGTAGACTTGGAGTTGAATCCGCTATCGTAGGCCACAGCTTCTAATTTTATGCGATGGTCCGATTGAATGAGTTGCTTCGCTTCTTGAATTCGGTATTCATTAATGTAAGAGGGGAAGCTTTTCCCAAGACGTTCATTAAGGAATTGGGATAAGGTATGTGTACTGACCTTTATTTTAGAAGCCAAATCGGACAGTTTCAAATCGGGTTGAATGTAGATTTTTTCTTCCTCCATAAGTACCTTTAACCCTTGTGTAATGGTTTCAATATCTGCATTATCAATTGTTTTATTGGCGTACTTCAAGGATTTATCGAAAAGTGCACTTTGATTTTTTCGGAAATAAATCAAGGTTACCAATACATAAAAAATAAAAGAAAACGATAAGGCACCAACGATGTAAGAGATGTATCCAACCAAATAATACGCTAGCCAAATGATGAAATTCCCCATGAAAATCCCTATCAGCCAAAAGTCTAGCGCTGAGACTTTTTCCTCTTTTTGGAAGATTTTGCGAAAACTCGGAAGGATAGTCCATCCCGCAGCAAGGATGTAAAGAAACCATATCGCGTAGATAATTCGCATCCAATGAAAACCAAAAACCATTGGGTTGTGTGTATCGGGAAAACGGTAGCTAATCCAAAAGGATATCGCCAACAAAACCGTAAAATGCAGTAGCCAAAAACGTTGCTTAACCTGAGGAAATACTATGGAACGAAAGTAAAAATAAAGGGATGGACCAATAAGAATACAGGCATACAACCCGGCTCGGATAAAACCTTGGGCCAAATCTCGATTGAAATAGTAAAAAACCGATTTACCCACGCGCATGGCAAGCATAAGCAATAACACCCCAAACCAAATATCAGACCGGTTTTTTTCTTTTTTGACAAAGAAAAAATAGAAGCAAATCAGTAGCGCATTGAATACGCCCAATGCACTAAAAAAGAACAATAATTCCTTCGGGAAATTCATGTGTTCATACCGTTTTTAAAACTTGATTGATGTTTGAAAATTACAAAAACATTTGGGTCAGATACCAATCTTACATTCTTCAAACTCCATATTAGGGTATGGACTTCCTTCAGAGAGGGATATCCTGCGCGGGGAGAATTTGTCTAAAAAGCATCTCCTCAAATCCCTTCGCGAAGAATAATGCCATATCTTGCTACTAGCATAGTATACTTTGATAATCAAACAAGTTATGGAGTCCCTTGTTTTTGAATTTCTGGGAAGTACCAAAAAAAATGCTTGACGAGATATGATTACTGCTTCATTACTATTGAATTTAGCTGTGCTGATACCTGTTTGTTTGGGATTAATCATGGACACGGAACGAGTAGAAAAAACTGCTGGGATTTTTACTCCTGCCAGGGGTATTTTATTGGCCATGTATCTAACCATAGCCATAGCCTCCTTATTGTTGCTGTTCGTTGATGAACCCAAATGGGTTTTTGCCCTATTATTCATGCAAATCGTATATAAAGTTTTAACTCCCTTTACGGTGAAAACCTTGAAGAACCCAATAGTGATAAGCAACTTGGGCATTGCACTGTTTCACAGCATCACCATATATACCATGCTTCAAGCTAGGGTAATTCTGTTCTAGCAGTGGTATTGAAATTTTTGATGGGAAATAAATAAGTACCTTTCCCAAAACCAAAAAAATGTCCCTGAGAAAAATATCAATTTACTTTCCAATATTGGCACTTATTGCTCTTATGGCTTCATGTAATCAAAAAGTTGCTGAAAATAAAGTCAATATCGAAGCAAAACCAGTGGTTGAAAAAACCGAGAAAGATAGTGTCCTACGCCATGTGGTGCTTTTTAAATTCAACGAGGATGCCACAGAAGCAGCGGTTGAAAAACTGAATGCTGCATTCAATGCGCTACCTGAAGTAATTCCAGAAATAAAGGCATTTGAATGGGGCATCAACGATAGCCCCGAAGATTTCCATCAGGGATTTACCCATTGTTATCTATTGACTTTTGATTCTGTGAAGGATAGGGACTCTATTTACGCTCCCCATCCAGCACTTAAAGCTTTTGGCGACAGTCTACAACCGCATTTAGAAAAGGTATTTGTGGTTGATTATTGGACCCAACCCTGATTATCCCAAAATCAAACAGCCCAGGATAATTGACAAGTTCAATACTACGCTGGTAACCAAAAGCCTGTAGATTAAAATTGGTTTTTGTACCGTTAGGATAGCGGCATTGTGTGCACTACAAACCAGCACGGTCAACAAGACCAAGGCCATGGGTAATAATCCATTGGACATGCTAAATACAAGTAGCACTGCAATACCACCCAACCAGGTAGATAACACAATCCCAAGAGAAGAATACCCATTGATGTTTTGAACAAAGTCATTTTTAATATGTGAAAGGGTAGCCATAATTTTAGTTTTAAATTTCTATTCAAAACTAAATGAGTGTAAATCGAAATTTTATGATAATTATCAGCTTTCCTTAGGGGTCTATAAAATTGTTCTACAGACG
>ERZ1740062.612-NODE-612-length-17842-cov-3.679991_pt1 | contig 17842 bp, 14 predicted proteins | sample MGYA00581741_ERZ1740062 | MGnify/ENA primary metagenome ERZ1740062 (study PRJEB43018, sample SAMN04849747) | marine metagenome | isolation source: floating plastic debris | place: Pacific Ocean | collected 2008-09-01 | study: EMG produced TPA metagenomics assembly...
CACGAAGCGAGAGCCTTTTTTCTTCTCAACACAGCTTCGCGATATCGATGCCAGAAACGTTGGGATGCCGTATCCAATCTTTGTTACAACGTCGACACGCGGGCGCACCGCGCCGCGTAACGGAACCAAATTAGGTAGGGGAAACGTGTTTGAAGTAAGCCCGCTCTGGATTGGTTCCGCTGAGATGAGATATTGGATAAATTACGATAAAGAATTTCCGTTTGACTATGCAATAGCAGCATCAGGCGCAGCAATTGATACTCCGGGACTACCTGACCAAGATTATGATTTGAAGGTACCTAACCTCCTCAAATGGTTCGGCCTATCCCTTGGTGTGTACCTCCCCTTTCCACTTCAAGAACAGCATACATACCTTTCAGATGGTGGTTTCGTTGACTATCAAGCAGTGATTCCGCTTATCGATAGACGATGCGAGGTAATCCTTAGTTTGGATGCTACTTCTGATGATCGAGCACTTTTCGGCGGATGGAAAAAACTCAGCCAAGAGCTTCTTGTTGGTAGCGAGGTTCATCAAAAAGGTGCCAGTGGAATGGAGTTTCTCGAGCTGCGTTCGATAGAAGGGGATATGAAAATAGACCTGCGCGAGTCGGATAGCAATTCCCCCTCTTCAGGCTGGGCGCTGCCTTCACACATTTGGCGCGGGTCGATTTCGGATGAATCCGAAAATATCGAGATGGATCTCTGGGTGCTGAAGCTAGGCCTTACCCTAACGCAAGACGACTATGATGACGCAATCCAAGACTTCATTCGCAAGAACCACGCTGAACACCAAAACTCAAGTTCGCGTGGAACTCCTATCTGCGACTTTAGAGTCAAAGGAAATCACGAACGTACGAAAAGGACTTGCGCATTCCCACTTCAATCGACGCTCGTTCAATCTTATCAGCCAGACGAACTTAGAGCTTATCGTCTACTAGGGAAGTCGATGGCGAAGCAGTGGATGCAACTCTACTTTAAAGACGCTAGTGTGGACTGAAGCGGACAAACTGCTAGTCGTTAAAAGCGTCTGTGAAATCAGTGCAAAAGTCGAGGGCAATCTCGTTCAATTGATAGACAAGTAAGGAAGGCTGAAACGGAAACACTTGTCGTACAGGCTGGCACGGATAAACTATTTCGAACTTATATTAGTGAACTCAAAGCGAATCGGTGCCCTTGTCAACTACTTTCGGGTGGTATTCGCGTCAACTACTTTAGGTGGAAAATTTGGAATGCGGACTTTGAATCAGACTCTTAGCCTTCCAGCGGTGCATAGGATTTAAGTGTTCTTACAAATGTTCATTGCGATGTCGTCAACTACTTTTGAGTGGAATATTGAGGTCGTCTACTACTTTTATGTGGAAATGAACTAGTCAACTTATTTTAAGTGGAATTTGCGTCAACTACTTTAGGTGGAAGACTGAGAATGCGGTCTTTTTATCAGACACTTAGCCTTCCGGCTATGCAACTGATTTAGGTGGTCTTACACCACCCTAGCTAAGATCATGGATTGGCTCGCTCGCGTTCTCGACAGCCGAGTCGCGACCGCAACCGTAAAGGATTCCGATGCAGCGAGCGACAACACTACGGACGATCGCGCACTTCTCTGACGAAAGCCGGGGACCCGCAAATCTGGAGACGGGATGGATACACACAACGACTCTAAAAGCGGTTGTTTCCCCTCCGGCCAAGTTACGACGTGGAGAGTGGTCTAGCGAATTTGAGCGCACTAACTGAGACCGCCCCGTGGTTCGCTAAATCGACTCGATCAAGCCCCATCGTCAGACCACTGCTCATCGTAGTGCGAACCATCACAAAAAGGTTTGTTCTTCGAAATTCCGCAGCTGCACAGTGAGTATTTCGCCCGAGACGCCCCTACCCCGTTGAACGGTGTATCCAGCACGACGTTTGTTATGTGATAGGGACCATCCTTCTCAACCCCAATCCGGATTTCGCCGGTTGTCAGGTGTTGCGGCGGCTGTTCGGCAACGGCAACCCGCAACGCACCGGACGGACACGCCGCGACGACATCAAGAATGTCTTCCATCGTGCCCTTCTCCGGCCGGACCCATGGGTCACTCCCCGGATCGAACACCGCCGCCGCTCGCGCCTGGCATTGGGCCGCGTGCGTGCACAGGACCGGTGTGTAGCTGATCGTCACAGCAGTTCCGCTCACTATGCCCTGGTATTCTAGTGGCTCATTACGAAGCGCACTGTGATCCGGCGAACTGTCGAAACCCACCCGGGCGTGTGCACCATCGCAAAATGGTTTATTGGTGGAAGCACCACAGCGACAAAGCGCGACCTTAGGTTTGCCGTTCAGCTCAGTGGCGACATCGCCCTCCAGATTGGGTGGATTCTCGACCAGCAACGGTCCGTTATCCGCCAATGAAATTTTGGGTAACTGCGACATGACTAACTCCTTTACGCTCTCAACCACTGTTCGCTCGTTTTAACGGGCCGCGGCTGGCTCGCGGCATCGACGACACACCTAGGCGGCGCCTTGCTCCCCTCGGTAGCTCTCAGCTCAAATCCAAGTTACTGGTGGGGCACGCCATCGAGTGAGCCCATAGCACCTGAACGAAACCGCCCCTCTGCCGCGAGCAGCTTGTCCAGATGGTCATTAACGAACGGTCCTCCTTATATGAGCTGAATAGTCTTATGTTTTCCACCGAGAACAAAAACCTCAGCACGAGCCGCACCGGAATTGCGAACCATCAGTTGATCAACCGGGGTGTTCCACGCCGTAAAGTCCGCGCGCCGTGCGACCATAGACTTATTCGCACCAATGCTCACTTCGCCGGAAATCACATAGAGGCCAAATTGCTCCTTGGCATCGATCGCTGGCAGCGGAAACACGGCACCTGGATTCAAAGAAACATGCATCATGACCGACGAAATCCCTGTTTCCAGCGGACCGGTATGTTGCTCGACTCGCCCCGCCAAGACCCGCACGGTGACACCGTCGGCAGTAAGAATGGGTAGCTCGTCTGCCTGAATTGCTCGGTATTCAGGTTCGCAGTCCTCCGCGTCCAGAGGCAAGCGAGCCCAAATTTGGAGGCCCTCCAAGGAAGACGCGGACGCCAGCGTTTCCTCGGAATGGATCACACCCCGACCCGCGCGCATCCACTGCGCTCCGCCAGCTGCCACGCGCCCAACGTTGCCCGCACTGTCGCGGTGTTCATTGGCTCCAGAAAGCAGATACGTCATTACTTCGATACCCGCATGCGGATGCGCGGGAAGTTTCGCGGCAATCGATGGAACAGGACCGAAGTGATCGAATAGAACGAACGGTCCAACACAGACCATCTCGTGCGTTGGCAAGAGTCGATAGACCGGCATGCCACCGACTTGCTCCACCGGAGACTGCCACTGACTAAACACTTCGTTACTCGTCACCACGACGCTACCCCTGCTGGCTCAACATGAGCCGACCCCGTGAAGCTTACACGCTTCAAAGCATGAGCCGAACGCGCGGCTAGTGTGCGAATTTGCAGCTAAACAACGTGGCGAACATGCCGGCATGGGGTAGTGCATGCATTTTTCTACTATTGCCGGGGTTTGATGAGTACTACTAGTTCGACTGTTGAACCGATACGCCGGGTGTACACCCGCCGATATCGAATTGGCCCACGTTGGGATAGCCAAATCGCGGCAGGAATAAGCGGAAGTCGGATGTGATCAGCGGTGATGTGTACGCATCATTGAACAACAAACTCGGAATGCTCATTTGACCGTCCCAATCGGTACACCAGACGCCAGTGGCGATATCGAGACCGACAAAAAACGAACTGGATGGGTCAGTGGTTGAGTACAGGTCGCTGATGTCTTGATCGGTTGCGTTCAGTAGTCGCGTGACATCTTCGGTAAAACCGCCCACGCCGCCAAGGCGATTGATAGCGATCACAGAGCCGGCACGTAGCGCGACCAGTGGCTGCACACGCAATGGATCCGCCCACCCGCCAACCGATACGAATCCACTCTTGAGAGGTACGCCAGGACTGAACCCAGGCTCTGCGGGCGACGCAGATAACACCTCTCGCCAACTCGACGCACCCAGTGACGTGAATTGTCGCGAGACCAAATCTTCGAAACGTCGGTTCAACCGTCGTTGCATGCGTCGCAGCTCTTGCTCATCACCCCAGTAACCGACGCCAACGTCAGCAAAGTCTGGCTCAAACGGTATGGGCGTGGCATTGATCCACGCCGCGCGAGCCGCTTCCCATTCGGCGATCGCATCCCCTTTCAATACGCCGGTCACACCGAATGCCGGGAAATACGTACCAACCGGATCGTCTGCACGGTTCGCACCCCCCTCTTCTGCAAATCGCTCTCGGTAGTCGTTGAACAAGTCATTGAAATTCTCGCCGCAAGTCGCTCCATCGACGCCAGGGAGTTGTGCGGTTTGCTCCCAGGTCAGGCCGACACTCTCGCTGGCACAGCGGCGTAACCAACGGCGTACGCCACGCCTATCCTCTGGTCCGTAGCCTGCGTAAAACGATCCATACACGCCCAGCAAGGTGGCGAATTGATCGAAGTTGACGACCGATGTCCTCAGGAAAACGCGTGGGTCATCGACAACAAATTGCACGCCTTTTTGTAAGCCATCGATGATGTCTTTCGCATGGAAGACGGGGTCAGGCGATGTGAGTAACAGCGCAATGACTTCCGGATTGATCAACGGCCCGAGATCCCGGAGCAGCCGGATGAACGCCTCGACGCCCTCCTCCGGTAATGAACTATTCAGTAGCCCAATTATGTCCCCGTCCGAAACACCCGCTAACAGTGCGCCGACGGTATCAACATCCTCAAACAAGCCTGCGTTCGTCAAGCCGATGACGGACTTCAACATCAGCGCATAGCGAGCATCTCTTTCCTGGGGGTCGCAACGACCGTTCCGCCGATTACAGGCATGCAACAGTGGGTTCGCCCACATGCTCTCCATAAAGAAGGTGGTGATGCTGCCGGAGCTCCCCCCTGCCGCACAGGTAATTGCGCCGTATTCCTCAACATGGCGAGCGAGAGCGCCGTAGTGCGCAAACAGATTTTGTCCGTTGCCGCGAATGCCAGCACAAGTCGATTGTCGCGGCGTTGGCCGCGAGTCGAAGTTGATCAGGTTAGGCCAGCTCTGTGTATGCCCAATATGTGGCCAGACAGTGGCGATGAGTAAAGCGGTAACAGATATCAATCTACGCGGTTGCATGGTTGTCCCCCCGGGTTGTTGCGGCAGCGTTGTGTGGTCGCCGCATAGTCTTGTTGCTGTTGGCGTCGGCTGCCGACCGTGCGCGAACTCGGCCCCCCTCGGCAGCTGTACGGCAAGCGCAGCTTGTTCTTATGCATTTCAATATAGCGTTGGCTCTTCTGGGCAGCAAGAATGCAGGCTCAGTCATACCGGGAGGCTAGGCCTTTTCTCGACGATGCTTCGTACGACCTGCACAAGATATTGTGAAGGGGTAAACTGATGATGGGGACTAAAACATTGGGGATCTATCATGTCGGATCGTGAAAAACCACTTCTGAATCGTCGCGAATTCTCGCAGGCCGGCACGTTATCGTTGGCGGGTATGGCCTTCACCGCCGGCGCTTACGCGGAAACCGCGGAATCATCATCGGGTATGGAAGCGGTCACTGGCATTGGCGGTTTCTTTTTTGTTGCTGAGGATCCCGCTGCACTGAGCCAATGGTATCGCGATAATCTGGGGATCGATCTGGCGCCGCAACATACCGGTGGACTACCGTGGCAACAGCAGGCGGGTTTTACGGTGTTTGATCCGTTTCCGACCGATAACGACATGATCCCGCCGGGTAAAACTTGGATGATTAATTTCCGTGTCGCGAATATCGACAAGATGGTGGTCCAATTGCGGAGCAATGGCAGCACAGTGTCCGACGTAGAAAACTACCCGCACGGCCGGTTTGCCAGCCTGACTGATCCAGAAGGCAATGGCATACAGCTCTGGGAACTGACGAGTTGAGGATTGCTTAAGGTCGCAGACGATGGCGCGCGATCCACAAATCACACGAATGCTGAACGAATGGCGCAGCGGTGATGAGGCTGTGTTGCAGGACATTATCCCTGCGGTGTATGACGAGCTTCATCGTGTCGCCAACAGCTATATGCGTGGTCAGCCGGGCGATCATACGCTGCAGGCAACAGCGCTCGTCAATGAAGCATTCTTGCGGATGGGCAAGATTAATGTCGAGGTTGAGGACCGTGGTCACTTTATTGGCGTTGTGGCTAACCTGATGCGGCAAATTCTTGTGGATCACGCGCGCGCCAAGCTCAGCCAGAAACGTGGTGGAGGTGCAGCGCATGAGCCGATCGATAGCCTACAGGTGTCGGACCCTGAGGCAGGCCCCTCAACAGACGTCCTCGCGTTGGAGTCCGTGTTGCAGCAATTGGAAAAAACCGATCCGCGTAAAGTGAAGATCGCCGAAGTCTATTACTTCTGCGGGGCGACCTATGCGGAGACTGCCGCCGCACTGGAGATATCAGAGGCGACACTGCATCGGGAGCTGCGCATGCTGAAAGCCTAGCTCGCCCGTCAATTGCGTCAGCCAGATCACGAGAATACCCGCTAAAACATTGATTTTGCGAGGTTATGGATATTTCTCAAAATTTTTTGAGGGAATTTTCGGCGCGTTCTCGTAGTAGTCAGTAGCGGCCGGTCAAACACGCCATTTGGCGTCGTCGGCGGTCAACCTGACAGGAGCGAGATGACATGAACTATTTTGAATACACCGAAGCGAGAATTACCGGTAAACACTATCAGCCAGAGCCGGAAATCGAGATGCTGGAATTCACGGGTGACGAGGCCATTGATGTGGAAGAGCACGGAATGACAGTCGCCGATGTACGCGAATTCATTAAACACATGCATGCGCACAACGAAGCGCACCGCAATAAGACGAACGGGAGTGTTGTGGCGCTTAAGGATCGTAACGCCGCCTGATGGCAATACGCGACGATGTTGTTATTGGCGGTTAGTGCCCTCGCCTCGTTGAGCGACCTGCATTTTCTCGTAGTCGCTCAATAGTTGATCGAGATTAGGATTCCCTGCGCGCTCGGAGCCACCGGTTGACTCGAGGATATGTCGAGCTTGCTCGTAGAAGTCCTTTGCATCGATGTAGCGATGTTGATCACGCAAGTTGTTCGCCAGACTCCAGCGACTGAGTGCACCCCAATAGGTTTCGCCGTCATCATTGGTTTCAAACAGCGCAATCGCGCGCCGCAGCACAGCTTCGCCTTCCGAATATTGCTGTAAACCGTCGCTCAGCACCCAATCCAGGTTGTTCTACGCATCGCCAATCAACACATGTTTCGCCGTTAACGAGTTATCAAGAATATGCAGCTGTCGTCGAAAAACACTTTCTGCGTCGGACCATTGCCCTTGTTCAGCCAGGGCCAGTCCTATGTCTTCAAGCACGGCCGCTACTTGGAAGTGATCAGGACCCAAAGCTGCAACGAATTGGCGCTCTGCGCGTCGCAGGTAATCAAGGCCTTCTGTTTCACGTCGCTGTGCTCTGAGCAGCCTGCCAATCGACAACAAGCTCATGCCGATATCCGGGTGCGTCGACTCCAATACCCGCTCACGGATGCCAAGCGAGCGACGCAGCTGCGTCTCTGCGGTCTCAAGTTCGCCGCGTGCCACATTGATCTGCGCCAGCAAGTCGAGATTCTCCGCGACAAGAAAATGGTCCTCGCCCAAGGTTGTATCGCGAATCTCAAGCGATTGACGCAATGCCTGATACGCTTCATCGAAACGTTCCTCTCGCTCCAGAAGCCAGCCGAGGTGCACGAGACTATTCGCGACAGCGGGAGAATCCTCGCCAAAAGCTTTCTGTCGAATGGCCAACGCGCGGCGGTAGCTACGCTCTGCAGCATCGGTGTCGCCGAGATACCACTGCGCTTGCGCCAGACCATTCAGGCTCTCAGCGACGGTCGGGTCGTCCATCCCATACGTCGCCGCACGAATGTTCAGTGCCCGTTGGTGGGCCGACGCAGACTCGGTGTATCGAGCGGTCAGTCTATGCAAAGCGCCAAGCGCAGAAAGAGTTTCAGCGACCCTTGGATGTTGCTCCCCAAAATGCCGGGATGCGTCGGTCATGGCGCGTTCAGCGAGCGCTATCGCTGCATCATACAAGCCGAGGCTGCTGTAGACATCAGCCATAGTCAACTGCAGCTGGGACCGCACTGCAGGTTGATCAGACAATTCCTGTTCAATCCTTTTTGCGCCGCGATCCAGCAGCTCACGGGCCGTCACAGAATTCCCTCGTGCTTCACCAGGGTTGGAAATCTCAAAAAGATCACTCAGGAATCGCGATACCTGACGCGCTGTTTCGGCCTCGCGCGCCGCGCGTTGGGAAGCGGCTTGCGCCTCAGAACGCAGTTGCGCCTCTCGCAAGCCAAAGGCCCCAAGCATCGCGATGATCGTCGTCGCGATTGCGAGGCCAATGGCATTCCGCCGGATATACTTGCGAGTGATATACCACGGAGTTCTGGGTCTCGCTTTGACCGGCACATGATTGCGGTGTCGTGCGAGATCGGCGAGCAACGCTTCCACCGTTGGGTAGCGGTGTTCGGCGTCATAGGCCAGCGCTTTGTGCAAGATCGCAAGCAGGTCGTCATCGATGTCAACGCCTTCGTTGGCTATTCGCTTGGTGACCAGTGCCTCGCGATCAGCGAGACGCGTGTCTGTCGGCGCGCTACGTGCCTGCGTGAACGGTTTCTGCGCCGTGAGCAAAACATACAACAAAACTCCCAACGAGTAGACATCGCTCGCGGCCTTCGGTGGACGACCTTTCACTTGCTCAGGGCTTGCGTAATCCGCGGTGAACGCACGCAGACCGGTTTCCGGATCACTCATCAGGCGTGTAATGCCGAAATCGAGCAGGTACGGTATGCCTTCCGCGCTGACAAGTACATTCGCGGGTTTGATATCAAGGTGCAGGACCAGGTTGCTATGGGCATGTCTGACTGCCTTGCACAGGCGCTCAAACAACGCAATTCGTTCACGACTATTGAGGTATTTTTCGCTGCAATAGTGATCGATACGAACGCCATCCACAAAATCGGTAATGAAGAACAAGCGTCCGTCGTCGATCCGGCCAGCGTCGATCAGTGTCGGAATCTGCGGATGTTTCAAGGTCGCAAGGACACGAAGCTCGGTCTGAAAATGTCCAAGGAACTGTTGTTCGTTGAGCGATTGCTGCAGCACTTTAACCGCTACCTGCTTTTCGAATTGCCCGTCCGCGCGCGAGGCCGCGTAGACCTCACCCATGCCGCCACGGCCAACAAGCGCGTCGATGTGATAAGCGCCCAACCGCTCCCCTTCCAGCGTGGACGTATCGGACATGTCACTCGACAGTGCAGCCACCGACGATCGAAACCGATCATCGTTGACCTGAGTCGCCATCTTCTCAATCACGGCGTCCCACAGCGCTTCGTCACCGTCGCAGGCGTGCTCGAGAAAGGCATCGACTTGATTGAGTGGCATCGCCATTGCTGCCTCGTACAACTCAAGTACTCGCGATGCCCGTGCGCTCTCCGTGTTCTCTTTGTGATCAGCCATTACGCTTGCGCGTCCCTGTTGCGTTCAAGTGTCTTGTGCCCATTAACGTCCCGACGCGGGAAACCTGCGTCACTTGCCAATTCTGTGATAGCGTCGAGGCTCGTGCTCGACGTCAAGATTGGCGCTTTTTTTGATTCTGACACAATTGACGGTGTCGCCGAAATTCGGAGTACAGATCATGATTGACATTCGAAAATCCCTCTTGATACTGGCGTTGAGCGTCGTGGCAATGATCTGCGCTACAAACGCCATCGCCGGCGAGGCCAACGCCGTGGGTGAGCCGCGCTTCCCATTGCGCGTTGCGCTGGTGTCACCCGTTCGCGCTGACGACAACGCAATCCAGTACCACGCTGGCTGGCCGTTAACCTTCAAGATCATCCCTCGTGTGGATGCATCCGTTATCGTACCTGCCGTACCTGGTGGACCCGCTTCAGCCTGGCCGGAGCTGGGTGCAACAAGCTTCATGATGTTACGAGATCTGGATGGCTGTCCCGCCGCAGGTGGCCGTGTGACGGGGCCTGACGGCATGCCGATCTGCCCCGATATCGATGGTGATGAGTTGTGGCTCGAATTTACGCCCGACGAAGACAGCCCGGGCGTATTGGACAACAGCGGCTTCGACACGTTGCAGTCGGCGATGAAAGCCGTAGAACGCCAATCAAGCGTCACCTTCCAGGGAGAAACTAGCACGTTCGGGCCGCGCGTTGACGATGTATTAGATGGACTCGGTTACGGCGCCAATGACGATTTACCTGGACTTGTGCTACTCGCTGATGAGGGTGTCGGTGTTGTTCTCTCCGCGCTCGATACACAAACGACGGACGATGGCACGATCACCGTCGGGTGGCAGCCGCTGGTTCCAGCTTCCAGTCGTAACCTGGCCGGGTTCATGACATCGGTCGGATATGAGCTAAACGATGAACGGTTACGCACGACGGTCACGACCAGCCTCATGGTTCCCCGGCATTTGTTTGAGCGTCGTTACTTAGAAGACCAGTGTTTCGTATTTGCGCCCGGCTTGTGCGATACCTACCTCCGGGTTGAAGGCAGGCCTGCGGTACCGCAGGCGGAAGCCAATCTGGATAACTACGATGTAACGATTCGCGCTTTCGTTGTTCAGGGGACTGCGCCGAGTACCGTGACCGATTGTGACAGCGATGGTGTGGTCACAGCCAACGCTGCGAGTTGCATGGGCTATCAGTTGCTGTCTCGGGAACGCGTGTTCACGATTCGGCAGATCGGTCGTGCCGACGAGTGCAACTTGTTGCGTGATCCGTGGGGATCGTCAGCGACAGCAGGACGTGCGTTTGTCGACTTTGACGGTAATGGAAATTTGATCATGATCAGTTGTCCCGGTGGCAGCACCGGCGGAGGCTTGCCGCCAAGGCAACGGCAATAGCGCCGGTAATTGCTTTAGAACATTGGTTTTACCGTCTCTCAGATGTGATCTTGGGTACCGACCGTCCAACACTCAGAAGGGTGAATCCGGCTTGATGATTTTTCGCAGTGCGTTAGGCGTGACGCCGAATGCCCGGCGAAACTGACGCGTAAAGTGACTTTGGTCCGCGAAACCGGCCTCGACGGCCACGGCTTTCAATGGTTCTCCGGATTCCAGTGATTTCTTCGCGTGTTGCAGGCGCAAGAGCTTCAGGAACTGTCCCGGTGTCATGTTGTGAATCCGCTTGAAATCACGAATGACTTGATTTCGAGATACGCCGACCGCCGACGCGAGGTCGCGCAATTCGATGCGATCGGCCAAGTTGGCACTCATCACGTCAACGCAGGCACGCGTGCGCGCATCAACGTCAGACCCGGTAGACGAATCAGTCGTTGAATGGTTCGCTGTGTAGGTGGTGAACAGGTTTTGAAGTGCCTCGAGGGCGGTCGTTTCTGAATCGAGACGGTGTGTCCCGGATGAGACCCGATCATGCGCAGCGTTCAGTGCTGACGCGATCGATGAGTCTGAGATCGAAGGGGTCTGTAGGCGTGGCACCTCTTCGGTGGCAACCAGTTCCTTAGCAAGCTCCTTAGCCACGTACCAAGTTTTGTGCGACCACGGTGCATCATTCGCCGGCCCGCAACCGTGAATCTCGCCAGGGTTCGCGATCGCAATCTCCCCCGCTGTTACCTCGACTGACTGACCAGAGTTACGAAAGCGCTTGCAACCACTTGTCACCACGATAACGGAAAAACCGTCGTGACTGTGATCGTCATGCACATGCATGCCAGGTGCAGCCATGAACAGGACAATACCGTCCAGTGTTGGATGATCTTCGAGTGTGTTGGTCATGCTGCCTCCCCGCCTCATTAAATTGACGGTGATCCTGCGCAAAATCAACTGCAGTTCGTTTTTTGCCTGTCTGTGTTCGCCGACATTCCTTTCGGGGCGACACGCTTCGGTTCACAAAAATTTGGTGCGCGGCGCGTTTCGCCCTCGATTTCTTGGATTGGGTGATCTCGTTCTATACGCGCCGTTGGCCTGTACCTACAAAAGCAATCATCCAAGCTCAAAGAAAGGAAACGGTTGTTACGGGTTAAGTTGCTGCTTACGACGGCAACGCATCGCCGGAGCGACGACCAACAAATGATGAAAACTCGTCGCAAAGATTGCCGACGTAGATGGATTGACGGAATAGACTATGCCGTTTTCGTGCGGTACGCCGTGCTAATCACAATCATCTCTGTCGAACCATTCATAACGTCAGTCCGGGCGATCGCTGACTCTGTCAGCTGGTCCGAGCGGGTGCGTGTTGGAGACCGAAGCACCGGCATTATCGCGACCGGAGATTTTGATCGCGATGGCGTGGTGGATGTGGCGTACTCACGCAACGGCGGCTTTCAATGGTATCGCGGGCCGCGATATGATGGAGACACCGACGAGTTCGATATCGGGGCTGGTTTCGGCACCTCGTATGGTGGTACCGCGGCTGACATGAACAACGATGGTTGGATCGACCTGGTTGCATCAGACGGGACGCTGGGTAGTGAAGATCCCGGTGAGCTCTACGTGTTCCTCAATCCCGGCAGCACACAGGCCATTACCGAGCCGTGGCAGCGCATCGTTGTTTACCGGTTCGACGATGGCACGCCGCGCCATCCCAACGATCTCGTCGTCCATGACATGGATAGCGATGGTCGTCTCGATATTGTTGTGCGCTCATGGACCGAGTCCAAGCGCTTCATCATTGCGTTTCAGGATGCCAGCATTGACGAATGGACAGTGCGCAGTATCGCTAGGCCCGACGGCAATCGAGCGGAAGGTATGGCTGTCGGTGATATCGACAATGATGGGCGACCGGAGATCATTGCGTCGGGCGAGTTTCTTGACAGCGACGACAACTGGCGCACCGGTAACGTCGCAGGCTTTACTCTCGATGACGCCTTCCTGCGTCAGGCGGTCAAGACACGGGTCGCCGACCTCGACAACGACGGTCAAGACGACGATATCGTTATGGCGAAAGCCGAACGTCAGGAACTCATCTACATCGCCTGGTACAAACTCGTTGGCGACCCCGCGGATGGTGCCAGCGCATGGGATCGAACGATACTCAAAGATAATGTGACGAACTATCACGCGATTGAGGTCGCAGACTTCGACGGCGACGGCCATTCGGACGTACTCGCCGGTACTGGCTTTAATGGCAGTCAGGGTATTAGAATTTTCTACGGTGAGGACAACGGTCGTCGATGGACCGAGTCTTTTGTATCAACAACAGAGCAACTCTATGTCGCCAGTGTGATCGATCTTGATGCTGATGGCGATCTCGACATTGTGGGACCGCAGCGTTGGCAGAATGCCGTGCACGCCTACTACAATCAAAGCGGTGGTACGTCGCCGTCCGACGACCAAACGCCCGCTGCGCCGAGCGGGTTGCAGGCGATCGCTCTGTCGGAGCGCAGTGTATCGTTGCAGTGGCAAGACAATGCTAACAATGAGACTGAGTTTGACATCCAACGAAGTACGGTCGGCGATGACAACTTTCGTACGATTGCCTCTATCCCAGCCAACGTCACGGCGTACACCGATAGCGATACGCTGTTCCCGGATACCGCTTACGCATACCGTGTGCTGGCACGCAATGGTAACGGGGTGTCGACATTCTCCAATATCGCGTCCGTAACCACGCCTGCGCCTCCCGTAACGGATATCACGCCACCGACGCGCCCTACCGCGCTGCGCGCGACGCAGGTCGGGTTCAATCGCATTGAGCTCGACTGGGGACCGTCAAGCGATGATATCGGCGTTGTCCAGTACAACGTCTACGCCAATGGCATTCGGGTCGTTGAGACGACAGAAACACGTGCGAGCATTGTCAATGCGCAGTCAGACACTAACTACGTCGTCGAAGTCTCTGCACTGGATGCCAGCGACAACGAGTCTCAGCGCAGCGCAAGTATTCAGGTCATGACGCCGCCGCGACCAAGCACCAGTGCCGCGCTGGTGGCACACTGGCCACTCGATCAAATGTCGGGAGATGAAGTGGGCGAGACTGCGGGTCAATTTAGCGGAATGGTGACGGGCGAGCCGCAATGGCAACCGAACAGCGGCCAGTACGCGGGTGCGCTACGTTTCAATGGCGGCGCTGATGCTGTCGATGTAACGGGGCTGAATGTAGGCGGTACCGGAGTGACGTTGGCTGCTTGGATACAACCGCTGAGTTTCGCTGATGGCGCCAACGAGGGCCGAATAATTTCCAAAGCGGCGGGTTCAACCGAGCAGCAACACTTCTGGATGCTAAGCCTTTTCGAAGACGGTAGCGCAGTACGTTTCCGATTGAAGACACAGAATGGTGAGACAACAACACTGGTTGGGCCGATCAGCACCGTTGCGTTAGGTCAGTGGTCACACGTCGCGGCGACCTATGACGGTGATCAAATGCGAGTCTATGTCGATGGTGTTGAAGTCGCTAGTAGTAGCAAATCGGGAGATATCGCCACGGATGTTAATGTCGGCGTTGCACTGGGTAACCAACCGGAAGGCGTCGACACGAAGCCATTTGTAGGATTGATCGACGACGTCTACGTATTCGACCGTGCATTTGATGCGGCAGAGATTGTCGCTGTTATGGCCGGCGATGAGCTGAGTCAGAATCCGACTGATTCGGCAAGACCCATGCCGCCGACTAACTTGCGTGTCGTCGCACCACCGCAGTAGCCAGGAGTTCTTATGCAGCAATCATTGGTCCATGGTGTCGAGAACAACGTGCCGGGAAGCGGTAGGATCTGGATAGCGTTGTTAGTCGCAGCACTGGCAGCTTGTAGTGGTGGGTCGACCGATCAGGACGAGTCGAGTTCACCATCACCATTGTCCCCAGCCAATCGTGCACCATCGATTTCCGGCGCGCCCGCGGCTTCGGTAACGTTGGTCGGTGATGCGTTTATTTTTACACCGACAGCGTCCGATCCAGATGGCGACAGCCTGACGTTTAGTGTCGACAATCGACCGTCGTGGGCAGCGTTCGATGCCTCCACCGGCGCACTCTCTGGTACACCGGCCGTTGATGATGTAGGTAATTATATGAGTATTCGAATCTCGGTCAGCGACGGCGCTCTGAGTTCGAGCTTGTCACCATTTGATGTTTCGGTTCAAGTTGAGACGCCACTGTCTTTGTCGCTGAACTGGGATGCTCCGACGCAGAACACCGACGGTTCTACCTTATCCGACTTGTCAGGGTTTGCCATTCTATACGGCACAAGGTCCGGCAATTACCCGACACGTGTTGATATCGACGACGCATCACAGACGACACTGACACTCGAGGGGTTGTCCGCAGGCACTTACTACATCGTGGCCATCGCCAAACGGGCCAACGGTACCGAAAGTGCATTTTCTGAGGAACTGGTGGTCACAGTGCCGTAGTGTCGTGTTGATTCCAGCGGAAAGGCTGATCGAAAAGGTGCCCGTAGCGTGCATTGAAAGCACTGGATCCCCCCCCTTTGCACTCGTCTAGACCCAGCGCGTTTGCTTGGTAAACCTGCCGGCGGTCGGCTGCTTCGTCGTGAACCAGCTCAAGACTCACCTTCCGCCAACAAGCGCCGATACTCCTCGTGCGTTAGCAAGCCGCCGTTATCATTTACTCGCGCTTGATCGTCCGGCGAAAGTGTCGTTTGAAATTGATCAATTCGCTTCCAACTCGGGAACGGCTGGTTGCCCGATTCATCAGGAACGTACTGTGATCGTTCGACGCGGGAATACGTGTGAATATAGCGCGCGCAATTAACAAAGCATGAAGTGATGTCGACTTGTACGACCATATTGGCGCCAGGAAATCTGGTCAGACATTCGGCATCCTCTCGCAGACGGGCATTCCCTTGCACACGTAAACGCTGCGGTGTTTCGAAGCTCATGAATAGCAGGCCGATGTGACACGTTTCATCGATGTTGCCCATCGAAAGAAACATCCCGTTACCATCGTAGTTTGGGAACATCAACTGGCCAGGACTCACCACTCGCACAAATCCCTGTGCGCCGCCCTTGTAGGAGACCGTCGGCTCGCCGTCACCATTCACTGTGGCAAGGTAAAAAAAGTCGAGCGATGCAACAATCGCATCGGACAACGCGTCTGCGAGCTTATCGGTATCGTGGCGCCGCTGCAGCTGCCGAGCAGCGTGACGGTAGAAATTGTCGGTGTCGGACATGTTCAGTCTCCGCTGCGGCCGAGTCGTTTCGAGTGCGTGCGCATTAGAGATAAGATAGCGCGCCGAGAGAACATCGTGCAAAAGTTGTTCAGCGTTATTCCGCGAGAACGACCTCTGTAAGCCACTGCACCTGCGTATCGCGGTACCCGTCCACTTTCGTCCGAGTAGATTGTTGCTTCATTTCCGCGAGACTGCCGCTCTCCGTCACATTTAGCGCGTGATCTGAACCGGCAAACGTGCGTACCGTAAGCGAGGCATTCGGATTGTCATCGAGCGTCTCCTCATAGAGCCGTTTGGTTTTTCGCCAATCCACATTAAGGTCCTTTTCGCCAAAGATGGCCAAGACGTCAATGGACAGCGTTGAAAGCATCCCGGCAAAGTCCTCAATCCAAACATAGTCGCACCGATCAGGATCCACGCGCGGACAATCTCCGCGTTTGCACCGACGTTGGCTGAGTGTGTATTCGAGGCGTGTCGGCCATTCCCCGCGCATCCGCAGGATGTAGTCATTGGCGCGCAATGTGCGTGTCGCATCCTGATAGGCTGTGAAGCTCGCTGCATTCCGATAGAGCTGGCACCCGGCGCGCCACTCGTCCGCAATGGTCTCTACCTCGGCAAGTGGGTAGCCTTCGTGGGGAAGGTTCGACAAAAGCAGATAACTGAAGTTGTCCTCGGCTGTGGTACCGCTTATTGACACCCAGAAGGCAAAATCAGAATCCCTCGACAATGCAATAGGCGCGATCCACCCCGCCCGGCTGCCGCCCCACAACCCGATCTTGTTTGAACCGGGAGCATTGATTCGTTTGAGGTATGCGGCGGCGTCCAGGACTTCCTGAGCGCTTTCGTAGACCGATTGGTCGATATCAAATACGCCTTCGCTTTGGCCCTGCCCTGGCTTGTCCCAAACCGCCGTCGCGATACCCATGGCGTTGAATCGACGTCTCTCGTCCGCGTAGGTCTGCCAACGTCTGATATCCGTTTCGCCGTAACTATGCACGATGATAATCAGCGCTTTGGCATCTCCGTTTTCCGGCACGTCAACAATACCGGATAATTGAAGGCCGCTTGATTCGAAGACAAAGTCGACACTTTCGCCAGCCGCGAAAACGGGGCTTGTAGGAGTGGTGGCCGTCTCGCTCGTACAAGCGCCGCCAATTGCAGCAAGAATTACTAGCATAGCACTCGCTATGAAAGGTCGGCCCATGGCTGACTCCTGCGTATCGTTAAACCCGGAATACGCAGATTAGATGGATCTAGAGCTGGATTGGTTTAGCTGACGACGAAGGTGTTGCGGCTAGTCTTCGATTAGAAAGCGTTGAAAAAATGCCACCACAGCCGCACGATAAACATCGGAGTTCTCTTTGCGTCGATAACCGTGGCCTTCATTGAGCGCATCCATATACCAAACCATGTTGCCGTTTTCTCGGAGCGCCGCGACGACCTGTTCTGCCTCAGTAAAGGGTACGCGCGGATCGTTATGACCCTGTACGACGAACATCGGTACCGAGATCTTATCCACATTATTGAGAGGACTGATTTTCTCAAGGTATGCTCTCATTTCCGGATCGCGTGCGTCGCCGTATTCAGCGCGTCTCAGGTCGCGGCGATAGTCTTGTGTTTTTTCTAGGAATGTC
>ERZ1740062.613-NODE-613-length-17801-cov-5.014820_pt1 | contig 17801 bp, 17 predicted proteins | sample MGYA00581741_ERZ1740062 | MGnify/ENA primary metagenome ERZ1740062 (study PRJEB43018, sample SAMN04849747) | marine metagenome | isolation source: floating plastic debris | place: Pacific Ocean | collected 2008-09-01 | study: EMG produced TPA metagenomics assembly...
ACGATACAGATCTCGAAACCTCGGTCACGCAATGCACCGGCCAGTGTCGCGAAATGTGCATGCGGCCAGCACTTGGCAGGACCATACTCAGCCCCCGGCAGCAGTGCGACGGTTGGCTTACCCGATTGCAGCCCCAGCGCCTCATGGACAGCTCGCTGGTCATCGATATCGCTGACGAGCTTTGGCTGCGGCAAAGACTCGGGCAATGGCTGCGCGCCCTCCAAACCTAACGCGACAAACCGTTTGACCGTCTGATCCAGCACGGCACGATCAAAAGGTCGGATATCGTTGATCAGTCCAAATCGCATCTCGCCACGAAATCCGGTGCGCTGCGGCACTCTGGCGTGCCATGGCACGAGCGCAGCCTTCGCCGACCGCGGCAGTACGATCGCCTGGCGGTAACCCGCCGCTCGTAGGGATCGCCCAATACGGCGGCGCGCTCCGAGCGCGAGCTCCCCATGGCGGACCGGCAGCGCGATACCGCGCCGAACCTCCGGCATCCGCTCCAGAACCGGTAAAGACCAGGGCGGCGCCAAGACATCAATTGGGCTCTGTGTGTCGCACTTGAGTTGCTTGAACAGCGACTGTGCCATGATCATGTCGCCTACCCAAGACGGGCCGACCACCAACACCGGCGCAGTCACTAGTTGGAAATTTCCGCCAGGTACTGCGCGACGCCCGTTTGCACAGTCCGCATTTCATGGGCATAGCCAACACTGCGCAACTGGCTCAGATCGGCCTCGGTAAAGCTCTGGTATGCACCGCGCAAATGATCCGGAAACGGAATGTAGGTCATCGTGCCGCGGTCGTGATAATCGATAACCGCCTGAGCCACTTCATTAAACGTTTGCGCGCGCCCGGTTCCGCAATTGAATACGCCGCGGACTTCCGGGTGTTGAAACATCCAGACATTGACATCGACGACGTCATCGACATACACGAAGTCACGCCGTTGTTCACCATCAGCGAATCCGTTGCTGCCTTCAAACAAACGCACACTACCCTGATCACGTAGCTGATTGTTGAAGTGAAACGCGACGCTCGCCATGCTGCCTTTGTGTTGCTCACGCGGTCCGTAGACATTGAAGTAACGCAATCCGACTACCTGGGTTTGGAGCGACGTCGCGTGTCGACGATAGTACTGATCGAACAGCAGTTTCGAATAACCATACACATTGAGCGGTCGCTCAAAACGCGGATGCTCGGCAAACGTCTCGCTCGCGCCATAGACGGCGGCAGAAGACGCATAGATAAAAGGCACGCCGGCCTGCTCGCAGAACGACAATAGCTGCTTCGAATACTCGAAATTATTGCGCAGCATGTAGCGACCGTCCCACTCGGTCGTGGTCGAGCAAGCGCCTTGATGAAAGACGGCGGAGATAGGTCCGAACGCACTGGGCTGCGTCAGGCGTTGCTGGAAGTCAGCGCGATCCAGATAGTCGGCGATGTCAAGATCGACCAGGTTACGAAATTTGTGCCCGTCGGTCAGGTCATCGACAACGACGATATCTTCACTGGTTTCGCGGTTAAGCCGCTTGACCAGGTTCGCTCCGATAAATCCGGCACCGCCGGTAACGACGATCATGGGTGTCGTTCACTCAAGGGTTTGCTGGCACTGCGCCATCGCGGTCAGCGTCAGCCAGCACGTAAAAGGCGCCACAGTATGGGCACTTTGCTTCGCCGGTCACCTCGACGGGCACATAGACCCTGGGGTGCGAATTCCATAGCATCATGTCGGGCATTGGGCAGGACAACGGCAGGTCGCTCGCGTATACCGTATATTGGCGCTCGGCGTTTGCGCGCCGCTTATCCGTTGCCACACTTGGCTTTGAGCTCACTAGCGTATTCCTCAAAATTTGGCGATCTGCATGCAGTATACCGTTGTTGCGTGTCGCAGCTGAAGTCCGGCTTTGCCTTATGAGTCATGTCCGCCGAGCCACTCGGCCCACGTCCCTTCGATCAAGGCGCGCGTTTGCACAAGCTCATCGTGTCGGATCAACTGTGCATCACCATTCAGGGCGAGTCGATGTGATGTTTCGCGCAACGCGCGGTAGGCGTCCTGCAATGCGCTCGCCTGCTCGGCTGTGATCACACCGGCTTCAGCAAGGCTGTCCAGTTGTCGAATATTGTCGCTCCATGTCGTCAGCGCCGGGTTTTCCGGCGCATGCGCGAGCAGCAGGTACTGGACGATAAACTCGAGATCAGCGATACCGCCACGGCCCTGCTTTAGATCAACAGTGTCGCTGGTGGTTTTTGACAGATGCTCGCGCATGCGCTGTCGCATAGCAGCGACCTCCTGACGCAGACCCTCGCGTTTGACATGCTGTGTCAGAATTTCATGGCGAATGGTCTGGAATCGCTCGGCGATCGCACGGTCACCGGCTACTGGCCGTGCTCGGGTGAGCGCCTGATGCTCCCAGGTCCAGGCAGACTGCTGCTGGTAGCGTGCGAACGCATCCAGACCGGAGACCAGGAAACCTTTCCGCCCGCTTGGACGAAGACGCATATCCACCTCGTATAACTGGCCGCTGCCCGTCTGCGTGCCGAGAAAATGCACGAGGCGTCGTGCGAGACGTGCGACGAACCGCTGGTTGTCGATAGGTTTCTCACCGGCGGTGTCGCCTTCGGGCAAATCATGCAGAAATACGATGTCGAGATCGGACCCGTAGCCGAGCTCAAGTCCGCCCAGCTTGCCGTAGCCAATGATGGCGAATCGTTTATTGACCGAATCCGCGCCCGCCGGCATGCCGGCACGACTGACGAGATCATCCCATGCAATATCGAGGCAGGCGTCAAGGACGAGCTCAGCGACATCGCTCAAGTGATCGCTGACTTTCATAATGGGCAGGTAACCCATGCAATCGGCGACGGCGATATGGAACCAGGCGGCTTGCGCAAACCGCACCAGGACTGCGATCCGCTCCTCGGTGTCCTGGCCATCATTTTCCGCCAAGGCACGCTCGAGGCGCGTTGCCAGACGGTTTCTGTCAAAAGCCTGGCCAGCCTCATCGGTGTCGAGCAGCTCGTCCAGCAGTACTGGATGCAGTGCAATGCGCTGCGTGACCGAAGCGCTCGCCGCTGCAATCTCGATTAATCGCTGCATGGCACCCGGTTGCTCATTCAGCAAACTCAAGTATGCACTGCGGCGCAAGACGGCACTAGCAATGTCCAGTATTCGTCCGGTCACAGGGACCGCATCGTCTCGCTCCGCGACCCCGCACAACAAGTTACCGAGAAACGCATTCACGCGACCACGCGCCACCGTATCCAGTCGGCTGCGCTGACAGGCTTCCAGAAACGGCTCGAGTACCGACAGGATTGCATTGGTATCGAGCTGCAGCTCCGCGAGTCGTACGCGTCGTTGGGCCTCCATTGCGCCAAACCAATCGAGCGTATCGGACGCATCACCAAGATTGTCTGCCGTCGATTCGAGCAAGTCGTCGAAGACGGCGCGCACCGCATGCCGATGCACATTCAGTGCGTCGAGAAACTCTGACCAGTCGGGTGTCGCAAATACGATCGCCATGGATTGGCGTTGCAGCTCGCTGGTCGGCAGGCTGTGAGTCTGGCGATCGTCGAAGGCCTGCAGGCAGTTTTCTGCGCGGCGCAAGAAACGATAAGCCGCCAGCAACGTCTTCACTGTGGCGGCATCTAAGCAACTGGCGTCACCAAGCGCACGCAGCGCAACGGCAAACTCGTGTGATTGCAGTGTCGTCACCGTGCCGCCGCGAATAAGCTGCCACGATTGCACGATGAATTCGATCTCGCGGATACCGCCGGGGCCGAGTTTCAGGTGGTCACCGCGGTCGCGCCGTGCAACCTCGGCGCCAATCATGCGCTTCATATCGCGTAGCGAGGTCAGCACACCGAAATCCAGGTAGCGCCGATAGACGAATGGCGCGAGCACCTGCTGCCGGAACTGACCCACCTCCGGCGCCATTGTATCCGGGGTCGCACTGACAAAGCGTGCCTTAATGAACGCGTAGCGTTCCCAATCGCGACCGTGGACTTGTAAATAGGTCTCGAGTGCACTGAAGCTGATCGTCAAAGGACCGCTTTCACCAAACGGACGCAGTCGGGTGTCGACACGGAATACACGGCCGTCGGCCGTTCGCCGATCGAGTAAGTCGATCACGATACGTGCCTCTCGCAGGGTGTACTCACTGGCGTCGAGCGCGCGATCTCCATCGCTGGTCGCGGCGCCTGAGTACACGAAAATTAGGTCGATATCCGATGAAAAATTGAGCTCGCGCCCGCCGAGCTTGCCCATACAGATCGCATAGAGATGACAGGGTTCTCCAGCTACGTTGCGCAATTCGCCATGTCGCGACTGCATGCGCTGCCGAGCGATTCCGAGTGCGCTCGCGAGACAAAGATCGGCGAGTGTGCTGAGTCGTTCGAGTACCTCGTCAAGCGGGCATAAGCCGGCCAGGTCAAACCAGGCGATCAGCAACATATGTCGGCGCCGGAAACGTCGCAACGCGACCTCTGGCTCTTCAACATTCAGGATCGCTGTTAACGCCCGCGTGTCGACAGCGGGCAACGGCATTGGCGAACGCACGATATCACGGACAAACGACGCTTCACGCAAGACCGTCTCGCGAACGAAATGGCTCGCTATCAGGCCTCGCCACAATGACCAGTAACGCGCGTGTTTGACTAATGCGGTCAGCTCGCTCGCAAGTGCCGCGTCAGTCTCCACCAATGCGCTGCAAAACTCGTTGAGCCTTGCATCCAAGGTTGCGTCGAGTGTCGCGACCGATAGTTTGGGCAGTAGTGCCTGTCGAATGTCTGACCACATGCGTCAAGAGTAACGCAATGTTCGTGGGGATGATCAGTCAAAAAAAAGCGTCACCGGACCTCGAAAAAGGCGTGTGCTGAAGGGGTTTTCCCGAACCCCGATGACGCGTATGCGGTTGGCAGCCCTTTGCCTGTTGTTGTTATGGCCGCTCCGTGGCTTGTTACCGACAGCTCCGGTGTGCCTCATGCAACACCATCACTGGCCCAAGCTAAAAACCAACGTTTAACGCAATAATCGCTACCAGAAAGGTCCCGTAAATCGCGGTTAAAATGACGACTGAGGCCTCAAGATCCCGTCGGCCGCTGCGCTCTGCATCCATGAATTTCGTTGTCGCCATACCATCCAATCTCGTGTCGTTGTAGCGGCAACTCCGGCCGCATACGAGGGAACTGCGGCGAGAAACAGAAATGTCTCACCCGATCACGAAAAAAGCAGAATTAGTAGATGCCAGCCTCGAGACCGGCTGACAGCGTCGCCGCTAGCGTCGACACCTGTTCGACAAAAGACTCTGAAAACGATCCATGCAGTAGCAGTGGGGGCTGCACCGCTCGCCAACGCAGCCCGGTGGTGATGCGTTCAATAGCCAGCAAACTGCCCTGACCGTCTTGTCCTGCCCGCACGAACGCTGCAAACGGCTTGCCCTCGGTAGCCTCGCAGGGGTAGTAGATGCGCTCGAAGAAATCCTTGGTGAGCCCGGCGATGGACCCGAAGTTTTCGGTTGTGCCAATCAACAAAGCATCGGCGGCCAACACATCCTCGGGGCCTGCGGTCAGACTATCGCGAACGATCAGTTGCACACGCTCGCTGATGCCGGCACCTGTGACGGCGGCATCGCGGAGCCGACGCGTGTTTTCGGAGGGGGCGTGACAGACAAACAATAAACTCAGCATGGCAACTTAAGCATACCGACTTACCGAAATCGTATCAGGCGTTATTCGGCGCCTTTCATCTGCGTTCGGGTACGCAGACGATCTGTCAGATCGACGACCGTTGCAGCGCCAGTATCAGACGGATCAGTCAAAACCGTCGATAACGGCCGCGGCCTGCCAGTCAGAAAGCCCTGCGCATAGCCGACATCAAGCGTCTTGAGCAGGTCACGGACCGCTTCTGTTTCGACGCATTCCGCAATGGTGTCGAGCGCCATCACCCGCGCGACCTGAGAGATGGCCGCAACCATCGATTCGGCCGTCTTGCTATTGGCCACTTCCCGTACAAAACTGCCGTCGATTTTGAGGATGTCGACCGGCATATCCCTGAGATAGGCGAATGAGCTCAAGCCCGCCCCAAAATCGTCCAACGCCAACCGACAACCGAGCCCGCGCAGAGTCGCCATGAATTGAATCGCTGCATCGCGATTGACAATCGCCGCGGTTTCGGTGATTTCGAAACAGATTTGCTCCGGTGTCAGTACGCTGTTTGCGACCAGCGACGCTGCAAATTGATGGAAAGCGGGGTCGCCGAGCGACTGGCCGCTCAAATTGATCGCGAAGTGCTTATCCGCGATCAGCTCAGACGATGCTTCTGCAACGCTGTTAAAAAACTGACTTAGCACCAGCCGGTCCAGCTTGGGCATCAATTGATACTGTTCGGCAGCCTCGAAAAACTGCTCGGGCAACAGCACCTCACCGTGCAAGCCACGCATCCGTAAAAGGATCTCGTAGTGATGCGGACCGTTTTCATTGTTCGTGAGACTGACAATGGGTTGGGCGTCAAGCACGAAATCGTTGTGGGTAATGGCATCCTGCAGGCGACTGAATAGCTGCAGCGTGTCCACCCGCCGGATAATACTTTTGTCTTCTTCGTCGTACAGTGCGACCCGATCGCGGCCATAGTCTTTGGCTTTCGTGCACGCGACTCGTGCAGCCACCAGCGGACTTTCATCGTGGCCATGATAATCGTTCAACGCCACGATACCGGCGCTGACGGTCACCGGTACCGACTGCTCGCCACGCAGGTAGTTAAGCTCCTGGCAGCGACTTCTGACGCCCTCCGCGAAGTGCATGCCGGCATCGATATCACGGAAGCGCAGCAGCACGGCAAACTTGTCCCCGCTGATGCGACTGACGGTCGCACCGGAGGGTGCGGACTCTTGCAAAATGCGCGCGAAACGAACCAGCACGTCATCACCTGCCGCCGTATCGAAGGTATCGTTGATGAGTTGTAGTTTGTCGATGTCGAAATAGATGAGGCAGTGCGAATCCTGCCCCAGCGACAGATCGCTAACCGACGTATCGAGGATCGACAGGAAATCATCGCGCAACATCAAGCCAGTCAGACTATCGTAGCTATCGTCGATCACCCTTTGTGCAAGGCGCGCGACATACATCACCTGACGGTCGATGGTGTTGGTCAGCGGCTTACCATCGACCTGGCAGAAACTCGCCAGCACGCCCGTCGCCTCACCGCTATCGTCGCGGATTGGCAACAACACCATCTGGTAGCCGTCGCTGCTACCTCTTGCGCCATCCGGTAACTTCGGCAGCTCCAGAACGACGGGGTGTATCGACGATGAATAGCGCGGAAACAGTCGGCGCAACATCTTGTTGTCGAGGCGACGACGATCGACGCCATTCCAACTGCTATGCGTCACACTGACGCGAATACTCTTAGACGGGACCAGCAACACGCTGTAGCTCATATTCAGTAGCCGTGTCAGCTCGCCCACGACACGAGCGAGCCGCGCCTGGCCATGCGGCGCCTCTGCCACCTTCTGGTCCAGACTGTACAGCCAATCGAGTTCGGTACGCGCGCGCTTCAGCTTAATCTGAAGCTGCGACGAATCTGTCGACTGAACGGGAAACAGGTCTGAGCTCATTAGGCCCCCATGCCAGAATTACGTGCCGCGCGATCATTGCGCAGTACGTTGATCGACGACCATATTAAGTAAACGGTGGTCGATCTTCCGTGATGAAAGTCTCAGCCCGGAGGCCTGACTTTCGAGGGAAATAAAGGGCTGCAGAGTGGCTGCGGGTGCACCGGGCAGACTATTCGCCTGCACCTGCTAGTAGATTCTGAAGCCACCGTGACGCTTGCGGCTTCGACTGTCGATCCACCAATAACCGCTGGCGAATCCGAGTGCCAACGCGACAATGACCGCTCCCAAGGCAATTGGCCACGGAAAACTGAAGCCGTAGGTCTTCAGGCGCTGCTCATACTCGGCGTTCGCGGCACTAACCGCCGATAACTCGTCCCGCAGTGTATCCGCATTGGCGGTCGCCTCTGTCAGCGCATTCTCAAGACTGCTGATGCGCGCCGCCGAACCACTAAAGCGTGCCGTGACGTCGGCGAGTCTGGCTTCAGTATCCGACGCTGCCGCCCGCACCTCCTCAACGATCAGCCGCGCCGGCTTGTCGTCCACCAGGTAACCGGCCTTGACGTAGCCGACGGTGCCATCTGGCAGGCGCACGTTGGCATACAGACGATCACGGCTCAGTACAGCCACCGTCTGCCCACTCTCGAGACTGCGAAAGGCAGGGTCGGATGTGTCTGCCGCGCGATGCAAGCCGAGACGCAATACGTCGGTGACGTACGCCGTCTGCTCCTGGCCAACGGCTGAAAGCGGTGGTAACAGCAATAACAGGGCGACCAGCCAGCGTGACCGGCTTCTTCTATAGTGATTCATTGGCTCCCTCCTGCCTCGGCGGGCACAACATTGGTCGGCGTGGCACTCAACAAAGGCTCATCCGACTTATAACGATACCCCCGGCGCAGCACGGCATCCTGAACCGCCTCCCCTGCGCCTCTATGCACATTGCGATCGTTGAGCATGACGGCCACGATATAACGCCGACCGTTCTCGGACATCACATAGCCTGCCATCGCGGTGACGTCGTCCAGACGGCCGGTCTTCAGATGTGCACGCCCTTTCAGGCTGTCCCGCTTGTGGCGTCTCCGGAATGTGCCATCGATACCAACCAAGGACAGAGATGCAATAAATTCCGGCATGAACGGGCTGCGCCACGCATCACGCAACAGCTCGGTCATGGCACGCGGCGTCATGCGCGCCTCGCGCGACAAGCCAGAGCCGTTATCGATAGCCAGCCCGTCCAATAACAAACCTTGCTCATCTGCCCATCGTATAATCGCCGCCCGCGCCTCTTCGACCGCCGCCGGCGCCTCGAACCGCTCCAATCCCAGCGTCAGAAACACCTCGCGCGTCATGACATTGTTTGAATGCTTATTGATCAGCCTGATGATCTCGCCGAACGGACGCGATTGCCAACGCAAGAACACGTCGGCCTCCTTGTCGGTGACCGCCTGTCGAAAACCGCCGGTGATATCGCCACCCAGTTGTTGCCAAACCGATTTGAACAAGCCAAACGTATATTGATCATGCGTCAACAGTGTGCGACCCATCGCGTAGCGTTTGCAGCCAGCAGGAAACTCGCCCGAGAAACGCACGGTATCGCCCTTCGGTTGCGCGTCGATGCGGATGCCGCGCTGCTACCCGCGGCAGCGACCCGGCTTGACCGTCAACGCGTTGTCGATCGTCAGATTCGGCAGTCGCGGAGACTGCGATATCTTCACATCGCGCCCATTTTCGGCAGGCTCGAACCAGAATTGGATCACTTTGAAATTGGTTAACAAGGCGTCCGGACCGACGTTGTAGGCGCGCAGTGGTTCACTATCGAATGCCGCCGGATCGTTGTCCGGCACCGCAAACAGCGACTTATCGAACACCAGATCGCCATCGATCTTCTGCAAGCCGCGCCGGCGCAATTCCGACAACATCTGCCACAGTGTCTCCTGCACCAGGTACGGGTCACCACCGCCACGAATCTGCAGATCGCCCTGCAGTACGCCGTCCACCAACTCGCCGTCCAGAATTACATCGGTATGCCAGACATAGCCTGGGTTCAACGTCGATAACGCCGCATAGGTCGTCACAAGCTTCATGGTTGAGGCCGGGTTGCGCCGTATGTCGGATTGAAAGTCGAGGATCACCTCGCCGGTATCCACCGACTCCACGCGGACCGACAGCCCACCGGGCTGCAGGTCAAATCGCTCCAGTGTCCGGGTGACCTGTTTCGGCAGTTCGCCGAGCGAGGTAGCAGACGAGGGTACAGCCAACAGCAGCAGGCCGGCGGCCGAGCAGACCACGGCACAACGTTGCAACAGACGCGAAGGCTGACAGCTCATAGGCTTTCATCCATAGTAACGACCCGGGCCATTATAGAGACGATTACACACATGAACAGCGCACTACGAGGTGTCGGATTGACCGCCCTGATCACCGCCACTGCGCTTGCCAATCCGGCGCGCGCGACCGATTACCTGGATGGGGAGCCCAACCTGCAACCAACCACCAGTTTGTTCATGGTGTATGTGAACGCAGCAGATGGAGCGGACCTTTCACTCGATACCCATATCGCAAGCCATGCTGCTCGCGAGCGTCGCGGCGATCGATTAGCTCTGTTTGACGGAGAAACGACGCGTGTCAGTCTCAGCGCCTCACGGTCGATGGGCGAGCGCTGGCGATTGGATATCAGCGCCCGATATTTCTGGATCAACAAGGGGGTACTGGACCCGTTTATCGACAGTTGGCACAAAGCGTTCGGGTTGCCGGAGGGTATCCGTGATGATCGTCCCCGCGACGTGCTGGATTTTCAGGTGAGCGACAATGGTAGCGACATCATTCAACTGGGTGCTCGGCAACGCGGGATCGGAGACACACGTTTGCGTGCTCACTATCGCTGGCGCGAGGCCGATGCAGAACATGGCGAGATCACGCTGACGACAGCCATCAAGCTACCGACCGGAGACGCCGCGCGATTAACCGGCAGTGGGGGCGTTGATGTCGGCTTTGGTCTGAACTATCGATCAGCCGCGCACCCGGACAACCGTTGGCGTTGGTCAGTGGGCGGCAGTATGACGTGGCTTGGCGACAGCGATATCGTCGGGTTAGCCGAACGTCGCGCTGCCGCGAGCGCACAGATTTCTGCTGACTATCGCGTGACGTCCGCCCTGAGCCTTGGTGCTCGCCTGCAGGCACATAGCGCCGTTATCGATTCGACGCTGAACAATATCGGCGCACCGGCCGCGCAGTTGATCACCGGTGGTGAATGGCGTTTCCACGAACGCTGGGCGCTGCGCGTCACCGTCGCCGAGGATGTGATCGTCGAGCACAGCCCTGATGTCACCTTTCGTATCGGCATCGCGCAACGCTATTGATCGGTCGATTCGATCGACTGTTTCAGAATCCGCGTTGCGGTACGTTGAATGATAAACATCGCTGCGGCTAACAAGCCAACACCAGCAAACAAAACAACTTTGCCCCACGGCTCCGGTAGACCACTCGAGTTGGTCAGCGCGTCAATGTTGTTCGCCGCAGCACCGATATACACGAACAACAGCACCGGTGGCAGCATGCCGAGCGCGGTCGCCGAAAAATAATCCCCTTGACGAACACGAGTGACGCTATACGCATAGTTCAGCACGTTATAAGGCAGCACCATTGAAAGTCGCGTCAGCAGCACGATCAACCAGCCTTTTTCATCGATCGCCCGGTCGATCGCGTTGAAGCGCGGATTATCCGCGACTAGCTGCGCGACCTGCTTGCGCGCCACGGTCGCACCGACGTAGAACGCTGCGCTCGCGGCCAATGGCGTCGCCACCGCTGCCAACACGCCACCCCAGACGAATCCAAACAGGTATCCGCCACTCATGAACAGCAATGAGCCCGGTACCATGATGCAAGCACCGATGATAAACGCCACTACATAACCCACTCGGCCTTGCCAGGGATGGCGCTCGCTCCACACCTGCGCGGCGGTTAACCACTCCTCGATCGGGAGGGTCCAGACCAGTGTGATCATGATGATCAATAAGATGCCGGCGCCGAGAAGTCGGCGTTTGCTATTCGTAGCCGTGGTTGGCTCGCTCATGGTGGTTTTCCCCAAAAAAAACGTCTTGATTGTCTATTCGCGCATCCGAACCGATTGGATGGTCGAAACCATCAACACCTCGGCGCTGAGGCTTACGTTTCAAACCTCAAACAGGAGAATCCTATTATGTCACTCTCATTTGTGAACAAAGTCACAGCGCTGCTCGTTGTGGTCTCACTAGCGATTGGTGGTCAGGCACAAGCCGGTCACCACGAAGAAAAAGCGATGCCCAGCAATATTGTCGCCACGGCACAATCTGCGGGCACATTTAACACATTGTTGGCCGCCGCCGGTGCGGCAGGGCTCGCCGACACATTGGCCGAAGGCGGTCCGTTTACAGTGTTCGCACCGACGGACGACGCGTTCGAAGCTTTACCGGCCGGCACTGTAGAGACACTGCTCAAGCCAGAAAACAAGGCCCAACTCGCGCGCATTCTGAAGTTCCACGTGCTGTCCGGCAAAGTTGCCAGCACCGCGTTGGCAGACGGTATCAGTATCGACACGCTGGCAGGCGCAGCGGCGACAATCAGTGCGACGGAAGGTGGCTTCAACATCGAGAATGCGCGCATTGTCGCGACCGACATCGATGCTAGCAACGGCGTGATTCATGTCATCGACCGCGTGATTCTGCCGCCGGAAAGTGTCTCGCAGACACGCACACCAGCCACCGTCATCGACATGGCGATCGAAGCGGGCGTGCCGATGTTTAACCATGGCAACCCAGCTGCGACGGCCGCAATTTATAGGGTGGCAGCAGAAAGCCTGTTGCTGGCGAATGACGAACAGATGTCTGATCACGCACGAGACCGCCTGATGCGCGGCCTCGAGCGCGCTGCCAATCAGCGCGACATGCGCAGCCAGGCATGGACGTTACGCTATGCACTGGACGATGTGCGCGAGTCATTGAACGGTGCATCTACAGCCGTTATGGCAGCGAACTAGCAGGCAAGAAGGAGGTAATCCCTTGTCGCTTGCAAATCCCGCACAATCGCACTACCGTCGCGAAGCGTCGGTAGTGCGTCTTGGCGCTACTCAGTCTACTCCTGCTAAAGGGAACTCTGTGAGCAGCGATTATCTGTTGCAACGCGTCGCACGCGGCGAGCAAAACGCGATGAACGAATGTGTGGACACGTTCGGCGGACTCATCTGGTCGCTGGCGCGACGTTTGTCGCCAAATAGCGCGGACGCTGAAGACGCCGTGCAGGAAGTGTTCGTCGAAGTCTGGCGGTTCGCTGACCGATTCGATCCACAGAAGGCCAGCGAAACGACGTTTGTCGCGATGCTCGCGCGCCGTCGGCTAATTGACCGGTTGCGCAAACATGGCCGCCAGCCGGTTGAAGAAACCATCGACGAAGGCCAGATGTCTGCGCCATCGGCTGAACACGCTGCGGAGGTCAGCAGCGACGTCACGCGCGTCGTTGAGGCGATGCAGCAGATGAAACCAGAACAACAACAAGCGCTGCAGCTGTCTGCCTGGATGGGTATGTCGCATGCTGACATCGCGGAAAAAATGGGCCTGCCACTCGGCACGGTCAAAAGCCACATACGGCGTGGCTTGCTCACACTTCGGGACGATCTAGGACTCGCGGAACAGTCCGGTCCCAACGGGACACGACAATGAACGAACACAACAGCAACAAACTCGACGAACTTATTGAGATGGCGCTGGCCGGCAACAGTGTCGGCGACAATGCATCTTTCAATGAGGCCGCCCGCCAGGCTTCGGCGACATCCGCTGAAGACTTCGCTTTAGATATAGAGCTCGCAGCGGCGAGCCTGATGGTCGCGGGTCTCAATGAACCGGTATCGCCGATGCCGAACAGCCTGCGCGACAAAGTCATCGCGGGATCACGATCGTATGCCAAAGCAACGGACAACGTCACACCCATCGGTCGCGCTGCCGAGAAGGCTGCGCCAGCGCCTCGGTCGACAGGCGTCCTCGGCTATCTGGGTTGGGCAACCGCCGCTGCATTGATGGTGGCGCTACTCGTGCGTCAGGATCCACCACCCACCGATATCGAGGTGCCGGTTGTCGAAGTGACACCGACCATCGATGAAGCACGTGCTGCGCTGCTCGCTGATCCGGAGACTGTCACACTGCCCTGGACTAAGCCGGAAATCACGGGCTATGAATCGGTTACCGGCGACGTCGTTTGGAATAACCGCGAACAACGCGGCTACTTACGTCTCGCCAATCTGCCGGCGAATGATCCGGCGATAAGCCAGTATCAGCTGTGGATTGTAGATCCGGACCGCGATTCGAATCCGGTCGACGGCGGCGTATTCAATATGACGGCATCGAGCGGCGACGTATTGATTCCCATCGATGCGAAACTGCCGATCGTAACGCCCAAGGCCTTCGCCATTACGCGCGAACAGCCGGGTGGCGTGGTGGTGTCGGAAGGCCCGTTATTGGTGGTTGCGGCCAGCTAGGCTGACACAATCAGTTGCGCAACATGCGCGACTCAGCCTCTGACTTCAGCAATGCGGCTTGGGCATCATATTCTGCGGCCAGATCCGGCTTATTAAGCACATTCGCCGTGTCAGCGGCGAGCTGATAAAACATCGGCTCGTGCGGCTTCAGGCTGATGGCGAGTTCCAAACGCTCCAACGCGTCTGCGTAGCGCTCGTCCGCAAAGTCACGTTCGCTCAGCACATACTGAAAATACGGATTGTTGCGCTGGGCTTGAGCGATCTGTTCCGTGAGTTGCTCGGCTTCCTCGTCGCGCCCGATCGTCTTATACAAACCCGCCAGATTACTGAGGGCCGAGGTTTTTCGATGATCGAGTGCGATCGCATGCTGCAGTGCCGTTTCCGCTGCACCATGCTGTTGATTGCGCGCATAGACAACCGCAATGTTCGACCACAGAAAGCCAAGCCTCGGTGCCAGTCGCAGACCTTCACGGAAATGCAGATACGCGGAGTGTAAATCGTTCGCTGCCAGCAGCTCTGCACCGATATTGTTGTAGTACTGGGCAATCGCTTGTCGGTCTGTCAGCTTGCGGCGGTTGATCTCACGCCGAGCGCGATACGGGTAGAAATCCATGACATAACCGCCGCCGGCGCCGAGGTCTCCGCCGACATTGACATGGCGGGTTGAGAAAACAATATCGCCCGCGCGGGTCCACTCGGGCAACACATCAACTTCGTAGAACACGGCATCAATCTTGGCCTCACGCGCCAACGCGACAAACAACACGGATAATGTCAGACAATTGCCATTGGCGGTTGAGAAAGCCTCTTCGGCGGTTCGGGTCATGCGGTCGTTATAGCGAAGACCCAGCGAACCCGGGTGCAGCACGGCACGAGACAGCCTGCGCATACGTTGCTCAGCGCTGGCAGCGTTACGCACGGCAGCATGTGTGAACGCACGCATCTGCTCGTTGGTGCGCAGAATCTCATGACTGGGACGTGGTGTGACGGCCGCCGAAGTCACGGCTTCGTCAAACTGTGCAAGCGTTGGCAGAGCGTCGGCACGACGCGCCCATTCGGTGTGGCCCGTTGCGCAGCCCGCCGTGAAAACCAGCGATAGCATGACCGTCATCCTTCTGAGAAAGCGCGGCCTTCGAGTTTGGATCGTGCGCATCAGTCTTGCCCCTCGAGTCCAACCTACGCCCGCGCCGCAGGCAGGTCAACCGATGGGATACGGAACTGTGAGACACCCCGCGAAGTGCGCCTATGGTGATTACACCGACGATCAGTCGCGGGCGATTAAACACACATAAGAATTTTTTCAGTGTTTTCTATGTTTTTTCGACACGGTAGTGGGTATCACGACGGGCGCTGGATGCCCAATTTACGCATGCGGTCGCTGAGCGTGGAAGGACGCAAGCCCAGCATTTCAGCAGCCCCTTTTGGACCGGAAACCTTCCAGCCAGATTGCTCCAGGGCACGCACCATGTTGCTGCGCTCCAGTGCGCGCATTTCCTGCTCGGTCAACACGTGCTGCGGTGGCGAGGGTGGCGTGGCATTCGCTACCGCGGGCTGCGTATCGGGCATGGTCAAATCAATACGCAATGCCTCCCCTTTAGAGAGGATCATGGCGCGTTCGATCACATTCTTCAGCTCGCGCACGTTACCCGGCCAGTTGTATCGGCGGATAGCATCCGCCTGCGCTTGTGTTAGCGCGGGCGGTTTACGACCGAAGTCTTTGGCGGTTTGTTGCAGGAAGTGCTGGGTAAGCGCCAGCACGTCATCGCCGCGAGCGCGCAGTGGCGGCACTTCTATAGGAAACACGCTGAGCCGGTAATAGAGATCTTCCCGAAAACCGCCGTCGGCGACAGCGGCCAGCAAGTCTCGATTGGTTGCTGCGATCACACGGACATCCACCCGACGCGTTTGATCATCACCGACGCGTTCGAACTCATTTTCCTGCAGCACACGCAACAGCTTGCCCTGCAAGTCCAGCGGAATCTCCCCAACTTCGTCGAGAAAAATGGTACCGCCATCCGCCAGTTGGAAACGACCGATGCGATCGCGATGCGCGCCGGTGAATGCGCCCTTCACATGACCAAAAAACTCGCTCTCGAATAACTCCTCTGGAATCGATGCACAATTGACTTTCACCAACGCCTCGTCGCGACGAGTGCTACGCGCATGAATTTCGCGGGCCACCAATTCCTTGCCAACGCCGGACTCGCCAAGAATCAACACGCTCGCCGGTGTTGCGGCAACCGCTTCGACTTGCGTCAGCATGCTCCGGAGCGCCGGACTGTTGCCGACGACGCGACCGAACTGCATCGACACTTTGACCTCTTCGCGCAGATAGTCGCGTTCGGCTTGCAACTCACGACGCAGTCGCGCGTTTTCATCGTGTGATTGCCGTAATGCACGTTCCGCCGCATTGCGAGCGGTCACATCCTTGGAAGCCACCAACATGCGCACTACGGTGCCGCCTGCGTCGCGCTCCGCAACAGACGACATCATCAGCTCGAGCGTGCGCCCATCACGGGTGCGCATCTCGCGCGGCTCATTCTGCAAATCACCGCCGGCGATCAACATCTCGATATTCGACTGACCGCCCAACTTCTTACGCTGAGATTCCGGCATAAAATCCAGGATGGATCGGCCGAGCACTTCGTGTCGCTGGTAACCAAGCTTCTTCAACCAGTGGTCGCTAACGTTGGCGATATAACCCTGCGCATCGACAGTGTGCAACATCGCTGGCGTGGCGCGATACATATCCAGGTAATGCGCCGCGATCTCCGCTGCAGCGTCGACATCGCGATAGACCGCGATCGTGCGAATAAATCGTCCGCCATCGTCATATTCAACGATGGCGCTCGTTGTCAGTGCCAGCGGTTGCCCGCTCGCTGTCATAAACGTCACCGGCACGTCGTTAACGGCTCCGGTGCGACGAAGCTGCGGCAGCATCTCGTCTTCGATCCGGGCTACGGAAGCCGCATCGGCGATGTCGGCCGGGCGCAGCGACGACAACTGTTCTCTCGGATAGCCGAGGCGCGCGATCAACCGATCACTCTGGTCCAGAAAGAAGCCGCGCTCGTCGAGAGCAGCTGCCATGACGGGCATACGACGGAACAACAGTTGGTAATGGTCATCACGAATCGCAGTCATACCCACAATTTACGGAATTACGTAAGAAAAGTCTCGGTATTTCGTAATTCACGGAATATCGTGATTCTGTGGTGACGTAAGTGCTTGTTTTTGTTGACGACAAAGTTGGCACGCTTGCTGCAATAGTCAATACGTACCAGCTCATGTTGATGCTTACGATGGTTGTGAGCCATGACGCTGGAAGGAAGGTAGCATCATGAAACGACACTCACGTTGGACGAAAGCCCTGCTGGCATCCATCGCGCTGATCGGTTCTCTGCATGCGCCACTTCACGCCGAAGAGACAGCTGAACAAGCTGAACTGGTTCGACCTGAAAGCGCTGCAGTGCTGGATCAACGCGCCTTGCTGAAGGCTAGCGCTGAACAAGCGTTGGCAAGTGCGAAAGCCGCGATGCATGCGGATATTGCCATCGATCTGACCCAGTCCATCGGCAATAACCCAGCGGTCACCGTAGCCGATAACAACAACTAACCCGGTGCGCGGTGCGACTCCCCCCTGCTAAACGCACCGCGCACTACTGCAGCCCCCTCCCCTCCTGAGG
>ERZ1740062.614-NODE-614-length-17783-cov-4.866031_pt1 | contig 17783 bp, 19 predicted proteins | sample MGYA00581741_ERZ1740062 | MGnify/ENA primary metagenome ERZ1740062 (study PRJEB43018, sample SAMN04849747) | marine metagenome | isolation source: floating plastic debris | place: Pacific Ocean | collected 2008-09-01 | study: EMG produced TPA metagenomics assembly...
TGCTGGCGGGGAGTCGAAGCGCGCTAGGCGCTGGCGGATCTGGAGGCTGCGCGTTTGTCGAAAATCGTTGTGCGGGCTGAAGATTTGTCCGGTATCGATTTGTTTAAGAATGGCCAGTCGCTATCGCGGGAGACGCACGCGCTCGAACTGCTACGGCGCCCCGAGGTGGATCATCGTTCACTGACAGCGGTCCCGGTGGTTGGCTCAATGGTAACGGCCGATGATGTTGCTGACGATGATTATCTGGCGAGCGCGGAGTTTGCTGACAGCGTGCGTTTGCAAGTTGAAACCGATACCAAGTACTCGGGCTATGTCGAGCGCCAGCGCCGCGAAATCGAGCAGCACCGCAAACAACAGTCGCTGCGATTGCCGGCGGATATCGACTATGCGGAGGTCCACGGCCTGTCCAACGAAGCGCGTCAAAAGCTCTCCGAGGCGCGGCCGGAAACGATCGGTCAGGCGGGCCGGTTAGCCGGTGTGACGCCTGCGGCCGTATCGCTGTTGTTGGTGCACATGAAAAAACGCAGTCTGAAGAAGAGCGCCTGATCCCGCGATGAGGGCATACGGGCTCGCAATCTTGCTGGCGTTAGGGCTCGTCGGCTGTGCGGACAGTGAACCGAACCCTGAGGCTGTAGCGAGCATCGTAAGAGGTTTGTCGGCGACCCCGGAATCCATCGACCCGCAACTCGCTCGCAGTGTCGCGTCGGCTGTTGTACTGACAGATTTGTATGAAGGCTTGCTGACCCGTAACGCGGAAGGTCAGATCATCGCCGGAGCAGCTGCCCGTTGGGCGTTGTCCGCCGATGAGCGTAAATACACGTTCGAGTTGCGTGAGGGACTCAGATGGTCGGACGGCAGCACGTTGACCGCCGCCGACTTCGTCCGCGGCTGGACGACGCTCGTTGCCGACGACACGGCTGCATTTTATGCGGATTTGCTGAACCCGGTGCGGCGCAACGGCGACGGCCGCCTCGCCATTGAGGCACCGGATGACACCACACTGGTCGTCACGCTGACCGCACCCACCGCGGATTTTCTGCAACGCCTGGCACACCCGGCGCTGGCACCGCGCGCGCAGGGCGAGGCCCGCTTCAACGGTGCCTACCAGCTGGAGCAGTACACGCCGCTCGGCAATATCACGCTCGTGCGCAATCCATACTTTCATGCGGCCGATAGTGTGGACATCGCCCGGGTCGAGTATCAGCCGTTCGAGCAGGAGCAAACGGAGTACGCCGCTTTTCGCGCTGGCACCGTCGATGTGACCAGCCGTGTACCGCGTGCGGTGTTCCGCCAAGAGCCACGTCCGGATTCGTTGCGCACGGCACCGTACCTCGGTGTGGTGTATCTGAGTTTCAATATGCGCGATGCGCCGAGCGCTTCAACCCGTCTTCAGTTGTCGGCGGCTATCGATCGACCGGCGCTGACGGATACGATCATTGGCCGCGGTGAGCGACCCGCGTATGGGCTCATACCGCCGGGCGTCGCCAACGGGGTTTTACCGTTTGAGAGCCGCTTGCAGTCGGTGGACCCTGTCGAGTCTGGCAGCCAGCCAGCCGGTGAGTTGACCCTGCACTATGCGACCTCGGACGAAAACCGCGTCGTCGCCGCTGCGCTTCAGGAAATGTGGCGCAGCGCTTTCCCGGATCTGAAAGTCACCCTTGCCAACAAGGAATTTCGTGTCTTGCTCAGCGAATCGCGCGCGGGCACGTTTGACGGGCTGATGCGCCGTAGCTGGATCGCGGATTACAACGATGCCAGCCAGTTCCTGGCGATTTTAAAGAGCGATGCGGCAGCGAACAGCAGCGGGTTCGCCGATGCGCGATTGGACACATTGCTCGCGGCGATCGACAGCACGAACGATCCTGCCCAACGCGAGCGCTTGCTGCATGCCGCTGAACAATTGGTTGCGGCACAGGTTCCGGTGATCCCGCTCTATTTCTTCGTCTCCAAACACATGGTGGCGCGTCGAGTAGCAGGTTGGCAGGACAACCCGCTCGATGTGCATCCAACCCGCTTCCTGCGACTGCTCTCTGAGTGACACCATGCTGCGCTATACGATAAGCCGATTGATCAGCGTGATACCAACACTGCTGTTGGTCATGATGATCACATTCCTGCTCGTACACGCAGCCCCCGGTGGTCCGTTCGACAGCGAGCGTACATTACCGTCGGAGATGCAGGCACGCTTGCAGGCGGCCTACGGTCTTGATCAGCCGCTTTGGGTACAGTTTGGGAACTACCTCGGCGGTTTGCTGCAAGGCGATATGGGCCCATCGTTTCGCTATCCGCAGTCGAGTGTTAATGAACTGATCGGTGATGCCGCGCCCGTGTCGCTGTTGTTAGGTAGCCTGGCTTTCGTCATCGCGGTGGTATTCGGTTCCGCCGCTGGGATCATGGCCGCATTGCGCCAGAATCGTGCGACGGACCATCTGTTGATGACGGTCGCGATGACCGGCATCTCGGTACCGGCGTTCGTGGTCGCACCGCTGCTGGTGTTGTTGTTCGCGATCACGCTGGGTTGGCTGCCTGCGAGCGGCCTGAGCACGCCACGTCATTTCATACTGCCGGTGTTCGCGCTGGCATTGCCGACCGCCGCTTACGTGGCGCGCCTTATTCGTGCGAGCATGCTTGAGGTGTTGAAGGGCCAGTTTATTCGCACGGCACGCGCCCAGGGTTTGTCGTCGCGCACGCTGGTGCTGCGCTACGCATTGAAGCCGGCGCTGATACCTGTCGTCTCCTACCTCGGGCCAGCCGTGGCCGCTTTGCTGAGTGGCTCGGTCGTGATCGAACAGATTTTCAATATCCCCGGCCTCGGGCGGCTTTTCATCCAGAGCGCGCTGAACCGGGATTACACGCTGGTCATGGGTTTGGTGATTTTGTATAGCACTTTGCTGGTGCTACTCAATCTCATCGTCGACTTGTTGTATGCCGTGTTGGATCCGCGGGTGCGCTACTGATGATGACAGCAGCGAACAGAAAGGCGCTGGGTTGGCAGGCCTGGTATGCGATGCGGCGCGATCGCTTGTTGATCGTTTCCGCGACATTGCTCGCGTTGATCGTCGTCGCGGTGATTATCGGCCCGTGGCTGACACCACACAGTTATCAAACCATGGATCTGTCGGCGGTGTTGCTGTCCCCGCAATGGGCGGACTATCGCTGGTTCGGTACCGATGATCTCGGTCGCGACTTGTTCGCACGCGTCATGCAGGGCGGTCGCATCTCGTTGATGGTGGGCATTGTGTCGACGTTTGTCAGTCTGGTCGTTGGTGTCCTCTATGGCGCGACGGCCGGTTATTTCGGCGGGCGTATCGATCACCTGATGATGCGATTTGTCGACATCCTCTACGCGCTGCCGTTCATGTTCTTTGTGATTCTGCTGATGGTTCTTTTCGGTCGTAACATCCTGTTGATCTTCGTGGCGATCGGCGCGGTTAACTGGCTGGACATGGCCCGCATCGTACGTGGCCAGACGCTGGCGCTGCGGCGCCGCGAATACGTCGAGGCGGCCGAGATGGCCGGCGCGTACAGTCGGCGGGTCATCTTTCGCCATATCGTGCCGAACCTACTCGGTGTCGTTGTCGTCTATGCCACGCTGACGGTGCCGCAGGTGATCCTGATCGAGTCGTTTCTGAGCTTTATCGGGCTCGGCGTGCAGGAGCCGATGACGTCGTGGGGTGCATTGGTGCAGCGAGGCACAGAGCTCATGAGCATTGCGCCCTGGGTACTCGTGATTCCGTCGGTGATGCTTGCCGTGTCGTTGTTGTGCCTGAACTTTGTCGGTGACGGCTTACGCGATGCACTCGATCCCAAGGATGGCCACCGATGAGTCTGTTATGTGTCGATGACCTCGGTGTGCGCTTCCGAACGCCGGCGGGCGTTATCGATGCGGTACGCAGTCTGAGTTTCAGACTGGAGAAAGGGGAATCACTCGCCATCGTCGGGGAGTCCGGGTCGGGCAAAAGTCAGTCGATGGCGGCGATCCTCGGCCTCCTTGCTGAAAATGGCGAAGCGACCGGCAGCGTGCGTCTCGACGGTCAGGAAATTCTCAATAGCGGTGATCGTGCCTTGCGTCGGATTCGTGGCAGGCGTATTTCGATCGTGTTCCAGGATCCGATGACGTCGCTGAATCCGTATCTCAGTATTGGTCAGCAACTGGGTCGCGTCTTGATCGAGCAACGTAATTTGACAGCTGATACTGCGCAGGCTGAGGTGATACGGATGCTCGACGCGGTGCGCTTGCCGGCAGCAAAGACGCGTCTGCAAAGCTTTCCACATGAGTTCTCCGGCGGTATGCGTCAGCGCGTACTGATCGCCGCGGCATTGCTGTGTCGCCCGGATGTGTTGATAGCGGACGAACCGACCACGGCGCTGGATGTCACTGTCCAGGCAGGCATTCTGCAATTGCTGCGCGAATTGCAGGAGTCGTTCCATACGGCGCTGGTGATGATCAGTCATGATCTCGCTGTTGTCGCGGGCAGTAGCGACCGGGTGATCGTTATGGATCGCGGCGTCGCGATCGAAGAGGGTACGACGCGAGACGTGTTTAACCAGCCGCAAACGGCTTGCACGCAAGCGTTGTTGCGCGCCGTGCCACGTCTTGAAGCACCGGCGCCGACAAGACACTCGGCCCGCAGCGATGCGCGGCCGCTCATTGATGCGAAGCAATTGTCGGTGCGCTATCCGATGCCGCGACAGGGATTTGGACGACAACGATTTTTCACAGCGGTGCGCGGTGTCGACCTGACACTGCACGATGGTGAGACGGTCGGTGTTGTAGGAGAGTCCGGCTGTGGCAAGTCGTCTCTCGCACGGGCGCTCGTGAATCGCGGCCGTCATCAGGGTGATATCAGTTATCTCGGGCGTGACCTGACGCGCATGCACGGTGACGAGCTGAAGCGCGCACAACGTGACATGCAATTCGTGTTTCAGGATCCGCTCGGCAGCCTTAATCCGCGCATGACGATTGAGCAGATTGTTGCTGAGCCCGGCGAGATTCACCGCATGGGAGATCGGCATAAGATCCGGCAGCGGGTGATCGAGTTGCTTGAGCGTGTCGGTTTGGATGAATCGGCGCTAACGCGTTACCCGCACGAGTTTTCAGGTGGCCAGTGCCAGCGCATTTGTATCGCGCGAGCATTGATGAGCAAGCCGCGCTTGCTGGTGTGTGATGAGGCGGTCAGTGCGCTCGACGTGACGGTGCAGGCATCGATACTCGATCTGTTAACCGAGCTTCAGCAAGAGCTGTCGCTGGCGATTTTGTTCATTGCGCACGATCTTGCGGTCGTACGACAGGTATCGGATACCCTGCTGGTGATGTACCTCGGTCGTGTCGTAGAGTGCGGCCCGGCGGAGCAAATCTATCGAACACCGCGTCACCCCTACACGCGCGCTTTGCTCGATGCCGTGCCTGTGCCGGATCCCGACATCGAACGCGCGCGGCAGTATCATAATGATGATGTGGCCATTCCGACGCCATGGAATATCGGCCTTGGATGTTCCTATCGAGCGCGGTGTCCGCTGGCAACAGCGCGCTGCGAACAGGAGCGGCCGGTGCTTGAGGCGTTCGACGATGGACAGCAACACGTGGCCTGTTTTCATGCGGGAGACGTTGCGCTGCAAGACTGACGTCCCGTTCATCGCCGACGCGCCGCCAGCAGCACTAACGATTCTTGGGCATCACAGGCACTGGTAAACCGTTAACGATCGCCGTGCCATCCGCGTAGGTCATCCGCATTTTGTATAGGCCCGCCTCGGCATCTTTCTCCAGCATGCCCATGCCGCGCACGGTCGTCACAAGGTTACTGGTCGCAGCGAGATCTTCGACGCTGGCAATCGGCGCGCTGATGTTTAGTGTGGCCTGCATATCGGTAACGAGATGATCGGTAAACGCATCGATGTCGTTGGTGGCGGGCTGTCGTGCCGGTGCGAGTGTGACCGCAAGATCGCTCTCGATAGCTCCTGCGTCCCCGATCTGCGACTGCTGCCAGACGATCTCCGGTGTGTTGCTGAGCGCCGTTTGGAGTGTTGTCAGATGTGCAGCCACGAGATCGCGCGGCGTGATCGGCGCAACGCGCGTTCTGGCTTCGTCGATCATCCGATGTAGCCCGGGCAATGCGGCATTGTTGAGATTCTCCAGCGCAAAATCCCCAGCAATCATTTGTGCTGATTCGGCGATGCGATTCCTAAAGGTATAGTCGACCTGCAATGCGGTATTGGCGCTTCCCGTTTCGGTTTGCGCGGAAAGATCCAGCCCCTCGATGTCGAGGGCGGTAGCGCCTTCGGGTGTGATGGCTTGCAGCATCGGCGTGCGAATTTCGGCGTGGATCTCACTGAGATCCGGTCGCACTGACAGCCTGCCTTCGAGATCTGCCCAGCGGATCGCCTGGCCGTTTTCGTTGACCATACTGGCCCCTGCCGCGCGCCAGTCCACCTGAAGCGTCCCCGTCAGGCCGATATGCGTCATTGTTTGTGCAGGCAGCTGAATGACGCCGTTGCTGCCGGTGTCCAATGCAAACACCGATTCGGCCTTCGCGATGGCCGGGCGCAGGAAGCCGACCAATGGGCCGTGCTGGATGGCGTTGGCAACGATCAGTGACGGCTGGTCACCGAAGCCACCGAAAGCGCCGATCAGCTGCTTCACTTGCGGTGGTGCATTGTCACTGACGAGAAACCGGTACTCGCTGACAGCGCCAAACCAGCCACGTTCGTAGTCGAGGCCGATCAATTCCACCCAGGGCGGCAGCCCGCTCGTCAGCTGCTCACGGCTTTCCAGCGTGGTTTTTTCCAGTTGCATGCCGACGAGCAGTGGCCCGCCGAGTGCGACGATCAGCGCCAGCACCGACAACAACATCAGTATTTTTCTCATTACAGCAGCTTCCTGTGGTTCGACAGTGAATGTACGCGACCCGGCGGGTCAGGTCTAACGGCAAACGATGGCCTGCGGCTGTGACGGCGTTCTGGAAATCACCTTGGCGAACGCATACCATACGCGCTGATATCGGGCGGCGCCTCTTAGCGCCGAAAGTGTGTCGCCGTAGACACACGCATCAATGCGGACAACATCATGACAAATAGATTCAAGCCTTTGCGGTGGTTGCAGCTCATGGCAGTGGCAGCGTGCCTTGCGATAACGACACCGGCGATCGCCGAGGGAGACATAGAATCCGGTAAGGTCCTCGCCTACACCTGTCTGGGCTGTCATGGCATTGAGGGTTATCGCAACCCGTATCCGTCTTATCGTGTACCGCGTCTTGGTGGTCAGCACGCGGCCTACATCGAAATCGCTTTGAAAGCCTACCGCTCAGGTGAGCGCTCTCACGCAACGATGCAGGCCCAGGCCGGCTCTTTGTCAGACCAGGATATCGCTGACATCGCAGCGTATTTCGCCAGCAAAGGTGAGGCGAATGACGGCCCGGTTGTGACCAGCGGCGTCGCCGAAGGTAAGGAAAAATCGGCGACCTGTGTTGCTTGCCATGGTGAAAAGGGTCTCAGCGTCAACGAGATCTGGCCAAACCTGGCTGGCCAGCACGAGGACTATTTGGCCAATGCGTTACGCCAGTATCGTCTGGCCAACGCTGAGGAGACCAACGGCGAATACCAGCGCAACAATGCGGTAATGGCCGGACTGGCCTCCGTATTGACCGATGAGGACATCGAAGCCCTCGCCGCTTACTTTGCCGCGCAAGACGGTCTCTATACCTCGAAACACGACAAGTAATCGTCGTCGCAACACCGACTAGTCGCCACGCAATGCGCTGGCGCGCTGGTTGATCGCATCCAGGTGTTCCGGCTCCCATCGGTCGAGGTTTTTGAGCACCATGTTCATTCGCGGCGAGCCGCTCAACGCCTTGCGGTGGCGATGCATAAAGTCCCAATACAAGGTGTTGAACGGACAGGCGTTGTCGCCGGCGCGTTCTTTCACATCGTATTGGCAGCCTTTGCAATAGTTGCTCATTCGATTGATATAGGCGCCGCTCGCGACATACGGCTTGCTGCCGACCACACCACCGTCACCGTGCAGCGCCATGCCGAGCGTGTTGGGTAACTCGACCCACTCGACAGCATCGACATAGATGCCGAGGTACCAGTCGCAGACCGCCTGCGGCAGCAGCCCGGCAAGCGTCGCATAATTGCCGATGACCATCAGGCGCTGTATGTGATGCGCGTAGCCGTTTTGCAGTGTATCGCCGATGGACTGTCGCAGGCAGTTCATGTCTGTTTTGGCGTCCCAGAACCATTCGGGTAGCGCGTGTTGATGATCGAAATGGTTGAGCGATTTGTAGCCTGGCATCTTCAACCAGTAAACGCCCCGGATAAACTCGCGCCAGCCAATGATCTGACGTACGAAGCCTTCGACCGCGGCGAGCGGCGCCGCATCGGGATTGCGTTCGTAGGCAACGACAGCGGCCTCAACAACCTCGCGCGGGTTCAGGAGCTTCAGGTTCAACGCCGATGAGATCAGCGCGTGGTAGAGAAACGGCTCGCCGCTCCACATGGCATCCTGATAGCGGCCGTAGCCGACAAATCGTTCTTCGATAAATCGATTCAGCGCCTCCAGCGCTTGCTCGCGTGTCACCGGCCAGAAGAAATTGTCGGTGCTGCCCGGTGCATCGGGAAATGCGGTGTTCACATCGGCAATGACCGCTTCGGTGATGTCATCCACAGCAAAGCGCGGCGGCTCCGGCAGCATCCCTGGCCCCTTGGCGGGGAATGACTTGCGATTGTCTTTATCGAAATTCCACGCACCGCCGACGGGGTCGTCCCCGTCCATCAGAATATCGTGCCGCTTGCGTTCGGCGCGGTAGAAGTACTCCATCGTCAGTTGTTTGCGGTCTTTGGCCCAAGCCCGAAACGTGTCCGCATCGCAGAGAAAATGATCGTCGTCGAACCAGCGCAGTGCGATGTCCCGCTCGGCCGCGAAATCAGCGAGCGCCTGTTTCAGGCGCCACTCTCCGGGTTCAACCGCCCACAAGCTCTGGCAGGGGTACTCATCCAGTGTGGCGGCAATGCCGTCAATAATCTGCTGACGCTCTGCGCTGAGCTCGTGGTAACGCACCGTCCAGTTCTGCTCGCGACAGTGCTGCGCGTAATGGCGCATCGCGGACAGGAACACGGTGGTACGGTGTTTGTGACTGGCGACATGACTGCCTTCGTCGAGTGCCTCGACCATAACGATGGCATCCTGCGCCGGGTCGGCAGACCGCAACGCTGGATGTTCATGATCGAGTTGATCGCCCAGTATGATGATCAGGTGGCGACATTGGTTCGACACTAAAGAGTCCTTGGTTGATGCTCGACAGGATCTGCCGCTTGCGACACACTCGCAAACCTGTGTAGCAGATCCGTATCGCTGATGACGACCGAATTCGCCGCTGCCGCAAGAATAGATGCCTGCGGCCACGACATCTATGCCATCGATACGCACTACGTGCGTGCCGGGCTCGACGCCAGCCATTTGTTGTTGGCGGATGGCGAGGCCGCATTTGTCGATACCGGCGTCAATAGCAGCGTAGCGGGTTTGCTATCCGCCCTGCAGACGCTCAACGTCGCGCCGCAGGCGGTCCGGTGGGTGTTTCTGACCCACATTAACCTCGATCATGCGGGGGGTGCCGGGCGCCTGATGGCCGCGTTGCCCAACGCGACGGCGGTCATCCATCCGCGCGGTGCGCCGCATATGGCTGCGCCGGAAAAGCTGATCGCTGGTGCGCGTGCAGTCTACGGGGAACCCCTGTTCACGAAACTGTACGGTGACATCGAGCCGATCGATGCAGCGCGTATTCATGTGCCCGAAGACGGCGAGCGCATTCCGTTCGGCGGGCGTGCACTGGAGGTGTTGTTCACGGAAGGGCACGCGCGTCATCACTATTGCCTGCATGATGCCCAGTCACAGGCGGTGTTTACGGGCGACAGTTTCGGCATCTCCTACCGCGTGTTTGATACCAAGGCGGGCGCGTTCGCGTTTCCGACCACAACACCCGTCCACTTCGACCCGGTTGCAGCACATGCATCGATTGACAAGATTGTGGCGACCGGCGCGCGTTTCGCGTTGCTGACGCACTACAGCCGTGTCGACCGGTTGCCGCAGATCGCAGCGCAGTTGCACGAAGACATCAACCGCTTTGTCGCGATCACCGAACAATGGGCAGGCGATGAGCAATGCGAGCAACGGATGAGCGAGGCGCTGACCGAACACCTGAACCGGCGCCTCGATGCGCATGGCGTCACAGTGGCGCCTAATCTGCGTGACACCTGGCTCGCGATGGATGTGTGGTTGAATGTGCAGGGGTTAATGCACTGGCAGAGCCTGCGGCGCCGAGGGTCAAAACGCAACAAACCCTAAAGACGCGCCTAACACGCTAAAAAGCGCTGTAAACAAGCGTTAACATTTGTTTGCTAAGGCAAAAAAACAACAGTTTTCGGTTGAGCAATCCGTCCTTTACCCTCACAATACGCAGGAATAAGAGCAGCGCAGGATAGCGTTGCCATCCAATCGGTAGCCTTTTTGGGAGAAACACAATGCCGACCCGTATCCTGAAGCGCTCTTGGTTAGCGCTCGCAACGCTGGCACTGGCCGCACCTGCTCTGGCAGGCGACGGCGAAGGCCAGATTTATGTGACACCGGCGTGGGAATTTGTCGACGATGACAAAGACCGCAACGTCGAAGATACCAACGCCGCATCGATCACTGTGGGTTACGCCTACACCGATCGCTGGAACGTTGAGGCTTTCGCCCACACGGCAAGCTTCAGTGGTTTGGGTGTTAATGGCCAGGACACCCTACAACTCGGTATGCACGGCCTGGCGGTCTTAAAGAGCGATTCAATGATTTAGCCATTCCTGTTGGCGGGTATCAGTAATCTCGGTAAAGATTTTGACAACGGTAATGATGACGACCTGCTGAACGCCAGCGTCGGTGCTGGTGTATTTCTGAGCACGTCTGATCGTTTCGCTTTCCGCTTGCAGTATCGTCATCGTGCGGAACTCGGTGGCACCGAGTTCGCCGACAACATCTACAGCGTCGGCTTGCAGTTCGCTTTTGGTGACGCCAAGAGCAAGATCATCGACACCGATGGTGACGGCGTTGCCGATATGGCCGCTCAGTGTCCGAACACGCCGGCCGGCATTCAGGTCGACAGCCGTGGTTGCGAACTGGACAGCGATGGTGATGGCGTCGTCGACAGCAAAGACGAGTGCCCATCAACGCCGCGTGGTGATCGTGTCGATGCCAAAGGTTGCACAATCGTCGTAGACAGCGATGGCGATGGCGTTGCTGACGGCCAGGACCAGTGCCCGAACACACCGGCTGGCGCTTCGGTTGATGCCCGCGGTTGTGAGCTGGACAGCGATGGTGATAGCGTCGTCGACAGCAAAGACGCATGCCCGAATACAACGGCGGGTGTCCGCGTTGATGTCCGCGGTTGCGAGATCAAGGACATCATCGAATTGCGTGGGGTGAACTTCGAGTCGAACTCGGATCGCCTGTTGCCGACGGCAACCGAGCGTCTGAATCGTGCGGCAGCGACATTGCGTAAGAACTCTGATCTGGTCGTGGAAGTTGCTGGTCACACCGACAGTGACGGTGCAGCAGCGTACAACGAGAGCCTGTCCGAGCGACGTGCCCGTGCCGTACGTAACTTCCTCGTCAACGCTGGCGCCAACGGTGACAATCTGAGCGTCCGCGGCTACGGTGAAGCCAACCCGATTGCAGACAATGGTTCTGCCGAAGGTAAAGCGGCCAACCGTCGCGTCGAACTCAGAATTCTGAATCGCTAAGCGATTCCTGAGCTCCAGCCCCGGCAAGCCAAGTGTTTGCCGGGGCTTTTTTTTGACCATGGATGGTCTTATGTCGCGTAGGCCATGGATGGCCGAGAGCGACGCCTCAACGCTGTTGCGACAATGAATGTTGACGTCCGAGAGCGGCGCCTGAACGCTATCGCGACGTTAGCAGTCATGCATGTCCGGGAATGTTGCCTAACCGCTGTGGGTGCGCCCTATTCTCCAATTCGAGTTCATCGACTGGCCAGCCTCTGCTAAACTCGCGCGCCGCATTGAGGAACCCGCTCCAGCATGACCCGACCCGCAACACCACAACAAGCGCTCGCCGATGGCGTCGCCGCGTTGTCGCTGTCGGTCTCGGCCGAGCAGCAGTCGCAGTTGCTGGAGTTGATCGCGTTGCTGGCGAAGTGGTCGCGGGCTTACAACCTGACGGCGATCACCGATCAGCATGAGATGGTCAGCAAACACCTGCTCGACAGTCTTTCGATCGCCCCGTTTGTGCAAGGCACGCGGGCGCTGGATGTGGGCACGGGTGCCGGTTTCCCCGGTCTGCCATTGGCTATCATCCAGCCTGATCGTGATTGGGTGTTGCTCGACAGCAATGCCAAGAAACTGCGTTTCATCGATCATGTGACGCTGACACTGGGTATACATAATGTATCGACTGTGCACGCGCGCGCCGAATCCTATGCTGCTGAGCACGCCTTTGATACGGTCGTTTGCCGCGCATTCACCGCATTGGATCGCTTCGCAGCGATGGCCCAGCACCTATTGGCCAGCGATGGCCTGCTACTGGCTATGAAAGGTCGCGCTGAAACCGAGACATTTGATGATCCGGCGCAACAGTGGTCGGTTGAAAACCATCCACTAGTGGTACCCTTGTTAGACGAGGAAAGACATCTGATCGCATTGCGGCGCCATCGCCCAGTGCCGGTCTACGACGAGCAGAGAATGACATGACCAGAGTGATTGCGGTGGCAAATCAGAAGGGCGGCGTGGGTAAAACCACGACGAGCGTCAATCTTGCTGCGTCGCTGGCCGCGACTCAGCGTCGTGTGCTACTGGTTGATATCGATCCACAGGGCAACGCCACGATGGGCTCTGGCATCGACAAAATGAGTCTCGAGCGCACTGCTTGTGATGTACTGCTCGGCGACTGTAGTGCCGCCGACGCGATTGTGGCGGCGCCCGATAGCGATTTCGCGGTATTGCCGGGCAATGACGACCTGACCCTCGCCGAGGTGCAGCTGTTGCAGGAAATCGGTCGCGAGATGCGACTGCGCAAGGCGCTGCAGCCTGTGCTGGGCCTGTACGATTTCGTACTGATCGACTGTCCGCCGTCGATCAACATGCTAACGGTCAACGCATTGACTGCGGCTGACGGCGTATTGATCCCGATGCAGTGCGAGTATTATGCACTGGAGGGTTTGACCGCACTGTTGACGACGATCGATCAAGTACGCGGCAGCGTCAACGAACACCTCGAGATCTACGGTCTGCTGCGCACGATGTTCGATCCGCGAAACAATCTGGCCAACGATGTCTCAGCCCAGTTGCATGAGCATTTTGGTGACAAAGTGTATCGAACGATCATTCCGCGAAACGTCCGGTTGGCTGAGGCCCCGAGTTTTGGCCGTCCCGTGTTATTGCATGATCGTCATTCGCGAGGTGCGCTCGCCTATCTGGCATTGGCGGGCGAGATCATTCGCCGCGAAGAAGCACTGGATGCCGTAAGGCAGCAAACCGTTTCCTGAGCGTGAAACGGCCTTAACTAGGAACAGATGATGGTGAACAAGCGCAAGAGTCTCGGTCGCGGATTGGGCGCGTTGCTCGGTGACGCTGCCAAAACGCAACAAGCGTCTGTGGAAACGTCGCAGACACCCGCGAGCGCGGGTGATGGGTTGCGCAAGATGCCGGTTGACCTGATGCAGCGTGGTCGTTACCAGCCGCGTGTCGACATGCGCCAGGACTCTCTGGACGAGCTCGCGGCGTCGATCAAGGCGCAGGGCATCGTGCAACCCATTGCTGTCCGGCCAGTGGCTGGCAAAGGCGACGAGCAACGCTTCGAAATTATCGCGGGTGAGCGACGCTGGCGGGCCGCCCAGTTGGCGGGGTTATCTGAGGTGCCCGTCGTCGTCCACGACGTCGATGACAACGCGGCGGTCGCGATGGCTCTGATCGAGAATATTCAGCGCGAAGATCTGAACCCGCTGGAGGAGTCTAAAGCGTTGGAAAGACTGATCCGAGAGTTTGAACTGACGCATCAGGAGGCCGCCGATGCGGTGGGCCGCTCCCGCGCCTCAGTGTCGAATTTACTGCGGTTGCTGGAATTAGGCGACGATGTGCAGGCGTTGCTGGCAGAGCGCGCGCTCGATATGGGACACGCACGAGCGCTGTTGACGCTCGGACCTGGCAAACAACAGTCAGCGCTGGCTGCTGAAGCTGTGCAGCAACGGTTGTCGGTTCGGGAAGTCGAAAAACGTGTTCGGGCTGCCAACGGTGGCCAATCGGCACGCAAGCCCAAGCCTGCCAAGAAAGATCCTAATATCGCGCGGCTTGAAGCTGACCTTGCGGATAAGCTGGGCGCGCCCGTCGTCGTTCGCGATAGCGGTGGTAAGGGCAGTCTGGTGATCAGCTACGCGAGTCTCGACGAGCTGGATGGCATCCTCGAGAAAATCGGCTAGGCAGTACGCCGGCGTCTGAAGCCGTTACCCGGCTTCGGCTGTGGGCGCTTCGAGGTCTGCGGCGTTCGCCAGATCAACCGCCGGGTAGCAGCGCTGAATGATCTCTGGCATCACCGCTTCGGAGATGAAAAACCCCTGCATTTTGTCGCAGCTGATTTCTTTCAGGAATTCAAAGGTGGCCTGATCTTCAACGCCCTCGGCACAGACGGTCGCACCGAGTGCGTGTGCCATGCCGGTGACGGCAGCGAGTGCATGCCGCGTGACGATATTGTCGCGGGCCTGAGTTAGCAGGTTGGCGTGAATCTTGATCTCATCGAAATCGAGCTTCGCGAACGCGCTGAGCGCTTCTCGTGCTGCGCCGAAGTCATCCAGTGACATGCGAAAGCCCTTGCGGCGCAGCGCACCGATCGTTTCGCTGAACTGGTCTTCGGTGCCCGCGATGCCACTCTGCGCCACTTCAAAGGTAATGGCATCACACGGCAGGCCGTACTCACCGACAATGTTCTCGTAGTGGTCCGCGATTGCCATGTCGACCAACAACGATGAGTCGAGATTGACACAGCCGTTTAGCTGCAGACCGTTCTTGCGCCACGCGGTCAGCTGGCGCAGCGTGTTACGCAACACATACTCGGCGATCGCTGGCATGATGCCGGCAGCCACTGCCTGCGGCAGGAATTCCATGGGCGCGAGCCGACCGTGCTCAGGATGCAGCCAACGAATCAACGCTTCCGCCTCGGTCGTGACCCAATCGACGTAACCCGTCGGTCGCGACATTTTGGGCTGATATTGGATCAGAAACTGATCCTCAGCGATCGCTTGTTCCAATTCAGCGCGAGAAATTTCAATCATGTCGGAGGTCATTGCCTGTGGGAGGTTGTTGCCGGCAGTCTGTATTCGTAGCGGTTTTTAGCCTCGAAACTTTAGTCGAAGCTGACGTGCGCGTCTGTGCGATAGATCGCATATGCGGAAATCTCTAGATCTCTGCCAGTGGCCCGCTGCGACGAATTTGACGGAATACAGCGATATCGCTGTTTTGCCTAAAAAACACGGGTTTTTTACGTCGTTTGGTTGCCGCGACGGTGCCGAGCCTTTATACTGCCGCCGCTCAGACACCCACGCCTGGTGGCACGTTCAGGGAGAGCGCATCTTGCGACTATCGTCCGTGCCCGCCCGCGTTGTCGAGTGGCAGGTTGCCGTCGGCTGTGTCGGAGCAATGATTTGGCTGTTGCATCGCCCACAGGCTGCACTCGCCGCTCTCGCTGGAGGGGTTGGAAGCGCGCTTTTGAGTATGCATTTCGCCGCCCGGGTATTTTCCCGAACGGAATTAGCGCCGCCGCAAAGTATTGTGGCGGCATTTTATCGCGCCGAGGCATTTAAACTGCTGTCGGCTGCATTGATGTTCGGCCTGATGGCCAAGTATTTTGCAGAATGGTTCGTACCCTTTCTGAGCACATTTGCGGCAACGCTCGCGGTGTTTTTCGTGGCCCTGCTTTGGGTCGTCAGCGATGGTACGAAAGAGTCAGGTTGACACACTTTAAGTGGGTTCCGTTTGTCCTTATATAAGGAGTGCGTGGCCGACTTTGGTAAAAGAGACGAGAGCGGATGGCTAGCGGCGCTGAAAGAACTCCTACCGAGTATGTAACTCACCACTTGACCCACCTGAAGGTTGGCGATGGTCTGTGGGCTCTGCACCTTGATACGATTTTTTATTCCGTTTTTTGCGGGCTGCTGTTCATCGGCATCTTCTACATGGCGGCGCGCCGTGCAACGGCCGGTGTGCCGGGTAAGTTCCAGGCCTTTATCGAGCTCATACTCGAGTTTATCGATAACTCCGTCAAAGAGAGTTTCCACGGCCCGCGGGCTTTTGTAGCACCGCTGGCGCTGACGATCTTCGTGCTGGTGTTGTTCTGGAACCTGCTCGACATCCTGCCGGTTGACCTGTTGCCCTGGCTCGGCGAGCTATCCGGCATTCCGTACATGCGGATCGTGCCGTCCGCAGACCCGAATGCCACCTTCGGCCTGTCGATCACCGTGTTCTTCCTGATTTTGATCTACAGCGTGAAGGGCAAGGGCTGGGGCGGTTTCGGCAAAGAGCTGCTGTTCCACCCTTTCGGCAGCTTCCCGCTGTTGATCCCGTTCAACCTGTTGTTGAACCTGGTCGAGTTCGTCGCCAAGCCGGTGTCGCTGGCAATGCGGTTGTTCGGCAACCTGTACGCAGCCGAGCTGATCTTCATCCTGATCGCGATGCTGCCGTGGTACCTGAACTGGATCCCGGGCAGCGCCTGGGCGTTGTTCCACTTGCTGGTCATCCCGTTGCAGGCCTTTATTTTCATGACGCTGACTGTGGTGTATCTCAGTCTCGCGTACGAAGAACACTAGTTTTTTAATTCCACTCAACAAAAGAGTTCGTTAGGAGTCACAATGGAAGCTCTCATCGCTGAAATCCAAAGCAGCACCGCAATCGCTGTTGGTCTTATCTTCGCTTTCGCAGCACTGGGTACCGGTATCGGTTTCGGTCTGCTCGGCGGTAAGTTCCTCGAAGGCGCTGCGCGTCAGCCAGAACTGGCAGGCATGCTGCAGGTTCGTATGTTCATCATCGCGGGTCTGCTCGACGCCCTGCCGATTATCGGTGTAGCGTTTGCTTCCTTGATGCTGTTCGGCAACCCGCTGTTGGCCGCGGTTACCGGCTAGTTCCGGTTTTCTTCGCTTTACCCACCCACTGATTGCTGAGGGAGTAGGCAAATGTCGATGACGACATTGATAGGCCAGAGCATCACGTTCCTGATTTTTGTACTGGTCGTGATGAAAAAGGTTTGGCCGCCATTGATGGACGCCGTAGAAGAGCGTCGTCAGAAAATCGCCGATGGCCTTGCTGCTGCGGAACGCGGCCAGCAAGACCTGGCCAAGGCCGAGTCCAAGGTCGATGAGCTTGTCAACGAAGCACGTGGTCAGGCTGCCGAGATCCTGGATCAGGCGCGGGCACGGGCGAACGAGATCATTGCCGAGGGTAAGGCAGAAGGCCAGCGTGAGCGCGAGCGGCAGTTGGCCGCTGCCAACGCCGAGATCGAGCAGGAAACTAACCGGGTACGCGAAGAATTGCGTGGCCAGGTCTCAGCCATCGCGTTGGCGAGTGCTGAGAAAATCCTGAAGCGCGAGATCGATGGCAATGCCCATGAAGATCTGCTGAAAGATCTGGCGCAACAGATCTAAGCGGGGGCGTAGGTAAGCCAATGGCAGAAAACACCTCTTTGGCACGGCCATACGCACAGGCTCTGATTGCGCTCGCGGGCGCTGCAGGGACGATGGCTGACTGGGCTGAATCGT
>ERZ1740062.615-NODE-615-length-17719-cov-6.961560_pt1 | contig 17719 bp, 18 predicted proteins | sample MGYA00581741_ERZ1740062 | MGnify/ENA primary metagenome ERZ1740062 (study PRJEB43018, sample SAMN04849747) | marine metagenome | isolation source: floating plastic debris | place: Pacific Ocean | collected 2008-09-01 | study: EMG produced TPA metagenomics assembly...
AAAACGGCATTCTTTCATCCGCTTGGCCGCTCCCCGGTCCCTAAAATAGCCCACTGGGGGCACCGCGGCGAGGCCCGCGGCGTCCCACAGGGCCGGCAGGGCGCCCCGGGCGGCCACCGGAATGCGGGCCGCGCGGTCGCCCCCGCCGGTCCCCCGCAGCGCCGCGGCCAGGGCCCGCCAGCCGGCACTGCCGAGCGGGCCGACGGTCATTTCCCCGTCCGCTTCCAGGCCGTTTTCGGGCGTTGCGCCGGTCAGTTCGACCTCGAAGCGGCCATCCCACAGCAGCCGCCCGCCGGCCGGCAGGGCTGCCGGCTGGGTGCGGCCGGCCTCGCGCACGATGAGCCAACGGCTTTCGCCTGAGGCCGCTTTTGCCGGGAGCACACGGCAGCCGCCCAGGGTCACCCCCTTGGCAAGGCCATCGCGCAGGCAGGCGTGCAGACGCTCCAGGCGCTCCAGACGCGGCGTATAGCCACAGCCGCCCACCGCCATCAGGCAGCGCGCCAGGGCGCGTCGCGAAACCTCGTCGCTGGCCGCCGCCAGCAGGGCCGGGTCGAGATCCAGGAAACCTGCCGGATCGGGCCGCACGGCCCGGGCCAGCACGGCGGCGGCATCCCCCTCCAGCGCGGCGCGCGCCCGGCCCAGGTGCTGGCTGGCGTGGCCCAGACGGGCCGGTGTCATGCCTTCCCCGGCCAGCTCCGGCAGCAGCCGGCGCAGGCGGACCCGGGCATAGGCGCCGTCGTCGTTGCTGGGGTCCTCGACCCAGGCCAGGTGGCGCGCCGCCAGGGTCGCGGCAAGGCGCGCCTTGGGCAGCGTCAGCAAAGGGCGCAGCAGGCGCAGGCCGCTGGTCTCGCTGACCGGGGCCATGGCGGCCAGCCCGTCGAGACCGCTGCCGCGGCCGAGCCGCAGCAGGAAGGTCTCGGCCTGATCTTCCAGATGATGGGCCAGGGCCAGGTGAAAGATGCCCGCCGCCTCACAGGCCGCCAGCAGCAGGCCGTAGCGACCCGCGCGCGCCGCCGCCTGGCGCGAAGCCCCCGGCTTTTTCACCGGCGCGCTCGACGGCTTGGGGTCGTGCCAGCGCAGCACCCGGTGGGCGATGCCCTCGCCGGCCAGCAGCTCGGCGACCCAGGCGGCCTCCGCCGCCGACTCCGGGCGCAGGCCGTGATCGACGGTGAAGGCCGTCAGCCGGCCGCCGCGCGCCGCCGCCCAGTCCTGCAGCAGAAAGGTCAGCGCCAGACTGTCGGCCCCACCGGAGACCGCCACCGCCACGTGGGGCTGTGGCTCGAAGGGACCGAGGGCCGCCATCTGCCGGGCAAACGCGTCCGCGGTGAGCGGACCGGTTCCTGCGGTGGCGGCCATCGTGTCGGCGGCTCCTCTACTGGCAGCCGAGACGCTGCGATTCCCGCTGGGCGCGCGACAGAATGGTGGCCGGCGCGTCGGCATAGCGGTCGAGCAGGACCGCGAAGGTGCCGCAGGCATCCTGGGTGCTACCCAGCAAGGCCAGCGACATGCCGAGCTTCAGCAGGTTGTCGGGCGCCTTGGAGTTGTTGGGATAGGTCTCGAAGCCCTCGGCGAAGGTCACCGCCGCCTGCTGGTAGTTGCCGCGCACGTAGTAGGTCTCGCCCAGCCAGTACTTGGCGTTGCCGGCCAGCGCGTCATCGGGATGCTGGCCGAGGAACGCGGAGAAAGCCTGCTCGGCACCGGCATAGTTGGCCTGGCGCAGCAGGCCGAAGGCGTAGTCGTACTGCGCCTGCGGGGTGGCGCCGGGCAGCGCCGCGGCAGTCTGCGATGCAGCAGTCTGCGGTGCGGAAGCCTGCGGCGCGGCGGGCGCCGCTGCCGTCGCCGGGGCCGGCGTCGCCGCCTGCTGCTGCTGAAACTTGCTGAGATCGGATTCGCTGATCGAGCCGATGGTTCCCGGTCCGGTAGCACCGGCGGGGGCCGCGCCGGACGCACCAGTCATGGGGGCTTCGGCGGGCATTGCGGCGCCGGCCATCCCACCCCCGTCCATGGCAGCCCCAGCCATCGGCGCGTCGGCGCCGACCGGCGGCAGACCGCCCTGTTCCAGGTTGCGCAGCCGGAGATCGACGTCGGCGACCAGCCTGTCGAGGCGGTCGCCAACGGTCTGCATGCGGAAGTTCATGTCTTCGATGCGGCCGGTCAGGTCGGCAAGCTGGGTCTCGAACTGGTCGAGTTGCAGTTGGATCCGGGCCGCCTGGGTCGGGGCCAGGCCCGCATCACCGGCCGTCGCGGCGCCAGCGGCCGCAGCGCCGGCCGGGGGGGTGCCGCCGCTGTAGACCTGGCGCTGCAGGTCGGAGAGTTCCCGCTGCAGGCGCTGCAGTTGGTCGTCGACACTCTGCGCCCGCACCGGCTGGGCCGATGATACCAGCAGGGCCGAGGCCAGCAGCGCCGCCGCCAGCAGGGCCGGGGCGCCACGGCGCAACAGGGTTTCGAGGGGCCAGTTGCGGACCATACCGGTCATCGCTCTTTCCTCCGCTTGGTCAGTCGGTCCGGCAAAGGGACCACTTTTTATGGCAGGGTTTGATGGCATCTTTATAAGGCATCTTTATGGCGCAGTTGGCTTTATGGCCGATTAAGAGGCGCCGATTAAGAACTCGCCACGGCTGCCGCGCCGTCCCCCGCAAACGCGAAAAACCCCGCCCGGCACTGCGGCAAGCGCACGGCCGGACGGGGTTTTTGACGCAATAAAGCGCAAGCGCGCCTTAGTTCACAACGAAGACGCCGCGGCGGTTCTGGGCCCAGGCGGATTCGTTGGAGCCGAGCACGGCCGGCTTCTCTTCACCGTAGCTGACGGTGCTGAGGCGGGCCGGGTTGATGCCCAGCGCAACAAGGTAGTCGCGGACGGAATTGGCCCGGCGCTCACCGAGGGCCAGGTTGTACTCGCGCGTGCCGCGCTCGTCGCAATGGCCTTCGACGCTGAGAGTGACCGACGGATTGGTGTCGAGCCAAGCCGCCAGGGCCTCGACCGTACCGCGCTGGTCCGGACGAACGTTGTACTTGTCGTAGTCAAAGAACACACGGTCGCCGACTTCAACGGTCAGGTCTTCCTGCGATCCCGGAGCAGGCCGCATAATGGTGCTGCCCGTATCGCCAGAGGACGACTGCGAAGTGGTTCCCGTGCCGCTGGAACCGCTGCCAGACGTATTGGCCGTCTCGTCGGACGGGGTGGAACACGCAGCGAGCAGCAAGGCCGCAGCGAAAGTCGTAACAAGGGAAAAGCGCATAATCTGCCCTCTCAAACACATCCCCGGATTTTCTGGATTGAGGCTGACCTGCCACCGGTGACTTAACAGGTCATGCCTGCTTGATATGGCCCCCCAACGTCGGCAACTAACAGCCGAAAATGGTTAACGGACTATACCGACGGCCCCCTACTGAATCAAGGGGGACCACGCCGGATCGGATGCGTCCAGGGGCGTCACAAGCTCGCGTTCGTTGAACCCTGTGAGATCAATTGTAAAGATCTTACTACTGACCTTGCCGCGCGAGTCGGCCCGGGTGGTTCGGAAATAGCTAAGCACCCGCCCGTTGGGGGCCCAAGTGGGCGCTTCCACGTTGTAATCCCTCACTAACATGCGTTCGCCTGTGCCGTCCGGACGCATGACACCTATGTAAAATTCGCCGGCGTGCTGGCGGGTGAAAGCGATCATATCGCCGCGCGGCGACCATACCGGGGTGTAGTAGTACCCCTGTCCACGACTGATTCGGCGCACATTACTTCCATCACGATTCATCACATAAATCTGCGGCGAGCCGCCTCGGTCGGAGTTGAAGGTGATTTCGCGCGAATCGGGCGAGAACGACGGGGAGGTGTCGATCGCCGGGTGATTGGTCAGCTTGGTCTGGCGCCTGGTCCGCAGGTCGATGGTGTAGATCTCCGAGTTGCCGTCCTTGGCCATGGAGAGGATCACCTCGTTGCCCTCGCTGGAAAAGCGCGGTGCGAAAGTCATGCCGGGGAAGTCGCCGATGACCTCCTGCTGGCCGGTATTGAGGTTGAACAGATAGACCCGGGGCACCTCGCTGCGGCCGTTGGACTGGTAGGCCATGTAGGTGATCTCCCGCGACGACGGGGAGAAGCGCGGGGTCAGCACCAGCTCGGCGCCGCTGGTCAGGAAACGGTGGTTTTCGCCGTCCTGGTCCATGATCGCCAACCGCTTGATGCGCCGGTTATGCGGGCCCTGCTCGGAAATATAGACGATCTGCGTATTGAAATAGCCCTGCTCGCCGGTCAGGCGCTCGTAGATCTCGTCGGAGATGCGGTGGGCGATGGAGCGCCAGTTGGCCGGCGGCGTGACGTATTGCGTTCCCCGCATCTGCACCTCGGAGAACACGTCCCACAGCCGGAACTGCACCTGCATGCGCCCGTCGGCTTGTAGCTGGACATTGCCGGAAACCAGCGCCTCGGCGTTGATCAGCCGCCAGTCACCGAAGCGCGGGCCCAGGCGCAGGCTGGCGGCGTCCTGGATGAAGGCCCGCTTGTCGACCGGTCGGAACAGCCCGCTGCGCTCCAGGTCGGCGGCGACCACCCCGGCGATGTCGGCGCCCAGCTTGGCCTCCTCCGGCACCTCGCCGTAGAGATCCGTCAGCGCGATCGGCAGCGGCTTCACGAAGCCGTCTTTGATATCGACGTTCAGCTGCGCCCGCGCCGGCGCGGCAGCGGCCAGGGTCAGCAGAACGGCGGCGAGCCAGAGGAACAGTTGTCCGCTTAGCCGCCGGGCCACCCCCGGCAAGACGGGAATTGCGGGCCCGGTCGGACGGGACTTGAAGCGGTGCATCGACATCATGATCCGAACATCTCTCTGGGGTTGAAGGTCAGGTTCATCTGCTTCCATTCGGAATACTGGGCGACCGGCAGTTCGAAAGGACTGCACTTCAGGATCGCCCGCACAGCGTTTTCGGCGGCGCTGCGGAAATAGGCGTCGCGGCCCATGCGTCCGGTGTCCAACACGCGGGGCTGACCGATCACCCGGCCATCCGGCGTCAGATTGACCGTGACCTCGACGATGAGGTCCTCCGCCCGCCGCGCGCCGGGATCCAGGCTCCAGCAGCGTTTGATCTGGTTCTGGACCGAATTCTCCAACTGCTGACGCTGCACGGCCGATATCTTGGGCGTTTCCGCCTGCACCGGCGCGCGCGCCGGCTGCTGCGGCTGCGCCGACGGCTTGTCCTTCAGCTTCTCCACATTGCGCAGAATCGAGGTCAGGCGGTCCTCGGCCTTGGGCTCTTCCTTCTTCTTCTCCGGCTCCGGCTGCTTGGCCACCTGCACCGGCGGCTTGGGCTTCGGTTTGGGCAGCGGCGGTGCCTTGGTCTCCGGCTCCGGCGCGGGCTCCGGTTCAGGGACCGGCTCCGGCTCGGGCTGGGGTTCCGGCACCGGCTCGGGTTCCGGCGCCGGTTCCGGCGCGGGCTCGGGCGCCGGGGCAGGCTCCGGCGCGGGTTCGGGCTGCGGCGCCGGCTCGGGGACGGGGGCCGGTTCGGGCGCCGGCGCCTTGGCAACCTCGGGCTCCGGCTCGGGCGCCACTTCCGGCGCCTGGTTCACCGGCTCCGGTTCGGGCGCCGGCTCGGGCACCGGCGCATCGGTGTTCTCGTCCGGCAGCATCACCAGTTCCACCGGCACCGACTGGAAATCCGGCACCGGGTCGCGCAATACCGGCAGCCCGAACACCAGGGCGATGATCACCCCGAGGTGCAGAAGCGCGGAAAAGATGGTGGCCTTACCCATGATAGCGCTGCGCTGTGCTTCCTTTGTACAGACCCGGATCTAGGGCCGCTGCATCACTGCTGCCCGGCGGGCTTTTTCCCGTCCTGCGGCGGCATGCCCGCTTCTTCGCCTTTCGGCAGTTCGGCGATCAGGGCGACGCGCTGGAACCCGGCGGTATTGACCGTTCCCATCACCTGCATGATGCGGCCGTAGTCGATCGCCTTGTCGCCGCGCACGAAGATGCGGGTGTCCGGCTTGGTCTCAGTGATCGCACGCAGGCGCGGCACCAGCTGGCTCAGCTCGACCTCGGAGTCCTGGATATAGATCTGACCTTTGGCGTCGACCGAGATGACCAGCGGCTCGTCCGGATCGGCGATCGACTGGGCCTGGGTCTTCGGCAGGTCGACCGGCACGCCGACGGTCAGCAGCGGCGCCGTCACCATGAAGACGATGAGCAGCACCAGCATGACGTCGACGAAGGGCGTCACGTTGATCTCGCTCAAGGGGCGATAGCGCCGGCCGGCGCCGCGCCCGCCGCGGCGGGCCGAGGGGATGAGAGCTGCGGCCATGGCCTAGTTCTTCTCGTCGAGCTTGCGGGACAGAATGGCGCCGAACTCGCCGGCGAAGGCTTCCAGGCGGCCGGCGTAACGCCCGAGGTCGGTGGTCAGCTTGTTGTAGCCGATCACCGCCGGGATCGCGGCGACCAGACCCAGCGCCGTGGCGAACAGCGCCTCGGCGATGCCCGGGGCCACCACGGCCAGGCTGGTGTTCTTGGCCGCGGCGATGGAGGTAAAGGCGTTCATGATGCCCCACACGGTGCCGAACAGGCCGATGAAGGGCGCCGCCGAGCCGACCGAGGCCAGGAAGGTCATGTGCTTTTCCAGCCGGTCCATCTCGCGCCCCAGGGCGATTTCCATCACCCGTTCGATGCGCATCTGCAGGCCGGCCTTCACGTCGGCGGTCTGGGCGATGCCGCGCGAGGCGGAACGGCGCCACTCGCGCATCGCCGAGACGAAGATCGAGGCCATCGGATCGGGCGGACGGTTGTCGAGGCGGTCGTAGAGGTCGTCCAGCGAGCCGCCCGACCAGAAGGCTTCCTCGAACTGGCCGGCACGCTCCTTCAGGCGGCGCAGGCGGAAGACCTTCTCGAAGATGATTGCCCAGCACCAGAAAGACGCCATCAACAGCAGGACCATGACGATCTGCACGACGATGTCGGCCTCCATGAAGAGGCTCCAGACCGACATGGTCGCATCGACCGATCCGTCGAGTACGAGTGAATTAACGGCGTCTTGTTCCATGGGTTACCCCTGCTCCAAAGGCTGCACGAAGGGTTCTAGAGTGGCGCGTAGCGGCGCCGGAATACGGGTCGGCCGGCCGTCGCCACGCACCGTGGCGACCTCCACCATCAGGCGCACCAGTTCCTCGCCGGCACGCCAGATGCCTTGCACGGCGCTCAGTTTGGCGCCGCGCAGGTCGGTCAGGCGCGAGCGCACCTCGACCAGATCGTCGAGCCGCGCCGGGCGGCGGAATTCCACCTGGCAGCGGCGCACGGCGAAAACCACATCGTGCTCGGCGCGCAGCAGCGTCTGTTCGATGCCGCACAAGCGCAGCAGTTCGGTGCGCGCGCGCTCGGCGAAATGCAGGTAGCGGGCGTGGTACACGATGCCGCCGGCATCGGTGTCCTCGTAGAAGATGCGCAGCGGATAGCGGTGCTCGCCATCCGCCAAATGACCGGACAGCGCCCGCCCTTCCAAAGCGGGGCCGGAAACAGCGCTCAAGCGGATCCCTCCCCGCTGTCGTCGCCCAGCATCGTGAGTTGCTCGACGCTGCGCGGCACGTCGAGGCCGAGATAGGTGAAACCGCCACGGGTCAGCACCCGGCCGCGCGGGGTGCGCTGGACCAGGCCCTGCTGGATCAGGTAGGGCTCGATGACTTCCTCCAGCACGTCGCGCTGTTCGGACAGCGCCGCCGCCATGGTCTCCACACCGACCGGTCCGCCGTCATAGTTGTCGGCGATGCACCTCATGTAGCGTCGATCCATGGCGTCGAGGCCGCGCTCGTCGACGTCGAGGCGCTTGAGCGCGCTGTCGGCCTGCAGCGCGGCGACCACCTCGACGCCGGCCACGGCGGCGAAATCGCGCACCCGGCGCAGCAGACGGCCGGCCACGCGCGGCGTGCCGCGTGAGCGCCGGGCGATCTCCGCCGCGCCATCGGCGGTCAGCTTCATACCCAGCACCCGTGCGCCGCGGCTGACGATGAGCTCCAGTTCGTCCGCCTCATAGAACTGTAGACGCAAGGGGATGCCGAATCGTTCCCTCAGCGGTGTGGTAATCAGCCCCGAGCGGGTGGTGGCGCCAACCAGGGTGAAGGGCGGCAGGTCGATGCGCACCGAGCGCGCCGCCGGCCCCTCGCCGATGATGAGGTCGAGGTGGAAATCCTCCATCGCCGGATAGAGCACCTCCTCGACTGCCGGGGAAAGCCGGTGGATCTCGTCGATGAACAGCACGTCGCGCGGCTGCAGGTTGGTCAGGATCGCGGCCAGGTCGCCGGCCCGCGCGATGACCGGGCCGGAGGTGGCACGAAAGCCGACGCCCATCTCGCGCGCGACGATCTGCGCCAGGGTGGTCTTGCCCAGGCCCGGCGGACCGAAGAACAGCACGTGGTCCAAGGCGTCGCCGCGTCCGCGCGCCGCCTCGACGAAGACGCGCAGGTTCTCGCGCACCGGGCGCTGGCCGATGAAATCGTCGAGATGGGACGGCCGCAGGGTGATTTCCGGGCTGTCTTCCTCGCTGAAATCCGGCGCGACGACACGCCCCTCGGCGTAGGGATCGCTCATGACGCCAGCTCCTTCAGGCCGGCCTTGATCAGCGATTCGACGCTGGCGCCGCCGCCCAGGTCACCGCTCGCCTTGGCCACCGCGGCGAAGGCCTCCGCCCGCCGGTAGCCGAGGTTGACCAGGGCGGAGACCGCATCCTCCGACACCGCGCCGGCGGCACCGTTGCTGCCGTTGACCACCGCCACCGGGCCCAGCGCCATGCCGCCGGCCTTGTCCTTCAGCTCGCTGGCGATGCGCCCGGCCAGTTTGGGGCCGACGCCGTGAGCACGCGACAGCGCGGCCTTGTCCTGGGCCGCGATGGCCCGCACCAGATCATGCGGCGGCAATACCGTCAGGATGGCCAATGCCATCTTGGCGCCGACGCCCTGCACGCTGGTCAGCAGCTTGAACCAGTCGTGCTCGGCGGGATCGGCGAAGCCGTAGAGATGGATGTGGTCTTCGCGCACATGGGTTTCGATCCACAGCATGGCGGCGCCGCCGGGCGGCGGCAGCAGGCCCAGGGTGCGCCCGGAGCAGAACACCAGATAGCCGACGCCGCCGACATCCAGAATCGCCCAGTCGTCGCCGGCCGAATCGACCTGCCCGGTCAGCTTGCCGATCACGCGCGCGCCCTCTTTGCCTGGGCCTGCACCTGGGCCGCCAGCGGGTCCTCGCCCCCGGCCGACCAGTGCCGGCCGGTCGCCAGATTGTGGGCGTGGCAGATGGCGACGGCCAGCGCGTCGGCGGCGTCCGCCGCGGCGGGATTGCAGCCGGGCAGCAGGCGGGCGACCATCATGCCGACCTGGTCCTTGTCGGCGTGGCCGGTGCCGACCACCGCCTTCTTGACGATCATCGGCAGGTACTCGGCGACCTCGATGCCGCTCAACGCCGGCGTCAGCAAGGCGATGCCGCGGGCCATGCCCAGCTTCAGGGTGGAGGAAGGGTTCTTGTTGGCCAGCGTCACCTCGACCGCGGCGGCCTCGGGACGGTAGGCCGCGACCACCTCGGCGATGCCGTGGTGCAACTGCAGCAGACGCTGGGCCAGATCGGCCTTGCCGTCGGATTTGACCACGCCATTGGCCACATGCCGCAGGTGGTTGCCCTCGGCATCGATCACGCCCCAACCGGTATGGCGCAAACCCGGATCCAGCCCCAGTACTCGCATTGCGGTCGCTTCAGTTCCCCCACTCATTTCCGCGGCAACAGGAGTCTCCGCCGTGCAGCGGTGGCACGACGTCGACCGGGCCCCGGGGACCCTAAGCCGTCAGGCGCGCCATTACGTCGTCGCTGATCTCGAAGTTGGCCGAGACCCGCTGCACATCGTCGCTTTCGTCCAGGGCATCCAGCATCTTCAGCATGGTCTGCGCCCGGTCTTCGTCGATCGCCACGGTGGTCTGCGGGCGCCAGGTCAGCTCGGCTTCCGACGGATCGCCGAAGCGCTCGGTCAGCGCATCGCGCACCGTCGAGAAGTCGTCCGGATCGCAGGTTATTTCGTGCTGCTCGCCGCTGCTCTCCACGTTGCTGGCGCCGGCCTCGACCGCCGCCTCGAAGACCTCTTCGGCGGAACCGATCTTCGCCGGATAGGTGATCACGCCCAGGCGGTCGAACATGAAGGACACCGAATTGGTCTCGCCCAGGGTGCCGCCATTCTTGCTGAAGGCGGTGCGCACTTCCGAGGCGGTGCGGTTGCGGTTGTCGGTCAGCGCCTCGACGATCACCGCGACGCCGCCGGGGCCGTAGCCCTCGTAGCGCACCTCTTCGTAGTTGGTGTCGTCCTCGCCGCCGGCCGCCCGCTTGATGGCGCGCTCGATATTGTCTTTCGGCATGTTGGCGGCGCGGGCCGCCTGGATGGCCCCGCGCAACGACGGGTTCTTGTCCGGCTCCGGCAGCCCCGCCTTGGCGGCCACCAGGATCTCGCGCGTCAGACGCGCGAACTGCTTGGCGCGCTTCTTATCCTGCGCGCCCTTGCGGTACATGATGTTCTTAAACTGTGAATGGCCCGCCATGACTCGACGATCCTAATCCTACATAGTGGGACGTAATGGTGATCAGTCTACCATATTTTGAGTGAAAGCGGGGCATACCAGCGCAACGGATAAGCCCCCAATATGGCGACATTAGGGCGGCTTCTAGCAGGTCCCCGGCCCGATCTAAAGCCTCTCGATGCCCCAAACCCCCAAGATAACCGGGCCATAGCCGGGCGATGGCCCCACGGTTGCCGGGCCGAGGGAGGCGACAGGAGCGGATTCGGCGCCGGCGGCGTCAGAAATGCGGCACCGGCGGTTAACGCCTAATTAACGCCGACACGGCACTGTGAGGGCTCGCTTGCCCCTTACGATAAGGACAGTGCCAAATGTCGCGGCCCTTGAATATCATCGATCTGGCCATCACCGACGAGGTGTCGAACGATGCCGCCGAAGTGGCCCGGCGCCTGGATCAGGCTGCCGATCTGGTCGAGACGTTCGCCGAAGAAAGCGCCCTCGGCGCCCTCGACGCCCTGCTGGCGGCGGCTGCCGCCCCGGTCAACGGCGCCCGCGAGGCCCTCCGGCTGGCCGCCGATATGAGCCAGCAGACGGAAATCGTCCATTCGGAGATCGAGCGCTTCCTCGCCGTCTCCGCCGGCCAGCTCACCAACTAGCCCCCGCGGTTTCCCCACTCGGGCCCGGGTTCCCTACTCGGGTACCGTCTCCGCCAGCCGTCCGCCCAGCCTGACCGGCGCCACCCGCCGGGCCAGGCCCGTGGCGTCGTCGGTCTCGACGAACACGCCGCACAGCGTCCCTTCGCCGCCGGCGACCGACAGGCGCTCGCCGCGGATTTTCTTCACGAAGCGTTCGATGGGCACGGTCTTTTCCATGCCGATGACCGAATCGTAGTCGCCGCACATGCCGGCATCGCTCTGGTAGGCGGTGCCGCCCTTCAGGATCATGGTGTCGGCGGTCGGCACGTGGGTGTGGGTGCCGACGAACAGCGAGACCCGGCCGTCGACGAAGTGGCCGGCGGCCATCTTTTCCGAAGTCGCCTCGGCATGGAAATCCAGCACCGCGGCGTCGACCGAGGCCCCCAGACGGTGCTTGGCCAGCATGGCGGCGATGCTGGCGAAGGCGTCGTCGAGGTCTTCCATGAACAATTGGCCCATGACGTTCATCACCAGCACCTTCTTGCCGCGCCGCGTCTCGAACACGCCGCTGCCGCGCCCCGGCGTGCCGGGCGGGAAGTTCTGCGGGCGCAGCAGCCGCGGCTCGCCGCCGATGTAGGACATCACGTCGCGCTGGTCCCAGCTATGGTTGCCGCCGGTGATCACGTCGGCGCCGGCCTCGAACAGCTGACGGCAGATCTTGTCGGTTATGCCGAAGCCGGAGGCGGCGTTCTCGCCATTGATGACGACAAAGTCGAGGTCGAGGCGCTGGCGCAGGCCCGGCAGGTGGGCGGCGACGGCGTCGCGGCCCGGCCGGCCCACGATGTCGCCGCAGAACAGCAATCGCATATCGAGCGGTATTCCCTTCTATTCCGGTCTTTATCCGGTCATTTCCGGCCCTTTACGGGCCCTCGGCCTCTGCCGCGGCCGGCGTGATCAGGCCGCGTTCGGTAGCCACCAGGTCGAGGCGCTGGTCGGTCGCCTCGCGCGGCACTGCCGCCACCTGCTGGGCGGCAAAGGCCAGCCCGACGGCCAGGATATCGCCTGCCCGGCGCGCCAGGGCAAGGCTGCGGTCGTAGAAACCGCCGCCGTAGCCGAGCCGGTAGCCGGCGGCGTCGAAGGCCAGCAGCGGCACCAGCAGCACCTCCGGTTGCACCATCGGCGCCTCGGCCAGCGGTTCCTGGGTGCCGAAACCGGCGGGGCGCAGGGCGTCGCCGGGCCGCCAAGTGCGGAAGTCGAGCGGCTGGCAGGCGGCGCGGATCGCCGGCAGGGCCAGCGGGTGGCCGCGGCCCGCCAGCGCCGCCATCAGCGGGCGCGGGTCGATTTCGTCGCCCAGCGGCCAATAGCCGGATACCACCGCGCCGGGCGGCAGCGGCACCGCCGCCAGGAACCGGTCGCAAAGGGCGTCTGCCGCCACGGTCCCGCCACAGCCGCTGGCAGCGGCGGCAGACGCCCGGGCTTGCCTGGCGGCCGCGCGCAGCCTGTGCTTTTCGGCCTGAAGGGCAGGATCTGCGGGATCGGCAGACACGGAACGGCTCGCTTCCGGGAGATTTCAGGGCGCTGGAACGGCGGGCGGGAGCCGACCCCACCCCTCAACCCCTGTAAAGAAAAGCCACAAGGCGGCGCCGCCAAGGCCGTTGGTAATATGAATCCTCTGTGGCCTGCCTAGACAGGTGGGCGCCATATACCGAGACCAGGGTCCCGGCAGGGACAGCTCCCGAGAGGTTGGTATTGGCCCCAGGGATTTCTTTACCTGACGCACCCAGCAGCGCCGCCAAGCGCTTTCGATCCCGTCTATCTAAGCACCCTGCAGGCGGGCGGCAATAGCCTCGCTGCGCTGGGCGCAGGCGTCCAGCGCCCGGCCGGCCTGTTCTTCGCCCCCGTTTGGCCCGGCAGCGGCGCCCTGGGGGGTCGTGCCGGCGGCCGCCGCCGGCCGCCCGGCCTTCAGGCCGTCGACGAGGCCGTCCACCTGACGCTGGGCGTCGAACAGTTCGTCGGCAATCAGCAGGCAGGACATGAACAGCAGACGCTGTTCACCGACCTGGCCGACGCTGCCTTCCAGTTCGGCCATCTTGCCGTCGATGTGCTGGGCCAGTTTCAGCAGGTGGCTCTCCTGCCCGTCGTCGCAGGTGACCTGATAGCTGCGGCCGTGCACGGTGAGCGAAATGATCTGCGACATGCCGGGTCCTCTTGCGTTCTAGCCGACCAGCTTGCGCAGCCGGCCGATGGTCGCATCCAAACGCGACGACACGGTGGCGGCAAGCTGTTGCAGTTGGGCGTTCTCGCGCCGCGCCGCATCCAGCGCCGCGCGCAGGGCGGGATCCTCGCCGCCGCCGGCGCCCGCCGCCTTGCCCCCTGGGCCGCCCGAGCCGGCCCGCGCGGTCACCACCTGTTCCAGGTGGTCGATCGCCACCTGCAGGCGGTGGCTGGCTTCTTCCAGTCGAGGCATTCGGGTTCCGTTCGATCCGCGACGCTCAGTGGCGCCAAAATAGGGTGGAGTCCCAGGCGATACACGCCCAATACACGCCAGACGGCATAAGGGGTAAAGGATAGGCTTCGCCTTCGTGACCGGTCAACCGAAGACCCAAAACCAGATCCGCCACGGCGGGCCAGCCTGATAACGGCGATAAAGCCCGCGCCGGTGTGTCAAATTCCGGCAGAACCGCGCGACATGCCGGTTGACCTTGACCGGGCGTGGCGGCATGGTGCCGCTCAAAATCGGCGGGCAACGCCGCTTTTCCAACCCCCTTCAGGTGGACCTTCCCGATGGACGTCGTTACGTCGACTTCGACGCAAGACAGCTTAGTGACCCCTAAAAACCACCGCGACATGGCCAACGCGATCCGCGCCCTCGCCATGGACGCCGTGCAGAAGGCGAACTCGGGCCACCCCGGCATGCCGATGGGCATGGCCGACGTCGCCACGGTGCTGTTCTCGCGCTTCCTGAAGTTCGACGCCGCCCAGCCGGACTGGGCCGACCGCGACCGCTTCGTGCTGTCGGCCGGCCACGGCTCGATGCTGCTCTATGCCCTGCTCCACCTGACGGGCTACGAGGACATGACGCTGGAGGAGATCAGGAATTTCCGCCAGCTCGACGCCCGCACCGCCGGCCACCCGGAATACGGCCACGCCGCCGGGATCGAGACCACCACCGGGCCGCTGGGCCAGGGCCTGGCCAATGCCGTCGGCATGGCGCTGGCCGAGCGCCTGCTGAACGCGCGCTTCGGCGACGGCCTGGTCGACCACTACACCTATGTCATCGCCGGCGACGGCTGCCTGATGGAGGGCATCAGCCACGAGGCGATCTCGCTGGCCGGCCGCCTCGGCCTCGGCAAGCTGATCGTGCTGTTCGACGACAACGACATTTCCATCGACGGCAAGGTCAGCCTTTCCTGCGCCGACGATCAGATCAAGCGCTTCGAGGCCTCGGGCTGGGAGGGCACGCGGGTCGACGGCCACGACCCCGACGCCATCGCCAAGGCGATCGCCGCGGCACGCGCCAGCGACCGGCCCAGCCTGATCGCCTGCAAGACCGTCATCGGCTTCGGCGCCCCCAGCAAGCAGGGCACCTCGGCCACCCACGGCTCGCCGCTGGGCGATGCGGAGATCGCCGCCGCCCGCGAAAAACTCGGCTGGCCCCATGCGCCCTTCGAGATCCCGGCCGAAATTCAGGACGCCTGGCGTGCCGCCGGCGCCCGCGGCCGCGACGCGCGCACCGCCTGGCAGGACCGCCTGGCCGGCGACGGCCAGCGCGCGACCTTCGAGCGCCAGATCGCCGGCAAGCTGCCCGACGGCTGGCAGGCCGCCGTCGCCGCCTTCAAGGCCAAGGTCGTGGCCGAGGCGCCGACCCTGGCGACCCGCGTCTCCTCGCAGCAGGCCCTCGACGTGCTGGCCGCGGCGATCCCGGAGATGATCGGCGGCTCGGCAGACCTGACCGGCTCCAACAACACCAAGGCGAAGTCCCAGGGCTTCGTGACGCCGGACGACTTCTCCGGCAGCTACATCCACTACGGCGTGCGCGAGCACGGCATGGCGGCGGCGATGAACGGCATCGCGCTGCACGGCGGCCTGATCCCCTACGGCGGCACCTTCCTGGTGTTCAGCGACTACTGCCGTCCGGCGATCCGCCTGTCGGCGCTGATGGGCATCCGCGTCGTCTACGTGATGACCCACGATTCCATCGGCCTGGGCGAAGACGGCCCGACCCACCAGCCGGTCGAACACCTGGCCGCCCTGCGCGCGATCCCCAACCTGCTGGTGTTCCGCCCCGCCGACACGGTGGAAACGGCGGAGTGCTGGGAACTGGCGCTGGAATCCGAAGGCGCGCCCTCGCTGCTGGCCCTCACCCGCCAGGGCCTGCCGACACTGCGCCGCGAGTGTTCCGAGAACCTCTCGGCCTACGGCGCCTACATCCTGGCCCCGGCCGACAGCGAGCGGCAGGTGACGCTGATCGCCTCCGGCTCCGAAGTCGAGATCGCCATGCAGGCGCAGGACCTGCTGCGCCAGCAGGGCATTTCCGCCGCGGTGGTGTCGATGCCGTGCTGGGAACTGTTCGAGCAGCAGCCGCCGCACTACCGCGACGAGGTGCTGGGCCCGGGCACGCTGCACATCGCCATCGAGGCCGGCATCGGATTCGGCTGGGACCGATGGATCGAATCCGGCGGTGCCTTCGTTGGCATGCATGGCTTCGGCGCTTCGGCCCCGGCCAAGGAACTGTACAAGAAGTTCGGCATTACCGCGGAGGCCGTGGTCGAAGCGGTCAAGACACGAATTTGACCGCGCCCACGGCGGGCGGAGTTTTTATAAAAGCCCTGCACGAGAGAGGGTAAGCAATTGGAGGCCTATCGATGAGTTCATCTGCGCTTGCGGATACGGCGAAAGCCCTGGTGGCCGACGGCAAGGGAATCCTGGCCGCCGACGAGAGTTCGCCGACCATCAAGAAACGCTTCGACAGCATCAAGATCGCGTCGACCGAAGAGAACCGGCGCGACTACCGCGACATGCTGTTCACCACGCCCGATGCCGGCAAGTACATCTCCGGCGTCATCCTGTACGACGAGACGATCCGCCAGAAGGCCGCCGACGGCACCTCGCTGGTGAAAAAGCTGACCAAGGCCGGCATGATCCCCGGCATCAAGGTCGACATGGGCGCCAAGCCGCTGGCCGCCCATCCCGGCGAGACCGTGACCGAGGGCCTGGACGGCCTGCGCGCGCGGCTGGAAGAGTACGCCGACCTCGGCGCCCGCTTCACCAAGTGGCGCGGCGTCTACCGCATCGACGCGGGCATGCCCCGCCCGGGCTGCGTCACCGCCAACGCCCACGCCCAGGCGCGCAATGCCGCCATGGCCCAGGAAGCCGGCCTGGTGCCGATCGTCGAGCCGGAAATCCTGATGGACGGCGACCACGACATCGACGTCTGCGAGGAAGTCACCGAGGAGGTGCTGCGCAGCGTCTACAACGAACTGGTGCTGCAGAATGTCTGGCTGGAAGGCACGCTGTTGAAGCCGAACATGGTGATCTCCGGCCAGGACTGCCCGGAGCAGGCCGGCGTCGAGGAAGTCGCCGAGCGCACGGTCCGCTGCCTGAAGCGCACCGTGCCGGCTGCCGTGCCCGGCATCGTCTTCCTGTCCGGCGGCCAGAGCGACGACCTCGCCACCGAACACCTGAACGCCATGAACAAGCTGCCCGGCACGCTGCCCTGGAAGCTCAGCTTCTCCTACGGCCGCGCGCTGCAGGCGGCGCCGCTGAAGGCCTGGGCCGGCAAGCCGGAAAACCTGGACAAGAGCCAGGCCGCTTTCCTGAAGCGCGCCAGGGACAACGCCGCGGCGGCCACCGGCAGCTACGCCGCCTGACCGGCGGCGCTCGAGTCAAAAGCAGGGGAACCGCCGTCCGCCGCACAGCGTGCGGGTGGCTCTTAGGGAACGGAGACTGAATTATGGCAGTTCGGGTTGGTATTAACGGCTTCGGGCGGATCGGGCGACTGGTGTTCCGCGCCGCTATGGAATCCAAACGCAAGGACATCGAGTTCGTCGCCATCAACGACCTCGGCACACCGGAGGCGAACGCGCATCTGCTGAAGTACGATTCCGTTCACGGCACCTACCCCGGCAAGATCGAGGCGCTGAAGGACGCGATCAAGGTCGACGGCAAGAAGGTGAAGGTGTTCTCCGAGCGCGACCCGGCCAAGCTGCCCTGGGGCGACCTGGGTGTCGACATCGTCCTGGAGTGCACCGGCATCTTCACCAGCAAGGAAGCCGCGGGCAAGCACCTGGAAGGCGGCGCCAAGAAGGTGCTGGTCTCGGCCCCGGCCAGCGGTGCCGACATCACGGTGGTCTACGGCGTCAACCACGACAAGCTGAAGAAGAGCCACAAGATCATCTCCAACGCGTCGTGCACCACCAACTGCCTGGTACCGGTGGCCTACGTGCTGGACCAGACGGTCGGCATCAAGCACGGCTTCATGACCACGATCCACTCCTATACCGGCGACCAGCCGAGCGTCGACACCCTGCACAAGGACCTGCGCCGCGCCCGCGCCGCGGCCCTGTCGATG